>VFQQ010000853.1_pt1 | contig 51122 bp, 84 predicted proteins | sample 3512341 | NCBI WGS metagenome assembly VFQQ01 (sample SAMN10412373, study PRJNA504923) | tailings metagenome | isolation source: Relicate 2 Philex TSF1 revegetated site | place: Philippines: Tuba, Benguet | collected 2017-08-29 | reverse complement strand
GTGAGACGGCGGTTGGGGCTTGCAGCTGCCCATGCCGTTTTACGAGACCTCTGGCTGCAAATCAGCAAGATGCTAAGGGGCCTCTGGTTTCCCTTGCAGGACGGACAATGCGGTCAAGAACCGCTGGCACGCACTGGCTCGCAAGCACCCAGGCCTGGAGCGAGCCGACGACTCGGATGGTGCGTTGCTGTTTTGCACTGCTGTTTGGATTCTTTTCCGGCTGGGCAGCATGCGCCTGGGCTGCCTGCACACGAGCCCTTACTCTTGCATGGGCTGGCATGATGGCATGGCCACTTTGTGCAGCACAGATTGGCAAGTGTGCAACATGCGCTGTGGGGCAGCGGCCCACCCACCTGCCCAGCCGAGCAACCGCATGCGTGCTTCAGTTGCACCCTGCAAACCCTCACTCATGCACCCGCCCCGCCCTGCCTGCCGCTGCTGTGCAGACCAGCCGCGGCGCAAGCGGCGGCGCACGCGGGGCGCGGCAACAGACGAAGATGAGGACAGTGAGCTGCACTCTGCGCAGTATCAGTCGGGCCACTCGCTGCAGGCAAGTAGCACTTTGAACTTGCGCAGCAAGCTACCTGTGCTTGCGAGTTTTGGGGGCAGCTAGGGAAGAGAGTGAAGTGCAATACTGGTACTGCACTCTGCGCAGTACCACTCAGGCAACTGGCTGCAGGCAAGCGCTTTGGATATGTGCAGCACCATACCTGTGCTTGCAAGTGCTTCCAACTGCCAAACGCGCGCAGGTGCCTGTTTGCATAATATTGCGCTACCCATTGCAACCACCCCTCCCTGCACTTCACGTCAGATTTACCATGTTTCACTCCATTTGCAGTTCACCAACAGCGGCGGCATCTCGGCAGCAGCCTTGCCCACGCCCTTTGACCAGCCAGGCGGCCTGCCGCGCGCAGCGATCCCAGCAGGCATAGCAGGCACAGCAGGCGCAGCAGGGCAGGCGGCCCAAGCCCACCCCATGGCCCTGCACGAGCAGCAGGCAGCAGCCGCGGCTGCCTACATGGCAGCCCTGCACGCGCAGGCGGCACAAGCAGCAGCAGCTCAAGACCAGTACACGGCAGCAATGGCGGCTGCGGCGGCAGAGCATGCTTACCTGGTCTGCCCGCCGCCGGCGCAGCAGGCGCCGCTGCACATCATGGTCGGAAAGGTGTGCTGAGTTGTGGCTGATTGGTTATGGTGGATCAAGTGGTTTGCAGGGTTCCAAGGTCTTGAGAAGGCATGATTGGTAACCATATGGGTGAAGATGTTCTGCGTGATGCACGACAATCTTGCGTGCGCAGGGTGCCAGTAGTTGCTCGCAACCGTCCGCACAGGCAGAGACCGACCCAACTGCCTTCGAGCAAGATGGCTGGGCCTCACCTGTCATTTCAAGCTCATGCATCCTCCGTCGGTTTCCCGCAGGACTACCTGAGCCCCTGAGAGCAGCAGCTGTCTTGACTCCTTGATTCCATATTTTTATCAACCGGAGTCTCTCAGCCACCTTTCAACTGACCCTCTGTTTGTATGCAGGACTACCTGAGCCCCTGGGAGCAGCAGCTGGCTGTATTTCTTTTTGCTTCATTCTCTCTGTCTTGTTGCGAAATGTCTCCTTCAACCGCCCTCTCTGTCTCCGCAGGACTACCTGAGCCCCTGGGAGCAGCAGCTGGCGGAGCAGATCAACGCCATGAACCTGCCCGTGCACGTGGAGGTGCGTGTTGTGTTAATAAAAATGAAACTGCATACTTTTCTTGGTTGTTAGCTGGCGGAGCTGATCAACGCGATGAACCTGCCCGTGCACGTGGAGGTGCGTTTTGTCCCCGTTGATTCCGGCCAGCGCCTTGATTGATGTGCAAGGCCTGGCTACTGTCACGCCACCTGCGTTTGGTCGCCTCGCTGGTTTCGTTGGTTGTCTGTAACACCATCACACTCCCAGCATAAGGCGCGCGCCCCCGCCTCGCCTTACAGCAACCACCCACCAAACAGCCACCCCCCCCACCCCCCCCGCCGCAGGTGGCCCCCGCGCCCATGCTGCCCGTGGCACCCGAGAGCCTGCTTCCGGAGGCGCTGACCGCACCAGAGCTGGTGCGCTTTGCTCTGCTTCTGCTGTGACAGCTCTGACAGGGTCTGGACAGGGCCTGTCAAGGGGAACCACACCCCGCATTTCCTGCTGCCGGCGGCAGCAGTGTGGTTGGCTCTGCTGGTCGATCATGGGCCCCCAATGAACCAAACCACCAGACCCTTTACATTGCTGCCCCTTGTGCGCCCTGCAGCTGCCTGGCCGCTCCTCGTGGCAGCAGTACGTGGATCGATTGGACGAACCGGGCGACAGCAAGGGGCTGCAGGTGCGATTATCTGGTTTCCTGGGATATTTTTGTTGGGCGAAAACAAATGCTTGAGAGCAACGGGGAGTGTGCAAAGCGGCAATGGTGAGTGGCTGCAGGCCGGCATGGCGGGCATGAGGCTGGACATGCTCACGTGCCATGCTGCACCCTGGTTGGGCAGGGGCCAGGAAGCAAGCATGCAGCCCATCAACCGCCCTCCTGCACTGCCACTCTTCCCCACTGCCCCAGGAACTGCTGGACTGGTTCACCGGTACCACCGCCTCGCCATTGCAGCAGGCGCAGCAGGCGCAGCAGCAGCAGGCGCCGGCGCGGCAGCGGGCGGCGGGGGCAGCACAGCAGCAGCAGCAGCTGGGCGCGCCCGCCTCGCTGCCGCTGCCTGAGTTCGGCAGCCGGCGGCTGACTCGGTCTCTCAGCAAGAATAACAGCGGCGGCAGTAGCCTGTCTGACGAGCAAAAGGAGCTGCTGGTCAAACTGATGAGCCGGGGCTTGGAGGCACGAACGAGTGCAGAGGAGGCGGCAGCAGGCGGCGGCTTCTCTGCAGCGCTCAGCGGCTTCCCAGCCGCGCTCTCAGGGCTGGGCAGTGCCGCAGGCAGCCTGTCTCGGCGCTTCGACCCAATGAAGCGCACCCGCAGCAGCGGGGCAGGGCTGCGCAGCAATGACATGGAGCGGGCGGCGGCCCAGCTCGTGCAGCAGGCTGGCTTGGCGGCGCAGGCGGCGGCGCAGGCGGCCGCGGCACAGGCGGCGGCGGGGCCGTCTGCCCGGGAGGCAGCCCCTGCCGGCGGCGCAGCGGCGGCAGCAATCGGCTTCAGAGGCTTCCCAAAGCTCAACTCCGGCGGCGGCAGCGGCAGCGGCGTGGGCCAACACTCCCTGACCCGAGCGATCAGCAAGCGGCGGGCGAGCGGCACGGGGGGCGGGGCGGCGGCCGGCCCTGCCACAGGGCCGCCCTCGATCCCTCTGTTGGAACCCAGCCCGCTGGACCGAGGCTTTTCAGACGTGCTCGTCACACCCGCCTTCTCCAGCAACGAAATTCGGCTGCTGCTGGAAGCGCTCAATCCGCCCAAGTAGAAAGGCCGGCAGCCCTTGCAGTGCAAGCGCTGCTGCACTCCTGCTTGCACCTGCACCTGCACCGTACGACCCGGCGTTGAAGCGCCCTGCTTGCCTGCAATTCATGGCCTCCCTGCTTTGACTACCTGCATCGCACCGTCCTCACATTTTTTCCACTGCTCCTTAGCCCGCTCACCGCCATTACGCGCAGCTGCCGCCGACAGTTTGTTTCCTTGCCTTGCAAGCATACGTGCGCATGTGCCTGAGTGCATTTGTGTGTTGTACGTGTATTTTCTTTTCCTTGATCCCAGTCGAGCTTTCCCCAACACGTCCACCAGCCAGCACTTGTTCTGCTGTGTTACTGCAACTGAGCGACCATTCCACAGACGGAAGGAAAAGCTGGCTATGGCTGCACTTAGAGCAGGCGCCGTGGAGAAAATTGCTGCATGCAGCACGGCGCCCAACATGACATGCTTGGGTTTGGGGCGGGTTCTCGCGGGATCAGGCGGGCAGACATAGGGAGCAGTAAACTAACCGCCCTCACTTGGGCGTCCTGCCTACCCTGCCTGCTCACTCTTTACTCTAATCGCATTCGTGAGCGCCGCCAAACTAGCTGCTGGCCGCCGCCTGCTGTTGCCGCCGCCGCTGCTGCTGCTGGGCTCGCCTCTTCGCCGCCCCAGGTGGCATAGAGCGAGGGGAACATGAGCTTCACGTCTTTGGCATAAAAGCGCGCCAGCTTGCGGAAACACGTGGAGTTGGCGGCGCCCTGTGGGGTCGGGTTAAGGGGGGGCACATGAGCGAATGGTTCAAGTGGAGCAGTGAGTGCAAGTGGAGAGCAAGTGCGGAGGTGACATTCGGAGGAGGCAGGGGCAGCAATCATGAGCATGAGAGGATCCACAGCAGCGGCAACAAGTTGTCCAAGCCAGGCACGCATAAAAAATTATACAAGTCGGTCAGTCCTGGGCCTGACCTGTGCGTCAAGCCAGCAATGCAACATGCCAGAATCAGCCAGGTGCAAAGCAAGCCGGTGCAGCAATGACCCCAGACCCCACCTGGAAGGCGGAGAGGTACCGAGCATTCTCCGGTGGCCCTGCCACTTCGCCCGAGGGACCCACATTGCGCGCTGCCACCTCGTCGCCCAGCTGCAGCGGCTCCACGCCTGCACATTGGTTGGGGGTAAACGGGGGGTAAACGAATAATGTGATCAGCGAACGGCAGCGATCTGGGGGTGCATTGCAGGCGGCCACTTCGTCGCCCAGCTGCAGGGGCTCCACGCCTGCAGATGGTTAGAATGAGCAATGAACATGAAGAGCCAAACGCAGCTTGGTACGCAAGCCACCTCGTCGCCTAGCTGCAGCGGCTCCACGCCTGCCCATCGGCAGACACAGTGAAAGCTGATGATTCGATGCCGCCATGGCACATGTCCAGACACTAGACATGCCATGCCATGCCATGTCGCACCGTCACGGCACATGCATTCCATGGTATGCTGGCCATTGCCACAACATGGCATGCCCGGCCAAAGCAACCCCACCAACGCCTGCATGTCCCATGCCATGCCATGCCATGCCATGCTATGCTTCACACTGCCATCCGTGCTCAACGTGGCACACCAAACACATCCCATCGCGAGAAGCAACATGTCGCCTGCCCACCTGGCGACAACCGGCTGTTGATTATCTTGATCGCTTCCCTCATGTCTTCATCCACATTTTCCACCTGCGAACGGGTGCAGGAAACAGCGCTCAGTGCCTGCGCATGCATGCACATGTGTGGTTCCCCTGCTTACAAAGAAGCTGGCTGCCATGCCATGCCATGTCATGCAGCCCTGCCCCGCAGCACGTGTGGTCTGATGCCACGCCATGCCATGGCATGCCACGCAAATGTACCAGCTCGCCACATGTAGCCCTGACAGCTGCCCCGATAATCAACGGCCGCATCCGCATCAGCAACAGCATCAGCCAAACCCACCCGGCCAATGAAGTCCACTGCAAGCTGGCCGTCTGCGGTCAGCAGGCATGTGGCTTGGTCGGTCATGTGGTAGTGCATGAAGTGCTGCCCCTCGCGCCTGCAGCAGTAGGAGATCCATTGGTGAACATGACTTGAACAGGTGCAAGGACCATGGCAGGGCATGGCATGGCATGGCCGCATTTGCAAATTTGCGCTGCTTAGCATGCTTGACCTTGCACCGCCATGCCACGTGCCATGCCATGTGCCATGCCGCTGCAGAGATGTCAATGTCCAAACAGCTGCGCCATGCCATGCCATGCCATGCACACCAACCCATGCCATGCACATGTCACGAGGCCATCCCACACACGCTTCGACCCGGCATCACATGCTCGCCCACCATGACTGCACAACCCTCAGCACCCAGCACAGCATGGCAGCGCACAGCACAGCATAGCGGCCCCCCACCAGGCTCACCCGGGGCAGCAGTGCGGCTGCGCCAGGCACAGCCGGCCGAGCATGAGTGGGTCTCCACAAAAGTCGGCCCAACCAGCCTCTGCAACAAGGAGTAGGAAGAGGAACATCCAGCATGTGCTGAATCAGGAGCATGCAGGCATGAGTGGCGCCCCACAAAAGTCGGCCGCCTCTGCAACAAGTTGGGTAATTAACAATGCAAATGTACATGGGCAGGTGCACTGGATCGGCAAAGTCGCATGAACAGCTGAAGGGCGGCATGCCCTGCGGACGCGCACGTGCAAACGCGCCGTCATGCCCGCAGGCATGCCATGCCGCCAGGTGCACGAGGCACCCAACCAACCATCCACCCGTCCACCCCTCACCTGCACACGGTTCCTGGTCGTCCGCCGCAAAATGTACCGCCTCCTTCCCGCTGGCCAGCGGAGCATCGCCAGGGGACAACCGGACGGCACCCGGGGGCAGCATGTACCCTGCAGAAGGAGCAGGACAACGAGGGATTGAGAGAACTACGGAAAACAGGTCATGTCAGGTCCCATGCCGATGTGCGCCCAGCTTGCATGGCAATCATGCTGAGCGAGCCATGGTGTTCATGCATGCACGTCAATACAATGCAAGAGGCATTGCATTGCACTGCCTTCAAGCCACAGGCAGGTTTGGGGTGCGCCCAAAGCATGGCATTCCACAGTCTGCAAGCCGCAGCCAGCTTTGCTGCGCGCCCACCTTGCCGCAGGAACTTCCAGCTGGAATAAGCGCGCACCCAGGGGTTGCGAACCTGCATGAAGGAGGGGAGGGGCAAAGGCAGTATCATGCTTAACGATTTGGGTTGCGCACCTGCATGACAAGCCAGCATGACAGCAAGCACATAAGCATCAAACAATGTGCATCAAACAGAACAGCACGCTGTGACGACGCAGAGCGGCAGGAATCGACGAGCAAGCTGGCAGGCCAGGGCAGGATGAGCAGGCATGAGGCGTGGCGCACCCAAACCCAGCAGCAAAGGCACGGGTGAAAAAGGCCTGCACCCTGAGCTATGAGCCAGCGCGCACACCAGACCAGCAAGCGCTGGGCAACTGTGAGCAGCCCAGCCGGATCATAACAGAAACACTCACAAACGTGAACACAAAGTACTCGTGCCACTTGTCGGCCAGCGGCGCCAGCTGGGCGGCATCGTCCAGCGGCGACAGGCAGCTGTCGGTCTGCTGGATGCGGCACAGCTGCATGTAGCGCTTGATGGCGGTGGAGGCGCTGCAGGCAGCAAGAGAGGCATGGGAAAGCGAAAGCGTGTCGGCATGCATCAGCATCGGGCGAGGCTGATGGCATGAGATTAGCGCCACACAGCTGCATGCCACACTGGATGAGCGGCGGTCAAGGTGCCCCAACGGCGGCAGGGGTTCACAACCACATCAAACTCAGGGTTCGCACCTCTTGGGGTGGATGATGAAAATGACCTTGTACTTGTGATTCACGTATCTGCAACATGGGGACGTAAGCGGCCCTGTGACGAATCGCAGCAGCAGCCACCCCAGCTGCAACCATGAGCAGACATGCATGCAGGCAAGCATGACCACGCAGCTGGGTGCTGCCCCAGCACAGTGCTGCACACCCACTGCACGCACGTGTGACAGAGCGGGTAGGACAGTGCCAGCGGCCGCAGCGCCAGCTCTCCTGTGGCCGGGTCGGCTGCCCAATACTCGCTGCTGCGCGGCTGCACCATGTCTGATGAAGTCGCAGGGGGCAGGGGAAGCGGGTAAGGGCAGGGCGTCAGCAAGAATGCAAGTGTGCACGAGCAGGTGCGCGCTGTGTGCATGCCGGCTGCACTGCAGCAGCAGCATGGCCAATCGATTCCAAGCATCTGCGGCAGCAGCCTGAATCGCATGCATCGCACCCAAAATAGCCCAGCGGTGCACACGGAAAGCACCCACCCCGCTTGAGCATTTCCAGAAACACGCGCTCCCGCCACGGCCGCCGCTCATCCGTCCAAAACTGCTGCGGCACCGACCCCGCCTTGGCCACCGGGCCGTGCTGCTCGCTGGCGGCCACCACGGCTGCCTCCAGCTGCGGCTGCGGCAGGCCGTAGAGCGGGCGCCGACTCGAACCGGCGGCGGTGGCGGCAGCTGCCGCCACCTGTTGCGCCGCCAGCTCCTCGGCGCTGCTGGCATCTGACCGCCGCGAGGAGGATGAGGATAGCCAGATGGCGCACAAAAGGAGGCCCAGCACCGTGAGGCGCACCGAGCGCCGGCTCGCTGCCGTGGGTCTGGGGGACACCGCTCCCATGGCTGGGAGTGCGTTAGAGGGGTAGGAGAGGCGATCGAATGCCTGTGCAGATCGGGAAGGCGCGCGGCCTTTGAGGGCCAGGGGCCCGCGAGCTCCCTGTCGCTTGCAGTTGCGTGGATATGCTAGCAGCCACGCCCCTCGATGACGACGTGTTGAGATGCACTCGTGGCCACCAGAGGGTCCTGCTTTGCTGACCGCCGCCACCACAGCATTGACCGAGCCTTTGAACGCAAGTTGGCATCTGCCGCTCCCCTTCACCTCCACTGCTTGCCACTTCTTCAAATGCCCACTTAAATTCGTGGCCTGCCCTCGACCGCAGGCCATATCACTTGAAAGTGAACTGAAAAGTGAAGGTGCCCGACCCATCTCCTCAACGGGCGGGGGTGCGCTAGTAAGCAGTGCTGGAAGAGGGGAGCGTGGAAAGGGAGAGGGTCAATGCCCAGCAGGAAACACAACAAGCGCTGGGGTGGCCGGCGGCAGCGGCAGAGGGCGTGAGCGCATCAGAAGAGAGCGGCGGGAGGGAAGGCGTGAGGGTGGGGGTGCCATTAACTAGAGGCTGGGTGGGGGTGAACGCATGAGGGCAGCGGCAGAGGGCGCAGGTGGCGGGTGGTGGGTGGGGGTGCGTGCCACACGCGTGGCTGGGGTGAGAACAGACGTTTTAGCGACGCACCGGCGGCTGCAGTGCAAGTGCAGCCGGGCAGCGCGACGCATGCATGCCAATCGCTTTGGGATTGCGCATGCTAGCTAGACGGGGAGCAGAAAAGGGGGATAGCTCTGAGAATTGGGGCGCTGGGAGGTCAAAAGGGTTCAGCACAGAGCGCACTGGGGGGTAGACGGCGGGGAGCGGGCAGCGGAAGACATGTAGGGCTGGAATGCCAGCCGGAGCAGGAGCAGAGGGGGAGGGGGGCTCGAAGGGGGCTAGTGCTACAGAGAGAGGTGCAAGGGAGTGAGGGGACATCACCGGGAGGGCGGCGGCAGCGGGTAATCGTTGCGGCTGCCGCCGCCGTAACACAAGGGCGTATCCGTCGCAGACAACACGGAGACCGAATTCGTTTTTGAGAGAGGGGCGGGCCATTGCGGGCTCGCCGCGCACAATGCGGCAGCGGCGGTGCGGCGGCGGGCGGCCCGGGCCTTTGGGCCTCATCTTCATTGTATCGTGTGCGCCCTGCTGCTCGGCAGGGCTGCTTTCTTGGCTGCTTTCTTGGCTGTTCGCCAGGGCGTTCTCACCGAGGGAGCGCTGCGTCTTCACTGCTCGGCGGCCACCGCCAGCGGCAGCGGCAGCGGCATGGGGGCGCCCGGCTCGGCAGCGGCGGTGGGGCCCGCCTCCGCCTGGGCCTGAGCGGCCAGCAGCGCCTCCACCTTGTTCACAATGTGCTTGCCGTAGGTGTACTTGCGCAGGGACTCCAAGTGCGGCTGCAGGGAGGGAAAGTTGGGGGGAAGAACAAATGTGAAGGCGTTGCTGCACGGGTGAACCCTCAGCAGCAGATTTGTCTGCAACACAGTTAACCTCTCACCCCTGTCCAGCAGGAGACAACTCCGCAACTAGAGCCCCAGAGTGCAAGCCCATCCCTGCAAGCCCTCCGCCGCTTCTCACCTGGATGGTGGCCAGCAGGGCGGCGCGCTGCGACGGCGTCGCCACGTCCAGAGCGCGCTGCACAAGAGAAGGTGGTGGAAAGAGAGATTGGCATCGCGGGGTGCAAGAAAAACAGTCAGGCAGGTGTATCCGTCAATCGCCAAGCATTTGACTCAGCTGAATAGTGCACAGTCGAGTGCGACACAGCGGCAGCCCTGGCCCCAGCAGCAGGCATTCGATGCGCTTTACCGCCGGCAGCCAACACAACTGACCGAGCCCCATGCTCAGAAATGAAGGGTGTACACAAGAGGAGTGCTGACCTGCACCACGTAGTTGCCAAACTGGTCGCGCATGAGGGTGACCAGGCTGGCGGGGCGCATCCCAGCCTCACGCACCATGTTGCTGCGGAGGGAACAAAGTGGGGGAGGGAGGGTCAGGAGCAGGGGAGCAGGTTGAAGAGCTTGAACGGGGCACAGCGGAACGCCAGCCGCCTTCCCCTTCGTCCAAACTCGAGCGACTGTTCAAGCTCAATCACGCACCGCCTGTCCCGCTGCCCCTTCCCCAGCAGCGCAACACAACTGCCAAACTATATGCAAACCGAGCAAGCGGCACTCACTCCACAATGGCGTCGCGGGGCGCCCATGCTTCAGGCAAACTTCCACAACGCAACAACAAAGTTGCCGCCCCATTCAAACTACCCAGCAGGAACTCACTCCACAATAGCGTCGCGGTGCGCGGGGCGCCCGTGCTTCAGGCAGGCCTCCACCACGTTGGAGGCGTACTTGTGCTGCGCCAGGGTCATGACCTGCATGTTTGATGATGATAGACAACAGCCAAATCAACGAGTGATGCCGCAAAAGGTTCCTCGCCTCGAGCAGGTGTTGGTGCAGCCCTGCCTACGCACCCTACAACCGCCCTAGAACAGCCTGCTTCAAACAACCTGCAGCTTCCAGTAGACACAGCCCTCCAGCGCACCTGGGGGGCAACCTTGGCCACAATGGCGTCGCGGGCGGGCTCCGGCCCCTTGGCCACCAGGTGCTGCATAGCAAGAGAAGGAAGGCGGGCGCAACGAGTAAGGAGGCGCAATGTCTCAACACACAGCCATAATGGTGGCCAGCCAGTGTGCGGCGCTGTGCATCTCGCGGCCCCGAGGCGCCAGCAACAGCAGCACAACATCACGAACAAAAGAGGGGGTAGGCCGCCCACCCCGTCTTAGGCTGGCATCCGCGTGTTTCCCTATCCGTTGCCTGCACCCGCCTGCACCCACCTGCCTGCTGGCTACAGGACGGCGACCGCAGCGTATGTGACCAGGGGGCGCTGCGCAGTAGTGCAACCCAGCCGCTGCCTTGCCTGCACCACGTAGTTGCCGGTGGTCACGCACAAAGGCATCCCCACCAATGAAAAAATGTAAGCCATGTACTGTTAATGCACCTGCACCACGTAGTTGCCATACTGGTCGTGCGACAGCTGCAGCGTGGTGCCCAGCACATCTGCACCGGTTGGGGTTGCAAGTTGGGATCAATGAAGGGGGGACACAGAGCCGCACGGCAGGCAAGTGACGCCAAACAGTTGGCATGGGCCCGGCCCCGCTGCTGCATGATGGCCAGCCGAGCTGAGCAAGCGTGCCGCAGCTATCCTTGTGCACACCCAGCCAGGCAGCATGTGCTGCACTTTGGGCTTTGCATTCTGAATTAGTCCCACTTATGCACACCTGCAATCACGCGCTCCTTCAGCTCCTCAATCGAGCAGAACTCCAGCACGCGCTGCAGCAATAGCAGCGGAATGGAGAAGAGAGCTCAAAAGCGGCCAAAAAGGAGAGTGCACAGCACCCAGCGGGACATCAGCAGACATCCACACTGCAAACTGGCGCTGGAACACGTCCTGCATGCAAATTGTGCGCTGCGGGTCCACAAACCAACCCCTCAGCGTACCCCCTACTGTACCCACCTGCACCAGGCGGCAGCCAAACGTGTGGGTGGACAGCGTCTGCCCCTTGTTCACGATTGTCTGCGCAGCAGGGAAGGCCAAGGCGGGGTTGAGCGAGTGCTCAGGTGCAGCTGCGCAGGGCTGGCGCACAGCACCGAGTCCCCGCTCTGCATGTGCGCTGCTTGCTGCACTGTGCATCCCTGGGCCCACAAAGCGCAGCTGAACGACCTCACCTCAATCATGGCCCCAACACACCCCCTGCAATACTGCTGATTGCCCAGGCCTGTTCCCCACAGACGTGAACATACCTCAATCATGGGTCGCGCAGGGTCGGAGGGCTGGACGCACTCGATGCACTTCTGCGGCAGAACGAGGATAAGAGGGACGCAGGCAGGATCAGGGATGCAGGACCAGCAAGGGTGGGACCAACCTCACGCATCAGGCGGTCAGTTGGACCCCTGTAAACCTCGTTTAAATGCACTACACAGTTGCTATTCGCCTGCAACGCGAGGGTACATGTGAGCAGCTGTCCCCGCGCACCTGCACCACGTGGTTGCCGTTCTGGTCCCCCAACATGCAACCTGCGCGCACAACAAGCTCTCCTTACCTGCACCACGCCGTTGCCATTCTGCTTCCTAAACTTGTCATGGAGCATTGAAACCCAAAACTAAATCCAGGGAGCTCTCCCAGTCACCTGCACCACGTGGTTGCCGTTCTGGTCGCGCACGCAGCGCAGCGTGCTCTCCGTCAGCTCGCCGCAAATCGAGACCCGCTCGTCTTGGGGCAGCACCTACAGGCATGTGAGTTGGGGGGGAACAGCAGGGTCAGGCGCCATCATGTAATTTTTAGTGCGTAGCCAAGGGCCTCCAGAAGTGGAGGGGAGCATACAGTGTTGGTGGGATGCGGGCGCTGCTGCATGCACTGGATGCTGCCTGGCTGGCCCTTATTTGCCAGCCCTCCACTTCTGGAGGCCCTAAAACCAACCGGACCAGGACCCACCTCCAGCGCCTTCTGCACCACGCGGCAGCCGTACACCTGCAAGGGAGCACGGGGAGAGGATAGGATAGCAAGGGCAGATGAGCAATTTTCCTGGCAGGATGAACAGCTGCAGCGCATGCTGTGCATGCTGGTGTGCTGTGCTGCGCTACGCTCTGCTGTGCTAATCAGCAGCTGTGAGCGATGCAGTGCGCTACTGCACCAGCAGCCCCATTGGGATAAGAACGAACAGGCAAGGCAGCGCGGCGGAGGCAACACAAGAGGAAAGCACCACGGGCTGTGTGAGCTCACTTGCAGCGACAGCGGCAGCGCCTTGCCGCGGATGGCCTCCGCCACCGCGCCCTGCACCTCGGGGCCCCCGCGCTCCAAAAAGCGCTGCACCACTGCACAACAAAAAACGTGCACCCAAAGAGGCAGTGAATCATGGTTGCGTGAGCAAGAAGACGCAGGCAGGCCACAGCATTTGCGACAACCACAGCAGGCACAGCAGGGGCGACCGACCACAGCAGGTGCAGCACGCACCGTAGTTGCCAAACACATCCACCATCAGCGGCAGCAGCTTGTGCTGCACCTCGGCAAACAGCTCTGCGGGGCGTCGGTTTGGGCAGGGGATTGCAGATCACGTCAGCATGACTCAGCAAAGGCCAGTTGGACACAGAACATGGCTGCACAGTGCTGACTTCAGTTTCCCAACAAAGGCCACCTGTTTCAACCCCCACCTGCCACCAGCGCGGCGTCTGCGCTCTCCAGCTGCTGCTGCACCAGGCGCGAGCCGTGCTGGTCGCGGCAGAAGGGGTACAGGTGGCCCTTCAGGTCCTGCGGAAATCAAATTTTGTGACAGGAAAAGGTCAGAAATAGCGAATGGACAGGTGCATCAGGTTGCAGGCAAGAGAAGGGGTACAGGTGGCCCTTCAGGTCCTGCAATCATCACAACAAGGCGAGAACCACGGAAGCGAGGAGCGTGTGGATAGATTTGGACAGGTTGCTTGCACTGAATAGAAGGGGTACGGGTGGCCCTTCAGGTCCTGCGACAATCAGACAGAAACAAGGAATTAAGATCACAAGGGGGGACAGGATGCAGCTCACCGGCGCCGGGTTGGCTCCAACCGTGGCCCCGCTGCATACCTGCAGAGCAAATGCGCTGCGCCCCTCCTGCTACCGAGCAGCGCAGAGCAGACAAGTCCCGTATGTTCCCAGCAGCTCACCTCCAGCGCCCACTGGCGGTTCACACGCGCGGCTGCCCTGCCTGCAGCCCACATGGCCCCAACCGTTTGCCAGGATGCCCCCATCATTTGCTCACCTCCAGCGCCCACTGGCGGCCCTCGCGCGATGCAGCCGCCTGCCCACAGCCCACATGGCCCCAACAGTTTGCCCAGTTCGCTTTAAAAAAAACAGCCAGTTGCCCGTAAAAAACACCCACCTCCAGCGCCCACTGGCGGCCCTCCCGTGCGGTGCGGAACTCTTCAAGCAGCTCGCTGTGCAGGTCGGCCTTGTCCTCCGTCACGTAGGGCTGCACAACATGAAGGAGATTGGAAGGGTGAATGTTAGTGCACAGGAAGAGCTCCTCCAGCAGCTCGCTGTGCAGGTCGGCCTTGTCCTCCGTCACGTAGGGCTGCGGAAGAAGAGGAGCAGGCAGGAAGAAGTGCAAAGTTGCGATGGCTGCATGATGCAGGGCCCTCGCCAGGTCAGCCGTGTCCTTAGGATGCTACCATGGCTCACCGCCAGCTCAAGGTACCAAGTGGTGCACAGCGCAAGCAGCAGAGCATGCTGCACAGCCACAAACCCAACCCCAAATATTGCAGCTCCTACACAGGCTCACCGCCAGCTCGGGGTCGAGGCGGTGTGCGTCGCCGTTCTCGCTCTTGCTGGCACTCATGTCCAGGCTGCCGTCACAGGAAGGGAGCGGGTTTAGAATGACACATTCGCATGATTGAATATCGCTATTGCTGGCACGCATGCCCAGGCTGTGTGAAGGACGAGGGCATGGCTGAGTTGGTTGGGGCATGACTCCAACAGGCGCACTAGAGCACGAGGGATGCAATGCTGGGCCAGCAGGGCAAGGAGGCAACGCACACCAAGGGGGCACAGCCAGCCCTCACTGCATGCAATGCAGTGCACTCCCCAGCTGACCAACCAACTGCGCAGCCCCACCTGAGGCGCGAGGGGCGGCCGCCGATGCGCCCACGGCTCTCATCACGGCTTGCCTGCAGCACATGGCGCACAGGCAGACAGGACAATGGGCACTGAGGCGCCGCACTGCTGGCTCGCAGACTGGCAAGCCAAGCACCACAGCTCAGCACCCAAGCCAAGCATGCAGCCAAGCCAAGCCAAGGCCTCCCCACCTGGCTGCCGCCGCTGCTGCCGCCGTTGCGGCGGAAGTGGTGCTGCGACAGCGGGCGGCTCATGCGCTCTGGGGATCCGCTGGGAGAGACCATCATGCCAAAGCCCTGCTGAGGATGAACGGCAGACCGAGTTGCTGGTTAGCAGGCAGAGAACAGCAGCGGGCGGCGGCTCATGCGCCTGCCGCTGGAAGAGGCGCTGGGGGAGGCGCAACCCCGGCTGCCGCCGCATTACAGGTGGCTGCGTCCGACATCAGGCCTGTTACTAGCAGCCATACTCTCAGCCCTCGTTCCATCCAACCCGATCTCATGTCGCACCTGCTGCATGTAAGACATCATGGCTTGGTACTGGCGAGCGTAGTCAGCCGCTTCTCCATAGCCGCCCTTGCCGCCGGCGGGGCCGCCTGCTGGGAGCGGTGGGGGCCAGGGCAGCTTGGAGCTTCAGGGGCGCGTCAGGAGCTAGCAGGAAATGTGAGTGGGCACCCCAGCAAAAGTGGCTCGTGTGCAGAGGGCGACACACAACAAGGGGTGGCCAATTCGGTGGCAGGAACAAGCAGGCGGGCAGGCAGGCTCCTGCTGTGAGGCACAACAAAGCAACAACCTATAATTCACATAGTGCCTCACCTGCAGGGTGCGGCTGGTACATGCCATATGGACCAGACGGCATGGGGGCGCTGTATGCACCGGCAGCTGCGGGGTGCGACGCCGGCATCTGCAGACAGGCAGGGGGCAAGGTAGGAAGGGTTGCAGGCGAAGCGAAAGAAAGGCAGGCAAGGCGGGCGGCTGCATGCGCGCAAGCCAGCAAGATGCAGCGGCGGGCCAGCAGCATTCAGCGGCTTGCAAGCTCAAAACGGCTGCAAAATCGCACCACGCCGTAATATGGGTGCATCACATAGCCGGGCTGGTGCTGCTGCGGCCCGGTGGGCTGCAGCCAGGGAAGCGGAAGAGGCAGCAAATGAGCCGACTTGCAGCAGCTGAAGGCAGCCCACAAGCAGCAGCAGTTGCAACGGGCGCAGCAGCAGCACCCATGCAGCATCGCTGCGAGCGGGCAAGTGGGCAGCAGCTGCCGCTGCTGCAGCTGTATTACTTTCAACCACCCTCCACTACACCACTGTCCCCTCCGCTGCCCCCCACCTGTGGGTAGAAAGGCGGGCCGGGCGCAAACATGCCGGGTGGCATGCCATAGCCGGGAGGGCCGCCGTAAGCGCCTGGCGGCGAGCCCACATAGAAAGCAGCGGGCGGCAGGTAGCCATCTGGGGAGGTGCTGTAGGCAGCGGGCATTGGGCCACTGGCAGGGCGGCCGCCGCGGCCGCCGCTGTACGCCGGGCGGCCGGAGGGGCCGGCTGCCTGGTCCTGCAGGGGGTTGGCAGCACAGCAGCGGCAGAGGAAAGGTATGAAACATGTCCAGGGCGAGTAGGGAGGCGGCTGGCTGCTGCAAACAGGGGCGCCTCCCCAGCTTCCCAACCGCCGCCACCTGCTGCCGCCACCTCGCGTCCCTACCACCGCCTCTACTGCCCTTTACCCAGCAGCCGCACCTGAGGGAAGCGCGCAAACACCTCCACTGGGGCAGGCATGCCTGCGGCAGCAGCAGGCAGGCCCTGCGCCCGGGCGCCAGTCTTGATGGACAAGCCTGTGGACGGGAGACCGTCGGACAGCAAGTGTGAGGTGGCAGTGACTTGCAGCAGCGGCGGCCGGCCCCGTGCTGCACCAGCGGCTCCGCAAGCAGCAGTGCGACGCAGCGGCAAACTTTGGGCTGCGCTGCGGCATGCAGACGCCCCGCCAGGCAGGCAGCAGCAATGCCCACCTTGCATCGAGGCCTCCAGCTGAGCCGCCTGCTGCACACCCGCCACCGCCGGTCCCAAGTTGGATCGCCCGGGCACCGGGTGCGGCGTGGAGGCTCCGTGCGGCGAGCCCGAGGTGCCGCTGGTGGGGCTGCCCGCTGCAGCAGCGGCTGCAGCAGCCAGGCTGGCCTGCCGGCCCAGCGCCTGGAGAGTGGCGGCGGTGAGGTCGGGTGCGCCAGCACCCACATCCTCTGACACGCCGCTGTCGGTGCGGGAAATGAAGGATGGCGAGGAGCGGCTGCTGGTGGTGGAGCCGCGGGCAAAGGGAGACGAGGCGGGGGAGTAGGCACCCACCGCCACGTGCCCGCTGCCGGCCGTGGCAAGCAAGTTGACCGTCGGTCCCGCCGGCATCTTCAGCCGCCCCTCGGCGGGCATCCAGCCGGCCTGCGCTCCGGGTTGCGCCGCCATGCTCTACTGCCTGCGCAGGGGGTGGCAGGAAGGGTGGGTGAGCGTGCGATGAGCACAACACGCTGCGATTCTCAGCGCCCGCGGGGGCGCACGCTCGTGCAGCTGCGCGTCGGTGCGCCCGCCCGCGGCCGGGCGGCGGGGGAGGCAGTTGGTCACGCGGGCCCCGCTGGCGGCCCGCCGCCGCCTGCAATCGCTGCCACAGAGGTCTCCGGTGCGGCTGGGGGCACGCGGCGGCCGGGGGATCGCTCCCGAGCAGCGACCAGCCATGCTCGACCATTCCCAGAGCAGCAAGCTGGCCCCCCGGCTGCCTCGGCTGGCCCCAGACCCACCTGTAGGGCTGGCAGGCGAGGCTGGCAGGCGCCGAGGTGACCAGGAGTAGGCCCTCGGGGTGGTTGAGCAGGTGCCGCCGCAGCGCTGCGCCGCCCGGCCCTTGCAGCTTGCCCTAAGTTCCTTCAACAGCCTTTGCTGTGCAGTTAAATGCGCGCAAGGCGGGTGCAGGCGCAAAGGGGCACTGGACGCTGGCCGCTCGGACGGTTATTGGCGGCACGCGCGAGCTAGGGCCGCTGCTGCGTGCCGGGAATACGGGGAAACAGCCAAGATGAGCTGCAAGTGATGACCGGCGGCCACGATGCGAGTGACTCGTCTAGCGCACCGCCCGCTGCCGCTGCTGCGCTGTGGGCACCTGTACTTGCGGCGCCGCTTTTTCGGGGCCAGGCAAGCCCACCCAGCGAGCCGCAGTGGCCTGCCACAGCAATGATGCATGATGAGTCGTGCTGCAGGCCCAGCAGCCGGTGCCACGGCCCCACGCCGCCACCGCAACAAGAGGTGCACGAGAGCGGCGGTTGCGGGCGAGCCGTGGGGCAAAGCCCCCGCACCAGTTTAGGTGCGCCACCGCCGCAGCTCTGCTTGCAAGCATTACGAGTTCATCATGGAGTCTTGATGATCACGGTGTGATGGTCAATGTGCGTTGGCATTGCAAGCATTCCGCTCCGTGCACCTCCCCATTCGGTTGCCACTGCTGGGGCAGTTACGAGCACCACGCAAGTAGGGCGTGCGGCGCGGCTGCAAGGGCGCAGCGCTCCAGAACTCGTGGAGAATGTTGTAGGGGGAGTCACGGGCTCTTCACCCCTATGGCGCAAGCTGCTGCAGCACTGCTGCGTTCACTCACCCACCTGCATCGCCTGCCGCCGCTCCGCTGGCGCTGCCGCCAGTTTGACGGTGGCCCCTGCTCGATCACAGTGATCACCCGCTCCGTGGACAGCTAGATGGTTCTGCTGGCTGTAGCTGCTGCCCGCCCGGCTCTCCTTCCCCGCGTCCCCCAAGCCCCTCGCCCGCAGCGCCGCCCCGCAGCCTTCTGCTCGACCCGCAGGTTCCTGGGCAGCATGGATCGATCATTGGCGTCCAGCCCAGGGCCGCCGCTGGCCGCCCGCCGCCACTGCTGCCACTTTTGCCGCCGCCACTTCTTGCCGCTGGTCGCAGGTCTGCCCTGAGCCGCCCAGCCCGCAGTGCCAGCAGGATGGCTGTCACCGCCGGCATGGACAGCTTCGAGCAGAAGCTGGCGCAGCTGCCGGACGCCAGCTACATCCTCTTCAAAGGTAGGTGGGTGCAGCAACAGTCGGTGCTGAAGGACAGGTGTGGTGGATGATGGCGCCGCTTCTCTTTCGCCTCCTGGCTCGCCCTGCTATTCGTTCACCCCCTCCCCAGCTGCTGCTGGGCCCTTCCGCATGCTGGACCATCTTTTGCTGCGGCGCAGTTTGCAACAGAATGCTTCTCGTGCCCCACCCAATGCAACACCTTGCAGCCGACTGGTGCCCCGACTGCGTGCGCTCCACTGATGCTGTGAAGGTGATTCTTAGGGGGCAGGGGCATGAGGTAGGCGCGGCGCTGCTGCTGCTGTGTCACCAGCGGATGTCACTCGGCTTTGCTGCCGTCCTCCCGTGGCGGCCTGGCGGTTGGCGCCGCTGCACTGCACGCCTGCCTCACGCCCTGCATACGTCGCTCTTGTGGCCTTCGGCTGCACCTGATTTGCTCCCAGAATCTCTTGGATCGCAGAGCGCAGTGGCGGCGGCAGGCGTGCAGCTGCTGCTGGTTGATGTGGCAGCCCAGCCGCCAGGTAGGCCTAACTCCACCCGTGACTGCTGGTGTGGGTCAGTTTGAGGCTTCTGTGGGCAGACCAGTTGCTAGGTGAAGCCTTGAAGACTGCCCCTACCCCTGGCTGCTGGTTGGATGTGTGGTTGCGGCAGCACCTGCGCACTCTGTAAGATGCCTGCACGCTGCGGAACCTGCTGCGGACACCCGTGCGGCTGGCTACACTTTGGCACACTGCCTACTGACGTTCTTCCTCTTGATCGGCTGCTGACCGCCTTTCTTACTGACCGCGACTTGTTGCCTGGTGCAGCCTGGAAGACGCCGGCCCACCCCCTGCCCTTTTCTCTGTGACTCTACCCGCCTTTCACAATGCCAACAACAATCATTGCTACATTACCACGTGCAGCCTGGAAGACGCCGGCACACCCCCTGCGCACCGACGCTCGTTTCCAGCTGGGCGGCATCCCCACTCTTGTGTTCTGGAAGGGCGGCAGGGCGGTTGCCAAGCTGGGTGCGACCATCTGCCTTTTAGCTTGCTGAGCTGGGCGGCATCCCCACTCTTTTGTATTGGAAGGGCGGCTGGGCGGCGGCTAAGCTGGGTGCGACCATCTGCCTTTTGAGTTTGCTAGTTTGTCTTTGCTAGTTTGTCTGAGCTGGGCAGCATCCCCACTATTGTGCATTTGAAGGGCGGCAAGGCGACAGCTGCGGATGTCTGCCCTTGCTGGCTGTTCTTTCTGGCCAGCTGGGCGGGCTGGCCATGCTGCTGCTCCGGAAGACTGAGGGGCAAGACGCAGCAAAGCTGGTTGCAACCAGCTGTGTTGAGCTCAATCACAAAGCAGCATGCATGCCAGCAGCTGTGATCAGAACGTTGATGCATGCTTGCGCTCAAGCAATTTAAATATCCCTGTCTGCAGGCGCTGACCTGGAAAAGGCGCCCACAACGGCAGCGGCCACTCAGGTGGCAGCTGCATTTGTGAAGGCCAACCAGTGACCCGCGTGCTGTATGTTTCTGCTGCTGCTGCTGCTGGCGTCACTTGCTTGTACTGTATCTTTTGAATGACGTTCGCCTTTCTTCACAACTGCAATGTAACAGACATATCTTCGAAGGCACACTAAGCAAGAGCGCTACAGAGTTTGGCGTTGGGGACATGCACAGCTGGATTCAGGCCCGCTTCACTGCACCGCACAAGCAGCCTGATTTTGCAGCAGAGCGTGGTTGTACGGGTGGCCAGGAGGGCGGAACTGCAGCTCATGCGATGAAGTTTGAGAACCATGGGCAGGCCTGCACAGCCCCGGCTGTGATGCGTGAGCTCAACCAGAGGGGCGTTCTGGCTACACACCCCATGCACGCACTTGGTGCCCAGCGCATTCATCACAAGCTGCTCCTTTACTGCGGCGGGCCGGCATCCTTGCTGGCCTTCTTGGCCCTGTTGTGGCCCATCCGCTTGCTGCGGCGCTGAGCCCGCTGGCCCTTCTTGCCGGCGGCCTGCGGGGGGCAGGTGGGTGGGAAGGAGAGTTTAGGCCACGAGCGACGTACAGCAGGGCAGCAGCTCACAGTATATGCCTGGCTTAAGGGTGCAACGCATGTGGCCGGCTGCCTGTCTGCCGTGCGCTACACAGCAACCCTCGCAGTTGCAAGCTGGCCAGCAGCGGCACACCGTACTCAGCAGCCGCAAGCTACTTGCCCGGTAGCCGTGGGCAGCCTGGGCAGAGCGTGCGGCCTTGGCCTTGGACTTTCTGCGGTGCGGGTGCGCCCGCTTGCCGTGCGGCACCAGGTGCTTCACGCCGGACATGGCTGGTGGTTCTGTGACAGACAAGAGCAGGCAAACAGTTGTTGTGTTGCAACTGCTGCTGAGAAGTGTCACCTGCAGCACACATAGGAGCACTACAATGTGCCTCAGGCCAGGCATTGGTGCCGACCCTGCCTGGAAGCAAACTTCGGAGCAGTGTAGCTACTTTGTGCGAATGCTGACTAGTTGCATTTGCACGACAGGCCCTCGCAATGCCCACACTGCCAGGCACTGTCGACTGAAAGCCCAGGCGCCGGTACGGCGGCGGCGGCAGCGGCGGCGGTAACGCCGTCGGCAGTGCCTCGGCCGGCGATCGGGATGCACCAACTGCTTAGACTTAGCAAGCACGTCATAGCGGGAGGCAGTTCAGTTAGGGGCAGCAGCCTGGAGGGCGCCGCGGTTTCTCACCGGGCCTCTAGCGCCCTGATTTGCTCCTGGTGAGCTGACAAAGAGTCGATCAGACGCTCATAAGTGCCATCAATTCTCTCAAAAGGCTCAGCTCCCGCAAACCCGCCGCCGCGACCGCCGCCGCCATTGCCACGGCAGCGGCAGCGGCTGGCAATTCGGGGAAGCAGTAACTATTGCCGTGGAATCTGTGCTGTAACGCGAGTTCGATTTTAACCCATACACTTTGCAGTTCAGTCATTCAGAGTTCCAGCGGCATGCGGCCCTGCCGCCCCCTGCATACCCCGCTGCCGCTCATCCAACTGTGCCTTCAAAGCGGCAGGCTCGCTCTTACTGTTGTTGCCCTGCATCCAGGCCTTGCATGCATGCCTCTGTGTTGTACAGTTTGCATGTTACAGTGTAAGATGGTTGTACATTTTCAGCTGTTAATACATGGAGCAGCGCACAGCCAAGCTGTGCTGCGCTGCTTCCTCCTCTCCTCTTTGTTTGAAGCTGCCTGGCCGCACTGCGGCAGCATGCACTTGCTGGGATGCAGTGCACGCGTGCTCCTCAGGCATTGTTCACTACTGCTTCGGGGCGCCGCCCTTGCCGGCCTTCTTGGCCCGGTTGTGGCCCTGTCGCGCATTGTGATTCTGGCCACGCTGCGCCTTCTTGCTCGGGGCCTGCAGGCGGCAAGTGGGTGGGAGGCAAGTCAGCAAGCAATGAGCACGGCTGGCATCAGTGAGCGGCAGTGCACACGCTGCACTTTGCTCAGACACAAGCACGGCTTCGACATCCTGCCGCAGTGGCCTGCCCGAGTGATGCTCCCAGCTGCCATTTGCATGATGCAGGCAGCAAGCATGCCGGCACCTAAGCACAGCGAGGGACTTGCCTTGTAGCCGTGGGCAGCCTGTGCACAGCGCGCCGCCTTGGCCTTTGACTTCTTGCGGTTGGGGTGCTCCCGCTTGCGTTGGGGCACCAGATAATTCAGGCTGGACATGGTTGCTGGGGTTCTGCATGGCAGGGGAGGCGCAAATCATTGAAAATCATCGACTGAATCAGAGCAGGTCAGCTTCCATACGCCCAGCAGCTGCATGCCGGCGAAAAGGGCGGCGAACAAACCCAAGGGCAGGCCGGCAGGGAGGGAGGAGAGCTGCCATGCACTGTTGCAACAAGCCCTGCCAGGCTAAGCAGCGGCTGACTGATTGTGCAGCGCCGCGGAAAGGGAGGCGGGGCAGTGGTGGGGTGCGGCGGCGGCGGCCGCAGCGGTGGCTGCATTTCTGTCGGCAGGGCCCCCGGCTGGCGATCGCAGCGCCGCACCCTCTCAAAGCTGTGCGAGCGAGGCCGGCAGCAAAGGGGCAGCAGCAGCGGGGGGCACGGCTTGCTCACCGGTCTTGCTTGCGCACTCTTGCACGCGTTGATGGTTGACAGCAGGTGGTTCAGTCGATCACAGACGGAGTAATAATGCAGGTCGCAGCCTCATGGATCGTCTGTGTAGAGTGCTGCTGCGCGCTGCGGTGCCAAGTCAGCTTCCGTTCTGCGAGCAGCCACCCAAACTGCTGATACATTCCGTTCTCCAGTATTTTGTAGAAAGGGATAAGGCACTCCCAGCCCAAATTGTCTGCGCATTTGAAGCAGTGCATGCACCCATGCATCTAGACTCTGCCCTGGTGCTCGCCATTGGCGCTGCGCGTCCGCCACTGCCGCTCTGCTCCTGCTCGGGCTGCCGCCGTTGGACGCCCCCGCTGGGGGTTTGTTTGTTCTCTGAGTTTGAGCAACTGAACATGCTGGATCTATGTGTTACGCTGGATGCACTTCAAGGTGAGGACCCGTGGGTAGCAGCACTTTGCCACTTGGGTGCCGCTGTTGGCACCGAGGCGCATGCTTGCCGCCAGCAGCCAAGTGCCCGGCAGGGGCCATGGGCATGAGAGCCGTGCTGCAATATCGCAGGCTGTCCGCAACTCAAACCACCCACTGACACCACACGTTGCGGTAGGGCAGGGCAGGGCTATAGCGCTGCCCCTTCGGCCTGAGCACCAAACGCGGCATGTGTTCCCGCCTAGCAGCCGCCGCCGCCGCCGCCGCTGCGTGCGCGGGCCATGTGCCGCCTGGGCAGGCCCCGCAGGAGATCCCCATCTCAGATGACCATCGGCCCCTCCAGCATAATTGGGCCGGTTCAAAGCTTCAAACATTGCCACCCGCCGCGCCATCTCCCGCCCGACTCAGCAGAAGCTGGCTCGCACGCTCGACCCTTCTCCTTCCGGCGCTTGCAGCAGGTCTTGTATTTGATTTACAACTGATTTACGCGCTTGCAAGCCGATACCAACAGGGTTGACGCGCCATGGCTTCGAAGCTGACCGCCCTCCTGCTGCTGGGCCTCGCTCTGGGCGCCCAGGTATGTGCACATGCATACACAAGAGGTTCTGCAGCGCTTCCGGCCCGCCACGGCTTGCAGTCAGCCCTGCCGCCGCTCCCGCCGTTGCCGCCGGCGCCGGCGCTGCACATGTGGCTCGTCGGTCCACCCGGGCGGCGCGCCCTACTTCTCACACACGTCCACCGCCGCTGCCATGCTTGCTCAGCGCTGATGCAGCACCCACCGTTGGGGCTACATCCTCCGTGCCCTGCAGGCGCTTCCGGCCTGGTTGCTGCGTGCAGCGGCGGCTCCCGCCCCGGCCCCCCTTGCGCCCGCTCCTGCGCCCGCTCCGCTGGAGGACAGCGCCGCAGCTGCCGTGTCCACTACCCCTGCTCTGACTGCCGATGAGGTGGCCAAGCACACCACCTTGGAGGACTGCTGGTGAGCGATTTGCTGGGTGCCGCCGTGCTGCTTGGGAGGATCGTGAGCACGGAAAAAACACCGCCATGCTTGGTGCACATCCGTGCTGCCGGTCCCGCTAGCCGGTCCTGCCCCCACCAGCTGACTTAACCTCCTCTTGCCCTGTCTGATTGGCCAGGTACATTTATAATGGGGCGGTGTACGATGTGACCCAGTACATGGCCGATGACCTGCACCCAGGTGAAGGCTGCCACTTGTGCCAGTAAGCACTCAGTGAGATGCATCGTGGCGGCCGCACGGCCAGCGGTGCCTGCTGCCGCATCCCCAAGCAGCCGCTGCACCGCGCCGGCAGCGCAAGCCTGCATGGTTTGCCTGCCCATGCCTTGACGTAGCTGTCTCTCGGTTTCATCGGAGGGAACGCCGTCTCATGCTGCCCTTGTTGCTGACCTGTCCACTGCTTCATCTTGCGTCTTGCAGCTGGCAACGAAATCATCCTGGAATATTGCGGGAAGGACGTCACGCAGGCAAGTAGTCGCCGGATGCTGCCTGGCGTTTGCTACGCCAGCAGCCGCAGACATTGCCGCATCGCTCGCAGCTGAATATGCACAGCAAGCGCTGCGTTGCCCAGGCGCCTCATGCCCGCTGCGCTCGTGCATAAACATTCCATGCCGCAGGAGTTCGACCGTGCGCACCGCGGCAATCAGGCGCACCAAGAACAAGAGGGCTATCTGCTGGGTGAGGGCAGGGGCTGGGAGCACAGCTAACAGCACTGGCCCACTGTTGGGCCAGTGCAGCAGCAGGCAGCGCTGTGCATTCCCTGCCGCCCGGCCATGCTCACCCTTCCTTGTCTCTTGCTTTGTTCCTACAGGCCCGCTGGCGTAAAGCGGAGCAGCAGGTTGCCGGCGCTAGTTAGCAGTGCGCTGGCGTGTAACCCCTATGAGGTCTGAATAAGCCCCCGCCCGATGTTTCGGGTTCAATTTGCGTCAATACAGGAAGCCTGCCCAATTAAAGGCCGCTTCTACGGACATTCCCCCTGCTCCTTTTATGTGTGCGCCCGGGACTTTCCTCCAGGCATCCCTGCATCATTGTGTGCAGTGTCTTTGCCCTCTTCTGTTCTCACTCATTCTTTCCTGCGGCAGCGCGCCCGACCGCCGCTTTCCGGCCGCGCTCCGCCCTGCCTGTTTGCTCATGCGCCGGACAGGCGCATGAATGCTCAGAGACCCGTCTGCATTGCCGGGGCACAACTATGCTCCACTGCAATCTGACACCCTGCTGCTTTGCAGCAACTGCCTTGTAAACACGCCTTGGCACGCAACCTGTTGCACGGCAGTGCAGCGCAGTGTGCTCAGCTGATCGTTGCAAGGGCGGCGGCATGTGCCAGCGCCGCCTGTCCCTTTGGCATGGATTGACCATAAACTGAGCTGCAGTTGAGCATATCATCACCGCCAACAGGCGGTGAGACTGGATGACAGACTGGGTTGGGCTGCTGATGTACTGCACCGGCGGCACGCTGTGCTTGTCGCAGCGCATCGCCGCCGCCCGGGCTGACATAACAGCGGCGCGAACACGCGCTTTCGCCGCCGATTCCGCCTCTCGGTCCGCAATCCTACTGTACCATCGCGACCAACGCTCAAACCCAGTGCCCTGCAGTCCGCCCCGCGCACCATGCCGCGCCTCGCGCTGACCCTCGTGCTTCTGGCCCTCGCGACCGCTGCGCAGGCACGTATCATCCAGCACGCGCTGCTGTTCGCGCGCAGTAGGGTGCCAGGGCGGGTGGCACCGGCCCACCGGCGGCGGCTGGCGGCAGCGGCAGCTGCCGCCACGGCTACCGTGGCAATGCATGCAGTCGGTCGGGGTTGCGAGGCTCATTTGCTGGAAAGAGGCGCTCCTCACGCACCACTGAGCCTCTCTGTTCCACGCTGCAGGCGCACCCTGCACGCTCCCTTCGTCAGGCGGCCGCCGCGCCGGCACCTGCGCCGGCTGAGCCGCTGGCACCTGCGCCATCCCCAGCTGGAATGGTGGAGGACCCTGTGACAGCTGTCATTGCCCTGACAGCCGAAGAGGTGGCCAAGCACAACACTGCAGCCGACTGCTGGTGGGCCGCTAGATTGGTTGCTCTGCTCCTGTGCTTGCTGCTTGGGGCAGGAGGCCGCGAGCCATGCCTGCTGGGTGCAGTGCCGCCGGGTGCTGAGCCGCCTGGTCTAGTCTTGTCTAACAGCTTAGCGCCAGCCCCTGACAAGAGGGTACGGTGCATGTGCCGCCTGTCGGCCCGTGCCTTGCGCAGCCCACCCCCTACCGTTCCCTTTCACGCTTCCAGGTACATTAATGGGAACTCTGTGTACGATGTGACCCAGTTCATGGCCGACGACCTGCACCCAGGTGAGGCAGCAGGCACAGCAGGGCGGCATGAAAGCGGGGGCGGAGCGTGTCGCTGTGTGTGCAGCAATTGCTGTGCAGCACGCCAGTCATCACAACTTGCGGAATGCCATGTGAGCTGTGCGTTCAGCGGAGCGCGCAGGCGGCAGGCCTGTCGGCGGTGCCACCTATGAATGCATTCCTGCACAGTAGAGCTTGAGGGGATGAGCGCGTGCCTGTGTCTTGTTGCTTCAGCAGGTCTGCTGGCCTCGACTAGGATGCACCGAAACATTGTTTCAGTTCTCTGTTTGGCTGCCTGCAGAGGGCAACGAGGTCATCATTCCCTTCTGCGGCAAGGACGCCACTGAGGTGAGCTGCCGTGCTGCCATGCTTCTCAATTCATTGGAGGCTCAGGTCGTCGGAGGCCGCCCGGCCTACGGAAGCTGCGGCCAGCGCAGCAGACTGGGCTGGCTGCCTTGCGCCTGGCATTTCGTTTCCCCCCTGGTCGGTATGCGCATGTGCGCTGCACCCCTGGCGGCACCATCCAGCCTCGCGCCTGCTGGCTCTACTTTGCAGCCCAGTCCTCCTCATCTGTCAAACCGCTTACCGGACTGTCCAGCCGACTGCCAACTTGCTTGCCCACTGCCTGTTTATCTGCCTGGCAGGAGTTCAACCGCCAGCACCGCGGCAGCCGGGCGCGGGAGGAGCAGGAGCTCTATCTGCTTGGTGAGGCTTTGATTTTGACAGAGAGGAGGCTCTTTTGTGTGAAGTGATGGTCCATTGCAGAGTGTGTACCGTGCATGCAAGCGCTGCTGTGTTCGCCTGCAAATGCCACCACTGACTGTGCCGCGATGGCCCATAGCTGGCGGCACGAGAGGCAGTGGTTGTAGTCACTGCGTCTTCGCAGGGAACCAACGAGTACGGACCGTGCAAACTCTGCACTGTCTCTTCTGGATCCTCACATGCAGGTCCGCTTGTTGTGTAGAACCACAACATCGCTGTCCCTCAGTGCAAGCGACGAATTGCAACGACAAAGGAATGCAATGCGGCCAGAGGTGCCGCTCGTGAGGCTGCTGCAGCTGCAGGCGCGCCTATATGTCCCTTCCCCTCCACCCAAATGAACGCAAATGTACCAGTTTTTGTCTTTAATGGGCTGTCATTGCGCCCTTGCAACAACTTGTTACCAACCCTTGCTCGCGGCTTGTGTGTCCGTTGATGCAATAGTTGGGGTTCGCCACCTGTCCCCAGCAATTGATTTTCCATTGCAATTGCACATCCAATCCTCTTCACCACTTTTTTTCCAGCACTGTGCACTTGCCCTTGACCATTGTAAAGATGCATGCACAGGTTTGAGAACTGAAAGCAGCGGCATACGCAGGTGTGTGCTGCCGATGCATCAAGCGGCATATCAGCGCAGCACCGGCGGGGGCAGGGCAGGCCTGCCGATGCCAACACGCGCCGCCAGAAATAGTCATGAATCCTACCTGCAACTAGGAACCACACGTTATGCCACTGGTAATGCTTGAACTGCTAGCCTCGGCGGCTGGCATGCGTCGCATGCATGCCGGCGCACATCGCGGGCCAGCCAAAACCCTTGTGGATCGGGTGCTCGCGTTCGCGCTTCCCGACGGCACCAGGCGCTTTGGCGCCGGTGACAGGCTGGTTTGCGTGCAGCGCGGGCGCCCCTGGCCGCCGCGTGGGCGACTTGCGGCACGACGCGCTCGCCTGTAACCCTAACAAGCGGCGCTGCTGCCTTTGAGCTGCTCCACACCCTGCTCTGAGCACCCTTACATAGCGAGCAGCGGGCCAGGGTGCGCCATGGCGGCAGCGGCAGTGGCCCCCGGCGCCCTAGCGGCGGCGGCGGCGCAGGCGCCATCTCTGCTGCCGCATCCACCCACCGCCCTGTCTCTGTTCGACCTGCAAGACCCGCTGCTGGATGCCATCTTCGCACAGCTGGGCCTGGCCGACCTGGCAGCTGCTGGCTGCACGAGCTGGGACTTCCGTCAGCTGTCTGCACGGGCCCTCCGCTCCAAGACCGTGCTCAGCGCAGCGGCAGACTTGCCAATGCTGCCACGCGCACACAACCTCCTGCTGATGGGTGGAGGCAGCGGCGGCGGTGACAGTGGTGGCAGTGGTGACAACAGCGGCGGCGGCAGCAGCAGCGGCGGCGGCATGGGCAGTGCTGCTTTAGCACAGGGCGGCGCTGTAGCTGCACCGGAGGGCAGCACAGCGAACGACCCCACGGAATCAGCGGCAGCCGAGCGCCAGCATGCAAGTTTGGCCAGTTTGAACCGGCCCAGCCAGAGGGCTGCTGTCCTGTCGTACCTGCCCAAGGCTCTGCACCATGCAAGGTGAGAGGTGCAGGTTTGGGTTGTTGAGGTTGGTTTGGTTCAGGCGAGACTGGTGCGGCCGAGATGTGCTGTGTTGCGGCTGTGCACCATGCTAGGTCAGAGAGAGGTGCGGGGCGGTGGGTGCCGCGTTGGTACTGCCGGCTGGAGGCATGAAGCGCTGCAGCTGTGACCTGCGAGCTTGCGCCGCTCGCCCTTTTGAGGTTGTCTTCTCCCCATGTGCTCGCCACCGTGCAGCCGGCACTGCCGCTCCCTGCAGTGCCTGCACCTGGAGCTGCCGCCGCCACAGGTGCCGCTGGCCGCCGCAGCAGAGGCGGTGGCTCGTGCGGCGGCTGGGGAGACCTGGGGGGCGCCGGCGCCGGCCGAAGGGGCCGAGTGTCCGCCCGTGGACGGATTTCTGCTCAAGCTGCTCGCCCAGGTGTGCATTGGCTTTTGATTGGTGGGTGGATAATTGGACCATACCTTGAAGCGTTGGCAATGGAGCTTTGCCCTGACGCCGCCTTTTGCGCCTGACAAAAGCGCCTGGTGCTTGTGCGTCCCCGGTGTACACTTGCATTGGCCCGCCATTGCAATCTCATGTTTCTCCTTCTCGCCATGCAGTGCTGCCCCGGCTTGCTCTCGGTGCGCCTCATCAACGTGACCAACAACGCCACCATGAACCGGCTGGTGCGTGCTGCAGAAATAGAGGGGTCCGTCCTTGGCTTGGGGTGAGGGAGGCTGGGATGTGAACCACAGCGCAACCATGAACCGGCTGGTGCGTGGCAGGCTGCAGACTGCGACCGTTGGCTGGGTGTTTCGCGGTGCATAAGCGATTGAACTTTGGGGGGCGCTTACATGGTGGCACGTCCAACCCAAACGGTGCTGCTGCCATTACAGCATGTACGCGGTTCATTCGCGCCATGCACAGCATATAGGCTGACCCCCGCTATCCCTGGTCAGCCCGACTGATCATGCCTCCCTTCCCGTGCCCCCTCACCTGCATGCAGGTGCGGCTGAACGATGCGTGCCTGGCCATCCTGGCGCGCAGCTGCCCCCAGCTGGAGGAGCTGGTTATTGGTAAGAGCACTTATTGGGTAGCCTTTGCCAGTGGAAGGGCTTGAGGACCTGGTCATAGGTGGGGGTGCTTGGTGGCTATTCAGAGGTATTGCAGAGATTTGCTGCGGCGGAGTTCGACATCGGCGTGTGCTGGCCTGTATTGATGCCGCCCTGCCCGTCACTGCTCACTCTTCAGCATCTGCCTTTTTGCCCGCTCTTTCCTTTGTTCCAGGCCACCGTGGCGGCCAGGACTGCATGTACAACCCACAGGCGCCCTTTTACCTGGAGGATGTGACCGATGCGGGCCTGAGGGCCCTGGCCCACCACTGCCCCGGCCTCGGGTGCACTCTAATGCGGAAGCTTGTGCACTTTAACGCAATGAGGCTGGTGCCCTCTCATCGCATATGAGAGCTTGTTGGCAGGCAGTGAATCCGCAGCTCATGAAAATCGTCCCACCATTTCCGTCTTCCGCATCAAGGCATGTGCCGCTCTTCTGTACCGCCTGCGCAGGCGGCTGGGCCTGCTGCGCTGCTCGCGCGTCAGCGACGATGGACTGATGGCGGTGGCCCGGGTCAGTCCTGCTTGCTGCACTGACACGCATGCATGCTGCTTGACATGTACATGCGTGTTAGCACTTGGGAGTATTGGCATGGCGCCGACTTAACAGCTGCAGGCTGTCGGCTGCCACGTCTTGCGGCGGTTGCAGTCCACCCCACCACATCAATGTGCTGCTTGACATGCTGCTCTGCCGCCCACCCCTCTCCTCCCCACCCCGCAGACGTGCCGCCGGCTGGCGTCCCTCTTGCTGTTGCAGCGCCCGTGTTCAGGCTCAGATGCCGCTCTCCCGCCTGCCCCTCTTATTTTTCTGTCCCGCAGGCGTGCCGCCAGCTGACGACCCTGCTGCTGCAACGCCTGCGTTGATGCTGACGTACGCCTGTGCCGCCTGCCCCTCTCCTACCCACCACACAGACGTGCCGCCAGATGACGTCCCTGCTGCTGCAACTCCTGTTTTGATGCTGACATGTTCCTGTTCCGTCTGGCCCTTCCCTTGCGTTCCCGCAGACATGCCGCCAGCTGACGTCCCTGCTGATGGTGCAGCGCCTGTGCTCACGCTCAGATGCCCCTCTCATGCCCATTTCTGCCCCGCAGACGTGCCGCCAGCTGACGTCCCTGCTGCTGGTGCAGCGCCTGTGTTCACTGGCATGCACCGCTGCTCCACGCCCCTCGCCCTCCTGCCCCTCCCCTTCATGTCCCGCAGACGTGCCGCCAGCTGACGTCCCTGCTGCTGCACGAGTGCCCCTCCATCAGCGACCGAGGGCTGGTGGAGGTGCGTGCCCCTGCTAGTGAATAAGCATACAGCGGGACAGAACAGCAGAGAGAAGGAGTGGGTCGAAGCAACTGGGAGGAAGCAGCGCTCGTGCCTTCCACTACGATTTAGCCAAACCTTCCTGTCTAGCTCGCAGGTCGGCGAGCGCTGCTCCCAGCTGCGGGCACTGGACTGCACAGTGGCGCGCCGCGCCGGCGGCCTGCTGCTGATGGGAGAGGAGCCGGATCAGCTAGGCTTTAGAGCGCTGTTCACCATCGCCGCCAACTGCCCCCTACTAGAGGTGCGTGAGGTCGGTGCACTGTGATATTGCAGGGGCATGTCCCACGGAGGCGGGACAAACCTTGCGACCAAGGCGGTTTCCATTTTGATGCCTGTTCAGGACCTGTGCATTTCTGAGGAGTCGCTGGAGTCGCCGATCGTGGACAATCACACGATTTGTTAGCACTAATGCGAACAAATCGCCTCGTTTCATGCGTGGGTGCAGGACCTGTGCATCTCAGAGGAGTCCCTCGAGTCGCCAGTGGTGGACAATGACTGCCTCGTGTGTGTGGCACAGGTGGGGTAAGAAGCTGCCTGCCGCCTGTTGCTGTGCCGCTTCAAACTGCCGCATGGCGGCAGCCATTCCAGTGTATGTATGCCACCTGCTAACCGACAGTTGCACTGCCTGAAACTCAGCGCCACGCGCCCTGCCAAACCCACCCACTTCCCAGCATGCCCCTGGTGTGTGCCTATCGCTGCAGGGCTGCCCGCGCCTGCGCCGCCTGGTGCTGCGCCACTGCGGCGGCGTGAACGATGCCGGGGTTTGCTCAGTGGCGCTGCGCTGCAAGCAGCTGCAGGCGAGCGGTGGGAGCATGGGCGCTGCGTGCTGCTGCCAACAGCGTGTCACTGGTGTGCAGCACCATGCCCATGCATAGCATGCATAGCATGCATAGCATGCATGCAAACACGCTCGTCCGCCGTTTCCCACAAATCGTGCTGGAGCACACTGGCCCAGCGTGCGTGCATGCACAGTCTGCTCACTCACTCACCTGCTGCCTGCCACAGGAAATCGTGCTGGAGCATACCGCAGTTGGAGACGCTGGGCTGCTGCACCTGGCGCAGCTGCCCCGCCTGCGCAGCCTCACCCTGTCCAACTTTATCTCTTCGCTGGGCCATTTGAGCTTCCTGCCTGGGGGACCGCACGTCAGGTGACTGGTTGTGCTGGCTGCTCCCAGGCGCCTTCCCCTCTGCTGCCCCTTCTGCCGCCGCTGCTGCTGCGGGCATGCCACCCTGAAGTGCCGCCCTGCAGTGCGTGCCAATCTGGACTGCCACCTGTCGCCGTGCAGGGGTGTGAGCGATGCGGCGCTGCAGCATGTGGCGGAGCACTGCCGCCGGCTGGAGCACCTGGCCATCACTGGTGCGTTCTGCTCGTGTGAATGCAGCTACCCTGTACCAGCCAGACGGCCATGCTGTGCTTGACCGCATTTTGGCCATCCGCCCTGCGGTGGCTATGCTATGCTATTGCTGAAGTTGCAGGCAAGGGTGCCCCATACACAGTCTGGTTGGCAAATGAGCTCGGCAGCACCATGTTTTGCATGCTGCGGTTTGGTGCTCAAGGGGCAATGGCAAGCAGTGGTGCTGGGCTGTGCACCATTGCACTACATGCTGACTTGCTGCTCGACTCCCTCTCTGCATCATTCCACGCCTGCAGGTTCGCGCCAAGCGACCGATGCTGTGTGCCTTTGCACTGCATGCCGACTTGCTGCTTGACTCCCGTTCTCTCCAACCACATACGTGCAGGCTCCCGCCGCGTGACCGATGCCGGAGTGATATGCCTCGCTGGCTTGGCTGTGACCACTCAGGTGCAGGGCCTGGCGGCCCAGGGGCCAGCCGCTCCCCTGCCGCCCGCATTCTACCAGCAGCTGACCAGCCTGGCTATCAACCACACGGCCGCCACAGGTGGTCGTTCAAGGTGGAAGGGGCAGCTGTGAGGCTGCCTGCTTGGGAGCGGCAAGGACAGTGCCCTGTGGAGGTGGTTGCAGCAACAAGGCCGCTGGGCCCTGCATAACACACCAATCAGTGCCGCCGCTGGCCGCATCGCACTGCCAAACATTACCGGCATTGCCCTCCCAATTGTGCAGATGGCTCGGTGTGCGCGCTGCTGCGCCAGTGCGGCCAGCTGCGGCAGCTGGAGCTGCGAGGCCTTCTGTACAATGCCGATGCCGCAGTTGCATGTGTGGCCGACACCTGCAGGCAAGCCGTGCTGGCTTTGTGCTGATGTGGTTCCTGGTGTGCAAGCTCTTTGAATGCATCGAGGCCTGCTGTGCAATGCCGATGCGTCGGTGGCGTGTGTGGCTGAAACTTGCAGGCGAGTTGGTCCCGGCCTAGCTGGTCGTAGTGTGCCCTGCAATGCTGCTGCGGGGCCTGCTGTACAATGCTGATGCAGCGGTGGTATGTGGGGCAGACACCTGCAGGCGAGCAATGCAACCAGTTTTGCTCCTGCACTTGGCGGTTTGGAGCTGCTGGGATGCCTAGCTGGTGCTGCACAATGTAGCTGCGCCCAACACGGTTGCATGCTGGCTGCACCTCGAATTGCTTGCGCCGCTGCTGCTCCTGCTTGCAAGTGCAGGCACCTGACCAGCCTGGACCTTCGCCACTGCAGCACATTGTCAGGTGGGGCCCAGCACCATGTGCACGCTTTTGCAGGCGGGCTGGGATGCTCTCTTTTGCAAGTGCTGCTGCTTGCCTAAATGCCTTGCAGGCCGTGCAACCACCCACACGTATGCTGGACCGCTGGCGTGCCTCCGATGTTGCCAACACTTCTGCTCTGCCACACCCATCATGACCCCATGCAGACGGCGGGCTGGCTGAGGTGTCTCGCCTGCCCTTCCTGCGCCGCCTGCACCTCTCCTTTTGTGTGCGGCTCACCGACGCCGGCCTGTTGGCGCTGGCCGGTCCCACTGCTGCGTCCAGCATCACTTCTGGGCCCCACAAGGGCGACAGCAGCGGCACCGGCCACTGCAGTACCAGCGCCAGCAGCACTGTGGCAAGTGCATTAGGTGGCAGTTACGGCACCCAGCACTGGGGCATCACTGTGCGGCGCACCAGCAGCGGCGGCGGCTGGGAGCACGGCAGCGTGCCTACTTCCTTAGCCAGGAGTGTCAGCATGGGGGCTCAGGCATCGGCAATGCAGTCGGGAGCTGAGCTGACGCCACCTCATAAGCTTGGCAGTGCTGCTGCCGGCTGCCGCCGGCTGCAGGAGTTGGAGCTCTACCACTGTCCCCAGGTGGGCTGGGCACACTCGCCCGCATGCATTCTTAGCGTGGTGGCCGCACCACGGGTGGCCAGGCGTGCATGCCGTGCTGTCGTGTTGTTGTGGCCGTGCTCCTTAGTCTGTCCACATTTGTGCGCTGCACTCCAGAGTGAGCTGCGGCAGACGTGTTCGTCGTGGAATGCCGCTGGCAACCAGACCTGCGCGAAACCCCTCCCTAAAGTTCACCTTCCCTTGTGCTTGAACCTGTGCAGGTGACGCATCGCGGGCTGTGGGCGCTGGCCGAGGCCTGCCTTGAGCTGCAGCACGTCAACATTGGTGAGAGGAGGGTGTGCTGCGCTGCGCTGTGCTGTGCTATGCTGTGGTGTGTGTGCCATGCTGCGAGGCCTGCCTCGAGCTGCAGCACGTCCACATTGGGGGAGGCTGTGCTGCGCACTGCGCTGCACTCTGTTGTGCCGCGCTGGGTTGCATTATCAGTTTGGCCCCCAATACAACGGCACAGGCTGCTGCCGCCGCCGCCGCTGGTGCTTGCTGCTGCCGCCAATTTTTGCCTACACTTGTGCCTGCCCCACCTAACCACTCTCCTCCCCTTGCTCCCCCTGCCGCCACACGCGCAGGCAAGTGCCGGCTGGTCAAGGCGGACGGCCTGAGGGCGCTGCTGGCCCGCCGCCCCGCCCTGCGCCTGTCCGCCTGCCACTACCTGGACAGCTGAAGCATCCGGCAGTGCAAAGCTCTGTGGGGCGGCGCCGGGTGCTTCTGCTGGAGTGGCGACGATGCGGCGCCGGCGGCTGAGCAGGCAATAATTGACGGCGCTTGGTGCCCACCAGCAGCAGCAGTTAAAACAGCTAGAGCCGCATTGCGGCAGGCACTCATTCCACCGAGGCAGGAAAGCGAGCCGATGTAGCTCTCAGATGCTGCGTTGCCTCATTTGTATGCATATTACTCTCCACATGCACCCCCGCTCGGGTGCTCGTTGCTTTGTTGTTTTGCATGCCTTCCTATTTATCCTCCCTCACCAATTACTGACCCTCACTCTGATTTGTGATTCTTTGATCGGTCCCCCCATGCCCTTGTGAACATCCGAGCCACAAATGGCATTGCTGGTGTCACAAGGGGAGGTGAAGTTGTTGGCGCTGCTCAGCTTGGCGGCTGCTGCTGCATGGCCTCGTGCTACTGCTGTTGCCTGTGCCGGCGGCCGCAGGGCGGCGCAGCCGCCCTACCCTGCTTGGGCGGCATGGCCGGAAAGACTCTTGCTAGCGCAGCAGGGTTGCCGTGTCTGGTGTGGCGCATTGGCAGTGTACGCTGCTGCTTCTACAGCTGTGCCTGCGGCAGCAGCCGCTGCTACAGCTGGGGGTGTCGCCGCCGCAGGCGGGCGGCGAAGCCGCCCTGCCCTGGGCGGCCTTGCCGCCCGGCCAGGGTGCAGCTGGCTGGCCGGCGGCGGCAGCCGCCGCCAGCCAGTGGCAGCAGGAGGGCGGCGGCAGCCGCCCGCCATGATCCCACAGGCCATTTGGGCACCAGACAGTGCGCTGGCGTGCCCGGATGGGCTGGGCAGCCTTCATCCTCCCGCATGACCGGACAGGGGCCGCTTCACCTTCGCAGCTCAGCTCAGCATGCGCAATGCTCAAGGCTGCAGGTGCAACCCGATGCGGGGCTCGCAGGCGGGCCGCGGCGCCCGCAGAGGCAGGGCGCCGGCATGCCGGCGTCTGGCCAACCGGCCTCCGATGGCGGCTGCCGATGAGTGGTCGACGCGCAAGCGCTGCATGGGAGCGGCCAACTTTCCACCAGCCCTGCAGCGGCTGCTTCAGCCCCACCGCTCCCTGCTGCACTGGCTCGGCTGCTGCTTTGCTGATCAGCCCAGGCAGCATGCAGGCAGGCCACGAGCTGGTCAGCCTGGATGGTTTGCTGGCTGCACAGCGGGGGGGGGGAGGCGCGGCTGGCTGAGGCGGGCTCGGATGGATGCAAGCCGGGTGCAGTGATCATCCGCTGCATGAGCGACGATCCCGAGGCAGCCAAGCGGCGGGCAGTGTGCGTGGTGGACAAGCTACAGCAGCCAAAGCACCTTGGAACGCAGCAGCCCGGCCAGCTGAAGGTACCAGTGGCTCTCTCTGGTGGCGCTACCAGATACAAAGTAAGCTCAGTGGCCCAGGGTTGGGGCAGGCGGCGGCGGCGGCGGCGTGGAGGCGGGCACCCAAGCGCGAGCTGCTGCCTCCCTGTCGCTCCCTGCCGCTGTGCCTCTTTAACTTCCCTCTGCTATTGCATTCCCGCTGCAGTCAACAAGAGAGCCGGCACGAGCATGGCGTGCTCGTTATCATTCCCGCCAACTACGCGACGGCAGCAGCAGCGGCGGCAGGCGGTGCAGCCATGCCCGGCGGCGCGGCGGCGGCAGCAGCAGGCGGGGAGCCGCACGCCAAGCGGCAGCGCACGGCCGCTGCAGGCGCAGCACAGCCGGCTGCTGGCACGGCCGAGGAGGCTGAGCAGCTGTTTGAGCTGCAGATGCGCTGCGTGCTGCCTGCCCTGCTGGAGGTTGGCGAGGATTTGGGGCTGGAGAACCTCACGGCGGGCATCAGCGCAGCCCTGTTTGAGCAGAACCCGGACCAGGAGGGCCCATGGGTGGAGCTGGGCAGGAAGGTGGTGGAGGGCGGCGTGCCCTACAAGGTGCGGGTAGATGGGGGGGGCGGCGCGGGCAGTGCCCTGCAGCTTGGTTTGTGCACAGCATGCAGAAATTCCAGCCGCATGCATGCTGAGTGTGGATGCTGTGGTGCCAGCGTCTTTCGCTGACGCTTGATGTGCAAGCCAGCTGGCCCGCCCTTGCGTTTGCATGCCTTCCATCAGCAGTGCCAACTGCACCTTTCGCCTGCTCCCATGCCGCGCAGGACCACCTGCTGGCGCTGGCCGTGGGCCCTGTGGGCACCCCAGAGCAGCAACTGCTGTGGATGCTGTGCCTGCTGGAGCGCAAGCAGCCGCCGGGGCAGATGCAGCGGGACGTAGCTGCCATGATGGCGGCTGCGGGGCAGAAGGAGTTTGGGCGGCCGCTCAAGCTGCGGTTCCCCACCGGCCTGAGCCTTGTGGTCCGAGTGTCGCTGGAGCGGCTGGATGAGCGGCTGGGAGGCAGCGGCTGGCGGCAGCGGCTGGACGGCGGCCCAGAGGCGGCACAGCGGCTGCGGGGGCAGCCGCTTGAGCTGTCAGACCCAGTGGCGGCGGTGCAGGTGGCGGCGCTGGTCGTGACCGATGCCTGGCTGGTCACAAGCGGCGGGGAGGTGCTGGCATACGAGCACGGCTGCCAGCTTGGTGACGCCATGTTCGCTTTCGATCAAGTGCGCAAGATGGGCGCCATCGACTATGCGGAGTGAGTGAAGAGCGTTTCAAATTCTGGGCTGCACGGTGCTGCTATTGCTGGGCCAGCATTGCCTTGCTTGCCATGCTTCACTGGGCAGCTGAGGCAGCCTGCAGCGCTTCGTGCTGCATGGCGTTCAGCCAGAAGTCCTGAGTGGTTGCAGCTGTTTGCTCCAGCCTTGTAGTCATATCTGCCGGCGATGCTGCTGCTGCCAACAACACCGCTGCTGCTGCCAACAAATGCAGGATCGAGATCCAGATCGCCTGCTGGGCGGGGGACTCGCGCCGCGTGCCAGCCATGCAGGCCAAGATGTTTGTGCGCGTGTCCAACGAGCATGGCCTGTTCAGCGGCGGCTTTGGGCGCTGGCTGGCGGGCGGCGCTGGCGGCAAGACCGTGACCTTCAGCGGTCAGCAGGCTGGGCTGATCAAGTGAGTTGATGGCAGCCCCAGCTCGACAAATGCGTGATCCAGCCAGCAGGATGCATGGGCCAGTCAACCCCAGCGCAGCTGGGCAGCGGTTGAACGGTACATGCTAGCAGGCAGTGCATGCCGCCAGGTGGCACCTGCCTTCCCCGGCTGTTGGATTTCATGCATGCACCTCAGTCTGGTGGTTTATGTCCCTCGCTCCTTCCGCAGGCGCCACCTGCTGACCACGGCCGCCCTCATCGCGCTCTTCATTCTGCTGGCTTTGGCTGGCGACGGCTCCCTGTGGGTACAGCCAGAGCTGGTGAGCCGAGAAGGTTTTGGGCAGGTTCACTGCACAAGGAGCATCGTACATGTAGGTGTGCAGGCTACAACGATTTGCAGCTTTCCGCCCAGCTTCAAGCTCCTGCTTCGCTCTTGATTCCCACTGCAGCCCGGCCGCAACCGGCCTGCCCTGCGGCTCACGCTGATCCACAGTAAGAACAAGAACATGGCTGTGCTGGTGAAGGCGCTGCTGGATGAGCTGCTGGCGGTAAGCTGGCTCCGTTGTAGTTCTCCTGCTGTCTGATTGCAGTTGATGGGGAGGTGCGTGCACGGCAGGTTGGGTGCAGGTGAGGCAGAGGTGCCGTGCACGGCAGCTGCAGATAGTGCACTGCTCTTTGTATCTTGCCGGTTGCAAGCTGCCCCACTGATCTGCTGTGGAATACTCGCTCCGCAAGTGCACTGCTCCAGGTTGCCAGCAGCCTGTTCTCCACTGATTGCTGCCTGCTGCCTGCTGTTCACTGCAGGCCAAGGGGCTGGAGCCCGCCCGCCTTTCGATCCACCACCACGAGGGGTCCAAGGGCGGCTACACCATGTACCGGGTGACCGCGGACGGCCGCTACCAGGCTGCCCGCCTGCTGCGCATGTGAGCACACTGCCCCAGCACTTGCAACTGCAGCTCTTGCGCATGTACACCGTGGATTGCAGTTGGCTGCGCATGCTGAAGCCAGCAGCAGTGCACTTGCGGTGTACCATGGCATGCATGCAGCTGCGTGTTCTCGCATCTGTTGAGTGGCAGTGCTGCTTCCTTGTAAACTCGCATCTCTAGAGATCTGCCCACCCGATCTGCAGCCTGGAGGAGCACGCGCTGCCCGCCCTGCAGGGCTGGCAGAAGCTGCAGGCGGAGCGCCCGCGGGCTGGGCTGGAGGGCCTGCCCATTGTGCAGATGTTCCGCGCCACCCAGCCATCCCGCAAGACCGGGGCGCTGGTGCACGCCCTGAGCGTGGAGGCTCTGGTGCTGGGTGGCGACGTACCCATGATCACAGTGGAGGCAAGTGCAGGGTGGGGCTGCTGATGCTGCTGGGTGGGCCATATAGCAGCTGCGTTGGGGTTTTTGGTTCACAAGGACTGGGGCTGCATGTGAAGCGCACTCTGAACAAAGTCTGCTTGGCCTGCCTTGCACCTGACGTGTGTTTGCTTGAACTCCAGCCTGCTTCGGGCCCAGCTTGATTGCCTCACCTTACCGTTCTTGCTTCCTGATTCCTGCAGGTGGACCTGCCCGACGAGGTGAGTTGGCGGGTTGCAATGTGATGCTGTGCACTCCGGGGGCATGTGCTTATCTGTGTTGGTAGGCGACATGACTTTGAGCTTGATTCCAACACAGTGACCGCGTGCAGCGCTTGCGCATTCCCACCGAACAAGCCTCTGTGCCGCCCTCCCCCGCATTGGTGTGCTTGTGCCTTCTCGCAAGCAGGTGCGTCATATGTGCTGCGGTGTCCATCCGACACTGCAGCTCAACTCTGGATGTGTTTGCAGGCTTGAGTCACCTGTCTCTCCTGCTGTGCGCCTGCGACCTGTCAGGTCTGCTCATATAGTGCAATCACATGCAAACATTGCCTCGCTCGGCTGTCCTGCCCTTGCTTGTCGCAGGGGCTGCTGGAGGTGCAGCTGCTGCGGCTGACCGGCCCAGACGGCATCCTGCGGTGGTACATGCCCGAGCGGCAGATAGAGCAGCTGCTGTGCATGGGCTACAACGCCGACGTGAAGAAGGCTTGGAGCCCGTCCGAGTACATTGCGGTGACGCCGGAGACCCAGCAGCTGCTGCGCAGCGCGCAGCAGGAGCGGCGGGCAGCGCGGCAGGGCGGCAAAGGCGCGTGATATTGAGGGCAGGCATTGTCGCTCTGGGCTGGCAGCAACAGTGATTTACAGCATATTGTCCTAACTTCTTTCTCCCCATCCATCTGTACAAACACCTCCTCTCCTTCCTTTTTCTCGTGTGCAGGTGCGGTTCTAATGTTACCATCAAGCCGACAAGGCTAACAACCGATGCCGATTATGAACTGCAGTGAAACTGCCCCCACCTCCCTCGGTGCACCTGCAGGCTCACCCGCCAACATGGTGCTGCTGGAGGCGGCGCTGGCGCGGCTGCTGCTGGGCCCCATCCCTGGGCGGGAGGACAAGCTGAAGACGCTGCAGCAGGTCCGCTCCACCTCGCCGGCCGACGTGGCCGAGGCGCTGCTCGAGATTGCCGAGGAGGCAAGTGCTGCGCTTGCCAGCAGTGCATGCTTGGTTCAGAACGAGCCGGCCCCACCGCTGCTGCTTCGCTGCGGGCTGGCAGGGCAGCAGGCAGCCTGGCAGTGAACGCTGTGCAGTATGGCAGCAGGGTGCTCCCCGGCCGATCGCCATGTGTGGCTTAGGCGTGCTGTTGATAACGCCCATACCCACCGTCCCACCCAGCGCAGGTGGAGTGGGAGACGCGGCGTGCCCTGGCCTTTGTGCAGCCCGTGCTGGCGGCCACCGCCGAGGCGGGCGCGCCTCCCAACCTGCTGGGTCTGTCAGCTGAGCCTGCACTGGAGGTGAGGGCAAAGCAGCAACACATAAACAGGCTGCCTGCAAAGCACGAGCTTGGCAGCGAGGGCGCTGCTACTGAGGCTCAGCTAGTAGAATCCAACCTGCTGGCATGCCACAGGTTGCGAATCCATGCACGCATCACCTCCCTGCATATCCAGGCATGCTCGCACACATTTGCACACTGTTCCGCTGCAGCTGATGCGCAAGCTGGAGCGGGAAGAGCTTGAGGAGCGGCAGGCAGGCCAGGCCGTGACGGCGGTGTACTCGGCCTGCAGCGGGGCGGGCAAGCTTCTGGCAAGGTTCTTCGACGACGAGCAGGTGAGCGGGCAGACGGCCGGCTGGCGGAAGCCGATAGTGGCATGGCAAAGGACTTGGCTGCACTTACAGCTATAGCTTCAGCCGTGAGGCATCTGCCAAATGTTGCATTGCTTGCAGCATGTATGCATATCTGTGTAGCTGCACGGCAGCGGGCGTCATTGCCACCTGTCTGCCATATTTCCAGCCTGCCCAGGATAGGCACTGCGCCTGTCGGCTGTTACATTGGAGAACTTGTGGGTGATTTGAAGGGGCCCCGTTGCCGCTGCACCCCACTGCCCCTGCAGCGCAACCTTAAGGGCACCAACACATCCATGCTGCGCCTGCTGCATACCGGCCTCATCATCGAGCCTGGCGGCTGGAAGAACAAGAAGATCACTGCCAAGAAGACGGCGAGTGACTTAGCAGCTGCCACAGTAAGGGCTGGACTGGTAAATGGGCTCCTGGTTCATGCCTTGCTGTTTGTTGCAGCAGCAACAGCATGCTTACACAAGCACCCTCTGCAGTGACAGTTCGGGTGGGGCAGCACAAGTACATTGGCAACAGTGGCTAGCTGAGCAGGGAGCTGTTTTTGCACGCTGCCTGGCTGCCCACACCCAGACCTTTGCGTGGGCCTTGTGTACTGAACGAACCTGAATCCCTTCCCGCCTGCTGTGCAGGTGCAGGTGCTCAGCATGCGTGCGCTGCTGGCGCGCGGCGGGCCGCGGCTGGATGGCAATGTGCAGCTGCTCCTGCTGCAGCACAGCGGCCAAGGCTCGAAAGAGACCAAGCCTGAGGCCAACCTGCCATACGCTGCGCGCGTGCAGGCGCTGGAGCAGGTGGCGGTGGCGCCCCTGCAGGCGGCATCCGGCCCAGTGGCCAGTGAGGTGGGCCACTACTGCCCTGCCTTGCCAAGCCAGCCATCTGTTTGTGTTGAGCATGGGTGTCTACTGGAGCCTCTTGCCACATGCAATCGATTGTGGCAGCTGTTGGCAGTGCAATTCGTCCCAACTTACCCTCTGCTACCTCGCTCTCTCGGTCGCAGGGCGGCAGCCCCACAGAGCAGGGCCTGCAGCTGCTGCACGGCATTTTGGCCAGCTCTGGCGGCATGGCAGCGCTACTGGCGGGCAGCAGTGGCGGCAGCGGCGGCAGCAGCAGCGGCGGCAGCAGCAGCGGCGGCGGCGGCGGCGGCGGCGGTGCCCTGGTGTGTACCCCCTCTGAGCGCACCGCCGCCCTGCTGTTTGAGGCGGTGGAACGGCTGACCTACCGCGGCCGGGCCTTCCTGCTGGAGCCCACCTCCGGAGTGGCCCTGGCGCGGCTGACGCTGCTGGGCCAGGCCAACATCTTCGGCTGCTCAAAGGTGTACCTGCCGCACCCGCTGCACGCAGTGGTGAGGCTAGCTGGCCAGCAGCCTGCACTACCTGCGCCCTGCTTGCGTTGTTGGTGCGCACCTGGCTTGGGCAGCATATGCCCTGCTGCTCGCGTGCTGCACATCAGGCCTGTGCAGCCTGCACTGCTGCGAGTTGTTGAGCCTGCACAGCTTGCATGAGCGGCAATGGTGTACTGCATTGTCGCTGCGCCTTACCAGCATCGCTGCTATTGCCTCCCGTCCCTGCAGGTTGAGGAGGTGCTCTGCTCGCCGCACATCCTGCCACACAACATGGTGGGCCGGGAGGTGCTGGTGCCGGCGCACCGCGGCGTGCTCATGCTGCGCCCGCCGGGGGAGACGCTGCCGCTGGTGCTAGAGGCGGCGGCCCGCCCGTCGAGCGAGCCAGGCGCGCTGGCAGCCCAGCAGATTGTAGCAGGGCTGGGCCTGCTGGCTGGGGAGCAGGCTGCAGCAGTAGAGCAGGATGAGCAGGAGCAGGAGGTGGCAGGCCCCGAGGCGGCAGAAGCGGCAGAAGCGGCAGTGGCAGCAGCAGCAGCAGAGCAGGCAGAGGGTGGTGTCCTGCCCTCTGCTGCTGGCGAGCAGCCTGCCGCTGCGCAGGCGGCGGCTCAGCCCGAGGAGGCAGCAGCAGCAGCAGCAGTGGCAGCAGCAGCAGAGGAAGCGCTGGTGGCGCTGGTGGAGGGCGACACAGCCAGCCTGGCACCAGCGGAGCGTGCTCTGGACCTGCTGGCGGCTGCGCCGCAGCAGGCTGCCGTCATCGCCAAGGAGCTGGCAGAGGCGGAGGTGGCAGAAGCGCAGCAGGCTGCAGCCAGCACGCCGGGTGTAGCCGCCTCCCCAGCGGCAGCGGCAGCCGTCGGCCCTCCGCCGGCGGCGCCTGAGGCGGTGCCCGCCCCACTGGCGCCCGAGGCAGCAGCAGGGCCCCACAGCCAGGAGCAGCTGCTGTCTCAGACAGGGCAGGCGGGCGGCTTCACGCCAGCGGCAGCGCCGCCGCAACCGCTGCCAGATGCGCTGCAGCAGGCGCCGCCCGCCCCGCTGGCGGCAGTGGCCACCAGCCCGCGGCAGGTGCCCTCTCAGACGGGGCAAGTGGGCGGCACCCCGCCAGCCACCGCTCTGTCGCAGCCGCTGCCGGCTTGGCTGCATCCGGCGTCGCCCGCTCCGCTGGCGGCAGTGGCCGGCAGCCCGCAGCAGGTGCTGCCTCAGACAGCACAGCACAGGCAGCAGCACGCCAGCAGCTGCGCTGCCACAGCCGCTGCCCGCTGGCCTGCACACCCCGCCGGGGCAGATGCTGCCCGCCGGTGAGCTGCCGCCAGAAGCCGGCAGCGCGGTGCGCAAGCAAGTGCCGGCCTGGATGCAGCAGGGCCCCGCCAGCTCACAGGTGGGCGGCCTGCCGCGTGACGTAGCCTGGGATGCAGCAGGGCCCCGCCAGCTCACAGGTGGGCGGCCCGCCGCGTGACGTAGCCTGGGATGCGATGATGGCGGTGGCAACTGCAGCGGCAGCTGCAGCCGGGGCATCAGCAGAGGCGGGCGAGGCGGCGGGCGGCGAGGCTGCAGCCGGGGCAGCGGCAGCGGCGGGCGAGGTGGCTGCCGGCGAGGCGGCCGCCCAGCAGCCAGCGGCCTCAGACGTGCCCACGTACATACTGGGCATGTCCAGCATCCTGCACCCGCTGGCTGACTCGCTGGTCCGCGGCGGCGGCGGCGGCGCAGCGGGGCACGAGGAGGAGACGATGTGGGTGGTGCAGAGCACGACGCGCACCATCCCAGCGCCCACGGCTGCGGGGCCGTCTTCGGTGCAAGGCGGCGCAGGGGTGGCAGCAGGCGCCGACCAGCCCACAGTGCAGGCTGGGGGCGGCGCGGCGTCTCTGGGCGCCTCCACGGCAGCAGCGATGGGACAGCAACAGCAGCAGCAGCAGGAGCCTATGGAGCAGGATGAGGTGGCAATGGCGGAGCAGGAGCAGCAGCAGGAGCAGCAGCAGCGGCAGCAGTGAGGCGGGCGGGCTGCCGCAAGGCAGTGCCAGCTCGCAGGCAGCTTGCAGCGTCGGAGCAGCCAGGCAGGCCGCGCCCCACGGGCAGCGGCGGCCTGTGCCACGGCGCAGGAGCTTGCGACAGGACACAGCAGCATTCGACATTTGTCACCGCCTCTTTGCACAGGCCCCCTCGTGGGCACAGCGCGGCGCAGCGCACCAGCAGCATGCGCAGCACGACAGCAGGCGCAGCGCACCAGCTGCTGCGCCCCAGCGGCAGCAGCCCCAGCCCCAGCCCAGGCAGCACCGCGCCAATGAGCAGCGGCGGCCTGTGTTGCGGGCTGGGCAAACCATGGCATCAGCTGCCGCCGCCTCCCAATGCGGCGGCGGCGGCGGCAGCTGATAGGCGGCGGCGGCGGCAGCAGCGCTGCCTCCCTGCACTCTGCACAGGCCCCCTCGTGGGCACCACAGCTGGCGCACAGCCGGGCAGCGGCGGGCTGCAAGCCGTCCAACGCCTGCCTCTCGTGGGTGGCGGGCGGCGGCAGGAAGCGGCATCCTGCCGTGCATGTGCAAGTGAATCAGTCATCGAATCAGCCTGTTTGTTGCCTTTGTAAGTCATCTTAGCGTGATTGCGCACAGTGTGGCAGCGGGGCAGGCGCCCCAGGTTGGGAGGGCGGAGGGGGAGAACAACAGCACCAGTGAGGAGGGAAGGAGAGCCGCTCGCCGCCGCTGCGGTGCTGTGTGGCGGCGGCGGCGCCGCGGAGGGTGTGGCAGCTGCCCAGGGCCAGGGTCAGTGAGCAATGGGCATGACCAGCGAGAGAAGGAGAAGAAGAATCAGGAGGAGGATAGGGAAACAGCGTATGCAGGGGGTGGGAGCTTCGGCATTGGGGCGCAGGTGCCGCAGCTGCATGGAAGACGTGCTGCCGAGCGTGCTCAGCGAACACCCCGCAAGTGGTGGTGGTGTTGAATAACACCAGTTGGTTTGGGGGAGGGTGGTGGAGGGTGTGGTGCGAGTGCGGGAGGGGGTGGTGGCTGGCCAGGCCGAAAGGGAGGGGTGCACGCCTTGCCGCAGCTGCATGCGGTGGCAGCCTGCATCATACTGGGGCCGCGTGGCTTCCTGGGGCTTGTCTGCTTTCCATGCATGCTCCACCGGTGCGCTCAGGAGGTGGTTGCGCGGCCTGGCAGAGGCTCCGGGCCGGGGAAGCGGGCCCGGGGGGGCCCCGGGGCGGCGCCGGGCCAGGCGCGCCGCTCAGCGTGGCCGCAGAGGCGCCTACATGCGGATTTTGCGGCGGCCGCCGCGCCTCCGTTGCCACGGCTGGTGGGCGGCGGGCGGCGGCAGCCGCCGCCGGCGGCGGGCGCAGGCGGCCGGGCACTGGGCCGCCTGTGTTGGCGGGAGCATCGCGGGGATGTGTCAAGGGTGAGGGAGGTGAGGCGAGGGGCGGCGGGGGCAGGGGCGACAGGGGGCGCAGGAAGAGCAGCGGGAGGCGGTTGGTGTGGGCAACCCCCTCGGGCGGGCGAGGGGGTTTGAGGGGTGGCGGAGCATGCGGCCGGGGTGGGTGGGAGGTGGAGTTGACATTGGTGCATGCATTGCTGTTTCGTCGCTGCATTGCATTGTTTGTGGGTTGGCAAGAGGGGGCTTGGGCTGTGGCTGTGTGTGGTGGGGAGGCGGGGCGGGGTGCATGCACATGCATGCATGTGGCCGAAGGGCCGGAGGGCGTGGGTGTGGAGCTCAGTGCAAGCCGATGTGCATGTGATCTGCAGCCAGCTACTCCCTCTGTTGACACGGCAAGCACGAATGGCGGTTGATGATCATCGACTGGCATTGGGAAGGCATGACAATGAAGATGAGGAGGGGAGATGGCCTGCATGCCCTGACACCTGCTGGTGGGTTGGCTGGCGGGCTGGCGGCCACCCCCGGAGGGATGGAGTGCTTGCAGCCTCCCAGCATGCAAAAGATGGTGACACACCTCTGGAGCACGGCTCCTCCCTTTGTGTGTAACGTAATTAGCGTGAGATCCATGCTGGCAAGGGAGGGGCCGATCGGCCGATTGGGCACGGAGGCCGGTCAACCCACCCAGCAGGCAGCATGGGGTGGATGGTCCACTGCACGCAAGGCGGCTCCATAACACTATCACCAGCACGATCAGGGATCGGGTTCGGGGGCTTGCAGGGCGGCCGAGGCAGGCGCTGGGCAGGGCGCTGCGCGGCCGACGCCCAGCCGGCCGCGCAGCGGCCGGCGCGGCGCCCAGCGGGTGCAGGGGCGCCTGCGCAAGCGGGTGCGCGGCGGCCGCCGCGCCTCCGTCGCGTGCCGCCACAGCAGTTGGCGGGCGGCGGCGGCGCCGGCGGGCGGCGGAGCCGCCGGCGGCCTGGGCTTGCAGCAAACAGCTTCTGGATGGCGTCTAGGATGGGGGAGGGGAGGTAAGGCGGAGCGGCAGTGGCTCGGGCGGGTGGCGCCGGGACCCCCCCGAAGGCTCGGGGGGGTGGCTGGCTGGGCTGGCAGGACCCCCCTGAAGGCTTGGGGGGTTGACTGGGTGCAGCAGAGGTGTGTGGTACAGTTGCCAGAGGGGTGTGATGGCGTCCAGGGGGGCACCAGGGGTCCTGCTAGCCCAGGTAAATAAAGGCTGAAACGTGAGCTACTGAACCAAACTGCATATGCATTGCGATTGGGGCAAGAAAGAAGACCGCCGGCCAGCGCGGCACCCAGCGGGTGCAGGGGCCTGCGCAAGCACTCTGCTCGCTTCGCACGCTAGATCACAGCTTCCTAACATTATACAAGACCTTTTGGAGCAGCGAGCGCGCCGGGATGAGGGTTGTGTCGCACCCATGCATCAGCTGATCGTGCCGAGGCCGGCGGTAGCCCCTGCAGGGACTTCAAGGGGCCAATCTGGCGTATAAATCTGCCCAGGAGACAGCTCTTTATTTCTCAGATTGGCGGGCAGGGCCCGGGGCTGTGCTTCGGGACGACCGGTCGGTCGCCGACTAGCGCCGGTTCGTGTTCTGGGACGCCCGCTCTTCCTCCTCACCGGCAACTTGCTGTGTGCTCGCGGAGTGCGTTTATGCGCGGCGCGCTGCCCCTGCAGCCCCTCGACCCGACCCGCCCCATCCTGCCTCCTATTCGTGTTGCTGCAGGGCTTGCTGCGTTTGCTGTAGCCTCAGCATCGGGTCCCATGGCCGTTTGGGACGGCGGCGCGGCCCTGGGGCCCCTTGGTGGGCTCGACGGCAGCGGCGCCACTGGGCGCAGGGCACGCCGCCGTTGCCGTCGCTGCTGCATGTCCTTGGCGCTAGCGCTTCTTGCAACGGTCATTGGCCTGCTGGCTGTCCTGGTCGGCCCGTCTGACGCCGTCGCTGCCTCCCAGGCCTGCGCGCACCACTTTGACACCTGGCATGCAGGTGCGCAGGCAGACAGCTGTAGGTAACATGGCCTGCTGAGCATGCATTGTATCCGCCGCCCCACCGCCGCGTGGGAAACGGCATGGCGTGTCGCGATCTGTGGCCATACATGGCAGTAGCAACAGCAGCGACAGCAGCAGCAGCAGGGTCAATTTTTACGTCTGCCATATTCTGCTATATCCCATCATTGAATGCAGTCACGGTGTGGGGCTCTACGTCGACCCCCGCCAGCTACTATGTAGGCAGCGGCGCCCTTCCCATACCTGTCGGCATCGTCTTTGATCAAGCGCCAAGTACGTTGCTCCAGCTTGCAAGTTGCAGCATCCAGCAGAGCTCACTCGCTGTGCCTGTCCTTCTGTGTGCAGTGGTGCCGAGCTTGCCCGTTCCCACGCCCGCATTCCGGCTGATTAAAGATCTCTGCAGCTTGCTGGGACACTGTGCCCGCCCCATAAGAGCCAACCAAGCTATATGCGCCTCAGACGCTGTCCGCGGTGTGGTTCCTTGCACCTTGTTCAATTTCAAGCCAGCTGGAGGCCTCGCTGGTGAATCGCCTGCTGTGTGTGCCTTGCCAATGGTTGATGACCAGCTGCCGTATTGCATTGCTTGCAGGCTATGCATGGCATGACTCTTACTATGGCTACACTCCGAATACGGTTGCTCCTAAAGCCCCGCCGCCTGGGGTTGTGCCGCCCGGGATCTTTGCACGATGCACTGCTTTCCTCGCCAGGGACTTTGTTCTTGCTAGCGTGCATGGAGCCCACCAGATTGGTGGGTGTCTTGCTTTTGGGTGACAGCACTAGTCACTGATGTGTGTGTGTATCCTGCTCGCCCACATTCAACTACCTTCCTCCCTTTCATGCAGAGGCTGTCGTGGCTGCAAGTGTCTTAGCGCTTGCCATCACTTGGTCTGTGCTGACAGCTACCTGGGTGATCCGCACTTGCATCATCATATTCCGGATGGGAATGGTCGAGGTGAGCCAGCTAGCTGCACAATGTTCCATTCATGGCCACGCGCCTTGCGTGTGACCACTGAGGAAGCATACTTGCTGTTGGTGCAGGATGAGCCTCCGCCTACAGAAGGCTCTTCTGTGCGACTTACACGGAAGAAGCTGCGGAATTGCAGCCATCGCTCCGATGCCGAGATTAAGTACCGGCAGTGGCAGCGGCGGCGCTGTCATCGCGAAGTGCGGCGGCGAGCTCGGGAGTCTGCCGCCGCCTGCCCAACGCCGGATGTTGCACCCCCAGTACCCGCTGACCCGCCGCTGCCGTTGGGTGAGAAGCCCGCTCTTGTTTGCAGCCCCACATGCCTGTGCCTGCCGTGTGCTGCCGGAAGCCATGCATCCAACGGAACATTTGCCGCCCCACTGCCCATCGCCCCTTTGCTCGCCCCATCCTTCAGGTGCCGACAGCCAGCAGGTGCCCCAGCAGGTGCCCTGGCATGTCCCGGCTGTATCGGCTGCTGGTGTATCGGTTGCTGCTGGTGCGCCGGCGCTCGTGTTGTTGGGTTGCCATGCTGGCGGCAGCATGGCCCCGGTTAGCGGTTGCTCCTCTGTTTCGGCATATCCGCTGCCTGGTCGCAACTGATAAACACGCATTGTCCCATTGTACATTTCCCTTGCTTGCCCACCCACCCAGTAGGTGCCGCAAGTCAGCAACTGCCCGAGCCAACCCCACCTCCACCTGCTGCCGCACCCCTGGCGTCCACTGACCCACTGCTGCCACTAGGTGAGAGCATCGGGCTCTTGCTGGCAGAACGCATGCCTGTGCGGTGTGCGACGCCCAACCCGTGGGCTGCAGGCAGCAGGTGCGGCCTTTCCTGTTGCAAACCCTGGTAGTGCGGCCTTTCCTGTTGCAAACCCTGGTGGCAGCCAGTGCTTGCTTCGTTGTTGCGCTACAACCATTCTGCAGTCCTTGTGGCTACGGCAGCCCGTATCTGCCCATTGCCTTCCTCCCGTCTGAGGTTCCCCTCTTTGCAGGTGCTGCCAATCAGCACACGGTTGCCCCACCGGCCCCACCTCCACCCTTTGCTGGCGCTCAGCCACCGACACCGCTGCCAGGTGAAGCGGGTCGTTAGCGCAATTAGCAGCCGCCATGTTGGCTTACGCAATGCCAGTTTTCATGCATGTTGTGGTGCGGTTGCGCCTGTGCATGCATGCACTGTGTGCCATACGCAACCGTACAAAGGGCATCGACAGGTGCAGTCGCGCCTGTTGTTGTTCCTTTGGCAGCCATCTGCTCCGCTTGGACTCTCCTGTACATTGCCCGATTTAGTGACCGTTCCTGCAACTTTCTACTTTCATATACCTGTTGCAGGGCCATCATTGAGTGGGCCATCTGCAAACTCAGTGGTCATGGTGCACAAATGCACCGGGGAATCCGTGGCGCTGTCCTTTGGCATCCCGTTCCCGAGCCTCGCCGATGTCCGGCGCGCTTTGAGCTTGAGCGCTTGGGGCATTCCTGTGAAGGAGCCGGCTGTGATGTGAGTGGCCTGTTTTGTTGTTAGTGTTTGCCTGGCCACATGCCTCCACCGTGCCTGGTTAACTCTTTCCTGTTGCAGGCTTCTCCGAGCTGGAAAGCTTGAACTTAAGCTGTGCACAGATCCTGGCTCACTCTTTACACATGGCGCGTCCCTTCGGCTCGTGTGTGCGCTCCGCGGGGGTGCTGGCGATGACGAACCTTTTCAGGTATTCGATTGTGCACATTACAGTGCCGGGTGGTTTGGTGCATTATAACTCGGTGACCAAGCTTACCTCGTTGACGCACTCCTTGCTTGCCTTGAAATGCAGGCTTTGGCAGCTAGCAGCCCGGACGCCGGTGACAGCAGCGGTAATGGCCATCAACACATCGGCCCCGGCATGCACGGCCCAGACGGTGACCTGGGCATCGACTTGGAGCCAGCCGAGCTTGAAGATGCAGAGCTTCTTCCCTCGCCCGCCGCCGGGGTGAGTGATGCGGGTGGGACTATCCCTGTAACACGCTGGCCGGTCT
>VFQQ010000851.1_pt1 | contig 51246 bp, 90 predicted proteins | sample 3512341 | NCBI WGS metagenome assembly VFQQ01 (sample SAMN10412373, study PRJNA504923) | tailings metagenome | isolation source: Relicate 2 Philex TSF1 revegetated site | place: Philippines: Tuba, Benguet | collected 2017-08-29 | reverse complement strand
GGGGGGGGGGGGGGGGGGGGGGGGGGGGGGGGGGGGCGCAGGCGTCATGGGTGACTGCGGCAGAGGCTGACTGGATGGGGCATGCAAAGCCTGGTCGCAACCTGCCCACGCCACCCGGGAACCCTACGCCTTGTCGTCCCACCTGGAACACATCTCCCAGGCTGGACAGGCTCTTGTTAATGTTGCACGCCTCCTTCTGGCGCTGCCCCTCCGCCTGGCTGCGTGCCAGACGCTCGCTGCGTATTGGGATTAGGCAGGAGGGGTGGTTCGAGTTCAGCCAACATGCCAACACAGCACCGGTTTGCACATTTTATGTTGATTGTGCAGGTTAGCGGCATGACACCTTCACCAAGCTGCACCTGTCCAGCTGCACCGCATTGCCTCCCACACCCACAGCCAGCCCATCACCCCAAAGTGCTGCACCGCACCTGCCGGCCAGGTCCACCAGGTTCAGGCTGCCCTGCAGCACCGTGCTGCTGGTCTCGTGCCGCCCCGTGATGTACAGCATGAACACTGCGGCAGCGCACACAGCGGTCGACAGGTGAAAGGGTCAGCAGTTATGGGCTAGTCCAGGCAGCAGTTATGGGCAGTCCAGGCGGCAGCTACCAAGCTGGAAGGCCCAGGCAGGGCCCCAAGCAGCCACTCGCCCAGCCCACCCGAGTGCGAGCGCGAGGACACGGCGTTCATGGCGGTGGCCTCAACCACGCGCGCCGCGGCCGCCTTGCGCGTGATGACCTCTGCACATTCAGTGGGGGCACCATGCCACAACTTGCTGTCATGTCCTTTGCTGCGCTCTCCCTTGTGGATCCAGATCATTGGACTGTGAAGCAGCAAGTGCAGCTTCCTTAGCCTGCCAGCACCTTGCGCCCCTCACCCGCGTCCTCCTCGCTCTCGATGGGCACCCGTGCCGCGCCCAGCACAACCGTGTGCCCGCCGTTGGGCTGGTGCTGGATCGCATTGTTCTCTGCGGTGTGCAGGGGCGAGGGGGCACAGCTTTCAGGTGAAGCTGCAACCACGTTCCCGCTCTCACCGTGCAACCTGCATTAACCAATCACCGCCACGCGCCCCGTACCCTGGATGCGCCCTGCCTCGCGCCGCCCGGGTGCCGTGTCGGCCAGCAGGTCCCGCAGCTGCTCGTTGTACACCTGCGGGACGGAGGGGAAGCAGGGGGCAAGGTACGCCTGCTGGTGTGGCAGCAGACGATGCAGGATCCCTTGCAGAGCACAGTGGACCTGCACATATTGGTTGCAGAACTGAGGAGCACAGACTCATCCCCTCCACCAAACTCAAACTCCAGGTTCGCCACCAGGCCATTCCAGGCCCATTACCTCGATGAAGGAGGCCTCCAGCGCATACTCCCAGCCCTGCTCCCGCAGCTTGGCCACCGACTCCAGGATCTGTGAGCGGAGGGGGGGTAGCCAGATAGGAAGAGTGCAGCTGAGTCGAGCTGAGTGGCGAGGCAGTGCCACAACTGCTGGCCCAGCCGCTTCATCCTGCCCCACCCCTCTTCCATACCGACTTGCCACCGCAACCCACTGGGCCTTGGTGCAGCAGCCCATCCCATCCCACCCCATCCCAGCCCCGCACACCTTGGAGATGGCTCGGGGGATGATGCCCTGCCCCTCGTACGACCGGCTGCCCTGCATCGTGTGCGTCTTGCCCGCCCCCGTCTGGCCGTAGGAGAAGAGGCAGACCTTGAAGCCGTCCAGCGCCGACTGCACCAGGTCGCTCACCTCCTCAAACACAGAGGCCTGGTGGGGGAGGGCAGGAGGGGAGGAGGGCTTATGCAAGGGCACTGGAATCGGACTAGAGACATCTGAGGGCTGCCTGGATTGCAGCACCCGCGCAAGCGTCCAGAGAGAGCTAGGCTAACCAAGCACCTTGGGTCTCCGGCTGTCACCCAGTAGCACTGCAACCAGCCCCCAGCCCCACCCACCCCAGCCCCACCTGGCTGGACTCGGCCTTGAACACCTTGTCGTACCCAAACGTGTGCTCCTTGCCGTCGGGCCCCGCCAGCCGCACGCTCAGGCCGTCGGGCAGGCACTGCACCGCCGACCGCTGGCTGGGGCGCAGCCGGCAGAACACACGGATCTGCGGGAGAAGGGGGTGGGAGTTGGGAAGCACAAGATGCAATCAAATTCAACTGCCTCACCCCAGCAGATGCATACTGTCCAGCCGCTGTGGCCAAACTGTTGCGATCTCTGCCTCACCTTGCCCAGCATGCGGCAACAGACCCCTCCCTGTGCCTCAGCAGCCTTGCCATCTCCTCACCCCCCTCCCCTGCCCTCCCAGCCCCTCACGTTGCCCTTGAGCTCCACCAGCTGGTTGTGGATCTCGCGCCGCTTGGCCTCCGCGCTGGCCACCGCCGCCTCCAGCGCACCAATCTTGGACAGCATGCGCGTCAGCATCTCCTTCTGGTCGCCCGCCCCCAGCCCAATGGTGCACTCCTGCAGCGCCTCCAGCTCGCCTGCGGCCGGAAGGTGTGGGTAGGGGGCTTGAAATAAAAAGAGGTGGTTGGATAGCACTGGGGAGCATGCACAGCAAGCCAGGAAAGGCAGCCAAAGCTTCACAACGCGCGGCTGCGCCGAAATCTTGCGCCTGCCCCACAGTGCACAGCCACCCCGCCCCCCAACAAGCGCACCCTCCAGCCGCTCCAGCTTGTCGCCCTTCTCCTTGGCCTCCCGCACAGCCGCGGTGCGCGCCGCCTGCTCCGCCTCCAGCGACGCGTTGAGGTCTGCCACCTGCGCACTCAGCCGATCCACCTCTGCCTTCATGGCGGCCTGGGGCAGGGGCAGGGCGGAGTGCAGCAGGCGAGGCAGCAGCTTTCAGGCGCAAGGCAAACACTTTGGTGAGCAGGGCGGACGGTGCGCTGGAGTGCCAAATGGAGGGCCGTACGCTGCCTGGACACCGGACATGATCACCAGCCAGAAACCTGATGTGACCCCCATGGCCCGCTAGGCCACACCCACACCCACCTGCTGCGAGCTGCCCTCCTCCACCTTGTGCTGCACAGCCTGCATCTCTGCCGCCGCCTGCTGCACCATGCCCTGCAGCTCGTCGCGCTCCGCTGTCACAGCCGCCACCGCCGCCTTGAGCTGCAAAGCAAGCGGCCATGGGATGCAGGTAGGGAGGATGGTCGCAGCGGGCAGCAGCTGGTCAAACTTGCATATGCAGCGCCTGGGGGCAGCTGTGACGCAATGCATGCACACAGCGTCTCAACAAAAACCAGCAGCATCGCACGCTTGCCAGCGCAGCAGCGCCCGTCCCACCTGCGCCTTCTCGGCCAGCAGCGCCTCCTCGCGCTGCGCCGCCGCGGCACGGTCGGCATCTGCTGCCGCCGCGGCAGCCGCCGCCGCCTCTGCTTCCGTGGCCCGCCCCGCCGCCGCCTCTGCTGCTGCCGCCTGCGTGGCGGCGTGCGCGCTGCGCTCCCGCTCCAGCTCAGCCAGCAGCGCCTCCGCCTTTTCTTGCCAGCCCTGCAGGTCGCCCAGCATGACCGCGCTGTCCGCCACCACGCGGTCGTGGTCGCGCTGCGCGCTGCCGTGCGCCTCCAGCAGCTGCAGGGCGGGGCACGGGGAGGGGGCATGCAGGGTGATTAGCGGCAGGGTGCATGCCTAAGACTGCGTCCACTGCTGCTGGCGCACTGTGTAATTAGCTCATGGAGTGACTTGTCACTACAGCGACGCACAGCGACGCACGCAGCATCACTCCCTCCGCACCTTGTCGTGCGCCTCCTGCAACCGCTGGTGGTCCGCCTGCAGCTCTGCCAGCTGCTTCTCCAGCTTGGCGGCCTGCGGCAAGCAGGCACATGGAAGTAGCAGTGGTGCCAGCTGCCTGGAGCGGACAAGTGCATAACAGCAGCAGCAGAAGGTGCCCCCATGCTGACTGCCCCAGCACCCCAACCGCCCCCACTGCTCACACCTGGCGCTGCGTGGTGTCTGCTGCCCGCTGCAGCGCCTCATTCTGCTCCTCCAGCTGGCTGACCCGCGCCTCGGCCGCCGCCAGCGCCTCCGAAAGCTGCTGGTGCCGCCGCTCGGCTGCCTCGCGGATCTCGTAGGCGGCCTGGAGGGGGGCGAATGTGGCAGGCAGGTTGCAGCAACTGCGAGGCCAAGGCTACATAATTTGGCACCGGCATGGCGCGTGCTGATGCTGCAGCAGCACACCACCCGTTGAAGCCACCGGTCGGGCGACATGCCATTCCATGCGGGCCGTACCATACATCCGTCTACATTCACCCACTCCTGCACTTGCCCCGCCGCCGCACCTGCTTCGCGCAGTTCTGCTCCAGCTTCAGCTCGCTCAGCTCCTCCTTGGCCGCCTTGCGCATCTCCTTGATCTCAGCCTCCAGCGCCTGCTTCGCGCCCTCCAGCCTGTTGTGCAGGCAGCGGGTTCACACAAGCATTAAACCGGGCGCTGTGCAAGACACTCCATCGACCGCATTGACTGGTGTGGCCAAGCAGCCTGCATCCCACAGTGCAGCTGCAACTTAGCGGCAGGGTACAAAACTGGCCATACCCCTGCCTCCCTCTGCTTGTATAACCCACTGCCCACTGCCCCCCCGCGCCCCACCTCCGCGCCTCCTCTCGCAGCCGCTCTCGCTCCCCCTCCACGCGCTCCATCTCCCGCCGCAGCCGGTTGGCCTCCCCCTTGTGCATGTCCAGCTCGCTCTGGGGGCAGGCGGCGACAGTGGGGGGAGTGGGCAGGGTGCCAGGGTGCGAATCCGGAGGTGGTGGACTGCCCACATGCGGGCAGAGCAATACTGCGTGCCCGTAGCTGCACTGCACAGCAGCTCTCGCAGGGCCCAGCCAGCCACAATCACACTACAGCATCCCACGCCACCCCACCTGCCAGTTGGCCAGCTCGTGCTTGAGCTTGGCTGCCGCGGCGGCTGCCTCCTTGCGCGAGTTGGCCAGCTCCACCTGCATGCCGCGCCGCTCGCTCTCGCTGGACAGCTTCACCGACTCCACCTGCCAGCCACAGTTGGAAAGTGCACTGAGCGCACAGGAAAATCCCAGCACACAACATAGTCACTGGCAGGCATGAGGAAGATGCAGTGGCACAACTGCCAAACTGCCTACACCCCAACCTGCTCTCCAGCCCGGGCCGCCAGCGCACCTGCTGCCCAACCTCCTTCTCGTACTTGCAGGCGGCGGCCACAAACTCGCTGGCCTTGGTCTGCGACTCCCGCAGCCCCTTGCGCAGCAGCTTGACCAGCCCCGCCAGCTCCTGAATGCGGAACTCGGCTGCAGTGAGGCACAGCAGTGGCAGAGGGGCGGGTGGTTGGCGGGGAGGTGAACAGGCATGCACGGCGGTTGGGCATCCCACACGCCTGAGTGATGCAGGCCACATGCTTCCTGCAGCGACAGGGCTGGACACCCAGTGCCAGCACCACCCGAAGCGCCCGCCCCTCCTCACCCGTGGCGCCGTCCTTGCTGCGCGTGAGCTGCATGTTGAGGCCCTTGTCGCACAGCTGGCGGAAGGCCTCGTCGTCAAACAGCTGCAGCGCGAGGCGGGACAGCGCCTGCGCATCGATGGGCGCCGCCGCCTCAAACTGCACGCCCTGCATGGCTGCCGCGCCTCCCGCCAGCGAGGGCCGCACGCTGTCGCGCCGCAGCGACTCAAGGCGCGCCGCCAGGCCGCCCACGCCGCTGGCCGCCAGGGAGGGCGGCAGCGAGGGCCCATCCAGGTCCATGGGGGCGGTGCCGCCGCGCGTGGTGGCAACCGCTGGCGGTGGCGGCATGGCCTGTGAGGGCTGCGCCTGCTGCTCCTGCTGCTGTGGTTGCTGCGGTGGGGAGTGCTGCTGCTGCGACGATGGCGGGGCTGCTGCCGCCGCTGGCTCTGCCGCCTGCTGCTGTCGCGCCTGCAGCGGCGCCTTGGGCAGCGGTGGGTGTGCTGCGCTGGCCGTGGAGGATGCGGGCAGCGACGCAGGCTGCGTGGCCCGTGCCGCTGCGGCCTCCTGCGCTGCCGGCCGCAGCGTGGTGCTGGCGGTGGAGTGCTGCAGCCCTGGGCGTGCTGCTGCCGCTCCACCGCCGGCCCCCAGCCCGCTGATGGACGGCCGCACGCTGTCCCGCTTCAGCGCCGCCAGCCGCCCTTGCAGGGCATCAAACTCCTGCAGCATCTCCTCCTTCTGCTGCCCGCTGGCAAAGGCCTTGCGCACCGAGTCGGGCGCGGCGGAGCCGGCGCGGGCGGGCGCGCCGCCGCCGGCGGCGGCAGGCTGCTGCCCGTTCTCCTTGTCGGCCAGCGGCGCGCGTGCGATCCGGGGCGGCAGGCCGGGTTTGGCAGCCGCAGCTGTCGCCGCCCCACGCCCAGCTGTTCCAGCGTTGTTGTTAGCTTGGAGGGCTCCCCCCGCCCCTGCCGCCGCCCGCTTGGCCTTCCATGCCTGCAGCAGCTCCTCCCGGGACGGCTGGGACGCCATGGCGGTGCGCTGCGCACTGGCCGGGCTAGGGCTGTTCAGGCGGGAGCTCCCATCGGCCGGCGCCAGCAATCACCGATGCGCGCCCCGATGCTGAGCACTTTGTCAGCGAGGCCCCCAGCTTGCAAGGGGAGTGGAGGCGGCACCGCATGGGCAAGCCGCCATCAGGATGGCAGGCAGCGCCTTTGCTGCTCGCGCAACACGCATTGCAGCCGGTTGATCACGCCCTTTGCATCCTGGCCCTGCCTGGGCCCGAGGGCGCGACCGAGCACTTCTCTCCCACGCTCACCGCCTTTTGGTCGAAAAGTTACCGGGCCAAAAACCTCGCAGCATGCCGCTGAACCCATGCCAAGCGGCCGCAGCGCGCCAGGCGGCCCTGGCCGTGCGGGCAGTCCAGCGGCAGGCCGCTCAGGCCCTGCTGCTGGGACCCAGCAGGCCCTGGCTGCCCAGCCGCCCACCCCATGGCAGCAGACGGCGGCCAGCGCCCTGCAGGCCGGCACAAGGTGCGCACCGCGCTGGTACGCGCCGCCGCCGCCGCCGCTGCTGCCGCTCCTCACCTCGCTGCCCGGCACGCCTCAGCACGCTGCCTGCACAACCGCAATGCAGGCCCGGTGACGGCACCCAGCCTGTCTGATGCCGACGACAGCCTGCCGTCGACCAGCGGGCGGCCGCCGGCGCCGCAGGCGCCGCCGCCGGGGCCGGGCCCGCTGCGCCAGGCGTACAAGCGCCTGCTGCGCAGCCTGGCCAGCCTGAAGCTGGCCATTGCTGAGCTGGCGGTCATTGGCGCGCTGTCGGCGGTGGGCACCATCATCAAGCAGGGCGAGCCGTACGCTTATTACGCCGAGGTGGGCGCTACTGCCGCAGCCGCAGCACGCGGGGATGCTAGCTGCGTGTGTTGGGCTGGGCCGCGCTCCAGAGCTCGCTTGCATGCGCTTGTGCCGCTTTCATATACGTGCAGTGCAGCACATGAGCTGCTGTCGTTGACACATGCAGCCTGCCTGTGTGTAAAACGATCTCGCATCCCCTGCCCACCTGCCCCAATCGCAGAACTACCCTGAGGAGGGGAAGAAGGTGCTGGGCTTCCTCACCGGCCGCCTCATCTGGGCGCTGCAGGTGCGCCCGGCAGGGCAGCATCCAATGCAGGGCGCTGGGATGCGGCAGCGCTGCCCAGCTGTTGCTGGGGTTGGTTGCCGCGCGCTCTCATGCCATGTTGCGTCTGGTGACACTTTTGGCACGCACGCAACACCCCAATGTGCCCAGTCCTGTCTTTGGCCCCTGCAGCTGGACCACATCTACTCGGCCGACTACTTCCTGCTGCTGCTGGGCCTGCTGGGAGCCAGCCTGGCGGCCTGCACCGCCACCAACCAGTGGCCCGCCGTCAAGGTGGCGCGCCGCTGGCGATTCAAGGCCGACGAAACCTCGCTATTGCGCCTGCAGGTGTGGGGGTGGGCGTAGGATGCGCGAGTGGAGGCGCTGTGTGGCGTCCGGCAGCTGCTGGGCACTGCTGCCAGTATGTTGCAGTGTCTGGCACCCATTTGGTCCCCTGCCGCTCGCTCAGCCGAGTGTCTGCGTCAATCCAGCGATCGTGCGTTTCTGCTCGCGCTGTGCTGCAGGTGGCCTCGCTGCTGCCCAATGCGCGGGTGGAGGACCTGGGCAAGGTGCTGGCCAGCAAGCAGTACCAGGTGTGGCGGGGTGCTGGGCGGGGCTGGCGCTTGCAGGGTGCAGGGTGGGGCGGCGAGCAAGTTGCTGTTGATGTCGCCGTCCTGGACCTCCCGCTGCTGTCGCATGACTTGCCGCTTTCCCTGCCTTTGCATGCTTCTGGCACCGCCCTTCCCTGCTGCCTCACTCTGCATCATCCCGCCCCACCCTCAACCCTCCAGGTCTTCCTCAAGGACGGCCAGCTGTACGGCTTCAAGGGCCTGGCCGGCAAGCTGGGCCCCATCGGCGTGCACGCCTCCATGCTGCTGTGCATGGCGGGCTTCGCGGTGGGAGCACGTGAGCGCTGCTGCTGTTCCTGCCTGTTTCTGCTGGTGGCGCTGCTGCTGCTGCTGCTGCTGCTGCTGCTGCTGCTGCTGCTGCTGCTGCTGCTGCACGTGGCTTTGCTAGATTGCACCCGCATGGGCGGTGCCAGTTGTTTGCAGCTCCCGCCACGCATCCCCTCACGCCGCCCACCTGCCACCCCACCAACGCACCTGCAGTGGGCGGCTGGAACGGCAGCGCCATGATCCCAGAGGGCGGCGAGATGGTGGTGGCCTCCGCGCTGCGCTCCGCCTCGCCGCTGGCCTGGTCGCCGGCGGGCGCCGAGGCGGTGCTGCGCTGCGACGACTTCCGCATCGACTACCGGCCAGATGGCAGCGTGAAGCAGTTTTACAGCGACATCCAGGGTGCGGCAGGGATGGTTGCATGGGGTGGCACGTGGTGGCAGGCACAGACCGCAAGGGCATGCAGTGCTCCGCCTGTCTGTTGAGTACCGCCACTTGATATACTACTCAACCAGCACTGTGGCACGCATCAAGCGCCCATTGTAGCACATGCATGCTCCACCTCCTCCCTACAGTGCTGGACCTGGACGGCAACCCTGTGTCCACCAAGACGGTCAGCGTGAACCAGCCGCTGCGGTTTGGCGGCGTGACCGCGTACCAGACCGACTGGTCCATGAGCGGGCTGCAGCTGCAGGTGGAGGGCAGCGCGGGCCTGCCCGAGGGGGTCACCTTCCAGCTGCCCATGGCCAGCCTGCAGGGTGAGCAAAGGGGGAGGCTGGGGCGGGGCGGGAAGGAGGAGGGTGGACGGAGCGAGCGGTGGCGGAGTTGGCAGGAGCGTGGCTGGCTGGTTTGGTGATGCAAGGACCGGCTGCGTTGGATGACATCCAATTCTTGCTGTCACCTGAGCTGCCTGCTGGTTGCCGCTTACCCATCACCACAACTGCCGCCATCCCTGACATCCAGGCGGCGACGGCAAGCTGTACGCCACCTTCCTGCCCGCCGACGACCCCACCAAGCTGGAGCCCGGCTCCACGCCGCGGGGCGTGTCCATCCTGGCCCGCGACCTGCAGGTGGGCAGCCGGGGCTGCTGATGATGTTGATGTCTGTTGTTGAGTGCACGTTGCGGAGCACATTCCATCGGCAACGGCTGTTCAACCCGGCGCAGGCAGCTCCGCTGCCACGATGGTGCACAGTTCGACCCAGCCTTTACTGCACACCGCTATCCTTGCTCACGCGCTCCCTGTCCCTGCTGTCGCCTCGACACAGACGGTCACCTTTTACGACAGCCGCGGCGAGTTTGTGGGCGTGCGGCGCCTGGGCAGCGGCAAGGCGATTGAGGTGGAGGGGCTGACCATCCGGCCGCAGGCGAGTGGTGCTGGGCGGATGGGGGCAGAAGGGGTGGGTGGGTGGGTGGAGCAGGGGTGAGCGCATGTGTGCCTGGGCGTCAAGATACTTGAGATGCTTGCCGTGCATGCCAGACATGTATGAAACAGATCACAGCACTGCGGCATGCTCTGTCTGGCTTGCCCCCAACCACTGGCTCATCATGAGCACGTGCACGTTATGCCCTCCTCCCTGCAGGCTATTGTGGCCAGCACGGGGCTGGAGCTGAAGGCCGATCCCGGCGTGCCGCTCGTGTATGCCGGCTTTGGCGGTGAGCCGCATACCGTGGTGGGACGTGGTTTGCCTCGGCGGCGGCCTGAAACAGTGTGCTTCTTGCCTAGCAGCCGCCCTGCCGTGGCAATAGTGCCTGCAAGTAAGGTGCAGCATGCAACCATCATGCGTGCCCAGTCTAGACGCCCTTACTTACTCCCCACTCCCCTCCCCCGCCCCGCCGCAGGCTTGTGTGTGACCACCGTGGTCAGCTACCTGTCGCACTCCCAGGTGTGGGCGGCGCAGGCGGGCAGCGGCGTGATGGTGGGCGGCTCCACCAACCGCGCCAAGGTGTTCTTCGAGCAGGAGCTGTCGGAGATCCTGGGCGCTGTGCCCGAGCTGCCGGCTGCGCCCGCTCTGGTCGACGCGGCGGGCAGCAGCGGCAGCGGCGCACAGTGAGACAAATGTGCTTGCCATCTCTTTTTCAATGACGCCCACCTATTTATGACTGCTCACTGTTGAGCGCTTTGATGTACTTATACCTATTCTGCCAGGCAATTGCTCCAATCTCTGGCATGCCCTGGCGTGGGACAACTTGTAAGGTTGAGAGCCAAACTGCCTGCAAAGTTACATCTTGCCCCTCTGCCTTGCATTGCCATGCGAAACACAAAATCTTGAAGGCAAGGCACACAATCGAATCGCTAACAACACGCTGTACAATGAAGTCAAGGCTCATACAACCGCCGCCCAAGCTGGCAGCCCTTCAAGCCTGCCCGCCGATGACACCGGCCGCCTCTGCCGCCTGCAGGAATGCCTTCTCACTCCGCGCCTGCATCATGCTTCCGACAGTCAGGCTGTGCAGGTGGGGCATGGCCCTCTGCAGCTGAGCTTGTAGCGCAGGGGGTGGCTTGCCTCGAACGGCCACCAGCAGGTGCCGCAGTGCCGGCAGGCCGGCCAGCATGCGCACTTCCTCCTCTGTGGAGTGCACGCCCTGGTCTGGACAATAGATGCCCGTCCAGTCCAGCATCTCCAAATGCTGGGCGCCCGCCAGGGCCTGGTGCGAGTTGAAAGGAGTGGTGGGGAAACACGTCAGGGAGGGGAGTTAGGAGCAGCCAGGGCGAGCGCGCCGCCGCATGCAGGCAAGCGCAGCAGCAGCAGCACAGTTTGCCGAGGTGCACGCATGCACCGACTGGGCGTATGGCAACTCAAGTGCGACGCAGCGTGACCACAGCGCACCTGCGGCAGCGGCAGCCCAGACGCCCATCGCAGCGCCTTGAGCCCGCTCCACAGGGGCCCAGGGCCCAGCTCAGGTTCCTCCGCTTCTTCCTCCTCCTCATCCTCCTCCAGCTCATTTTCACTCAGCGACAGGCACAGCACCAGCAGGCCACGCAGGTTGGCCAGCGCCTGGGCTGCCTCCTGTGACATGCGGCCGCCCTGTACCTTGAGCACCCGCAGGGAGGGCGGCAGGGCAGCCAGAGCCGCAGCCAGCCAGGGCTTGTCAAGCGAATACTCCCAGTGGGCTTCAAGCGAGCCCCGCAGGGCGGCGTCGCTGCCCAGCTGCAGGCTGGTGAGGCGAGTCACCGCCGCCAGGCTGGCGCTGCCCTGCAGGTGAGCCGCCCAAATTTCGGCCTCCTCAAGGTTGGGCAGGGCAGCCCAGTCAACCTCAGCTCGGGACAGATCCAGGCTCAGGCTGCGCAGGCGGCTGGGGGTGGCGCCGCCGGTGCCAGCTGTGGTGGTGCTGCCGCAGCGTGCCAGCTGGGCGGCGCCGCGGTCCTCCTCGTTGTCACGCTGGCTGCCCCACAGCTCCACCTCCTGCAGGCAGGAAGCACACATGAGATGGCCCGTGTTGAGCCGAGCCTGTTGTGCTGCTGCAGCAGCACCACCAGGCCCTGGGCAGCAATAGCAGAAGCGGCCAGGCCTAGGTGCAGGGCAGCCCTAGGTGCTGCAACGCCCTAGGTGCATGCGCCACACCTCCAGAGCGGGCAAGCTGTCCACACAGATGCGCAGCAGTGGGGCTCTGGGCTCCAGGTAGGCCTTCAGGCTGCGCAATGCCGCCAGGGCGGGCAGCTGTAGGGGCTGGCCCTCACTGCCAGTGACCTGCTTGGGTGCCGCCACAGCCAGCTCCAGGGAAGCCAGGTGGGGCAGCAGGGCCAGGCGCTCTAGCCAGCCGGCATCAAAGTCCAGGCAGTGGATGGTCAGGCTGCGGCAGCGGAAGGGTTCAAGTTGCTTGTGGCATTGGGTGACGTGATGGTGCATTCACCAGGGCGCTGCCCAGGTTGGAGTGCCGCATGGCAGCTCAGTGCACAGCAAGTGCCCACCCCCTGCCCCCTTGCCTGCGCAGGTTGGGCAGCATGGCTGGGTCAGGCAGGCAGTGCGGCACATGCCCCACCTCCGCCTCAACCGCATCCAACAGGGCCTAGGGGTAATGCTGTTGGCTTGCACCAGGTCTTACACTTCACGTACACGTGCACAGTCAACAAGCAACCTGCCGTGCCTGCTCACCTTCCAGCAATGCCATGCCACCCTCACCCCATCGCTGCCGGCCTCACCTCGCCCCGCAGGCAGCCCAGCATCGCCTGCCCCTCCTGGCTGGCAGCCGAGCAGTAGATGCGCAGGTGGCGGGCGCCGGGGTGGCCTCGAGCCAGCCATGCACGCTTGCCCGGCAGCGCACCGCCCCCAATGGTCAGGCTGCCCACTGCAGGGGCAGCATGGGGAGGCGGCACGGCCGTGGACATGGCCACATGCCCTCCTTTCACAAACCCACGCCTTGCTTATCAGGGCCTGTCTAATATCATTTAAGCAGCCATGGCATGCAGCCACCCCTTTCCTCATGCTCCTCCTCCCTTCCTCCTGCTCACCTGTGGCGCTGCCCATCGCGCGGCGCCAGGAGCGGCACACCGCCCCCGCCGCCAGCATCTCTGCCAAAGTCACGTTGCGGTCGGCGGCGGCCACAGGCTCGTAACCCCACATGCCCTGCGGCCCTGGCGGTGTGAACTCCTCGGCATCTTGCACCACGTGCCGCATCACGTCAAAGGGCAGGTCTGCAGCTTGGATGCGGCGGCAGGCGGAGCGAGCGTTGCGGCGGCGGCAAGCCGTGAGCTGCGAAGCTGCATGTAGCAGCCCGCAGCCAGCAGGACGCAGTTCTGTGCTCCTGTGGCTTTGGAGAGGCAGGCTGGGAGCCAACAAGGGTGGGCAAGGCGGAGTTGGAGGGGCAAGGCAGTCGAGGGAGCGCTCACCTGCCCAGCCACGCTGCCCCAGGGGCATGGTTGCCTTCTACGAGTGGCTGAATGCGAGGAGGAGGGCGTGGTGGTGGCATGGCTGCTGTCAGCTCATCTTGGCATGAGTTTCAGTCGATTGAGGAGGAGCTGCCAGCAGCAGTGCTGCAGTCAGATTGTAGACAGTTCATCAGCTGAGCTTTCTTCTGATAGCCAACGCAGGTGAACCCTAGCTCGCTGCAACGAGGCTGCACTGCTGCGCTCTGTGGAGCAGCCAGGCACCTGCTGGCAGCAACGTATGCACCAAGCCGCCATGCCAGCAGCCCAGACCTCTGCCGCCGCACGCCACACCCACCGCCGCAGACCCGGCGCCAGCCTCAACCCACCCCGCGCCCCGCCGCCATGGGCATGGATTGCATCCCCCTCAACCCGCGGCAGAGCAGCTTCCACTGCAACTGGACGGGGTGGCGCTTCATACGGGAGGCGCTGGAGCTGCTGGGGGCCAACACCAAGCAAATGAGCGGCAGCAACAGCGGGTCAGGAGGGCCTGCACAATCCGCTTGGGACTGTGGCCGTGGGAATGGCCGCCTGAAGGTCGGCCGCGCCAGCATGTTGCGGATAGCTGTTCAACTAGCATCCAAGCTGTCATGTGCAGGGACGTGGTCAGCCGGGAGACGGCGCAGGACTGGGCAGCTCGCCTGCAGGAGGCTCTCGAGTGAGCTGGAGGACAGATGGAGGGAGCAGGCGTGGGCTTTCTGGCAGGCTGGAACCCTTGCCTGGACAGCACGCCTCCATGTCCCTCATCACAGCAGCCCTGTCTGCTGTCCTCCCCTGCCAACCAAGCCTGCACCTACCAGCCTGCTTCCTGGTGCACTCCCTGCATGTGCAGCTCTGGCCGGCTGCGCATCACGCACGCGCCCGACTCAATGTTTATGGGCGGTGAGGAATGTCTGCTCCTTGACGCACGGCGTGCCGGCACGCTCGACCAGGCAGGGGCCCTGGCTGCGGGTGCGCTGGGTGTGCCTCTTGTTTGCAACTTGGCCAAATGCATTAGCTGGACACTGGCAGGTGTTTACAAGTGCTGCTGCATTGAGTGGCATGACCAGCGACGTATGCAGCGGAAGTCCCCAATCCCCAGCTGCGCTCTTCTCCCTTCGCTGTTCAGGAGGCGATCGATTTTATGGAACGGTCAGGAGGCTTTCAGCAGTATTAAGCAGCAGAGCAGGGGACCAGGCAAGGGGGGCAACAGATTCAACCAGCCAAGCAGCATGCAGGAGGAAGGAATGGAGCGGAGTGCCTGATGCCCGGATGAACGAGGGCCCTGTGTGCAGTCACACAAGCCAAGAGGGGACCTGTGCACTTGTAACGGGACTCACAGCACTGTTGCTGATGTAGGAGAGCAAGAGAGAAGAAATCGAAAGAGGGAGAGAGAGAGGTCGAGAAAAGAAGGGGGAGGAAGAAGAGAGGCGCGCGCTAAAAGTAGCTAAACAGAAATGAAAGAATGCAGAATGATGCAAAAGAGGATGGAAGGGCATAGTTATTGTTCGCCACATGGCAGTCACACTGCAGCATGGCCGATCAATGGCGGCCCAGTGCTCCCTGCCGCCTGGCATAGCAGCCTCATCTCTCAAATATCGCATTGCCGCCCTCCTTGCGATGGCGCTGCCGGCTGCCCGGGCTGCTTGGCTGCTCAGCCTCGTGCTGTTGGAGCTGCGCTGCATCACCAGCCTCCTGCCCTTGCTGCTCGCCAGCTGCCGAGGGTCTCGCATCAGCCGCTGGCTCCTCAACTGCGTGCGTTGAGCTGGCATGCCCAGCGCTGCTGCCGCCGCTGCTGCTGCCGTCTGCACTGCCTCCGCTTTCAGTCACGACCAGCGGCTCCGTGGGCGATGGCAGCACGTCGTAGCGCCCATGCGCTGCGGCCCAGCGCAGCATGGCGGCATCCACGTAGCGTGCCAAGCGCGTCAGGCCCGCAGGTGCCAGCTGTAGGTTGCAGTGCACCAGGGCTCCTAACAGAGGGTAATGTGCGTCCTGGGGGCGGGGGCCGCCCTCAACCAGCTCACAACCGGGGCGGTCGCTGCGGGGCACGGGAGAAGGCAGCGGGGATGAGGGGATGGGGACGGTGGAGTTGAGCGAGGTGGGCTGGTACAAGCAGGCATAGCGCTAGGCGGGCAGCACAGGGCGGCCCGCATGTCACGAGCGTGCAGCAGCCGACGCCAAAGTTGTGCCGTACCTGGTGGCCGCATAGTCCTCGGGCGTCACCGGCATGTACTGGATATCTAAGTACTCCAGGCGGCTGTAATAATTGTCCTCCAGCTGCAGCGAGCGCTGCTGCACGCTGTGCCAGAAGTTCATCGCGATCGCTGTGGCCCCCGGCCGCAAAAAGGTCAGCACTGTGGCCAGGCCGCCGCAGGGCGTGACCAGGATGCTGGTGTCTGACATCAGCTTGACCTGTGCGGGAAGGGGAGTGCGAGACGAGTTGGTTGGCTGGAGACGTCTAGCCATGCCTGTGAGCTGGTGCATCCACTCAGAGCAGCGAGGTGGTGGGCCGGGGAAGCAGCAGCTGGACTGGGATTGCGGTGCCATGTGCAATCTTAGGCCTCCCTGCATTTTTCCTGCAGCCTCAAACACAGGAGCCATCCTCAGGCTGGCACTCCAGGATCTAAGCTGCCACAACATCCCCAAGTGCCTTCCCACCCAACCTCCAAACCACACCTGGTCGGTCACAGTGATGTCGGGGCGGCGGTCAAAGCTGACCGTCTGCACCTTGGCCGCAGGGTAGCGCTGGCGCAGCAGCGCCGCCACCTCCCCGCTGTTCTCCACTCGGCGGCGCCCCTCCTGCAAGGGTGGTGTGGCATGCGCCGTGGAGGGGTGATATGCAGGGCAGGAGGTGGCGGGCAGTCAAGCAGGCTCGAAGCCCAAGTACAGCCGAACTGCACCGCTGGACTGGAAATGCACACCCTGCTGCTCACCGCTTTCTTGAGGATGGTGATCACCGGCTGCCGCTGCGGCGCCTCCTGCAGCCCGATGTGCTGCACCACGGCCTGGTGGGAGGGCAGGGTGCAGTGGCGACAGCAGGTGGGCAGGGTGCCTTCAATAGTTTGTTAGCTGCAGCTGTATGCACTTGGCGCACTGCTAAGCAGCGGGCGGTAGTATAAATCGACAGGCTGCAGGCCTCACCAGAGTGTGCCTGCACACCACCCTGCTCACCTGGCGGTAGGGCAGGGAGTCCACTCGCGCCAGCTGGCGGCTCAGCATGCCCGTGCCCGCTAGCACCGTCTGGTGGGTTCAACAAGTGAGGCGGCAGGACAGGGGGATGCAACTGAGCAGCAAGGCTTGGCAATAGCGAGAGGGCCCTGCAGGCCCACGGGGAGGGCTACGCCATTGTGCGTGTATACTGCCGCTGGTCGAAACAGGTTGGCTTTCGAACCCACAAGCGGCACCAGCACCATGCAGTCGAACAACCCCTTCAACATAGCCCTGATCCCCACCCACCTTGAAGCACACGAGGCCGCGGTCCTGGCCCCCCAGCACCTCCTGCGCATAGTCGTGCACCCAGGCCGCATCATGGTCCCAGGTGAGGCGCGCCAGAGACTTGGCAGGCAGCTGTGTGTTGATGAACTTGCGCAGCCCGCTCTCCAGCTCCTCGCGGCTGCCGTTGACGGCAGCAGTGATCAGGATCTGAGCGTCCGGGGTGAAGACCTGTGGCAAAGATGCAGGGGAGTGTAAACAACAGAGCAGCAGGGGCAGGGTTTGATACAGTGAGCCGAACAGAGAGGGCACATTTCAGAATCATGGGCTGCATGGGACGCAGGCAACCAGGCTAGGAGGCAGGCGGGGTGCTTGGACACGCAGGTCCCATGCCCTCCAAGCTGGGAGGTGTCCCTCACCCGGAACAGCTGCTGCATGCTGAACAGGGGGACCAGCAGGTCATACATGACGTGCCTGCAGCACAGGGCAGTTTTGGGCAAATCAGTGGCTGGCTGGCAAGCGGTCAAGGGCCAGCCCTGGCCGTCCAGCCTCAACATGCACCCGCAGTGAGTCTGTACTGTTACTCGCCCAAAGTTATCGGTAAGAAGGGGCGCAATGGCGGTGACCAGCGCCTGCTGCACCGGCGCCCAGCGCATGTGGGGGCCTTCCTGCGGGAATGCCTGCCGCTTGACCACCGGCCGCCAGGCCATGCTTTCGTCCTGGCTGATGTGGGCGTGGCCTGACAGAAGGGCGGGTTTGCGAGGAGCGAAGCAGAGGTGCGTTGTGAATGCAGAAACAAGCTGAGCGCAGCGGCAATGGGGCCCTCCACAACTACCCATGCACAGGTGGCGCCAGCCGCAGATCACTGCATCATGCTACATCGCACAGCCTCCAGCTCACCCAGGTTCAGCAGGTGCGGCGGGAACTGGTCCAGGGGCGCGCCGTTCACTTGGTGGTGCGCCACAGGCAAGTCTGCGCATTGGGTGGTGGTTGGGAAGCAGGCGTGCTGGGCCAGGGGCAGGACGGCGGCCATGGTGTAGCGGCAGTGGCGCAGCGCACAGGCAGCTTGCTGGCTGACAATGGTGTTGCCCCGCCCAAATCGAGGGGCAGAGCATGATGGCTGGGCACACTGCCTTGTGGCCGCTGGTGCGGCTTCACACCAGGCGGAGCTCACCTCCCGCCACTGCTGGGTCCAAGTAGTACTCAAACTGGCCTGTTGCGGCATCAAGGCACACGTTGTCAAACTTGCAGGTCGTGCCATGCCAGTTGTCGTCAGGCTTGCCGCCAATGCAGGTGTGCGTGGAGTAGCGGGGCGGCGCCTGCACCAGGGCCGGCTCTGCGGCAGCTATCGCACGGACGGCAGCAGCTGCATCTGCCGCTGCCCCAACCAACTGTGGCTGCAGTGAGGGAGCAGGCCGCTGGTGATGTGGCCGTGGTGCTGACTGCCTGGCTGCTGGCACCGGCAGCACTGGCTGCTCCTCTGCTGCTGCTGCATGCCTGGACTGCTGTGCCGCCAGCTGCTCAGCAGCTCGCTCATACTGCTGAGCCGCTAGCTGCGCCGCCCAGTGCACATCGTGCTCGTTACCTGCGCTCAGAAAGCAACGGGCGTGAGGCGGCTGTGTGACATACGCATTGTGCACCGCCGCAACGTGCCGTGACGGAAGCCGGCAGCTGACGCGGCAGGGAGCGGCGGCGCCGGCAGCAATGTGAGGGGTCCGCCAGCCCGCCCGCTGCTGCATACATCAGTCCGCGCCGATCACGAACCGCCTGCGCCAACCATTGTCTTTGACAGCGGCAGCCACGCTTGAACATGTGCCCACCGCGTTTCACCTGCGGCGATCGCGCGACTTGCCAGTGTCGCTCTCCATCCCCAATCCAGCAAGAAGAAGGCGAGCACCGATGCCAGTGCCAGCGGCACGAGGGAGGCCGCCTTTGCCCCGGCCTTGGGGCTGCCCCGGGCCGCCAAGTAAACGCCCATGCATGCAAGCCTGTAGCGATCGCACAGCTGGAAGGGTGGACTCCCTGCGTTGGGGCGGCTGGGGCGCCGCGCCCCTGCTGTGCCCGCCGTCGCGCCCCAATTTGCCGCCGTGCAAATGCAGGGACGGCCTATGTGGCTTCTCCATTCTTACAGTGTCATGTGATAGCAAATACAATAATGCATGAAACGAGCTTGCAAGTTGCTGGACTACTGCCTGCGACCCGTGCAGGCGTGCTCGCCCACGGCTGCCCGCAGAGCCGCCGCCAGCGTGTGATTGGGCAGAAGGCGCGTGTCTGTGAGGGCGGCGCCGGTCATGGGGCTGGTGCCGTTGGTGGCCAGCCACGCCTCGATTGCATGCCGCTCGTAGCTGCGGGCAGGAGGCCGAGAGGGCAGGATTGGGAGAGAAGCGGTTGTTGAGCGCTCGACACCACCACATGCCTCCCAATATTTGCAACTCCATTGTTGGACTTCACACAATGCAACAAGTTTACATGAGCACGAAGCATGCAGCCTGTGCGTGCCACCCCTCGCAGCTCACGTGTGCCCATCAGCGGCCACCACTGGGTCATCAAACTGGACCTGCAGCAGGGTTGTGGCAGGGGTGGGAAACAATGGGCCCATCACTTCCTAAGCAGAGTGGAGTATGCCTGCCACGGATGACACTGCGCGGCCAGCCAGAGCATTTCAAGTGGCCCTCTTTCTTGCCTGGGTGATGGGGCAGCACGTCCACTCCGGCACATCCTCATCCTCTAGCTGTGCCGCTGTGGCCAAGTAGTCAGCCAGCTGCTGGCTGCTCATGGGGACCGCACCCATATCTGCTGCCTTCACAGGAGGCGCAGCAGCGGGCGGCGGCCGCGGCACGCTGGCGCCAGGCACCCCATGGCCGTGCTGCAGCTGCCCGTGGCCCGGCGGTGGCGGCGGTGGCCCGTAGCCTGGCGGGTACTGCAGCTGCGGCGGCCGGTAGCCCGGCGGCGGCGGCGCTGGAGCAAAGCCGAAGGGCGGCGACGCATGCAGCTGGGCGGGCACAGGCGTGATAGGGCCCAGCTGCGGGCGCAGCCCCTTGGCAGCCAGCTCGCGCTGCACGGCAGCCTGCGGGGGGCATTATGAGGGGCAGGTGGCATGCGTGTAGCAGATGCAGACATGCACAGTGTGACATACATGTTGAGCAGCTCAAATTCTCCAAAAGCCCATCCTGCCCGCTTGTTCCACCAACTAGGCGCCTCACCTCGTCCAGCAGGTGCTCCCGCAGCTCCCGCTCGCCGTGAGCAAACTGGCAGTAGTCTCCGTGGTGGCAATTGCCCTGCAGGCAGCCGGGGCAGGAGGGAGGTTGCTGTAAGGTGCGCGGCCGTGTTCATCAACCCCAGCGAACAACTCGCAAGCAGCACCAACACCTGCATCATGCGTTGCAGCAAGCCCAGGCACCCTCAGCAGACCGCACTCACATTGTGCCTCAGGTAGTTCAGGCAGATGCGGGTCTTGAAGAAAGGGTTGCGCTCGCCGCCCGCCCATTCCGGCACTCTTGAGGGGTCCAGGCTGCTGCCGAAGGCACCTGGCACCTCGTATGCTGCGCTGCTGCTGGATGCGCCATCCTGGCCGTCGCCGCGCACAGCATGGTAATGGTGCGGGTGCTCGGGGTCGGTTTGGTGAGGCGGCACCCAGCCAAGCCGCGCCCGCTCCTCGGCCACGCGCCGCGCCAGCCGCTGCCTGCGGGCGGCGCAGAGAGGAGTTGAACATGGGGGGACGATAGGGTGGGGAGGCAGCTGCACGCATGCAAAGGACAGCCACTGCATGCACGCATGCACCAGGCGCATACTGCAATGCACGCAAGCATGGATGCCTGCTGCAAACCGGGGGTTGCAACCGCGGGCGCAGCAGCACAGCCAAGCTGGCGGCCCTGCACTCACTTGGCCGCCCGCTGCGTCTCGTAGTCATGGGCAAAGTAGCAGCGGTCGCGGTCGCAGCGCCCCGTGGTTAGGAACGAGTCGCACCTGCGCATGTGCCAGACATGGTTAGCAGTGCTGTTCAGCTTGGTTGGCTGTGGTTGGCTGCTGCCTCAATTGTTTGCTGATGACTCTAGGCGTACGGCCCCCCCTCTCGCTCACCGCTGCACCCTTGCTCTTTGGTCACTGCACTGTCTGCCAGCCACTGCAGCGCTAAGCATATCCTGAGGGCCAAGCGAGCATCCCAGCCAGCCACGCACATGCGAGTGAACTTGCGGTCATCGAGGGTCAGCCGGTCGGACACGTCCGGGGGTGGCCGCGGCTTGGGCGGCGCAGCTGGCTGCGTGGCAGGGAAGGGGCAGGCAAACAGGTGGATGAACGATTGTGAATGAAAGCTTTTGCAGCTGTGTGTGCAAAAAGACTTAATGGCAGGAACGATTGTTGCACATGGGCAGCCTGGCCTAACAAGGAGAGCCGGCAACAGCTGGCATGCTCCGTTGCTGCGCACCCGCTTGGGCCGTTGCGGCATGCGCGGCGCATCCTCCTCTGCCTCTGGCTCGGGCGCCAGCGCGTCAGTGTCAACTTCATCTATATCCTCCGCCTCGCCAAGTGCCCCCAGCAGGGAGAAGGCCTGCGGGAGGGGTGGATGCAGCAGCGGGGCGCCACGTGTGGCGGCGGCGGTGGCGGCGGAGGGGGAGGCGGACCGGTGCGGCACCTGCGCGGTGCGGGTTTCATCCAAAACAACTCACCGTACGGCTGGCCATCTCCGCCGGCGGTTTCTGGGGCGAGGCGGCAAGCTTGGCGACCCGTGGGCTTGAGGCGCCGCGTGAGCTGTGGGCAAGATGAATCAGCGATGCACTCGTGCTGTAAAGAGCGGGTTGCCCCACAAGCGAGATTCAGGGTTCAGCCCAGCACAGCATGTCGCGATGCTGAGGGCGCCAGGCGGCTGTGCCTGCAGCGACACAGCCAGGTTTACCTAGCCAGCCATTTCCTCCCCTCCCCTAGGTCGCCACACACATCATTTACAGCAGTTTCGGTTCGTTCGAGGACAGGGGGGCGCTGGAGAGTCACTGGACAGTCTGAAGAGAAAGAATGGGCGGCGGGCAAAAGCCACAGGGGAAGCGACGCATGCTGGCTGCTGCCGCTGCCAACCAAGACGGCCTCACTCCAGCTGGGCGCCAGAGTGCACGCGGTAGCCCTGTGAAGGGAGTGGGAAGCATAGCAGTGGCAGGGGTCAGCGCTATGTGCCTGTGGCCATACCCCAAGCAGCCACCCTGGTGCATCGCAGTGGTGCGCCCGGCTGCGTCCCCATCCCAGCATCAACTTGCTCAAAGTGCGGCCAAAGCCCAAAGAGCTGAGAGCGGTTCCCTCGCTCCTCGAAGCTAGGGAGCAGCCAGAGGGAAATAATCACTTACCGAGGGCACGTACCACTGCGACAAATTAATTCCATTTTCAACAAGTTTGGCCGTGCATGGTTCCATCTTGGACAGCAGCTGCTCGTGGATGAATCCGTTGCTGACCACCACGCTGCGGTCAAACACTGCAGCACAGCAAATGCGCAGCACATGAGGCGGGTGGGCATGCCAGCAATGATGTTGACAACCGGCAGCGGCGGCGGCTGGTGGGCCATTTTGCAGAAAGGGCTGGTGCAGCAGCACGCGGCCAGGCAAGCGGCCAGCCCAGGGGCTGCCCAGTCACGCCACTCATGGTCAGCTCCCGCGCCAAGCCCACCGGAGAAGGCGCGGCCGTCCATGGTGGTCACGGTGCCGCCCGCCTCCTCCACCACCAGCACGCCCGCAGCCATGTCCCAGGGCTTCAGCCGGTACTCCCAGTACGCGTCGGCAATGCCTGGGCCAGGGGTGTGTTGAGGGGTGGGGTGGGTGTGTTGGGGTGGGATGGGGTGGCGGTGGACAGGTGGTAGTGAAGATGTGGCAGCGGTTGTTGATACTGGTGGTGCACTGCAAGCACTGCAGTGCGCACTGGGGCAGGTGGCAGGGACATGGCCCAGTACCGAGACCGCCCTGCCAGCCACGCACCGCTGGCCACGTGGCACATGTCGATGGCGGCGGACCCCAGCCGCCGCACGCCCTGCGACACGTCGGTGTAGTGCTTGAACAGCTGCAGAGAGGGGGATGAGGGGGCAGCGTGTGGGGCTGTTGTGTAAAGTGCTGCAAAGCGGCAGCTCGTTGGTGCCCAGACCAACGGCGTGCATACAGCACTCTCGAAAACGCAGTTGTCAGTGCCAAAGGGCCAGCAGCATTGTGGCCGCACCAATGGTCTCTGGGCCTCACCTGCATGTTCTGCGCCCAGCACTCGTCGTGCTCGTAGCCAAAGCCGGTGACCAGCAGGGAGTTGGCCACGTCGTGCACCTTGCTGACCTGGCAGGGGCAGGCGGGGGGATGGAGGAGCGGGAGCAAGCTTATCGCCTAACATCCTTCCGCCTCGCAGCAGCCACCCTCTACTCCTGCCCCCCTTTCACGTGCATCAATGCCGCTGCACTCCTCTGCGTGCTTGCCTGGATGGGGTTGCCGTTGCAGAAGGCGCCGCCGTTGCGGGACGCGGTGTAGGTGCGGGTGATCCAGGAGCCGGGGCCGCCGCAGAACTCAATCACTGCAAAGGTGGAGTAGGGCGGTGTGGCAAGATGTTTCGAAGCTGACTGCCGGTGTGCTCAGTTAAAGCACAAGGGGCGTCTCAACTGGCGCAGAGTAGTTGTGCTGGGGTGTGCCTTCACACCGCGGTGTGCGCAGTGGCCCAGCAAATGGTGCAAGGATCACCAGCCCCGCTCCCCCAGCCTCTCGAACTCTCACACACCCGTGGAGGCCACGGGCGTGACGTGGCGCAGCACCGCCACCGACACGGCAAAGGATGGGTAGCCGTGCGCAAAGTTGGTGGTGCCGTCCAGCGGGTCCACGCACCACAAGTACTCGCTGTTGGTGTCGCCTGCGGCCGGGCGGGTGTGGTCAGGTAGCATTAAGTGTGTGGCAGTGAACATGGTAGCTCCGATGAGCGCAGCAGCATGGCGGTTGAGGGGCTACTTCGGAAGGGCTTGGCTGCACATGATGCAGGTGCAAAGTGGCGGTGCTGCTCCACCTGTGCTGCTGCGCACCCCCGTGACAGCTGCCACAGCACAGCACAGCATCATACAGCCTGCCAAGGCCACCGCAAAGCCGCCACTGCTCAGCTACGCTCACCGCTGACGCCGCCCTCCTCTCCAAGCACAGCGTGGTTGGGGAAGGCTGCCTGGATGGCGGCCAGAATCGCCTTCTCGCTCGCCACGTCTGCGGGGCATGGAAGCAAGCGCAGGTGAAAGCACCCTCGGGTAGATGGCCGCAGGCCAGCAAGCGACGCTCGACTGCACCTTGCAACCTGGTGAGGTCCCTGTCACCACATTAAGCATGCTTGCAAGCCAGGTGGCCCCGGTGCCGCCTCTCCTCACACCCACCCGTCTCTGTCACCAGGTCGGCGGCGGCGCCCTTGGACTGCACGCTGCTGCGCGGCTTGTCCACCGCCTCCAGGATGACCTGGTAGATGGACGAGACGTGCAACAGTTGAGTGAAGCTGCACCTGGCTCAAACACATGTGTGAATCAGTGCTGCAGAGCCCCAACTTCTAGTCAGAGCGGCAGCATGTGTGGCGGCGGAGCACAGCGGCAGCGGCAAGTTTTGACTGCAGCTCCAGTGCTTGGCAGTGCCCACTGGTGCTAAATCCTGCTGCATCTCACCTTGGCACCCGCCGCTGCTGCTTGCTGCGCCACCTCCAGCAGCTGCTTGTTGGCAACCTTGCCGCTGAGGGCCTGCACGGCGACCGCTCGCCGGGCGGCGGGCGCCGAGCGGCGGCCTGCTGCGCGGGCCACAGCCCCAAACGAGCTGCGTGACGCCGTTGCTGCCTGCATGGCGAGTGCGCTTCCTGCGCCGCTCGGCAAAGAAAGGGCTGGCGAACCTGGCTGGCACCCGCGCTCGCTGCGGCGATGATCCGAGCAAAACTGATGTCCAAGCGACAGGGTGTGCAACGAGCGCGATGGCGCAGGGGTGTGCAACGCGCGCCAAGATGAGGCGCTGAGGCGGCGGCAGCGTGCGGTGCCGTCGCCAGGGGTGCTGCGGGCAGAGCTGTAAGTCGCAGTCGCTCCGCCTATGGCACCTGTTATCACACCGCAGGCAGAAACGGGCAGGCTCCTTACTTCAGCTGGACTGCGGCTTCTGGAGCTGCGGTGTGCTCCATCACACTGAGGGGTGCTGCTGCCGCTGATACGGAATCACCGATCGGTGGCTTAGAATCTGTGTTGATGCAGTGCAACAGAGTAATGGCAAGTAAGAGGCATACGTGGAGAATATAAATGGACGACAGTTCAGGCACAACAGCAACAAAGCGGGGAACATGGGCAGGAACGAGCGAGCACAAAACGAGCAGGGGCGCAAGTCGGCAAAGCCGAGCTTGAATTGAAGAATGAGAAAAATGTGTGAACATGAGTAGCGTGACCAGCTCGCAACAATGGATGGTACAAGGTCTGGGATACGTCAAAACTAGAGGGCTGACTGAAGCCGGCGATGCCGCCGCCTAAACTCCTCTCCAGTCTGCTGCACGTGCACCAGCGTCCCCGCCTGCGCCATCCCCTCCTGCAGGTGCGCCACCATCACCGCAACCAGCGCCACCTGCGGGCAAGCACGTGGGGCAGAAAATGTGCAGTGTGCTGCAGCCGCAAGAAGGCCTAGCATCACCGCACGGGTGGCAGGGCTGGGTGGCATGGGCCGACCCTCCTGACCCCCCTGCAGTTTCAGCACCAGTGGCTCACCTTGTGGCCCTCCTGGGGGAACTCCCCCGCGTCGGGCAGGACAGTGACGCGTATCAGGCACTGGGGGTGGCGCGACACCTGCAGCGGGGCATTGGAGACAGGTTTGAGTGGGTCAGCTGTGCAGGCCAAGCATGCCGCGCAGAGACCGGCAGATGATCTATCTCTGCAGCACCCCAGCAGCCGTACATTGCATTGTGCCAAGCACGCGACTGCACTCTGGCAGCACGACCCGTGCTGCACAGCATGGCACAGCGTGCAACTCACAAAGACGCGCGTGCTCCAGAAGAGCGAGGCACGCCGGTTCCACGTGCCATCCAGCTTAGTGGGCTCGCATGTGCAGCCCGACTTGCACTCAATCAGCGCTGTGCCCATGCCCTGGTAACTGCAGAGGGCAAGGCAGGAGGTGGGTGGGGGAGGGTGGGCAGCCAGGTTGATGGGCAGTTGAATGGACAGTGACAGAAATTGGCAGCAAGCGGTGCTACTTGCTGCAACCGGAGCCGTGCTTGCGCTGCACACCCACCAGTTAGCGGCAACAAGCAAATGCCCACCTGCGCAGGTGCGACAGCCAGATGAGCGTGTCGCCCTGGTCGACCTCCGCCCTTGTATCCAGCTCAATCTCAGCCCAGGAGCCTGCAGGTGGACGGCCAGCAAAGGCACAGCAGTTCACATCAGCTTAATCGGTCGCGCATGGTGAGGCAATGCTGTGCATCACCAGCCTGAGGTGTGGCCCCGTGCAAGCGGGCCCAGTGGCCGGCCTCAACTCAAGAACAATGGCTCAGCTTTCGCGCTGCGCCACGCCTGCCCCAGGTCTTGCGAGTCATGCCACCAGCTGCTGTGACATCACAGCGCACCTGGCCGCGTGGCGCGCCACCCCCACTTTTGGTGCATGAAGTCAGCTGCCTGCGGCCGCTCCGGGGCATATTGAAAGCCCTTGTGCCGCCTCACCATGGGCTTGAAATCCTCCTGCAGTGGTGACAGATGCGGCAGCAGACTGCTTGCAAGAATGCAACAGCAGGGCTAGCTCCTGCACATGCCAGCATGCCATCCGCTTGCACAGCGATTGTCATGCCTGCCGCCCAGCGCACCAGCATAGCGCAGAAGGAGGTTGTGGTGTCCTGGCTGGCTGGGATCATGGGTGGCGGCAGTGACGCCAGCCGGGGGTGCAAACGGCGGTCGGCCTGCAACCAGAGGCAGCAGGCAGCGGGGATCAGCAAGCATGCAGAATCAGCACGTGGCAGCTAACGAGCATCCCACAAGGTGCAAGGACAGGGGCAGCAGAAACCAGAGGGCATCATCAGCTCCACACCCACCTGCCCTATTGCATCTCCGGCCTGCACCTCCCACACGGCCCGTATGAGTGGATGGGCCAGCAGCTCTGCCAGTGCAGCATGCCCAATGTCCGCAGGGTGCAAGCTGTAGGGTGGGAGGGCAGCAGGATGCGAAATAGTTGATGGAGGAATGGCTTGGGAGCAGGCCTTCAAACCACAGCCTGTGGGTGCTTCTTCTGTGACCTAAAGGGTAGCTGCCAAAGGCTGCAAGCGCCTGTTTGCCCCACTGAAGCTTGCTGCGATTTGTGTGCTGAGCCCTCTGCCCTTGCCTCACCCATCCACTGTGAAGTACTGCTGCTGCTGGCTGGGAGGCACCCCTGATGGGATCTCCCCCAGCACCAAAGTGCCATTCGGCGCGTAGTACCAGTGACCACGGCCAGGCATGGGCACTCTGTCCACCTGTAGAATGGGAAAGGGCCATGAAAGCCGTGCTAAAGGCCACTCCGCTTTGCTTGGCTTGATGTGATGGCCAACACGGTCTCAGGCCAACGCCACTGAAAAAGGCGCACCTTGAAGCGTGGCACGCCGGCTCTCTGCAAGTGCCATGTGGCCGCCCGCAGCGACAGCGAGGGCAGGTCGTAATACTGCGATCAGAAGCGCAGAGGGAGGTACGATCACACACCATTCCTTGAGCAGAACATGTGCAGCATGCTCGCCCACGCATCGCATATGCCAGCGCCCACATGCACCAGCCCTCAGTGCCGCCATCCGCTGCTGGCCCTATGCCCTCCAGCTGGCAGCCTGAGTGCCCCTCACATGCGAGAAGAGCGTGAGGTCCTGCTCAGGCGGGTGGTAGAACAGCCCCCTGTCCAGCCCATCGCCACGTGCCTCCCACCACGCATAGGTGTGCAGCAGCAGCACCGCCGGCTGGCTGGGGTAGCCGAGCAGCTGGCGGATAACCTGTAACGGCAGCAAGCGTTACGGCAGAGCGGACTGAGCTGGCAACGTTGCAGCATGGTTGGGTCAGGCCTGCCAGCAGACGTCAGGCGGCAACAACCTGTGACTTGCACGGCAGCTACCTGCCTCCTAGCCCGTCAGTCACCTGCTCGTAGCTGCGACGCTCCGGCGAAGTCATGGGCGCCTCAGCGCGCTCGTTCACTGTGAACTCGAGAACAACCAAGTCAGCATCCTGCTTGGGGGGAGCGGGAATGGAGCTTGGTGGCAGGCGTGTCGTATTCCAATGGTGACACCCACCGATGGGGACGTGCAGTGGCCTCCAACCAAAGCAGCTGCAACAGCCCTTGAACTGCTGTGCCCAGCCCCCTCTTCCTGCACCTGGGGCACGTGGTGCCTAAGGCATGGCGCATAGAGGAATGCCGTGCTGGCTGCTATGGCACGGTTGATAAACACATGCTCACTGCAAGGGCAGGGCAGGCGGGACCATGTTTAAGCATGGGCACATTTCTGGTCACCACGTGAAGATGGCCACAACGCTAAAGCAGCACGCAGCAGCAGCACGCAGCAGCTTTACAACCCTGCCTCCCAGGCCTGCCGCACCCACCACCACCGCTAGCATAGCGAGGCAACGGCACCGCACCTGTGCGGGAAGCTGGTATTGACAAACTGGAAGAAGCGGGCCGCATACGCAAGGTCGGGTGCTGAGGCGCCGCCACCGCCGGTCACGCTGCCGCCCAGCATGACCACCTTGATGGGCTGCCCTGCCAGCAGCTTGGCTGCTACGCGCTGCAGGCGCAGGCCGCTGCCATAGTAGGACAGCCCTCGAAGCCGCTCCTCCTTGGACAGAGCCGGCTGCCACGGCACGCGCAGCCGCGGCTGCAGGTGGTTGGGAGGGCGAGTGGGGTACGGAGTTGGATGGAGGGAGTGCATAAGTGGCACACCACCGGAGCTGCGCACGCTGCAACAGCAGCTAGCATCATGTAGGCAGCACAGTGACTGTGCAGGTTGACACGGCATCGCAGATGGCGTGCTCCTCTGATAACCAAGCATGCTGCCCATGTCGCTGCCGCTGCTGCCGCCCCACTGCTGCACCACGTGCGCACCGGCAGCGCCTGGCCGGGCAGCTGGAGCCATCGTGCTGGGTGCAGCACACTCACGCCTCGCCCTGCACGACGATGGCAAACATTGAGCAGTGAACAACCATGCCCCCTTGGCCCAGCTACAAAGTGCCGCCGCTGCCCGCGGCGGGAAGGGCGGGAAGGGCGCTGGAGGCGAGATCGCACCCTGCCGTTCATTGCCGCTACTTCCAGGTGCTGCACATGGCTTGCGTGCAGCCAGGATGGGCGTTTGGTGCCCTCACTCCCCCACATGTCGAGCCTTTGAACTCACCAGGCCGCACGAAACCGACTGCTGCCGTTACCAGCGCAATGAGAATGAGGCCCAGGGTTACGGAGCGCAGTGGTAGCCGTGTGGCGCCCTGGCCGCTGGGCAGCAGAGGGCGCAGAGGGCTGGCCGACGCTGAGGCCGTCATGTTTCCCATTTGTTCAGCATGGAGATCGCTGGTATAGGTTATCAACAGTGCAGATGTGGCCTTGCAAGCGAGCGAAACGCACCGCTGGACATTTGTGCCAGCTCAGCAACGAGTCGAGAGATCGCTGCCCCTGCGGCCGGCCTCGACATCCGCGTTGCGATCGCCACACACCACCAGCACCGCCGGCAGCATCTGCAGCGCCAAGAGCCCCAACACCTCCCGGCCGCCTTTGACAGCCACTCTCGAGCCATGGCGACTGCGCTGTGCACTCCATCGGCTCAGGTGCTGCGCAGATTGCGCCCGCCAGCGCCTGCCTGGGCCCTCCGCCACCCGCTCGCCAGCACTTACCACACCCCTGCCCGCCCCCGCCCCTTCCTGCAGTGTTTCAAGCAGCAGCGCAGCAGCAAGCGGCGGGTGGGCTGCAGGGTGCAATGCGCCGCGATGCCGCAGAGCCTGCGGGAGGCGGCCGGCGCCGCGCTGCTCAGCGCCGCCGCCGCAGCCACGCTGCTGCTGCCTGCGGCCCCTGCGCTTGCAGTCTCCGGCGGCGGAGGTGAGTGGGACGGGCTGGGGAAGTTTGGGGATCAGCGAGAGCAAGCCCAGCAGCTGCCGCACCTGCTCCACAGCGGTGAGCAATGAAGCAAGGCCAGCGTGGCCGAGTGCTCTGCCGGAATTGTGCGCCCCCCTTGCTGGTGTGCAGGTGCGGCCACCAGCTACTCGTTCCAGGACCTGAGCGGCCAGGACCTGCGCAAGAACCGGTACACCAAGGCTGATCTGCGCGGCACCAAGCTGCGGTGGGTGGTGGGGCGTGGCTGCTCGCCGGCACGCTCACTGATTGCAAGCACCGGCAGTATGCGACTGGCTGTCTTCCGAGAGAGCAACCGCTGCTTGTGCCCTGCTGCCACTTCCCACCCATGCCTCCCACCTTCTGCCCGGCGGCTGCAGGGGCGCCAACCTGGAGGGGGTGACGCTGTTCGGCGCGCTGGCCACCGGCGCCGACTTCACGGGAGCAAACCTGCGGGTGCGGTCCAGCATGCTGCTAGTATGTGTCGTGCCCCCGATGGCTATCCCTGTGGTTGCACGGTGCCGCCCACCCTCCTCACCCAGCCACACACGCTTGGCTGTGCGTCAACCTGTTTGTGCGCCTGCCTTCCGCCCTTTGTCCTCACAGGGTGCTGACCTGGAGCTGGTTGAGTTTGAGGGTGCCGACCTGTCGGATGCGGTGCTGGAGGGGGCCATGGTGAGGGCCCTTTGGGGTCGGCTGTGAGGCGCCCAGGGGGCCAGCCATGAGACGCCCAGCGCGGCTTCCCCACAGCAGACCAGTGTGCTGTCTGTGTTGCAGACCCAAGGCGCTTGTTTGAGGTTGTTCTCAAGGCATCAGGCAGCTCCATTCACTGGGTTGGCTAAGGGCGAGCTGTGGGCAACCAGGCCGGGTGCCCCTTCGGCGGCCTGGCGCTGCTCGCCCACCTGCCCACCGCCCCTGTCTCCCTCCCCCCGCAGCTGAGCAACGCTCAGTTTTCGCGCGTCAAGAGCATCACGGGCGCTGACTTCACCGACGCGCTCATGCGCAAGGACGTGCAGCAGATGCTCTGCAAGATCGCAGACGGCGTCAACCCCACCACCGGCGTTGCCACGCGCGACAGCCTGTACTGCCCCTGAGCACAGCTTGCTGCAGTTGTGTGTGACGAGTTTTGCCCGATTCATTGCACTCTTTAACGTCTGTATGGGGCGTGCAGCCCACCGATTTAAGTTGTAAGGTGAAGATTTTCAACATGTGCCATACAAAGGAAGAGAGTGGAGCAGGGGTGGCAAGCCTAGAGTGAGCCACTGAGCATGATTTTGGAAGCAGCAGCACAGAGGCGTGGGAGGCTGCCGGCGCTGCCTGCGCTACCACCCCTGCCGCTGCCGCAGGTGCAATGCACCAAACCCGCCAGCCGATCATACGCTGCTGCTATTACGTCTTCCTCTAGTGCAGCAGCATGTCGGCGACGCTGCAGGCTGGCCAGCTCTTGCACCGGGCGCCTGCACCGCCCACCTCACGCGGCCACACGCGTTCCGGCCGACCTAGCCGGCGGAAACGCGCGTCGGTGGTGCTGGCAGCAGCCGAGCAAGGAGATCAACCCCCGCAACAGCAGCCGGGCGGGCTGCCGCCGCTGCCGCCACGCGCCGACCTCAACGCGATCGAGGACCGCTTGTGGGTGAGCTTGAGAATCGGCTGCATTCCGTTTTCATGGTGCGGCATACCGTGGGCCACATACAAGGTGTGCGCAAGCGACTCAAGGGCCCAGCAGCGGCGGCGGAAGCGGCGGCAGCATGGTGACCGCACACAGCAAAGCAGCCAGTCGCGCTCTGTGGCTCCCTTCTTGCCAACGGCTGCTTGGCTGCACTGGGGGCAACGGCTGCTTGGCTCCCTTTTGTGATCGTCTACCTGCACTTGCTTTTTACCATGCTTGAGCGCAGCTGGACCAGGTCATCCATGAGTCGGAGCTGCAGTATGATGAGTGAGTGGTGCCGCCGCTGCTCCGCTTGCTCCTCAGCACCATGCCTGCCCTGCTGCAAAGCTGCCTGGCCCCGCCGCTTCTGGCCGCACCCAGCTGGCTCTCCCGCCGGCCCCGCAGGGACACCAAGGGCGTGTGGGACATGGTGCAGAATGGCAGGAAGCGGCTGAAGGACATGGAAGACGAGGTGGGAGCTGCGCGAGCCGCTGCGCATTGCGCCCTGGTGCTGCCCTGTGCGCCGCGGCGGCACCATAGTGCAGGCTGGGCGCTCGGCTGCTTGGCCTTGGTGCTGGTGCAGGCTCTGTGCTGGGCTCTCTGCACTGCCGGTGCGTCGCCTCAGCGTGTTGCGGCTGGCCAGCTGCCTTCACGGCTGCAGTGTGCTCCCGTTTTTTTTTGCGCTGCACAGATCCGGGAGATGAAGTCGGACGCCAACATGCCCGCCTGGTCGTTCAAGCTGGTGAGGCTGTGATGCATGCTTGGTGTTTACAGCTGGCACACTCGGCTGCCATCACCCCGGCTGGCGGCGTTGCTTTCTGCGGGCAGAGCTGGCATGCCGCCCAGGTGGCCACCAGCTGCCCATGACCCCAGCAGCAAGGCTGTGGTAATGCTGCTCTCAGCTGTGCTGCCCACGTGCCACTCCTGCAGATGGCATGGTCGCGTCGGCTGATTACCGAGGAGGTGGAGGCAAACGAGCAGCGGCACAGCAGGCTGACCAGCAAGCGAGCGCAGTACCTGGCGGGTGCGCGGCGCGGCGCGGCAAAGTACAGGGGGCATGGCGCAGCAAGCGGCAGCTGTATGGCAGCCGTGGCGGGGAGGTGCATGGGCCTGGGTACACATGTTGACTTACATGTGCCCAATAGAACGCACCCATCATCATAGTAGAACGCACGCTAGCAGCGCTGCTTGCCCAGGCAAGCCTTCTGGCTCCCGCCCCCTGCCCTGCTGCAGCCCTGCAGAGCCTGGAGACGGAGCTGCAGAAGAAGCTGCAGAGCGAGCCGCCGGAGCTGCGCAAGCGGTTTGATGCATCCAGCGCGGCAGAGATCATTGCGGCCATCGGCTGGTCCTGGGCCATGCAGGAGGAGGTGGGAGGAGGGGCAAGGGAGGGCTGGAGGGCAATGCTGGCACGGACCATGCTGGCATGTGGCCAGCAGGCTTTGAACAACCCCGCATCAATTTGCAACAGGGTAGTGTGCTCTTGCATTCCAGTGGGTGTATGCAACTCAGGCCAGCTGTGCAACCTGCCGCCTTGCGCCCTGCGCAGGAGGGCGACTTGGGCGAGCTGGAGAAGAAGCTGAAGGATGCGATGGACACAACCACCAGCCCCGGTGCGCCCCCTCCTGCCACTTGCTGTGCAGCTGTTGTTTGTTCCTGCAGGTGGCTGCCTGCACCTGGCTTGTGCTGTTGGGCGCAGGCACGCTGCGGTGCTGCTGGCCAGGACGTTGCGTGCTCTCAGCACGCTCGAGCATTGCTAGCTGCACACCCTGCCACTGCTTGCATCCTCCCACCTCACCCACTCATGCTCAGAGGCACTCCAAACTCACCCCCTGCCTGCCCCCGCCCGCCCCTGCGCAGCCTTCACGCTATCCGCAGCGGTCACCACCTCTGTTATGTCTGCCTGGCTCACCGCCTGGATCGGCAGCTGGTGGGGCGTCAACGCCTACCACCTGCTGCAGCTGCCAGAGGAGTGGGGCAGCCTGCAGGCGGCGCTGCCGGCATGGCTGGCCTGGACCGTCCCCTACGTGGGCGCCACTATTGGTGAGCCAAGGGCTGTGTTGTTGCAGTGAAGTGGTGAGGGGCTGGAGTGGCAGCTGGATTGTCACGGGCAGCTGGGCGGGTGTGCACAGCCTGCGGTTGCATGCTGCGCCCCTGCTTCTATCGCCTGCCACTCCCCGCCCACCCCGCCCACCCCCAGGCGCGTACTATGTGGCCCCCAGCCTGTTCAAGACCACGGTGCGCCCCATCGTCTCCGACCAGCGGCACAACTTCTACCAGCGCATCCCGGTGGCGGGCTGTGCGGCCGCCGCGCTGGCCATCGCATTCTGCCAGTGCCTTGTGTACCAGGTGTGTTTGGCAGGCTGGCTGGGGTGGACTGGTAGGAGGGGAGCTTGCAGGGTGCAAGCCTGACAGTGTGGACACCAGGGCGGTGATTAAGGAAGATCGCTTGGCGACCGTCAGCATGGTTTCATGCTTGGTCGTGTGTCATGCCAAACTCCCTGCCTCGTTGCACTGCTCCATGCTTTCCGCAGGGCCTGTGGCAGGAGGTGTTCAGCGGCTGGCTGGGCGGCAGCCGCGATCCCTTTGAGATTGTGGACCCGCAGGTGCGGTTTTGCTCTAGTGCATGGCCATCATGGGATGGCCATGCATGCAGGGCCATGCAGGGCCGGCCCTGCGCTGCCATTGGTGGTGCCTACAGAATGGCGGCCGCAACCGTCCGCTCATGAGATGCTACGGGTCATGTCATGATGTGGGCATGTAACTGCCACGCTATTGCTGGAATCACCACAGCACCCTCCTCTCACCCTCTCTGCCTGCCTGCCCACCCGCCCACCCATGTGCGAGCAGATGATGGCGGACAGCCTGCAGAGCAGCATGGGCACGCTGGTGGGCTCCCCCAAGCTGCCCTTCTTCCTGGTGGTGCCGGGGGCGGCCGCCATGACCGGCATGCTGGAGGCCAGCTTCCACTGTGAGCGCTGGCTGGGCTGGGTTGGGTTGGTTGGAGCTTCTGAAGCGCAGCACTCGCTTGGGGTTGCTTGTTCTGGTGTGTGCACAAGCAGCAATGGTTGCGCCGCTGGCTGCCGGGCCTGCTAGGAGGCTGGTCGTTGAGAGCCAGGCTGCGGCTGTGGTGCCCGCCCAGCGCCTTTGCAAAAACATGCCCCGCTCGCTGCCTCGGCTGCTTGCAGGGGCCGTCATGGTGCTGCGCAACACACAGTTGTGAGTTGCACCATGATTTTCTTGGGGCTGGAGCACCTGGCGGATGCGGGCGGCATGTGGGGTGCATCTGTCATGCAGCTGTCGCACCCCTACCCTCTCCCGCCCCTCTAATTCTGCCTCATCCCCTGACCTTCCCACTCCCTCCCCTGCCTGCCCGCCCACAGCATTGTGCTGGACGGAGAAGTGCTGGACAGCGGCATGTGGGAGTCAGGGCCGTTTGGCACCGTCGGCACCGTCGAGCCGGGGGCACTGTCTGCAGAGGAGCTGCCCCCCGTGGCGCTGCGCATCTTTCTGTCGAGCTCCTTCCTCACACTCGAGGCGCTGCTGACCGGCACGCTGTGGACGTCGGTGGGCACCTCGGCCATGGGCATCCTGGCAGCCGTGCTGCTGCTGCGGCAGGGCGGCGGCGGCAGCGGCGGCGGCCAGGCAAAAGCGTAGGGTCTGCGGATTTGCAGCTTGCTTGCTTGCTTTTGTTGTGCGTGCGTGAGTTCTGACCTCCTCTTCACACCCATTGCTTGATCGGTTACGGCCTTCTGGACCCCATGGCCTATTAACAGCTGCAACGGACGCTCCATGTGCGAATGTAATTCACCGGACAGTCATGGCAATGTGAGGGCATGTCACCTGCTTGCGCTGCTGACATGGCTGGGCCATGTCAACATAGAGGAAGCGTGTGTTGACCACTCCACCAGTCAGCAACATGATGCCCAGGATGTGCAACATGGGCGCAGAGCTGCAGCAGCGCCCATGCGGGCGGACCTGGTTGCTTGCGCAGCCTGCTTTGCCCCACCAGCACCTTCTTGACACAGTCCAAGGCTGCTGGACACGGCCTCAGCTGGCACTGAGGCTGCTTGCTGCCTGCACGACCGCAATGCTTGCAATGGCCTCCCACACAGTGGTGCCCCTGTTTGCTGCCTCGTCACCATGTGTGCAATTCTTATCCACCAACCAGCATCAGCCCATCATTGTGGTCTGTGAATCGAAAAGCGTGCACTTCAGGCGTGCCTCAGCCCGGGCCAAGCTGCACCGCAAAGCGCAGGTCAAAGCCCGCCGGCACCACCTGGGTGCCCAGGTTGGCGAGGCGCAGGGCCACCCGGTGCGGCTCCTGGGCAGTGGGCGCAGCGGCGATGGCCAGGCACAGCAGCCCCGGGTTGTCCAGCTTGAAAGCAATGCCGCACTCGAGCTGCAGGGCAGGGGGCATCATGGCGGGTTGCCCAGGCACAGAGACCCGGCCACAGCCAGCTGAGCGCTTCACTACCCTGCATCCCTGCCACGCGCTCACCCGTTTGGCCTGCACACCCGGCTGCGCAAAATGGCCGTGCAAGTAAAAGATGCGATGCTCCCCGGGAGGCCAGGCCTTTGTGACCGGCGCAATGACGTAGAAACCCTGCAGCCAAGAGGAGCAAACAACATCAGCATGGATGTTCCTAGTCCCCTCAGTTTTCCAGCCAGGCAGGCGCAACCCCAAATGCTTGCCTGGTGTGCCACAGGCATGGGCACCGGGGACGGCGGCCCAACGGGGTTGGCGGCCGAGAAGGCAGACAAGTTGCCCGGGGCAGGGACCAGCGTGAAAAAGTGAGAGGCTGCGGCAGCAGGGAGGGCCAGGAAGGTCGAGTGGGTGAGATGAGTGATGCATTGACCATGCCAGAAGGTGGCTGGGCATGCGCTGAAACGGAACCCCGGTGCACAACTAGCTTCCCACAGAAGCCTACCTGCAGCAACCTCGCCGGTATCACCCTTGCTGAACACATTGCCGGCCGAGCCGGCCCGGAAGGAAAAGATGCGGCCGCCGACTTGGTCTGGGAAGGAGAACAGAAAGTGGGAGCCCACAAAACTGCCGTCCACTTGAGCGCCGCCTGCCAGCAGGGAAGGGCAGGGCAGCCAGGGGCAGTGAATGCTGCTCCTTCCCATGCATCCCACCTACACATACAACAGCACGAGCACGCTGTGTTTGTACTGCACGGCCCCTTGCTAGATTCAGTGTCATGTCAACTCACAAGCCTCAGAAGCGCACCACATGCTGCGACAACCCTGTCCACCTGGCGCCTCGTAGCCGCCGTTCCAGGTGTCGGAGCGGAAGGCAAAGCCGGCCACTGGGCCGCTGGTGTTGGTGCCCACGCCAACGAAGCGGGTGGGCGTGAGGAACTGGGCGGGATCAATGGCCTGTGCAAGGCAGCCAAGAAGGCAATGCCACTGAAGTCATGGGCGAACAGGCAGACCCACCTGCTGGGTGGGCAACTGGCTCAACTGGCTTTCAGGCCCTTACTGAATACAGTTCACCCACAGGCTCAATGGCTGAGGCCCGCCCACTGCGCGCCTCACCTGCACGATGACCTGCGTCTTGTTTAGAGCGGGCGGGGCGCCACGGAACAGCACACCGGCACTGGGCTGGTCGGGCGCAGTCGCTCCACCTGCAGCACGCAACAGAGAGCAGCACCTGCCCGTGTTATGACCTGGCTCGTTTTGTGGGAAGTGGTGCAGACATCAGTAGCACCCGGAAGCATCCACCAAATCTACAAACGGTGACCCGAGCCCTCAACATGTGTGCGCCGCACCTTTCAGCATGAAGTTGCCGCGGACGGTGACCCCGTCCAGCACACCTCCCGGCTGTGGAGACTCAAACACAATGCTGTTCTGGTTGCTCTGGAACACAGACACGTGGCTGATGGTTGTGTTGAAGATGGGGGCGGTGCGGCTGGCCTGGAACACGACTCCATCCCCGTTCATGGACAGCTGGCCGATTTGCAGGTTGGCGTTCCGCACGCCAGGCTGCGAAGCAGGGGGCAGTGGCGGGCAGGAAGATCAGAGGGCAGACTGGATGACACAACAGCAGCTTGAAAAACAATGACGCCCGGGGATCCTGCCATGCTAAGGAGCAAGGCTGATATGTATTGCATGGATGAAAGCGCACAATTGCGCCTCACCAGCAGCTTCAGCCCGAAGTTTTTGAAGCTCCGGATGCCAGACAGGACGAGGGGACGGGTGTAGTTGCCTGGTGGCAACACGATGCCTTCGCCTGCGGATTGTCGCAGGGGAGCTCACAACCAAATCAGAGCCAGGCACACCGTGAGCATCACAGGCAGGCGAATGAAGCAGCACAGTCCAAATCGAACCTCCTTGCTTCCAAGCCAACCGACCTTTGCCGCCGCGGGCGCTCCGCAGCATGCCCCGTGCCGTGGCAAAAGCACCGGCAGCCGCGTTCCACACCACCGGTTTGGGCAGGTCGAGAGGGCGGGAGAGCAGCATGGTGCAGCCGGCGCCGCTGCCGCAACTGTCCACAGCAAACTGCAGGGCATCGCTGTCTGCGGGGGCAAGAGACATTAGGGCAGCTGGAGCTATGCACTCAGGTAGGCCAGCTGCTTAGCCTTGAGCATGATGAGGCTGAATGTGCAAATGGCACTGCTGTGCTCCACCACATCAGCAACCAGGCCCTCCCTCCTCCCTGCCACCTGTCAGACCGGGGTCGGACCACCAGGCGGGGTACACCTCTCGCACTCCTGGGCCCATGCGCACCAGGCCTGCGCCTGCGCGTACACAGAGGCACGGCACAGGCGGAGGGTTCCCTTTTTAAGGGCAGCTGACCTTGGTGGCAGCAGCCATGGCTGGCAACATGTCGATGCATCTGCCGCCATGGATCAACAGCCGCACCCTGCCCTGCCTGCTCACCTGGCCCAAAGAACATGGGGTCGTGCCACCTGGGGGCCCGCACAGGCTGCGCCGCAAGCGTGAGCCGCACGTTGGCATCCAACAAGAATCGTGTGCCGATACCTGCCATGCAGGAATTGGTTGCACGAGTTAGTTGCAGGAAACAGCAGGCCAGTGTGCGTGGTGCTGAGGGCATTGCATGCATGCATGTCCCATAGTCGCGCCCTGGTAAGCATTCTGGGGCTGTTCCCTGCATCACACCCGAAGAGCAACAAACGCCACCCTGCTCCTCACCCATGACAGCATGCTTCTGCAGCGTGAGGCTCCTCGTCAGCCGGTAGGTGCCCCGAGGGAAGTAGAGCATTTGGAGAGTGGAGTTGTCGGCGGCGGCTAGCGCCCGGGAGCAGTCTGCTTGGCCGTTGGCAAGAGCACCAAATGCAAGCACGGAGAAGGGCAATGGGCAGCCCAGGGCGCGTGGCCGCGGCATCAAGGGCACGCCAGTGGGTGGAAAGGCGGAGTGGAATGGTGCCGGGAAGCGTGTCCTGCCCCGTGGCACAGGCTGCGTTGTGAAAGCCGGCTCAGTGGCGGCTGCCGCCGTGCTTGCTGCGGCTGCTGTGGTCGTGAAATAAACGGCTGCAGGCCGTGCTTCCTGCAATGCGGCAGGTGGTGCTGCCGCTGCTGCTTGGCCTGCTGCTTGGCCTGCCGCAGCGGGCGCCGGGACGGCAAGCTTAAATCGATGAGCTGCCGCCGCCGCCAAGGCGGCGGCTGTGTCAACAGCTTCAGCACTGCCTGCCTGCTGCTCCTGCTCGTCGAGAGACCTGCTTGAAGGAGGGCGTTGTTGCCCAGGAGCTTGGCAAGGCAGGCAGTGCCAACTTGTGCCAATTGCCAACGCATCAGCTCGATGCCGCATTCTGAACTCAAGCACTACGCACCTGTACCCAAACTTCGGCTCATCATCCGCTGGGTCCGCCAGGTGTGCTGTGATCTGCTGCACAATCAGCCGGGCCGCCGCCCCGCGTTGCTCAGGTGAAAGCAGCGTGGCTGCGCCGCCCACCCCGCTGCGAGCACCCTCGCTGTCTCCTGGCAAATGCTGGTGGGAAGGAAGCTGCCAGACAGGCCAGCCGTCTTGGGGTGGTTCCAACCAGCCCAGCGATGCAAGTGAGGCGTCAGGCTGTGGAGCAGCCCTGCTGCTGCTGCTGTTGCTGCCGCTTGCGGCACCGGCGCCCAGCAGGCGGCGTGGAGGGCGGCCGGCAGGCGTGCCGGCTGTGCACGATGCAAGCAGCATCCAGCACAGCAGGCCCACGTGGCGAAATGCCATGCCGCCTGCGATGTCATGCATGGCAGGCGGTGAGGAGGAGCCTAGCCTGGGGTGCGGCGCCGGCGCCGCGCTCGAAAACGGCGGCAGGGTTGTGAGGCTCCTGTTCGCTCTCCGACAATGCATGCATGCTCTAAGTCTCACCGCGAGTCCTTTGTTGGCGCGGTCAGGCGGATTACGGCTTCCAGCGCGAAGGTGCGGCCCGCCGTGGCGCCTGCGCGGCGCGTTTTGCAGCTCCAACTCGCTGTGCAGACCTCTAAGCAGCGTTGCAAGCGTCAAGAAAGGCGAACTCGACGGGGGCGGGCATGTGAGATGCGAGCGAGCGCCGCCCCATCATGCTGCTGCCGCTTTCCAGGGTTGGTGCATCACAGCGTGCTTATGATTGAACTGAAACGGCATAACCAGCTAAGTGAAGCGGGCGGCTCAGCTTGCCGGCAGCTCGGCCGTCGCCGCCGCCGCACCGCTCGTCTCCCGGTCCCTAGCGCGATGCATCCCTTGTGGTTGGCCCTATTCAGACGATCACAACCATCTTGCATTGCTGCATGAAGCGTGGCCAGGATGAAACAGGCTGGAGTGAAGTGGGACGCCATGGCGACATGGCCACACTCCGCCTTGTCGGCCCCTCGTGCCAGGCTCTTGCCTCGCAATTTTTTAAGCCGCCAAAGCCGTCGATCCTGAAAAACAGCGGGGGAACCGCCTGTGCTGACGCACGGCTGGAGGGCTGCACAGATTTTGTGGAAAGAGAGGTGCACAGATGAGCTTCACTGGCTGAAGAGCATGCCAGCCCCAGTCGAGACGTTGTCGTCGACCGGAGGGGGGGCGAGGCGGCGGCGGCGGCGACGGCGGCACTGCAGGACCTGAGCGGCGATGACGGAGCGGGTGCAGGAGAGCATGTAGCCTGATCAAGAACACGTCAGAGGGTGCTAAGAGCGTTAAGGCCGCTTGCGCAGGGCCGGCCCTGCAACTCCGGCGTGCCGGTGCACCGTGGTTGCACCCTCGCTTGCGCTCGGCTCGTCAACACACCGTACAGGCACAATTCATGCGAGAAACGCCGGTTCGCAGGTTGCGGGTGGTGCAAGGAAGGTGCGGCGCAAGTTGGCGGGAAGGTGGGGCAGCAAGCACGTTGCCGCAGCCGGCATAAACAGGCCCCCATTCCAGCCCTGCCACTCCATTCCTGCTTGCATCCCCACGCACCCAAAGCCCACACAAGCTCCCCAGATTCCCTCCAGCATGGCCCTCATCATCATCTTCGGCCTGCGCAGCGTTCAGTGGGTGGACGAGGAGGGCGAGCGGCAGGACTGCCCCTGCTGCCGCGCCCACCGCTCCATATACCCCGCCAAGCGCTTCCTGTGCTTTCACCTCTACTTCATCCCCGTGGTGCCACTCCACACCACCAAATTCTTCAAGTGCCGCTCCTGCCGCGCTCTGTATGTGTCCAAACCCAACGACGAGCGGCACAGGCACCTGGAGCCGCTGCGCATGGTGCCAACTACGGCTGCCTTTAGCGGCATTTCCTGGTACACGCTGAACAAGAAGGCGGCAGCAGCCAAGCGACGAGAGGCGGCCGCAGCGGAGGCAGCAGCTGGCCAGGGCGGCGCGGCGCAGCCGCAGCCGCAGCGCTGGCTGTACCTCGCCTCGCCGCCGCGCTGTATGCCGCAGCGGCCCAAGGTGCCCTGATTCTGTGGTCTTCCTCGCTCTTTGATTCACACTTTGATTTATTTCATTGCATACTGAGCTCGTTATTTGAAGATAATTTTTAACGAATGGCAAGAATACCCAATCAAGAATCAGGAGGAATATGCGGAAGGAAAGAAAGGGCGTATGCGGTCCTATAGCCTTCAGGGGGCACCCATCGTGGCGACCGCCAACCGAAACACCACCCCTTGGCCGCGCCTGTGTATTGTTGCGCCGCTCAGGTTGATCAGCGTGAGCTCGATCTCCTCCGCCACTGCTGCACCGCCGCCCAGGGCCGAGTTGTCCCGCACCTGCTCAAGGGCCGGGTGCAGAAGCGTGGGGTGGGTGAGTAGCAGGCATTGGTATCAGGCAGCTGTCAAAGTGCACGAAACCTGCAATACACAGCAACTCACTTGGCGACATCGACATCGCACCGCCAGCCCTTCCACCACCCACCTGGGTACATGCCACCAGCGGGAGGCCGGTGGCCGCCTGCTGCTCTGCGCCACACTTGATGTGATACAGCTCGCCCGTTGCCGCCTGGTGGTAGGCGTAAAACTTGGCAGTGCCGCCGGGCGGCCAGTCTGAGGGGGGGGAGGGTTGCCGGGTGTGGGCTGCAAGGCAGCATACAGCTTTGGAAGGCCTGCATGGGCAGCACTGCTGGCCGCCACCCTCCCAGAAATCTCGGGCCATGCGGCATCGTTTGACCAACCAAGCGCCCCACCTTGTTCTGGCACCGCGCGCAGCGTGAAAAAGTTGCCCAGCAGGGAGCGGCCGCCATTGAATGCAGCCTTGCTGCCCGGCTTGGTGGCAATGCGGATGGATTTGTGGCCCGGCGGGGGCGTCGTTTGCCCGCTCCAGTCCACAAGAGAGGCCAGCCCATGCAGCGCCGCCGCGCCCTCGGGCTGCAGGGTGGTAAGGACATGGCAAAACAGGGCAGCAGGGGCAGCACGTGAGTTGGCAGGTAGCTGAGCGGCACGCTCTTACGGCGGCCCCACCGTTCAACACTGCAGCCAGACTGCAGTCTGGTGTCCAACCCCTCCACCCGCCCCACCTGGGCCTCCCTCAGGTGGATGCTGCCCTGCATGGCCAGGTGGTACCCGCTAAACAGCCGGGCGCCCGCCGGCACGGCACCCACCGACCCAACCCTGCACATACAGTAGAGCAGGGTGGCGGCAGCCTGTGGGAGGTGCGTCGAGGGCATGGACTTGCCAAACCCAGACCTGTCTTTGCCTTGCTAGCCGCCTGTCAAACCCGCTGTACCACAGAGCACGCCCGTGCAACCCGCAAGCACACCAGCCGCTCCAGCCTCACTTGAGCACTTCTCGGGCGGTGGTTGTGTTGGGGGCAGCGTACCACAGAGCGTACTGTGGGCCCCTGCCACAAGGTGTGACGCTGCCAATGTCAAACTGCAGAGGGATGCCAGCTAGCATGTGAATGTTCAGCAGCTGCACAGAGTGCTGCAAACGCTGGGGATGCTGCATAGCTCAGCAGCACAGGTTCCCATGATGGCAGAGCAAGAGAGCACTGTTGCCACTTCATCTGGGCAGGGCATGCATGGCACAAGCCCCTCCCACTCAGTCACCTGGTTGGAATCCCAGGCAGGCGCGGGCGACCCTCCAAACCAGCCGATTGCTGCCACCAGCCTCCGCGCTGGGCCACAGCCGCTGATGGATCGGCCACGAATGAGGTTGCCCTGCAGGACGCAGGCCTCGGCGGCGCAGCCGGACCCCGCCCGAATGGCGATGCCTGGCCGGGGGGTGGCAGGGGGAGGAGCAGCACATGAGGTCAGTGGTGCTGGTGGCAAGCGGTCGCTGCAGACCAGACATCCAGCACAGCTTGCTGCTCACACATGGCCCTCAACAACGTGTCAGCTCTGCAGCTCCCTCCACTCACCCACTTGGCTGTCTGTGATGTTGCTAAACCAAATCGTGTTGTCCAGCACCGTGCTGGCATCGCTGCCTGGCTGGGGCCCCGTAGCAAGCTCCAGCCGAATCGCATCCCCGCACGCAGACAGCGTCTGCATTGGGGTCACGAGGCGCAGCAGCAGGGGTTGAGCAACGGCCCTGAGGCAATTTCGAGGTGCAGCGAGTGCAAATGCTGCCATCACAATGCAAGCTTGAGGCGGCAGCACAAGCCCTGCTGCCGCCTGTTTAGAGTTTTGCACACATCTTGTAGCTCGTAACACCATGCAGGTGCTGCTCCCCCCCGGCTACATGCACCTGCAGGTGCAGTGAGGCGAGGTCTGCGCCCAGCAAGCGCACGCAGAAGCCGGCAAACCCGCTCAGGTGCGGCAGCACCATCTTGAACGGGAAGCCGCCTGGCCTCAGCGTCACGCCGCTGGGGTTGCCGCGCACTGCGGGGCGGGAGGGTGTGCGAGGGCAAGTGCGCGCATGCAGAACAAACTGAGCTTGGCTCAGAACATCGGTGGCTGTCGGCGGCATTGGCGGAAGCTGCATGGTCCTGTTGCCACTGCTCATGCACGAGGCGGTGCCACTGCCTTCCCTGCTCGCCTGAGATGAAGTGTGACTTGGGGGTGGCCACCACACTGGTTGCCGGCCCAAACACCACCTCGCTGCCCAGGCCGTAGCTGCCCTGCAGGTAGAGCATGGGCGAGCCGCTGGCTGCTGCCGCATCCGCCGCCAGCTGCACCGCCTGGCTGTCATCCGCCTTGCCATCGCCAACAGCGCCAAACCACTCTGGAAAGACGCGCAGCGTGTCGCTGCCAAACACAACGCGGCCGCCGTCTGCAGGCGAGGAGAAACAGGGTGAGAAGTGCTGAGGATCAGCAAGGCATGGGGTGGGTGGCAGCGCAGGCACATTGCAGCGCGACTGTGTAACCTGCCCTGCCCTGCCTGCGCCCAGCCTGGCTGCGCACCTGCCACATCAAACAGCTGCACCAGCGGGTGCTCCGGCTGCGCCTCGATGGCCAGCGTGGCATTGCGGCGCACCAGCAGGCGCGCCCCCGCCTCGCCCCACAGCGGCTTGGACAGGGTGAGTTTGCTGGCCACCAGGTGGCGGCTGCCGGAGCTCAGGTGGATCAGTCCTGTGCTGGGGTCGGCATCCAGGGCTGCCAGCGAAGGCGCATCGTCAACCAGGCCTTGGCCTCGGGCCAGCAGCGTCGACTCTAGGGTGCCGCACGCCCTGCTGGTGGGCTGGAGTGCGGCGCTCCCCCGGGGCGCCGCAGCGAGCAGTGCTGCAAGGATGGCGGTGCACAGCACTGACCGCCAGCAGCAGTGCCGCAACATCCTAGCAGGCTGTCGATGGTCTGCAGCGCCTGCAGGGTGAGGGGACCGCACCTGCATCTGTCGGCGCCGGCGCCTGGGGCACCGCCTGCTGCCCCACACATGCAGGGTTGCTCGCATCCAGGCAGAGGCATTCTGCTCGTATTGCTCAGAGGGTGCAGGGCCGTGCAAAGCGCGCCAAGGGGCGCAGGGAGGGGGCAACCGTGGCTCGCCTGTGGGCGAGCGGCGTGCTGCAGGCCTAGAAAACTTGCAGGAGCATTGCTAGAGCACTCAATGCACTGCAGCCGGCGTAGAGTGTCGGCGTGGGGAGCAGGGTTTGTCGAGCAGCAAGGTCAGCGCGATGGGCTGCCGAGCTGCAGATCGAGTGCTGGGGATGCATGTCGATACAGGTGCGCCTTCACCGTCTAAAATTTGCGAGCGACGACGTGGCAGAGATGGCTCGCAGGTTTATCTCGTCGTTTGCCCCTTTGCAGCGCGCGGCAAGTGTGAGCACCGTCCCCTGATTCACCACGACGCGCTCCAGCGATCGGAGGCCGCCCTCCCACCGGCCCACCCCCTCTGCCAGCGGCTGTGCAGCCCGGGAGCCTCTTACATTGCCTGACAGAGGCTCCTAGACGCCTTCAGGGCGCGCCGGGGGGCTTGGCCGGCGCAATGGCGTTCGCCCTGGGCCTGAGCAGCAGTGGCGCCTGCCCAGGCCCCACCTGCAGCAGCAGCGCCGGCAGCAGCTTGCTCGCGGGGTGGCAGGGCGCCAGCCTGCGAGCCGCCTGCCTGGCACCTTGGCGCTGCACTCGCACGGCCCCGCGGCGCCGCCGCCAGCAGGTGCGGCGGCAGCGCTCGAGCGCGGGGGCCGCGATCGCTTTCTTGCACCCTGCTTGCGAATCGGGTTTGAACGTGCAGAGTCCATGCAGCACAGCCCTTGAGTGTTCTGACGAGTGCTGCCGGCCCCGCCTTTGCACTTGCAGCCGCTGCGTGCGGCGCTGCTGGATCCGCCGGCCTTCGACCCCGCCAAGCTGCGGGTGGAGTACCTGCCGGGGGCGCGGGAGCCGGGGCTTGCAGCGGGGCGCCGCTACACACTGACGCACAACGACGTGACCGGCAGCCTGCAGCTGTCGATAGGTGGGTGCCCCGTGGCGCGCCCCGCTGCTCCGTTGTTGCTGCTGAGCAGCGATGTTCACTGCTGTCCTGCCCTTGCCTGGCTGTCGTGGCTTGGGCCACTGTGCACAGCGTGCTGCTGCATGCTCAGTGCTGCTTGCCGGATCTGCTCCCATGCCCGCAGGCCGCGAGTACAACCAGGCACAGTTGTCCGACTGGTACACGCGCATGCTGCGGGACGAAATCCTGGCTGAGTGGCGCGACACCGCCGCCCCCGTGCGCGGCAGCAGCAGCAGCGGCGCCGGCAGCAGCAGCGACGGCGAGGGCGGCGGGTGGCGCAGCGCGCCGCAGCCATCGCTGCACATCTACTGCCACGTCAGCGGGGAGGAGCTGTGGCCAGCGCCGCCCGCCCTTCGGTCCTTCATCTTCCAGGTGCGCGCTGTCGCCACGATGTTGTCAGTGCAAGGCAGGGGTGCAGTTGCAAGGCCAGCCGGGCCGGGAGGCTGGGCTGCTTTGCAGGCAGTGCTGGAGTGGTGCCCGGCGTTGGCATGCCTGCCGCGCCCACCTGCCGCCCGCCGCCTTGCCCCACCCCCACCCCGCTCACCCCACTGCTGCCCTCCCCCTCCCCCACACCTGCCCCAGCGCGAGATGACGCTCGTGCTGGATACCATCATGCACGCCGAGCGCGACATCCTGCTGGCGGCGGTACCGGCGCTGGCCGACGCACCCGTGTATGTGCACCTGCACTCGGACATCCCCGCGCTCGACCGAGTGTTGGAGTGGGGGCGGCTGGGCGACCGCGCCAGCTGGCGCAGCGCGCAGAGCAGCATGCTGAGCACGCTGCTGTCCTCCGTGCTGGGCACGTTCGACGAGTCGGACAGCGACGGCAGCGACGGCAGCTGGAGCCGAGGCGCGTTCTCAGCCAGCAGCAGCTGGGACGGCGGCGCGGGCGGCGGCGCAGGCCTGGGCACAGCCGGCCCGGGCGCTGTGGCTTGGGGCGGCGGCAGCTGGGACGCCGGTGACCACCCACAGCAGCAGCAGGCGCAGCAGCAGCCGCAGCAGCTAGGGGAGCAGCAGCAGCAGCCAGGGGTGGCACCGGGCAGCTCCAGCAATGGGGCTTCCGCAGAGCACCCGGCGCCTGGTGACAGTGCAGCCTGCTCCGCCAGTAGCAACGGTAGCAGCAGCAACGGCAGCAGCATCAGCAGCGGCAGCGGCTCACCTGCCGCCGCCAACAGCGCAGTCAGCCTGGCAAGCGTGCAGCAGGCAGGCGACTACCCTAGCTGGCTGGGCGCCGCCGCTGTGGTGGCGGATGGCCGGCGGCGCCCCGCTGCAGAAGTTGTGCCGGCTGCAGTCCGCGCTCGGCAGCGCTAGGGCAGCGGCTGGTCAGCCTGTGTTGCAATCCTTGCAATCCCTTGCCTAGCTCCCTTGTCCAGAGAAGAGCAGCACACTTTTAGAGTTTTCACCCTCTCTTGTTCTTAGCCCCCCAACAAACGAACGAACCTCTGCACATCCGCATCTCACTCATCCCCTCTCCGGATTGTTTGTAAGCCTGTCCCTCCGTCCCTCGCCCTCGCCCTGCCCGTGTGCCGAGCAGCAGTTTTGCCACTCAGCCCCGCCTGTCCTGGCGCTTGCCGTACACCGGCGTCTGTAAACTGAGAGCTCTGGCGGGCTGGGCTACAACAGGGGAGCTAGCGTACAGGGGGAGAGCAGGGCGGCTCAAAGCAGAGGCAGTTTGTCTGGCAGGCAGTACAGGAAGGGGTACAATGAAATGTGTGGAGTGTGCTGCTCCTGCTCATGGGCTTTCCGACTGCTCCCACCCTCCGCCGCTGCCCCCTCGCCGCGCCTTGCTGCTGCCGCTTAACGGCTTGCCGGGCAGTAGCGCCTGGCTGCCCTCACCGTCCTCTACATCACTATCGTGGCCGCCCTGCTTGCTGCGCCGCCCGCCGCCGCCTTCGCCCATCTTTGGCCGCAGCAGCCGCCCTGACAGGCCGCCCAGCTTCTGCTTGGAGGGCAAGGTGAGGTGGACATATGTAGGAGCAGGTGGAATGCAGGCACACAAACATGCTGAACGGCATGAGCGCGGCCAGCTGACAATCGCGGTCGCACCCATTATTTAATGAGCCCAGCAGCGCTGCCCACAGTCCAGACTCAGCAGCAGCCCACCTGCAGCGGCTTGGTCACGAGCGCCTCTGGCGCCGCCAGCACCGTTTCTCGTGCCGTGGTCCAGGTGCGGCGGCCCACCTCTGTTGAGCACGCAGGCAGGGCAGGAGTCTGAGCATAATGGAGCCAGGTCGGAAGGCTCACCAGCCCACTGCCAGGTGGCATGCCTCGCTGGCGGCAGCACCTTGCAGCCATGCTGCATCTGCACGAGCTGCTGGCTGCCATTGCAGCCCACCCGTGAGGTTGTCCGTCGTCTGCTGCACCGTCTGCTGCACCGTCTCGTTCACGTCGGTCACAACCTGCAGGGAGTGGATGGGCAACCGGTGGGGTGGGTTCAAAGAGCTGGGAATCGTGGCAGGCATGGCACAGCGGATTGGTGATCAGGGTTGGAGCTGGAACTGTCACTGAGCAGCCCTCCAGCATTACTCGCGTAAGAATCGCCCCTGCACTCACGTCCCGCACGTCGAACATGACCTTCAGGTTTTTCATGAAACCGGGGGGAGGGCGGCTGGCGTCCATGTAGTCCTGGCCACCAAGAGGAGTGGAGAAGGGGCACGGATAGTGTTGGCAATTTGACATGGCAAACAACGCATTTTGTGTCGGCCAGTCAGCGTGCAAGGGGCCCAGGAAACGCTCATCACGTTGCCAGCAGACAGGGTGCAGCAGCACAGGGCAGCGAGGGACGGGTGACCAACCCAGAGCAGTCCTCACCCGCGGTGGGAAGGCGTGGGCGTGCGCCACCGCGGCCATGAACATTTCTATGCAGATGAGGAAGTTCTGCGGCGGAGGGGTGGGAGTGGCATCACAGGAAATGTCGGTCAAAGAAGACAAGAAAGATTCTTGTCGGTCAGGAAAAGCTCCTGCATCAGCGCCCTCTACCGCCCACACAGCGCCACCCACAACCAGCATGCCACCTGAGGTGCGCATGTTGCCAGCACAGCACCCCACCTGCAGCCCCGCCGCCACATCATCGGTATCGTATGTGGACCAGTCGGGTGTTGAGCGGATGAGGCCCAGCTTAGCGCAGATGTCGATGAACACTGGGGGGAGGCAAGGGAGGGGGAGGTGGTGCGGGTGAGTGAATGGTGGCAGTGACGCCTCGTGTGCACGCCTCGTTATACCGGCTCAACTAACTACCACCACTGTCTCCGCCTGCCCCACCCAACGCAGCAACCCTCACCCGACTGCCAGTAGGTCAAGAACACCACGGCCTTGATGACCACAAACTTGGAGAGCGGGCGGATGGGCCGCAGCTCGTCGTGCGTGGCCTGCACGAGAGGGGCGGGCCGCAGGGTTGCTACTGCGTTGTGAAAAGGCCGCTGTGCAAGACAGCTGGGGCAGCAGCAAGCACACAAACAACCCGATAACGAGTCGGCAGGCAGAAGGCCAGCAGCAGCCGCACTCGCCTGGTACAGCAGCACGAGGCAGTAGAGCGCCCACGCCTGCGCAAAGTTGTTCACCAGCGCAACATACGGGTACGCTCTGCGGGCAGGGCGGAAAGGACACGATTCAGCCGGCTGCAGGTGGCGGGGCAAGTGGTTGGCCGGGCTACTATTCAACCCCAACTGTGTTGCCCACCCCCGTTTGCCAAATCAACTGGGCCCGCAACACATACGGTTCAGCTGACCTGTCTCGCCGGAACTCGCCCTCGCCGTACACCCCCGCAATGTTGGCCACCACCGATACAGCGGTCATGAGGGGGCGGGCAATGACGTACGACAGCACGCCTGCAGCATGAAGCGCGGGAGGGCAGTCGAGTTGGTGCACAAAAGCACAGCGCACAGACCTGACGTGCCGATGCGTTCCAGCACCCATCCTGTTCACAAGCACCGGGAGTGTGGTTCAGTCCCCACTCCACAGCAGCCCCCAGCCCACCTCTCTTCGTCTCCCAGAAGAAGCGCTCGCCCATGGGCCAGGGCGGCAGCACGCGCGACAGCGGCCACAGGTGCGGCACCTGCTCCTTCACCATGAAGTAGGCTGCAGGGGGAGGGGTGGGTGGGTGGGTGGGTGGTTTGGATGCGTAGGCAGCAGTTGCTTGGCCAAGCCAGTGAGCAGCAGGTTGTTCGGCCTGCCCAGAAGCAAGCAAGCGTGTCTTTGCTGAATGCAGGGCATGATGGAATGCGAAAGTGCGTGATGCGGCAGGCGATGGCAGATATGCAGTGCTGCCAAGACATGCAGGCAGTCAAGGTCAGCAGCGGGGCGCACCGTTGATGTCCCCGTACTCATCCTCAAGGTAGGCCACCAGGTACCTGGAGGGGAGGGCAGACCAGCCACGCACGTGGGTTCCAGGCACAGCTCACAACACTGCAGGAGCAGCGAGTTCTGGTCTACTGTACCTGGCATCAGCAGCCAGTAGCCTAGATGACCCCACCCCAGTCAACACCCCACCCCAGTCAACGCCCCACCCAATGCACAAGCAGCTGCTGCCTCACATGAAGAAGTTGTAGATCACAAAGGCCTCGTAGCACTCGCGTATCGGGTCAATGTAGAAGCTGCGGGGCGGAAAGAGTGCAGCCTGGCTTGATGCAGCAGCGTGGCCGGAGGAGTGTCGCCTGGCTCAGCTCGGGTGGCCATCCAGCCAGCAGTCGGCACAGCCGCCTGCCACGGTGCATGCATGCCAGACTCACGCGGAACTGCTGCTGTTCCGACTGCTGGCCTAGCTCCCATCCCCACCCTGCAGGCTCCCTGCCCACCCAGCTGCCTCACCGAGCCTCCTTGAAACGCAGCGACAGCCACGAGTCGACTGCATAGATGGGCACCATCCACAGGATGCGCACCACCCGCAGCTGCAGCTTGGGCCGATTGTAATACTCGAGATGCATGGCTACCTGCAACGGCGGTGAGGCCACGCTGTCAGCGATAGCAGAGTGAGCAGTGCAGTGCGAACAGCGTCACCAGGCTGACCTGTCCAGCTAAACGGCAGCATGGCAACCGCTGTTGCAGCGGCTGTGCCCGCCACCCACTGCACCCTGCGCACCTCGTAAATCGAGGCGGACACCGCCAGGATGACGAAGATGCCGGCGATGAACCATGCTGCGGCAGCAGGGGAAGGAGAGATGGCGAGGGAGCAAGCGTCAACGGTCATGGCGCAGGTGAGCGCTGCGAATGGCCATGGACCCGTCTACTGCCTGCCGGAACTTGATCAAGCGCCGCACCCTGGTAGTGCACGCTGTAGTCGGCCTTCTTGAACTCCACCACCATCCATGGCAGCGCCGACAGCGTGGCCACGGCCAGCAGGATCCATATCTACGCGAAGGGGTGCGGGCTGGCGTTGGACTGGCCTGGCGGCGGCGGCGGTGCCTTGGGGTTCTGGCGGGGCCACCCCAGGCAGGCTGGATCGCTCATTGGCAGCCACTACATAATGATCGAGGCCCCGTCAAGCAGCCAGGCAGCCAGGAGGCGCGCCAAGGCGCCCGAGGCAGGGGCAGAGGCCTCCGGGCGGGCCTCCAGCGGGCCCATCGGGCTGTCGGTCGCCTCACCGCTCTGAAGACGCGGCGCAGAGGCACAGCAAGCATGCTTTCGGGCCTCACGCGCCGGCTTGCAGGGCCATTCCTTAACG
>VFQQ010000841.1_pt1 | contig 51734 bp, 92 predicted proteins | sample 3512341 | NCBI WGS metagenome assembly VFQQ01 (sample SAMN10412373, study PRJNA504923) | tailings metagenome | isolation source: Relicate 2 Philex TSF1 revegetated site | place: Philippines: Tuba, Benguet | collected 2017-08-29 | reverse complement strand
GGTGAGTTGGGCTGCTCTAAAATACGACATTCTTTGTGGTGTATTGCTACCCTGTGCCGGCCTTGTCCTTTACCCTGGCTGTGGACCACGGGCTGGTGAGCTGTGCTATTCTGTTTGGAAACATTCCTTGCTGCCTTGTGGCTTTGGTGTGCAGCGCTTGTGCCCCGGCTACCGAAAGCAGCTGGGTGGCCTGGGGATGTCGTGCGAGAGTGCCAAGCGCCGCTGCGCTGCTCCCCTGCTTGATGCACCCTTGCTGCGCCCCCTGCCCTTCTTGAACCTTGCAGGATGTCCCTGGAAGTGTGCAACTACCTGCCTCACTGGACGCCACCACCTTCTGCCGGCCGTCCTTCTGCTCCACACTCAATCGTGCTCACCATTCTATGCAGGATGTCGCTGGAAGTGTGCAACTACCTGCCTTCTCTGGACGGTACCACACAGCCATTCATCCGTTTGTCAACCAACCCATTGCAGGATGTCGCTGGAAGTGTGCAACTACCTGCCCTACTTGGACGCCGCCGCCTTCCGCCACCCGCTCTACCTGCAATCCTTTGGCTGGCTCACCGTCGTGGGCCTTGCCTTCCAGGTGCGCTTTGAAACTTTATTGCGACCAGCCTGTACTGTGTTCTAGGACCTCTTAGCTTAGCTTGCAAGACTTTCCAGCCTGGTGGGCTGCCTCTGTGTGGTGCCGACCCTTGTCCCTGCACTGACCGTTGCCTGTGCAAGCGACTGGGCTCATTATCCCCACCTCCTCCCATCCCACATCGCAGATGCGATTCCGCTTCCAAGCCGCGGCGCTGGTGCTGGCTTACGGTGTGAACACGCAGCTGCTGCCGGTGAGCTGGCTATTCTAGAGACGAAGCTGGCTATGCAGGCTTGGGCGGCAATCTAGCACAGCGCAGCCGTTAGCACATGTTCTGATGGACAGATGGGGTATAGAACGCATGAGCCTCGCCCAACCCATCCTCTGCCTGACCCCACACGGCCACCGCCCCTGCGCATCCCTTAACCCTCGCAGGCCGTGTGCGACGCGCACTTTTCGGAGCAGCCCGCTGAGCGCTGCGTCCTGCTGGGCCTGCTGCGTGTTGCGCTGCACGGCGTGCTGCTGCCCCTGGCCTGCTGCTACGTCTTTGAGAGCCACGCTCGAAGGCTGTTCCTGCGCAGCAGGCAGCGGACGGCCTGAGGCAGGCAGGAAGCGGGCCTGAGGCAGGCGGGCAGGCAGAAGGCCTGCGGCTGGATCTACAAGTTGGTCGTCCAAGTGCCACGTCAAGCGGACATTTTTTGAGCCAAGTGCGGCGGCCAGAGAAGAGCCGAGCATCTGGGAAGGCATGCTCTGCTGGCTTACTCGCCGCCACGCCTGTGCGTTCCACCCTACATTCTTCCAGTAATCACAAAAGCCTCGTGTGTTTGCTTTCCAAGCCCCTGCTAGCCCCCTCCTTACCGTTGAGAGAGCTCTTCCAATTATGTGCTGCTGCTGCTGTGTTGTGGCGGACCCGCCGTGCAGCTCCCTTCCTGTTGTCCCCTCCCTTGAATATAGTCGCGTTTTGCACCCGTGCTTTTCCATAGACCTCCTTATTTAAAGCCCCTATGTTCCACCCAACTCTCTCAGCACTCTTTTCACTCCAAGCACTTCTCTCTCCTGCAATGCCACCCCGACACAGTGGTTGTCTTGTTTACACCAGAGGTTGCAACTCTAGCAGCCCTGTCTTGCAGCCTGCCTTTCTGCCATTGCATCTGTAATGCGTGCCAGCTATTAAACTTAGGTCTGCAGCTTCCAGTGGGCACCCAGCCCCGCCTGCACCTGCTGCATCAGGCGCGCAAACCAGGCAAGCGCTCCCTCAGGTGCCTTGGTCGCCGCCGTCAGCAGGAACAGCCCTGCATGCTGCCAATACAGGTGCAGCTCCAGCGGCCATGCCGCTGTGCTGCTGCCTGGCTTGCTGCCCTGCTCGCCGCTGCCTTCCTCGCTGTCGCCGCCGCCATCTCCTCGCCGCCGCTTGGTTGCACGGCCAGCTGCCGCCGCCTCGCTCGCTGCCTCTTGCTCTGCCGGGGTGGGCGCATAGCTGCCCGCCACGCTGTAACTGGAGCGGTCGACCTTGCACTGCACCCCCGCCTGCTGCAGGCACCGCTGAATGGCGTCCAGCAGAGCAGGGCCGTCAGCCGCTGCCGCATGCACCTGCCAGCTCAGCTTGCGCTGCGGGCGCAGCGCTGCCACAGGCGCCGGCCGCGCTGCGCCTGTGCTGCCGCTGCCGGATGCTGCTGCGCCGGCGGCTGCCAAGGCGGCCGGGAAGCGCGGCAGCGGCTTGGTGGCGGCTGAAGGGTCAGCGATAAAGCTCCAGGCCAGTGCCCACCGAGAGGTCTTGCCCTGCAACAGGGCGGTTAGGAGGCATGCAGCAGCGGTCAGGCACAGAAGACAGCGCCATGGGCCTGCATCGGCAGATGTGCACTGCCGAGCACAGCCAGGGAGGTTTGCAGACCGAAGAGTGGCCATGAGGGCTAGCAAGCTGGAGTGACAAGCGTGAAGAACAAGCCAGCAGGAACAGATGTCCAGCAGCAAGCACAGGAGCTTGCCTGGAAGAACTCGGTGGTGCGCAGCACCCGCCCCTGTCATCGCCCCGGATTCCCTCACCATTTCACATTATTTTTGATGATAACAAGCAAGCATAGGGACTTGCCTGGAAGAACTCGGTGGTGCGCAGCACCCGCACGCCGTGGCGGTACAGCAGGCTGCGCGCCGCGCGTAGCGTGCTCTTCTTGCCCTGCGCATGGGGTGGGGTTGACCAAGTGGGGATGGCCAAGTGGGGTTGACCAATAAATGCACGCTCAGAGTCAAGTACCCAACCCCGTGCGGGAGTGTGGGGGTGCACAAACGGCGCCCTAAGGGGCCGGCAAAAAGCAATAAGACTAGACAGACTAGACAAACTGCGACCCGACTCTCACCACCATGGTTGTGTACCAGTGCACCGCGCCCCGCAGGGCCAGCGAGTCCTGCACCATGCCGCTCACAAACGCCAGTTCGCCGCCTGCAGCTCGCAAGGGCAGGACAAACAACACCCGGTAGGGAGCATGTTGCAGGAGTGAAATGCCATTCTCGTGCTGCACAGCGCATGGTGGACAAAGCGCCCGCGATTCGACAGACTGGACCGTAGCGGCACGTCGTGAGATGGCTCGGTTAACATGCCTCCCAGCAGCCTAGCGTTTTCCTGCACTCGTGTGGCACGCCATTGAAACCCAACACACCTGCACCCGCACGCACCTGGGTACACCATTTCAGGGGCGGTGCCTCCATAGGCAGTGGCCGGGTTGCGCCCGGCTTCCTCCAGACTCTCAAAAAAGGGCGGGTTGCACATACAGAATGCAATCTGCTCGCCCTTGCGCAGCGCGCCGCTGATGATGCCGCTGCCGGCTGCCTGGCTGGCGCTGAGGCGCAGGACGGGGGCGGGTGCAGCAGAGGCCACAGCGGGCGCAGCAGCCAGCGCCTCTGCTGCAACCGCCTGTGCTTCCACCTCTGCCTCCGCCTGTGCCTGCGCGGCTGCTGCTTGTGCATCTGAAGTGCCATCTGCTGCACCAGCAGCTGCTGCTTGGCCTGATGTGCCTGGGCCCTCTGCAGCTGCCGGGACTGCGGCTGCACCGTCCTGCCCCGCCGCCGGTGCACCCGTCTCGGCGGCTGGCTCAGGCCCTGCCTTGCTCGCTGCGCCTGCTGTCCCTGCTGCGCCTGCCTTGCCTGCCGCTGCGCCTGCCACTGCGGCCTGCAGATAGGCCGCCTGTTCCGGCTGCATGCCAACCGCGCGCAGCTCAATCAGCCCTGCCAGCTGTGGGTTTGCCCCTAAGTTGCGAGCAGCCCATTCCAGGGCTGCCGGGGTGCAGTCGGCACCAATCATGCGCCAGCCAGCCAGGCAAGCACCCAGCAGAGGGTAAATCAGGTTGGCGCCACAGCCAATGTCCAGCCCTATGACCATGCCGCCTGTGGCAGGCAGGCAGGGGAGGGGGAGGAGCTACGCAACGCAGCGTGCAGCACAGACAATGGGCGTTGCGAGAGTGCCAGCATGCACGCTGTGCCGACCAAGGCTTGCTGGGCATACCTGGCCAGTCAACATTGCACAATTGGCACATGACATGCGCCTCTGGGCGCACGTTGCCGCCTCTGGAGGTACCTGATGCTGCTGGTGGCACTGGCATCCCATAGCGCTGGCACCCCAGCACACAGCAAAGCACAGCGCGGCTCAGCACAGCACGTGCTCACCACCGGGGGCCGACAGGCTCAGCAGGTCTTGCAGCCAGTGAATGTAGTTGGCCCGGTTGGTGACAGGTGGCACCAGCTGGCCCAGGGGCACCCACCTGCACAGTGTGGTGTGGGTTGGGGCAGGTGGAGTGCAGCAAGAAAGCCAGTGGATGTAGTTGGCCCGGTTGGTGACAGGTGGCACCAGCTGGCCCAGCGGCACCCACCTGCACAGTGTGGTGTGGGTTGGGGCAGGTGGGGTGCACGAAAGTGAGTCAGGGTTGGAAGTTACTGGTCGCGTTTGTGCCGGACGGCACCAGCTGGCCCAAGGGCACCCACCTGTACAGTTGGGGGCAGATAGGGGCAAACATTAAGCGGCTCGGCGGGGCATGGTTGCCAAGGGACCCATGCACTAGTCTAGGCAAATGCCTGGTGCATCTGCAGGGCCGTTTTAGGGTCTCCAGCGATAGCAGCAGGACAACAGACCAAAGCAGCACATCAGCAGCAGCTGGGCTCACCACTCCACGCCAAAGTCATGCCGCAGCAGCACCCGCGTCAGTTCCCGACAAGCAGCGGGGCTCGTGAAATCGATGGACGCACGGGCCGGTGTGCTGCCAGGGGCTACCGCAGCAGCACCAGGCTTTGCTGGTATCTCTGCTGCATCCTCTGCCGCCGCTGCCTCAACACCAGCCGCCGCCGCCGCTGCTGCCCCCGCTGCACTACCGCCACCGCCAGTGCGCAGCAGGAAGGGTGCCAGAGACGGGTACAGCTGTGCAAGGGCTGCAAAGTCTGGCTCTTCATAAGCGTACTTGCTGCGGGGGTGGATGCGCGCGTTGCTGCTGCCAGGCACCGCCCGCCGCGGCTGAGCTGCCGCAGGTGGGTGTGCCGCTGGCGCTGCCGCCGGCCCTGCTGGGGCTTGCTCCGGGCCTCCTCCACCCTGCTGCTGTTGCTGCTGCTGCTGCTGCTGCTCTTCTTCCGGCTGCAGGCCAGCCAGCGCCGCCTCTGCATCTTGAAGTGCCGCCTCCAGCTGCGCCTTCAGCTACAGAAAGCAGAGACCACAGAACAAGCCTCGTTGAGCAGAGTGGGCGTGATGCTGCACATGTTTCCAAACCGGCAGGCAGCAGCTGCACACGTGACACATGCGACCACGAGCAGACGCCGCAGGGCGGCCCATCAGCCGCTATAAAGTCACCGGGCTCTAGGGCGACTGGGCCAGCAGGGCTCAATCAAAGCAAGCACCCTTCGCACCTCCAGCAGTTCTGGCTCCGCTGGGCTGGCGGCCAGCCCCTCCGCCACGCTCTCCAGCGACAGGCGGTACTCGACAATCGCATCCGCCAGCAGCTGAGCCTCCTGCAAAGGATGCAGAGGGCTCTGAAATGTGGGTCAGCAGCAAGTTGGCGCTGGGCGGCGGGAGCGGCGGCAGCCGGCGGGCGGTGTCAATGTGCCGCCTCTGCGTGCGCTGATTGGCGCATGGCGGCTCTGATTGCACCTCTGCAAGTTTTGTTGCAGCATCTAGCTGCTCTGCAGGTCCTCAGAGCCCCATATTGAGCCGCACCATGTTGAGCCGGCGTGAAGCTCTTCTTGTTGGCTGCTGGGATCGGTTGAGAGTGCACTTTGCCCGGTACCATTTACATCGAGCGCTGCGGCGAGCGCCGGCAAGAGCGCCAAACCCTGCATGCGCCCATGCCGCGGTGGCTGCTCGCTGCGGGGCTGAAGGGGCGGCATCGGCCTGGTTTGACCCTGCACGAGCGCTTCACGGAGTCCAGCCAGCCCTGTCCAGCCGGGTTTGACGACTTTGCCACGCGCTCTCGCAGCCTGTACGCCAAAATGCTGCGCAACCTCCAGCCACTTGCTGCCCGCATCACGCGGAGCAATGGCAAGCAGCTGCTGCAGCGCCGTGGCATGGCGGCAGGTGGGTCGCTGCCTCCGCCGTGCCCTGGCTGCCTGGGAGGCGGGTCGAGGTTGATGCTGAACTTTGGGGCCATTCCTTAGCCGATCCTGCGCCGCAAGGCTTGCGGTTAGCGCCCCAGCGCCCGTGGCAACGGCGGCGGCGGCGGGCGGTGACGGGCGCAGTCAAGCACACTCGCGCTTTGTTGCCGGCTGAGCTGCTCTTGGCACCATGCCTGTTCCCGTCTAGCACGCTGCATGGATTTGTGTGCCAGGAAACCTGCCTGTGCAGCAGGTTTGAGCTGTCTTCTTGCTGACCTTCGGCGTGTGCCACCCCGCCGCCACTCTGCCCCTTGGCCTGCAGACGCACATGGCGAGGTGAAGCTGAATGCCTGGGAGGCGCCCACGGAAATTGCGTAAGTGGCAGCGATGATCTGTAGCAGGTGGCAGGGGCAATTCAGCACAACAGGCGCGGGCAGAGCCCACCAGCTGCAGCGGCCTGCTGGTTGCATTACGAAGCCCCCGCTGTGCTGCTGCCCGGGGCGAGCTGTGGGTTGCCGCAAGTGGGCGAATGCGCACCGTTCCATGGGCTGCTGCTGAGTCCTATGTGGTCCCCTCCCTCCCCTGCTGTGCATGCCCTCCGGTGATGCAGCAAGTGGAAGGAGGAGCACGTGAGCTTGGTTGAATGCCGCGAGTGTGCAGCAGCATTGCCGCCACTGCTTGCTTGCTGCCCTGCCAAGCGCTCGCTGCTGCATGCTGCATGCTGCGCTTTACCCATCTGACTTTGCCGCCAAACCCACTGCTGCTGCTGCTGCGTTCAACTGACCCGATGTTGTCACTTTGCCCCTGCTCGTGCAGATTGTGTTCCTCGTGCTTGGCGGCTGGGGCGTGGGCATCTGGGGCGCGATGAAGGTCAGCTGGTTGCAGCTTGCCGCACATGGAAATTGCCAGGGGCGGGTGCATTGTGCTGGTGGCCCATGCCGGTCTTTGCGCGCCTGGAGCAGCTGGCGGCATGCACATCCTGCTGCCAGGGCAGGCCGCCGACTGGGATGCAGCCAGCTGCCGCAGCTGGCTCGTGCTTGCGCGCCCTCCCGGAGGGTGCAGCCTTGCGCTGTGGTGCTGCCCGCCCCGTGGTGTTGCCCTGCAACCAGCCCTCTCATGCCCTGCCCGCTCAGCCAACCTGCTCCTCTTCATTCTCCTGCAGATGTTTGCCACGGAGAAGAAGGAGTCGGCCCCTGTGGAGGCCCCTCCCAAGAAGTGAGGCAGCAGCAGCAAAGGCTGACGTGGCGTGCCGCCTCACACACAGACCCTTCACATGCGCATCAGTGGGAGCTTTGCTCCTCAGCGCCGGGCAACGTAGCTAGCTAATCTGCGGCAGCAGCGGGCGGGCGCACATGAATAGCCAGCCCAGCCCCGGCTGCCGTCCCGATCGCTAGCTGTTGAGGCGGCCGCCGTACGAACCCCTGCTGCACACTGTTGCCTCCATTCTGCTGCCGCTGCTCTAGTCGCGGCGCTGCGGCGCACATGCCTGCTAGATGGGCCTGAGGCCCTGGGGCCGCCGCAGCGCTGCTTGCTATACTGTTCTGTTTCTTGTTGCTTCCGCTCCCAGCTGTAACTGTCCCTCTGCGTGGGTGCACGCACGACTTGCCGCATTTCGGCGGCCTGTGGGGCCGAGGGCCATGTTGGGCCATGCTGGGCGTCCCTGCACCTTGCCGATGCAGGGGATCGGCCTTTGTGCGTGGTCATGTCAATCCTGCAGTCGTGGCATGCAGGCTCCTGAGGGAACGGCTCAGGCCGGGGCTGAAGGCCACGAGTATCTCTGGGGTGGATGGCAGGACCGTCGAAGGAAATGAACTGCGCCGCTCGGTCTTGCAGCCGCGTCCAAGGCGTCGCTCGCTGTTTGTGCGTGCTTGCTCATTTCGCTGTGCCGTCTTGGCCGCCGTGTGGGGACCCTCAGGGCCGGCAGGGCAGGGCAGCCTGCTCTTCTGCGGCGCGGCGGGGCATGGAGCCTTCCTCAGCGGCTCCCGAGAACCACATCGGTGCGTTTGAGGCGTGCGCTGCCGCTGCAGGCGCTGCCAGGGTTGCCCCTTTTATCCGTTTTGCTCGGGGGCGCCCCGTCCGCCCCTGCGTACTCCGGGGTGTGTAGCGAGGTGCGTGCAGGGTCCTACAGGCGCCTGAATACACCCCGTCCAAACGGCCTCCCACCGCCGCTGCGCCGCGCCGCGCTCGATTCTGTCCACTCACTCGCCGCCTGTCCCTCCCACCCTGCCCTACCCGCGCAGTGACCATTGTCTGCGGTGTTGCTGCCCTCGTAGTCACCCTCATGTTTGGAGTGTTTGCCTGGGCTCTTTGGAGCGAGCGGCGCTGCAGCAGGCTCTGCTGCTGGGGAGGCGGGCGGCGCTCCCGCGCCCGGGCCGACAGCGACGCATCCACCGCTGGATCGGAGCTCTCAGGCAAGCTTTGTCGGCATGCAACTTCCAAGAGTCTTGTTGGGTGGCCCGTGAATGCCGCCTGGCTGACTGCGTGCAGCAGGCAGGGCTGTGCGCAGGCATCCCGTCTCTTGCCGGGCCAGCGATTCAAACCCTAGCTGCCGCCAACTGACCGCTGAGCTGCCCCTTCCGGTGCCTGCAGTGGCGGGCAGCACGGCCAAGCCCTCGGCGCCAGACCCGGCCTGCGCAGCCACCCGTGCACCCACCATCCCGGTGATTGTCATCGGCCCGGATGGATCCACAGCGCTGGGCACGGTGCCTGGTGCCAAGCCGCCGCAAGGTGAGGCTCAGGGTGGGTGTGGGAGTGGGTGGGTGACCGAGTTGCAGGGCTGTCGTATTGCAGCGGGCTGCCCTGCGGCAGCGTGTGTTGTGTAGAGGCAATGCAGAGCAGCGCAGGCAGGTCAGCTGCACGCCCTCGCAGCAGATTTAACATCGGTATTGCAGCCCAAGCTCCACACCACCCAAACCCCCTTTCCCCGCCTGCCCGCCCCGCCCCGCACCTTGCAGCTGCCTCTGCAGGCGCGCAGACCGGCAGCGCTGCACCGGCCCGCCCCGAGCCTAGCCGCGCAGAGCGCCGTGCGGCTGAAGCTCTGCGTGCAGCCTACATAGCTGAGCTAGAGGAGCGGGAGGCAGCTCGCCACTCGTATGCCAGGCGCAACGGCGGGCTGGCCGGCAACTCTGCAGGGTGGAGCGCCCTCTCCTTCCTGCCCTACCTAGTCTGAGGGCTTCCAGGCAGCTGCAGTGCTGCCAGGCGCTGCACAGCCTGGCGCTGCATAGCAGTGGTGCTGCAGGGAAGACACCTGTCCACACCTGAAGGGCCCTGTCCGCTGCGTTTTGCGGCGCTCGCCTAGTTTTCCATCCCCGCCCTAGCTTTCTTTCCAACACAGGACCGGCTGCAAGTACAAGCTCCTGCCAGCCGTGTTTGGCAACCTGTGCTTAGCACGTCGCTTGTGCCCATCTGCCTGCCCGCCGTTTCATGCCTGTATGCCTTTTCGCCCCAAGCTTAGTCGATGCCTCGCACACACGCCATGGTGCACCCATCATCACTTGATGTATCCCCGCTCTCAGGATCCTGATGCCACCTGCTTCCCACCATCACAGCGTTCCATCGCATCACATACCAAAGTCAGGCTCACCCCTACCCCTGTCCTTTCGTATTTGCCCCTCAGAGCTGTTTTTCCGGCCCCCTCCCATGACCGTGCACTGCTTTTCCACGCCGTTTTCCCAGGCCCCCGCCAGCCTCTCCAGGCCTTGATAAGCTAGCGACCTGCTGAGTCCGCTGCGACCGCTGCGATCGCCCACTGCCTTGCCTTACCTCTGCCCAAACCCAACACCCCTCCTGTTGCTGCTGCCGCCACCTGCCCATGGGATGGCACATCCGCTTGATAGAGTGCTGCTCGATAGATGCCAGCTTGCTTGTAACGCCGAGTGAAGCATACATCCGTTCCAACAGACACCATGCAGGAGCACGCTAGGTTGGGCAGCCGAGCGACGGTGCAACACCGCCCTCATGCTACGCCTGCTGCGCCGGCCCCTGCACGCCTGCCGCCCTGCTTCCGATGAACTTGTGCACTTGTCCGCTATTACATCCGATGGGCAGCAACAAGCCAGCGGGGCAGTGCAGCGCAGCGCCGTGGTGCAGGGGGTGTGCTGTCTGCCTGTCGTCTGAGAGGTGCCGGCGCGCCGAGGCGGTGGCCGTCCTGCCGCTTAGGCGGCGTGGGCCTTGTTGAGCACCACACCCTCGAACTGCGAGCAATTAAGAAGAAGAAGAGTATATTGTCAGTGAATTGATGTTGGAAGGAATAGAGGGGTATGGGGCACCCGAGGAGGCACCGGACGGCGCAACTGAGCCGCCGGAGAGCAGCGGACACCCGCCACATCCCGGCCGCTCCCTCACCTTCTGCTGGAACCACTTAATTGCGTCCTCCTTCGTCACGCGGTGCTGCACGCCCACCTGGAAAAATGAAGGAGACAAAAGGCAGCGGAAGAGGTGAGGGAAGCAGCGGGGTGGGCGGGCGCAGGAGCGGCGGCGGGCGGCGGCGCGCAAGCGGCGCGCAGGCCGCCTGTTCTGTGGCTGGGCATGCAGCAGAATGCCAGAAAAGCTGGTGCAGGAGTGTAATGCAGGTGGAAGAGCTTGCTGCATACCGGGCTAGGCGAGCCAGGCGGGCCGGGCATCAAAGCACGCACAGCACAGCCAGCCTTCCTGACGCTGCCCGACTGTCTATACAGCCGGCATGCACAACTGAGCGAGCACTTGCATCGGCTAAACACAGGGTAGCTTAAGATAAGATACACAGAGCACACAAACTATCCTCTACCCAAGGAGGAAGGGCATCCCAGCGCACCTTGGCCAGCTGCTTGCGGCGGCGCGCCACGCGGTAGCCGGGGCGCTCCAGCACCACGTAGAAGTCCATGCCTGGACAGTTGAAGGCAGGAATAAACGAAGAGAGGTAAGCAGTGGTTGACAAATGGAACAACACAGGGAGTGGCGGGCGCTCCAGCACCACGTAGGAGTCCATGCCTGGATGGAGGAATAAAACAAAATGAGCAAGTTGCCAAGGGCGCAAGCAGCACAGAGAGGAATGGGTGGCTCAGGGCCGCCGAGCAGCACCGCACAGCACAGCGTGCAGGTCGGCAGCAGCAGCAGGATGTGCAATGTAATGTGTGTGCAAGCGAAGGTGTGTGCCGCGCCCCCGGCGTTCAAGCCGGCCCAAGGGAGGGTGGGCCGGCGTCCGCTGGGGCCGGCGCACAGGTTCCCCCATGCGCCGCAGGCGGCTGGGCTTTCCTTTCGCACCGAGCTCATACATGGTCGCCCTCAGGTGGGGACAATGCCGACATGTAATCAGTAAATTCAGTGCGCTGGGGGCGGGCGGGCCCGCCGTGCTGTGTGTGTGTGTGCAATTGCACGTGCCAAGCAGCAATGCACATGCTGAACTGCAAGTCACATAGGTGCTCCATGTGCCATCTCAAACGCCAGCTTCTCGTCACCCACCCCCAACCCTTACTAGTAACGATTCAACCAATCAACCGATAGGCTAGTTTCTGTTCGCAACGCACGCACCGTAGATGCCGGTGGAGGGGTCGTACTTGATGCCCAGGTCGATGTGCTCGTTGATGCCAAAGCCAAAGTTGCCCGAGTCGGAGAAGTTGCGGCGGATGAGCTCGTACTCCTTCACCTTCAGGCCCGCCTCCTGTAGTACAAGACAGGTAATGAGCGGAGCGAAAAACGGTGAGGAAGGAGGCAAAAGAGAAGTTGCGGCGGATGAGCTCGTGCTCCTTCACCTTCAGGCCCGCCTCCTGTAAAGGGTTCAAATGGGCAGGGAAGCATGGGACAAACGTACGTCAGGAGAAGAGGCAGACTGCACAGAAAAGATGCGTCGAGCTCGTACTCCTTCACCTTCAGGCCCGCCTCCTGTAGCAAGGGCGATGTTGGGGGCCAGGCGGCAGAGTGCACAATGAGGGAGCTGGGAGCAAAGGGGCGAGAAATGCGCCAGAGTGCAGACTGTGAGGCGGCCAGCAGTGAGGAAGCCGCCGGTCGCTGAGCAGCTGCGCTAGCGCCTGCTGGCCTGAGCCACTGCACCATGCTGATCAGGGCGGCAAAACCGCTGCTGCAGCCCTGCAGCTGCCCTGCTGTCAGCTGCGGTTGCTAAGATGGCTGGATCCTGGCCTGAAACTGCGACTGCGCTGTCCACAGCTGCCTGCCGTGGGTGCCCTCCCAAGCTGCTGCTGCTTCACCACCAACAAGAGGCACATGCTTGCATGCTGCCGGGAGCCGACTGCCGCAGGCTCTGCCGCACCCAGCTGCTGCCAGTTGCCTCCAATGCAGCTGCCATCATCAAAACCCCAGATGTGCTGCACATGAGCTGCTCCACGCCTGCGCTGCGCTCCTCGTCTGCCCTCCGCTGCTCGGCTGCACCGCTCACATGCCGCGTTTGCCGCCCGCTGTACCTAAGCTGCCACGCTTGCAAGCTCAGCAGCTCGCAGCGCCGGCAGCTGCTTTCAGCAATGCTCGCGGGTACTGGGCAGCAGTGCCACAAGTGGAGTTGCTGAGCTTCATTAGAAGCCACTTAGCCAGCAGAGCAACGCAACACGCACCTGCCGGCCTGCACCACCCTTCGCCGCGCATGCCCATTCCCACCCAGCCCACAGCCAGCAATCAAGCACATGCAGCGCAGCACAGCACTTGCAGCATGACCACAGCATGCACAGCACGACCACAGCAGCATGCACAGCATGCCCAGCGCACCAGCAGCTGCATCGCCTTCTCGCCGCGCACGGTCACGTGGGCCGAGATCTTCTCGTTACGGCGAATGGTCCACTGGCGCACGGTGTAGCGCGCCTTGCCAAACACCGGCTGCTGGCCAGTCAGCTGCTCCAGCACGTGCGGGGCGCAGAAGGGGCGGGCGGGCGGTGCAGGCACAGGTAAGATAGGCGCATCAGGCAGCGCAGGGGCGGGCGGAGCAGGCGGCAGCGAAAGTGCAGCAGCACGCGGTGCAAGGAGCGGGCGCGATGGCAAGCACGCAGCGCAGCCAGCGCTGCGGCACGGCAGCCCTCCTGCAGCATCACCACAGCAGCTTGCTTCACAGGAAAACCCCAGTGCAGGCAGCAGCAGCAGCCCTGCCCTAACTAAGCCCCTCCACTCATCTTGGCGGCCTTCTGCAGGCGATCGCCGCTCTCGCCGGTGCAGCAGTTCAGCACCAGCTTGGACACGCGGATCTCCCGCATGGGGTTGCTGGCCTTCTTGTCCGCCTGCGCAAAAGGTAGCCGAGGCATGGCACGGGCAATGAGCGATGCGGGGGCTCAGCCGGGCATGCGGGTGGCCGCAGCGTGCGGCATGGGCGCATCAGGGGCCGGTGTGAGGGCCAAGCGAGCGGCGGCCGTGTGCCGCGGGGCAGCAATGGCTGCGTGGCACTTGGGCGTGGTGGCTGGCTGCGCTGCATGCCGCTATTGCCTCGAGAGCACAGCCCCTGCCGGCTGCTAGCCGCCGCGTGCGGGTGCCGCCCGGCCCGCCTGCCGCCAGCGCCTGGCCGCCAGGGTGCTGCAGGGCGCGCCGGGCCGCCGGACCGCTGCTGGCGACAATTGGCGGCACCCTGTGCCGTGCCAGCCGCCTCCAGAGGCTGCCCGCTGCCCAGCCGGCGCGCTGGCGGCCATGCCCGGGCGCCGCTGGCCCTTTGCCCCCCTGCCCCCTGCTGCAGGCACCCTGCAGGGCCGCCTTAGCCGGCTGCCGCGCCCTGCAGAGCCCGGGCGGCGGCAGGCAGCATCGAGCATGGCGGGCGGCTGGCGCGACTCACCACCATCTTGGGCTCCCCAAACGCGGTCCAACCAAGCGCCAGAAGAGGCCGGGGCAGGCGGGCGCCCAGGCTTCATGCTTTCGTCCCAGCATGCCGTGGCAGGCCCTGCTCGGGGAGGCTCCCGGCCGCTGCAAGCACATGCAATCGAGCCATCGGGACCATCATGCCCGCTGGAACGCGCGCAGCGGCCCTGCCGGCGGCCGCGCTCGCAGCGACAACACCGGCGGCAGCAGGTGAGGCCCTGCGGCTGCCTCGCCCCCTGAGCGTGACTTGTTGGCACCCCAGAGCCTGCGACCGGGCCGATGGGGCCGTCCTGCGGCACTGCGGCACTGTGTGGCGCCGCCGCCGCCCGGCCGCCTGTTCCGACGCCGCCACCCCCCTGCCGTTGCTGCACCTGCAGGCCGCCCACCCCCCGCTGCAGCATGCACGTCACGGCGGCAGCCGCGGCGGCGAGGGCCGCGCAGCAGCGTGGTGGCGGCTGGCTACGATTACAACCTTGACGACATTGCATACACCACACTGGCGAAACAGCGGGGGGAGGTGATGCCACCGCCTCGCGGCGGCGCCGACGTGGTGCAGCCGCCCAGCAGCAGCAGCCTGAGCCCGGAGGAGGCGGCAGCGCAGTGGGAGGCCAACCAGGAGTACATTGCGCACTGCAACGACACCTACGGCGTGCCGGGCCTCATCGAGTTTGCGGCAGGGTATGGCGGGCTCCCCAAGGCGGTGCTGCAGCACCCCAGCGGAGCTCGGGCAGAGCTGTACCTGCACGGCAGCACAGTCACCTCGTGGAGGCACGCAGACGGGCGGGAGATGCTGCACCTGCGGCAGGGCAACACGTTTGACGGGCGAGAACCCATCAGGTGTGCTTTGCATGCGCTTTGGATGGGCCGGGGCAGCCGGGGGGTTGGCATGCTTGCATGACATGCTTGCATGCTCAGTGTGCAGTATGTGGGTGTAGACTTGCAAGTGTGTGATGTGAGTGCGTGAACACTGTGATCTGCGGTGCGGCACGATGGCTGGTGAGCGCGCCACAGCCGGCCGCGCTGTCGTGCAGGCCAAATGCTGCAGGCGGCTCGCAAGTTCTGCTGTGCCCTGCCCAGCCTCAGCGGCACACCTCTCTGCATTGCATCTGCAGTGCTTCGCCCCGCTCTCACCACCCCTCCCCGGCCCTCCTCCTCCTCCCGCAGCGGCGGCATCCAGCTGTGCTGGCCGCAGTACGGCTCCGGCCCGCTGCAGCGCCACGGCTTCCTCCAAAACCTGCACTGGTCGGTGGTGGAGACGGCGTGGCGGCAGCCCGACGACGGGCAGCAGGGCGAGCAGCTGCGGCCAGGCCCGGAGGGCGGCATAGCAGTAGAGCGGCCAGAGGACATCAAGGGGCTGGAGCAGGCGGTGGCAGAGGGGCACGACCTGCGGCCCATCATCAGCCTGTACGCAGACACAGGTGCGGCAGGGCAGCCTTTCTGCCCAGCGGGCGGGTTGCCGTTTTGCCCAGCCCAGCAAGCTGTGCTTGTTGGCTGGCGGGGCATGTTGCGAGGCTGGCATGCATGCACGTTCATGCAAGGTGCCGCTTTGCAGGCGTCTGACTGAGTGCGGTCCATTCTGCAGAACTTGCCACTTGCTGACCTCTACTTTCTCACTCCCATTGCTGCGCTCCCCCCCTGCCCTGCCGCATCCTCCGCCTGCCCTGCCGAGTTGCATCCACCTTCACACCCTGTTTCCGCTGTGCTCCCCCCTGCCCCGCCGCCTGCAGACAGCGACTGGGCGGAGCAGTGGCCCTTCCAGTTTGAGGCCCTGTACACAGTCTGCCTGATGGCGCCTGACCCGCCCACACTGTCCGACCTCGGTAAGCAAGGAGGGAGGGAGGGCGAATTCCTGACAGGCTGCAGCTGGGCTGCATGATGCCCAATGCATGGTGGTGCGGTGTGCTGTGCCCGGAGTGCCGCATCAGTTGCATCGCCTGTGCCCCAGTGGTTGCACCACCCATTCCTGGTGAACAATAGGTGTTATCCTCTCCCACATTGCTGCTGCTGCAGAGATGGTCAAGCGCGCCCATGAGTCACCAGAGGAGCGGCAGCAGCGAGAGGAGCAGGAGGCGGCGGCGGCGGCGGCAGCGGCACGGGCGGCGGAGCTGGCAGCGCTGGAGGGAGAGTTCCCGCCCATGCAGCCCAGCGTGCTGCGCTGCGTGCTGCAGGTGCGCAGCATGCACAGCGTGCGCAGCGTGGCTGCATGCTGTGCCCGCTGGGCAGGGTGCATGACTCTGCAAGGCTGCCTGCTTGCTCCCCTTTTTTTCGGGGCGGCGGTACGATAACATTTGCTGCCGGTGCCATCAGCGGGCTCATGCTGTGCTGCTGTGCCGCATGCATCTGCCCCCATTTGCATGCCATTGAACAAACTGTGAGGCTCTCTGTCTTTCTCGCTCACCTCCTGCAGATCCACAACTCGGGAGACGAGCCCTTCACATTCACAACCGGCCTGCGCAGGTGCGGTTCAGGCTGCTGCCCGCACTGTGTGGCTGTGCATGCATTGCTGAGCAGCGGCTCCTGCCTCTTTGTCTGCTGTCTGTGTGGCATGGGGGGATGCTGCCATGCTGCGCGTGTGGAAGATGTGCTCGCATGGCACGTGCTCGCGTGCAATGCATGCCATGCCCGGCCATGCATTGCCGGATTGCATGCCACGCCATGCCATGCCATGCCATGCCATGCCATGTCGTGCCATGCCATGTCGTGCCTGGCTGCATGCCATGTCATGTGCATTGCTGCCATGCCATGCCTCCCTTCTATGCTTGCACACCCATTGCAGCAAACGCCCCCCAAACCCCAACCCCATGCGCTGCAGCCACTTTGTGACGCGCGACATGCAGTCGCACGGCAAGTATGTCAACATGCTGGGACTGCGCGGTAAGTTGCGCCTCCAGTTTTGGTTCGAGGTGTGGCGTGCAGTACAGCGCTGTTGTGCCCTTGCCGCCGCGCTTGGGTTGCCCTGTGACGCACGCCGACAGCTCATGTGGATGTCATGAGAGGCTCAATCAGTTGGATTTCTTTACTAGTACGTTTCCGTTCCAATTGATTTCGATTGCAGGCAAGTACATCATGGACTACTCGCAGGACCCGCTCAACCCGGGCCTCACAATGCAGGTGGGTGGGCGGTTCAGGCGTGTGGGGCAGGCAGGTGGGCATGTGACAGGCAGGTGACAAGAAGAGCTGGTGCACTGCGCGCCGGTGCCTGGGCCCTGCTGTGGGCAGTGTGTGCGCTTGCGGCAGGCTCGCATGCAGACCTGCGCACCGCCACAGAACGGAAATGCATGCAAAAATTAATTTCGCAATTTTGCACCTCACACCTTTCCTTGGCCCCCGCAGGAGCCCGACCTGGTGCGGTTTGGCCAGCTGGAGCCCATGGACTCGGTTTACCTCGACTGCGACCCCGGCGGCCAAGTGCTCCTCTGCCCCGGCACGCCGGTGAGCACTTTGTTTGATCTCCCGGTTTTGAGGGTCTGTTTGTGGCAAGCTGCTCTGCCTGCGAGCACGGTGGTGTTATGCTCTTCTGTCCCGGCACGCTGTTGAACACTCGCACTGAGCTTCTTGAAGTAATTTTTTTGGGGCCTTGCGTCTCCGGAAAAGGAGGGTCCAATGCTCGCTTTACAAACCCATGTGCCTCCTGCCTCATTTCCAACTCCTTGGCACATCACCTTGACCCCATCGCCTTGCATTGGCCCCCCACTTTCATGCAAACGCACTTCAGCATGCGCATCGAGAACAAGGAGGCTTCTGCCATATCGGCGTGCAGCACCCACCATGCTGATTTCCTGCCACTTCTTTTTTCAATCACCAATGCAGGCGCACTTCAGCATTGAGAACAAGGAGGGCTTCTGCGACATTGGCGTGCAGCACCCCACCACTGTGGCGCCGCGCGAGTCGCGCCACTTTGTGTGCGTCGGGCCCGCGCGCGTGGTGCGCAAGGTCACGCTGCAGGTGCGTGTTTGCCTCAATTGATTGCATGCTTGCAAGCTGTGCTGTGGGTTGTGCCACTTTGTGTGCATGCTCATAGGGCGGGCTGGGTTGGTGCGATTGGGCATGCTGCAGCACACGGTGGCCCATGCTGCAGCACAAGGTGGCATGACAATGTTGCCACCAGCATGGCACGCCGTTGCTCCCTGCACAGCCGCGCTCCACACGTGTTGCTGCACACCAACAACCCCCTTTGCCCCTCGCCCGCCTCCCTACTTCACAGCCCGGCGAGGTGTGGGTGGGCGACGCGTCCTTCACTCCCCCCTCTCTGCACCGCCTCACAACGTGTGCAAATTCGTCCAACAACTCTACCGCTGCCCCTCCCCCTCCCTTCACAGCCCGGCGAGGTGTGGGTGGGCGACGCTTCATTCACTGCCCACGATGAGTACTGGCCGCTGGCGCCTTGGGAGGTGGAGGATCCCTCCCTGGTGCCTGTGAGGGAGAGCAGCCCGGAGTTCCTCCCTGGCTGGACGCGCGCGCGCCGCTCGGCCACGTCACTGGACGACCTCTGAGGCGGCTTCTGAAAGCCACCAGCTGCCCGCTAGCAGTGACCAGCTGCCCGGTAGCGAGCACGCATGTCCAAGCGGCGTCCTGCACCCAAGCCATCGTCCTCTTCTGCCTGTGTACCCTACCCTCCCTCTCTCCTTCCCTGCTCAGCTCCCCTCCCTCTCTGCCCTCTCACGCTCTCTCCACCGCGCTTCAGCGGCGCAGCCGCTATTTTCGCGCTCGACAGCCGCTCAGAGCAGCCGCAGCATACCGTACCGGACTGGCTGAATTTGGGGGTGCAGGCGCACATCCCAGACACTTCTGTAATTGCTGTAAGGATCAAAGGATAGGTTGATATCTGTGGGCATGCAAGGGCACATCCAAATGGAGGCAAAGAAGTGGTGGCCAGCCTTCGATCCAACGTGGCGAGAGTTGGGCGGAAGGTGCAAGGAGCCCAGGTCCGCAAAGGGCGATCGCTACGTCCGGCAGCGTCATTGAGTGATATAGTGTGCTCCTCACGCAAGCAAACACTGCGCTTGAGCCGCTCTCCGAGAGTCCGCATCCGCGTTGCCCGCAAGGCCCTTGGCAGCCGCCATGGCTGGCCCTGCAGGCTCTCTGGGAAACTACAATTACGATAGAAGTGCGCCCAGGGACCGGCGCTGGGCGCTCGCCTACTTGGCGCTCTGGGCCCTCTGCGCAGCCGCCGGCCTCTATGTGGCAGCCTACGGGTAAGCGCAATAACGCTGCAGGAAGTTGTGCCGGCCTTCAGACTATAAGGGTCCGTGCAGCCTGGCGGCGCTGCGCACCGCACAGCGCACCGCTCCTTGCCGCCGCTTTTCGCTCACGCCCTCCCCCGCCCTTCTGGCCCCACAGGAAACCCAGTCAGTACACCGAAGCAGAGATTGCTAAGCTGCCAGCCTCGGCCTGCCCCCGAGAGTGGCTATCCAGCGAGCCCTCCCACCCCCGCCGCTCCCTGCTGGCCGCGCCCGAGCATAAACATTCGCCAATGGCAGTGGCCGTGACCATCGCCTGCACGCTGGCATCCCTGGCTGGCTCCCTCCTGCTGGGTGCTGCCTTCCTGCGAGTTCTCAGGCAGCACGCGGAGCTCGCCGTGCACGCCACCATTGTGCTGCAGGTGGGTGCTGGGTGCCGGGTGGCTCTGGGTTTGCTGCCAAGGCAGCTGAAGAGGAATATGTGCGTGCGCGTGTATGTTACAGCCTTGTTCACTGGCGGCATGATTTTATGCCCCTCAGCGGACCAGCTGACCCACCTGTGCTCCAACCCTCACTTCACCCCTCTTGCCCCACACCTGCCCCCTCCCGACAGGTGGCGCTGCCGCTTGCTGGCGGCGCAGCCTGCCTGCTCTCCCTCCTGGCTGGCGCCCGGCCCGACGATGTTGTGCCTGCCGCCATTTCGCTGCTGGTGTTTGGATTCACCTGCCTCGCCATCTGCTGGACGGCCCGCAAGCAGGTTCCGGCAGCCGTACGGCTGCTGCGCATGTCAGCTGACTGCATGGCAGCAAATCCGGCGCTCACCAGGGTCGCGGTGGCACTCTGCGTGGCGGCCCTGGCAGCTGTGGCGCCCCTGCTCTGGTTCTTTGGTGAGCCTTGCAGCCATTCAATTCATGTTACTTGCTTTGTCAGCTGCACAGCGTTGTGTTTGTGCCTGCGGCACCGGCTGGCTGCTTCCTCCGCTGCACCGCTGCTCACACCGCTGTGCACTTGCCTTGCAATTGCCGCCACTCCGACCCCACCCCACCTGCCGCAGACGGCACGATGCGCAGCGGTTCGCTTGTGGCCAACCCTTCACGGCTTGGCAGCCCCGCCTGCCGCGACAGCGATGGCAAGCCGGTGCCCTGCTGCGAGTTCATGCCTGACGGCTGGGTGGTGGCTTATGCCATCATCCCGCTGCCCTTCCTCATTCTGTGGACCCTGACCGCGGCTGCCCAGGCCCGCAAGTTTGTCATCAGCGGCGCAGTGACGCAGTGGTGAGTGAGACCGAAGACAGCATTGCAAGCTCGTGCATGCCGTCCTGCGTTGCGATGCAAGCATGCATGCCTGGCTGCCGAGCATCCGACCCAGCCCACCAACAGCAGTGCGCTCGACACTCACAAGCCGCTACCATCCTTCCCCGGGTCATTTGCTGCCTCCAGGTACATTGCGCCTGCCGGGGCTGAGGGCGCTACCAAGGGGACCACGCTGCGCAGCTTGCGGCACGCCTTTGGCCCCCAGATCGGCACGCTGTGCTATGCTGGCGCGGTCACTGTGGTTGCGCAGTATGTCACGGCACTGGCTGACAGGTGAGGCGCTGCAGAGTGGGGTAGTATACACAAGTGCCACACGTAGCAGTGCAGCCAGCTGGCTGGCCGTGCCTGCACTTGCATCGGCGCCTGCTGCAGCCTGCACAGTGAAACCAACCAGGTTCTTCCTACCCGCCTGCAGCCTGAGGCGCCGCGGCGGGCTGCTGGGCTGCCTGCTGGCGCACCCGCTGCACTGGGCAGCGGCTGCTGTGCAGGAGCTAACCAAGTTCGCCGTCATCGTCTCAGCCATCACTGGAGAGTCGCTCAGGGACTCCGGCCGCCGTTCCCTGGACCTGCTGAGGCGCAATGCGCTGGAGGCTTTCGTGAGTTGAAGACGAGGGGGGTTCAGATCATCATCATGGTGTGTGGACCAGTGCTTTGATGCATGGCACTGCAAGTTGCTTCATGTGCCGCGCACAGCCGGCGGTGCCGCTGCATACGTGGGATACCCTTCACTGCTGCATACCGACTGCTGCACCCATGGCCCTCGTTCCAAAACCGCCTGCTCCCCTCCCCACAGACCAGCGCCTACTGGCTGGCTCCCTGGACAGTCTGCCTCACCGCCCTCCTGTTCTCTGCGGGCTGGGGTGCACTGGCTGCCGCCGCCACTGGCCTTCTCAAGGCGGCGCTTGAGCTGGGCGGCAGCCACACCCAGCTGACCTGGAACGCGCTGTGGGCGTTTGGCGGCCTCTCGGCGGGCAGCTGCCTTGTCGTGTGCTGCTTCTTGGGAAGCGTGCTCCTCGAGTGAGTGCCACAACAGCTGTGTGTTGGGGTCTGCAGGCACGGCAGTGTGCAAGGGCGGTTGGCCCTGCAGCACTGGTGTTTCCATGGTCTGAGCTGCCAGCTTGCAGACTGACTCGATCAGCCGGCTGCCCTGCTGGCTTTGGGTACTGCACACCTGTGCAGCTGACTCGGTCCCTGCTATGCAACCCACCCACCTTCCGACTCTCAGGGTGCTGGACGCCTGCTTTGTGTGCTGGGCCCTGGACCGCGACAGCTCAGCAGTATCCAAGCCTGAGGTGCACTCTGCTTTTGAGGCTGTGCCCGTCCAGCCGCTGCAGCCAGCGACAGGCGTGGCAGTGCAGCAGCCCGGCGGGGGGCTGGCTTACGGAGCAGCATCGGAGCGGGCGGCGGGGGCACGTGCAGCGGCGCCATTGGCGGCCAGCGGTCCTGCAAGGGACGAGGAGGCGGCGCAGCAGCTGCGCCCGCTGCTGTCGGGGGCTGGCGAGCTGTCACCGGCGCTGGAGCTGTCGGCTGCTTGAGCATGAATGTGCGCATGTGCACTGCACTACAGGGGGTTCGCCCCATTATGAGGATTTCAACGTGCTCGTGTGCTGTGTCTGCCACCACTTGTGCATGCTGTACACCTCCCACCATGCCTTGGTTTCTTGTAATGGCTTGCATGCGGAGCTCGGTGGGAACAAGATGAATGGTGGAGCAATGCGGTCACTGGTCAAGTGTGACATGCGGGTCATGGTGCAAGAAGCAGGGCAGCAGTGCTCAAAAAGCTTGATAGAAGGAGAGTAAACATGCGCACGACTTTGGACAGAGACAGAGGAGCTTGCGGCCATGCGCGGTGAGCTTATGGAGGGAAGAAAAACAAACAAACGCGAATAAAATCCAAACCCCATATATGCAGCTCGCGACCCCACTTGGGGCAGCACATTTCAGCTGCCAATGCCCTTGGCCAGGCGGCTATGCGCCGCAGCAGCCGATGCTCTTGCTGCGGGCGGGCGCCGCTGCTGCCGCTTTCTTGGAAGCTTCTTTTGCCTGCTTGGCCTCGAGTGCTTCGATTGACTCGGGCAGCAGGGCGGGGTCTTTCAGCGCATCCAGGCTCATGTTGGTCTGATTTGGAGGCAGAAGCGGGGGGCAGGATGTGCAGTTAGGGAATGGGGTTGGATCAGTGTTTCAACTGCAGCAGGGCGGGGTCTTTCAGCGCGTCGAGGCTCATGTTGGTCTGCGGAGTGGTTGGGTTGGCAGCCGACACTGGCTCCCATTCTACCTAGAGGGGCGGGAAGAAAGTGCGCTGCCGCCGCCGCCACTTTCAGTTGGACACACACAACCAGCAACAGCAAGTCACCAGCTGTCAAGCGGGAGCTGCAGCACATCAGAACAAAGTCATGGCCAAGTGTGCAATTTTGGCACCACCGCCAGGTCAGCACTTGCACCAGCAACAACAGCAATCGGGCGGTGGTTCACAAGCCACGGCTGGAACGCACCAGCACCAGATTCGTGCCGACATCCATCGCTGACGTCAGCGCCGTCACGCCCTGGGCGCCGCCGGGCAGCCACCTGCTTGCCGAGAACTGCGGGGGAGCGGGGGTAAGGAAGGAGAAGTGAAGAGCGTAGCAGAGCAGTGATGAAGGAGGAAGCATGAAATGCGGAGAGGCGGTCACAGGATCAAGAAAATTTTACTAGGCGATGCGCCTCACCTGGTTCTTCATGAATGTTGCCAGCGACAGCGCATACGCGCCCGTCATGTGGTGCTTGCTGCAGACACGTGTGGGGGAGGGCCAGGGGCAGGAGGGGGGCAGTAGATGAGCTGCTGCGGTGCTGCACACACGTGCGCGGAATGCAAGGCGGGGGAGGAATACAGCAATTGATGCGCTGCGCTGTAGGTCTGTGCTGCGCTGTGCAGCGCCCAGCGTGCACAGCATGCCAGCGGCTCAGCTGCAGGGCTGGCTGACCCTTCGCCTGCTGAGCCCAAGCCGCCCGCCAGCCATGCGGTAATGCACTGATGCCAAACCAGGCTGTTGCACGCATTTCACCTCAACCAGTAGTCCCACCAACACCACTCACGGGTTGGCTCCGCGCTGCACCACCGACAGCTCAAAGTAGGTGGGGCGCAGCACCAGGTTGCCCGCGGCATCCAGGTTGACACGCTGCCCCACCCGCTTGAAGCCCCACTGCAGGTTTGGGCAGCAGGAAACTGGGCAGTGGAAGGTCAGGGCTTGGGGTCACAAAGGGGGAAGGGGAGCAGGTTGACACGCTGCCCCACCCGCTTGAAGCCCCAATGTGGTGAGAGGGTTGGGCGGCCGGGCAGTTCAGCGGGCGGTTTGTGGGCAGCGCCGCTTACGGAGCTGCATAGTATGCTAGAGCGACGCACCTTGGGGATCCAGGCCACGGGGTCGGTCCCGTTGATGATGGACCAGCAGTCGGGCACCCCCGCGTTGAACTCCTTGGCCCCCGCCGAGTTGAACACCTGCGCAGCAGCAGAACCCAATACACAGGTGCGCTGTAAAGCTAACGACAGCAGGTGTGCGGGCCAACAGCGGTGAACTCCTTGGCCCCCGCCGAGTTGAACACCTGCAGTTGAATACCAATGACATGCGTATAGCCAACAGGTCGATGATTGCAGTTGTGCTGCTGGGCAAGTCTTGACTCAAACCTTTCTCAACAGGCAAGCCACAAAAACTGAGACGGAAACAGACACAAAGCTGCTGTAGGCACCCGCGGGCAGCCTAGGGTATAAATCGTAATCTGGCTGTCAGAGGGGGCTGCCATGCCCAACCCCCACAAAACGGTTCGAACAAGAAATGGAAACACAGCTGTTGCAACGCACCCGCGGGCAGCCTAGCGTGTAGGTCGTGATCTCGCTATCAGGGTGCTGCCGCCGGATGGCCGAGGTGGCCAGCACCGCCAGTGCGCCCCCCAGGCTGTGGCCTGTGTTTCAGGAGGTGGGGATCAGAGCCGAGACGAAGGGTTGCAAGAGGTGGCCAGCACCGCCAGCGCGCTGCCCAGGCTGTGGCTTGGAGAGGAAACGATATGCAGGTCGGAAATGTTGAGGGCAACAGTGCAGCCGCCCCCCAGAACAGCCGGGCAGCAGACTGTCTTACCACTTGATCACGCAGCAACCTTCCCATTTCGACTGTTCAAGCTCGATGCTAGTTGCCCTCCTGCCCACCTGTGACCAGAAGCGCATGCGCCCCCCACCTGATTGCCCGGCTGCCTTGCCCGCGTGCCCATCTACAACCGATGCCCACACATCCACCTGTACTTTGCAGTGTATTTTGCAGTGTAGTCAACGCACCTGTGACCCAGAAGCGCATCTCCCCCTCAACTTGGTCGTCCAGCTGCCTTCAGCCAGCTTACACTACCCATGCGCACCGACAGCTAAACAGCGCCCCACCTGTGACCCAGAAGCGCATGTGGCCCTCCACCTGGTCGTCCAGCTCCCGAAGCCGCTTGAGCACCTTCTCGCTGAACCCGCCGCTCAGCCACGCCTTGTAGAAGCCTGCCAGTGGTGCAGGGTTGCAAACTTGCTTGTTCCCCGAGACCTGGCATTTGTGGCTTGGAAGCTTGCGCTTCGTGTGGTGAGGGGCAGGCGCATGGGCAACTGCCCGCTTCAGCGTGCAGTCAACACCTTCCCAACACTGGGCAATTAGAGTAGCCTTACCTGCGTGGCAGCGCACAGTGCGCCCCTTGTATTTGCGCTCCGGCTGGTGCAGCACCGGCCACGCCTTGATGTCGGTCATTACGTTCTCCATGGAAGACGTCCCCCTAGATGGTTTGAAAGGAGAGTGCAGCCGCACAAACACATGCTTGTGCGGTGCCAACGACTGCTTGGAAGCCAGCGGGGCAGAGCGGCGGCAACCACCAACTTCCATCCTCGCCGAATGTGCATGCGCAGCTCGGCGGCAGGGCATGGCTGCGTTGGCCGCAGAGCAAAGTAATTTGGCACCTACAGTCTCACCTGCCTGGATTAGAACACAAATCACACACACAATGCCACAGCACAGGCAAGCAAACCCACACACCAGCAAACATGAACACCCACCCACCCACCTGAACGCAATCACCGCCTGCTGCTTGGCCACGCTCCAGGCCAGCACAGCGTGCGTGTCGGTGTCGGGGTCCAGAATCTTCTCCCACTGTACGAATAAAGGGATAACGTGCAGTGCTGTGGATTCAGAGCGGAACTTCTACGGAAGGGACAGTGGTGCGTGTCGGTGTCAGGGTCCAGGATCTTTTCCCACTGTATGGGGGAGGAAGGGCATCGGGTTGCAGTTGAGAAAGGACATGGTAACATGATGACGGCGCACGGTGTGTGCGTGTCGGTGTCGGGGTCCATAATTGTCTCCCACTGCATGGAATCGCAGGAGATGGTTTGCTTGTTGTTTTCTCCAGCCCCACAACACCTTGGTGCGCGTCAGCGGGTGTCAACAGCTGCGCTCCGTCATACACAGCCCGCTGTGCGCCTGGTGCAGACCGAACAGTGCGATGCGTTGCGGCATCCCTCGCATCCACTGCAATCTGCCGGAGAAATCACGTGTTGCAGTGCCATGCCATGGCTAGGCCTCACCTGGTCCAGGCCGAGCAGCTCCACTGCATGCTGGATGTTCACGTGTTTAAGCCCTTGCGCATGAACCCCGTCACCTCGTTTAGCATGCCCTGCAGGTGTGGGTTGTTGGTTGGAAGCGAGGAGCGGTTGCAGATCTGAAGATGCCAAGCATGATATGAGCAGAGGTGCCGGTGTGCTGGCGGGGCGGTTGTTTTTGGGCGTGGTTGCGCGGGTGAGGCATGACGCAACCGTTCGCTGCGGGCAGCGGGGTGGGACGAATGTGCCAGGCTGTGCACTGCGAGCATGTTTCAGACAAAAGGGATTGCGGCTTGACAACACAGGTGAGGCATGAGGTGTAGAGGAATGGAGCGAACCGAGGGGCGCCATAGCTCTGGATGGTGCCAGTCCAATTCCTGTGATAAAGAAGCCATTGCAAGCAAGGGCTTGGGAGCAGGGCAGGAGGAAGGCGAAGCCGCTTTATCAACACCTAGCTTGCAGCCTCTAAAGCCAGCCCAAAGCACAGCACAACGCAGCCATAACACACCTGCTCGCCCGCCGCCGTGGCGGCCTCGCTGGCCGCCAGCAGCGCGTTGCGGCGCGCCAGGTCAGCAGGCACAGCGGCCTGCGTCCAGGAGAACTCCTGCAGGAACGCCTGCAGACAAAGAGGGCAGGGCAACACACAAGGACGGTTGCCGGTACTGAGTGAGGTGGCCAGAAACCGTCGTGCTGGTGTGCCGCCCATGTAGGATGCAGAGCAGCGATGAAGAGCAGCAACGAAGGCCAATTGTCCCAGTGTGACCAAGCTCTGGTCGCACCTGCACCAGCGGGCTGTCCCAAGCGCTGGAGGTTGGCGAGTAGCTGCGGCAGGGCAGAAGAGCGGGATTGGATCAACATATGCAAAGCAGTGGGTCTGTTGCAGCTTGCAAGGACACGCCACGTCAGCAGCGCAACATGTGCTACGGCGCAGCTCATGCCCCGACAAGGCGAGCAGAGTGCTGCACCACACCCAGCGGCTCACAGAATGTTCAGCACGGTTGCCGCCAGCGTGAGGGACAGCTCCAGGGGGAGGTTGCCCATCTGGGAGTTGACCGCCGCCACGCAGTCGCTCTGCATGGGGTGCATGGGCAGGGCAGAGGGGACATGCCTGGTGAGGGAGGTGCTGGACGGTGGTGAAAACAGAGCCTTCTGTTTCTGCAGGCAGCATCACGAGCACCCAACTCCTGGGCGCAGCAGCAGCAGCTGCGCACGGGCAGCCACCCACCTGCAGCGTTGGCACCACTTCCAGCAGCACCGTGCTCAGGAAGAGCGCAAACTGGACGGGGCCGATTGTGCGCAGCTGCACCCGCACAAAGATCTGAGTGTCCCTGCAGGAGTGGGTTGTTGGGTCGGGAACAGGCTGGTTGGAAACAGTGATGCACTGCTGACATGACAGTGCAACAGAGCATGGCACAGCATGGCACGGCACAGCATGGCACAGCGCGGCCCGGCACGACGCAGGCCAGCACGGCGCAGCACAGCACAGCAGGCAGCTCACTTGTAGCGGGAGTAGGGCAGGGAGCGGTGGTCGATGAGCGCCTTGCGTGCGTACCACCACCAGATGAAGAGGAAAAGCACCACGACGACCAGGGACACAACTGCAAGTTGCAGGGCAGACAGGAGGAGGTGAAGAATATCAGTCAAGATCAGGAGGAGGAGCACAACGGCCATCAACGGCACAACAGCAGGGAAGGAGAGGGATGCATGATGGGGTTGCAAGGTACGTGGTTTGGCATCACGAATCACACAAGTGTATGCCTTTTGCTCCATCGTCTGCAAGCCTCAAACTAAATAGCTATAACTCACTGGCTCCCGCCTCAGCCAGCGGCGGCTTGCCGCACTGGATGGTTGAAATCTGCGTGCTGCAGCCGCCCTCGAATGCGCGGAAGGCGCCCGCATTGTTCAGCCGCAGCTGCGGGGAGGGGCGGGAGAGGGGCATTGGGTGGGGTGGGATGGGATGAGTGGCACGAGGAGGGATGAATCGTGATGGTCATGTATGCATCTTGGCTCAGCCGCGACATCATGGCCAATTCTGGTCACAGCATTTCGCACTGCAGAAATCCACGCAAGCATCCCCCCAACATGAGCTCACCCGCCCGGCCATGGCCATGGCAGCCGCGGCCACCAGCAAGGCCCAGAGGCAGAGCACAACAACATGCGCCCGCGCTCGAGCCTGCCAAGGCTGGTCCGCCATCAGCATGCGGTCGGGCTGCATGGGGGAGGGCGAGGGGTGAGCACTGGATGTGAGGGGCAGACAGACGTGGCACACATCCACACGCTGCACAGTCGCCGGCGTGTGCGCTGCTGCCCTCAGTGTGCGCTGCTGCCCTCAGACGCCCACCAGGCGGAAATGTGTACGCATTGTACAAGACATTCATAGGACGGATCCCACTCACATTGGCGTTGAGCGCGCCCCTGCCTCGCCACAGCTGCATGCCGCATGCAGCGCCAAACCCCATCTATCCACGAAACGACTTGAAACCCAGCACAGCACACTCACATCGGCGTCGAGCGCGCCCTTGCCCCGCCACAGCTGCATGTTGTGCAGGCGCGCCAGCATGTAGAGCATGGCAAAGGCAAAGGCGATGCGGCGCAGGAAGTCCAGGACCGCCAGTGGCACCCAGGGATACCTAGCAGGGTGGGCGGGAGGTGGAAGAGAGCAGAAGGGGTTGGGTTGCGGGCAGGGAGGTTGTAGAGGGCCGCCCAAACATAGGGGTTCGGCAGGCCACTGCCTAGCGCCACATTTCAGTTGCCGCAGGCGCCGCTATCGCAGGCTGGCTCAGCACACCCGCCACTGCAGACGTGCAATGTGCAGCGTGGCCAGTGGGCAGGCCATGCCACTCACCCACAGTCGCTTATTGTTTGAGGGTAAAAAAGCAGGGAACAGAGCAGTTCAGACGGGTTTTGATGGGTCGCACTGTAGAACAAAAGCCCCACAACCCAGCTCCTTGACTCACCCGCAGTCAGGTTCGCTGAGCACGTCCGCCACTGAATCCCCCACCAGTTCATGCATTTGAGCATCCCTCAATCAATTGCCCTCACCCACAGTCCGGTTCGCTGAGCACGTCCGCCACCGCAGCCGTGTAGAAGGCAGTGTAGGCAATCCAACAACTTGCGGAGTTCAACAGCACAAAACACCCTTGCAGCACTCACCCGCAGTCAGGTTCGCTGAGCACGTCCGCCACCGCAGCCGTGTAAAAGGTGGTGTAGACAATCACGATGCCCAGCAGCAGCGTGGAAGTGTTGAAGAAGTAGCGCTGGCGGCTGGTGCTGCATAGCAACATCGGGCGACGGGCAGCAAGCGTCAGGATTAAAGAGGCAATAGGAAAGGGGACACCATGCAGACAGAGCAGCGCTGGGCGTCAAAAGCTTGGGCTGCCATTCTCCAAACCGTGCATAATGAAGCGGCAGTGTTGTGGGTCAGCAGACAGCCCAGCAAGCAGGCTCATGCGGTGACAATGCGCGCAGCCCAGCTTGTGCCATCAACATGCATGCCCGACTGGCACAACCAAACAGCCAATGATAGAGCCCCACTGATCCGACTCACAAGGCCTGGCCGGAACGCTTGACGCGCGCCATGCCCGACAGCACCATGAGCAGGCAGCCCAGCAGGATGGCCAGGCAGATGCAGCAGAGGACCAGCTCCGCCATGTACTGCCGTTGCAGCTGCAGGCATTGCAATGGAAGGGGGCAGGGTACAGAGGGAGAGGAGTGAGCGGGAGGCGCGTGTCGCAATGCAGCTGCAGGCAGAAAGGCAGCTAGGCATCAGCAGAGGATGAGCTCCGCATGTACTGCCGTTGCAGCTGCGAAGCGGGGGAGGTGGGGTGGGCGGTGGGCGGTTGTGCCACTTACCCCCTGGCGTTGCAATTGCGGGGGTAAGGGGTGAGGCATGCACAGCAGCGCGGATGCACCAGACACGTGGCCAACCACAGTGCGCGGTGCACAAAGGGCCACAGCTTGCTGCGGACATACGACATCAGGCGGCATTGCATCCAAGCTGGCCAAACTGTGCAGCCGCTCCCCACAACCATGCAAACGCTTGCACAACAAAGCCCTCACGTCCTGCAGCGTCTTGACGCTGCCCTGCACCGACAGCAGCGCCACGGCGGCCAGGCAGAACATGAGGTTGAGCAGGATGACGCTCCAGGTCAGCAGGCGCGCCTGCCGCTTGGTGGCCACCTGCCGTGGGGGAGGGAGCGAGAGTAAATGTTATCTGACATGGCAGGAAGAGCAGGACGACGCTCCAGGTGAGCAGGCGCGCCTGCCGCTTGGTGGCCACCTGCCGTGGGAAAGGGAGCGCAGCAGTCAATGAGCAGCTTGGCAGGATGGCACAGGGTAGGGGTGCTTCAGGTGTCCGGGGGCCTGCTGCTTTGCAGCACCTGCCCAGCTGCGGGTTGCATCCGGGCAGCAAGCATGTTAGGCCTGCGTCGCATCCAGCAGCTTCATACGTCCGCAACTGTGCAAGCTGCAACGGGCCGAGCGGGCAGGCGGCATCCCACGCTCTCCCGGGCGTCGAGCTGCGGGCGGACCGGATAGCGGCAAACCATCGCAAATGAAGTCCATCCGCTGCCTGCCTCCACTCACATCCACGCGCAGCGTCACACGCCGCCTGGCCACCTCCTCTGCTTTTGTGTACATGCTGTTCTGTTTCTCCAGTTCTGCCGAGCCTGGCGGCTTGACATCGCCGTCGACCTTGAGTGGCGGCGGCGGCGGCGCGGCGGCGGCGGCGGCAGCAGCGGCTGGTTGCGCAGTCGCCGCGCCGTTCGGCGCATCCGGCTGCCCGTCTGGCGGCTCTGCGGGCATGCTGCCGAGCGGCGCGTTCTGCCGGCAACTGGGGTTCGGCTGTTTGGGGGGTTCCACGGGACTGGCTGTTCGCGGCCTTGCTGGCCGTAGATAAGCTCTGCAGGCCGCAGATCAGCTTTTGGGCACTGCCGGGGAGCGTGGGCGGCAATGTTCCTGCCGCGCCGCATCAGGGCTTACTGAGAAAGTGCACTAGCACCTCGCCTGGCGTCGCTGAGACATTCTCAACCGCCTGCGAGCCGTTTGAGCATTGCCAAGGGCAACCGGCCGCTGCAAGCAGGTGGGTCGGCCCCCGTCCTCGCGCCCCAGGTGCAGCAGGCTGCTTGCGCTGCTCCCGAGACCTCCCGACACACGCAGATGGCCTGTGAGCACAGCTGCAAGCCGCGGAGCAGCGCCACAGGGCAAGCTCCGACCGCCGCCGGTGGCGCCGCTGCCGCCGCCGAGTGCCCGTCCCAACCCGCTACCCTGCTGCTGCTTGTCGGCCCCCGCACCCTCTTTTTCCTGTGGCCGGCAGGCGAGACCATCAATCTACAACAAGGATGCCCAGTCGGGGCCCAGTTGATTGGACGGTGGAGGATGTGCAGGTGGGTGCTAATCTAGGGGCATAATTAGCAACCGCTCTGGAATGGGTCCATCCCTTGTGGGCATGGCGACCAAACCAGCTGCTCGTGTGCCTGCGTTCCCCTGCAAGCGCTCAACCGGCAACAAAACAGTGATTGAGCAGCGCCGTTGCTATCCAGATTGTGCGTGGCAAACACATCCAGCCGCTTGGCGCCTCTAATGCCGCAAACACTCGATCAGCATTGGCACTTCTGCTCTCCTGCACCGCAGGAGTGGCTGGTGAACGATCTGCAGCTGCCGGCCAATGTCGCAGCTGCTTTCAAAGACAACGCAATCGGGGGACCAGGTATCTAACCACTACCAGCTGATAACGTCTTGACTGGGAAAGACGTGACCAGCCGTCGCTTGCATGCAACGGCCAATGGTATCAATCCATCATGCGTGTCGATCCCTCATGCCGTGCAGACCTGCTGACACTCTCGGATGAGGACCTGACCGCCGAGTTGGGCTGCAAGACTTTGCAGGCAAGCAACTGCGGCACTGTCGTTTGGTTCCTACCTGTTTGCTTGCTTGCCTGCTTCACGCCAGCGGCAGCCTGCGCAGTCCTCCTCATGCAAAGCGCCTGCTAGCTGCCTTTCCAACCGCATTCCCCGCACACGCTGACCTGGCTGCAACTGCATGCTGTGCTCCCAACAGGCGCGCAAGATCCGCCAAGCCCTGGTCAAAATGGGCTTCCATGCACCCGGCACAGAAGCAGCGGCAGCAGAGGCGCCCGCGACGGCCGCCGCCACGCCTGCAGCTGCTGCCCCCGCTGCCGAGCCCAAGCCTGCGTTGGCGGCCGCGGCTGCGCCTGCGGCAGCAGAGGCTGTGGCTCCGCCGCCAGCTGGCTACCCGCCCCCCGCCGCCGCTGCGCCGCCGGCCTATCCCCCACCCCCCGGCGCGCCTGTGCCTTACGGCATGCCGCCGCCGCCTGGTGCACCCGTGCCCTATGGCGCGCCTCCCCCTGCCTATGTGTATCCGCCGCGTAAGCTGCGCTGTGTAGAGGGTTGGCATGATGGCGGCGCTTGTGTGCAGCAGAAGGCATGCTTGGCTAGCGTCGGCGCTGCTGTGTAGTTTGTACCCTGCATATGTGCCACCCGCGCTCTGCGGTCTGCAAACGCAGCTGCTGAAGAAAGCAGCCACCTCCTCGGCCCCACCTGGTGCAGCGCCCGAGACCGCCCCGCCCCCCAAGGACAACACCGGCAAGAAGGTGGCAGCTGCCGTGCTGCTGACCTCGGGCAACCGGTGAGCTGGCGGTGGTGTTAGTTTGAGGGGTGTTAGTTGCTATATAAACGTCCAGTCTGCTTGTTGCACATCCAGTCAACCAACAGCTCAACAAATCAATAAACCTGTAGCTAGGGTTTTGTTGGGATGCGTCCTAATTGGCCTGGCAGCTGGCGCAGAGTGCTGCGCTGTGCCAACAAAGATGCCCCTGCGTGTCCTGCTGCTTGTCCTGCTGATGCCTGCTTCCTCACAACTTCTGCTCGCCCCCGTTCGGTCGCATTGCGATTGCAGGAACATGCGGCGTGGCTTTGCCCTGGGGCGCCTGACTTGAGGGGAGAGGAGACGCAGCAGCTTTTGGACCACAGGCTTGTCTTAAAAGCGCAGCATTCGGCTGCGCACGCTGCCAGCTGTGCAACTTCGGGGCTGTATCCACCTTTTGAGAACCTGCGGGGGTTGCATTTCCACCGCCGCTACGCAGTTGTATTAGCCTTGACAGCGCCAATCAAGCTGCAATGATTTATCTGCCATGTATGTTCGCCGCACCTCTAGCTGCCTTTGCTCATTGTACCACGGCCTTGCCACCTGTTTGCCATACGTCGCCTGACCAGCCACAACTTGTGCAGTGCGCCCTACACTTCATCATTGTCTGTAAACGTGCCCCAGCAGCTGCGCACAGCGGTGCAAGCGGCGGTCTGTCGAGCAACAGCGCTGCGCTGTGCATGCCGCCAATGACTCAGCATTTGAGGAATCGCAGGGGCTGCGTTGCCCGTCCCGGGGCGTATCCTCCGTCAAAGTCCTTGCCCTGATCGTTCAGCAGAGCGCACCGCCGAGCATCGGGAAGTGCACGGAGCCGCAAGCCGAAACAGGTGCGTATTTGGCAGAAAGCCTGCTGCTATCGATCTGTGAGTACACAGCCACCGCCCTGTGCTTGCGGCGGCACGTTGCAGCCAACTAGCAGTGCACCGCCTGTTGCCGCCGCCGCCGCCGCCGCCGATGCCGCCGGGACGGCGCCACTTCAAGTTTGCACTGCACCTTTCCCACCACGCGCCTGCCACTTGGGCGCTCTCCACCTGCATGCTTCAATGCCATCGCATCTGCAGACCTACTCCCCGAAGGCAACGAGAAGCAGCAGCACAATGCCAAGCCGCGGCCCGGTGGATTGGAGCGTGGAGGATGTGCAGGTGGGTGCCGCCCGACTAAATTTGGATGGATCATGGATCGATACGTTGCATAGCTGGGTGCTGCCCAGCTGACGGCTGACTAGTGCTGTCCCTCCCAATAGTACGCTGCTCTTCCAACTGACATAGAGTGTGCGCCACTAGTTGCATGTTCAACGCACTCGGCCATGCGGCCCCCATGTATGGTTCTTTCAATCCACTTGCACCGCAGGAGTGGCTGCTGAACGAGCTGCAGCTGCCGGCCACTGTGGCAGCTGCATTCAAAGAGAACGCAGTTGCAGGGCCGGGTGAGACGCGCCCGTGCACGTTCAGTACACCTGCCTGCCGGTGCATGCATGCATATGCCGCCTTGCCTGCCGAGAGTGCTAGCGCTGCTGCCCCTGCCTCCTGAGCGTCACCCTGTACTCTACTTCCTATATTGATGCTATTGACAGATCTGATCGGCCTGTCGGATGAGGACCTTACCAGTCTGCTAGGCTGCAAGCCGCTGCAGGCAAGCAAGAAGCGCACAATGGCTGCTGACCAGCTCTATCGAGGGGCAGGTGCTGCCTGCTGAGCTGCATTGGGCAGCACACCGTCAGCTCTAAACACAATGTACCTTGCTCCACCTGTTACCATGTTATTTGTGCCCGACAGGCCCGCAAAATCCGCAACGCCCTGGGGAAGATGGGATTCAGCGCTCCTGGCGCAGAGGAAGCAGCGGCAGAGGCGGCGGCAGCAGATGCTGCTGCAGTGGCGGCCGCCGCTGCCGCCGCCGCTGCGGCTGCGGCTGCGGCCGCCGCACCGGCGCCGGCCCCTGCCGTGGCAGAGAAGCAGGCTGCAGCCCCTGCCCCTTCGGCCCCCGCCCCACCGCCCGCTGGCTACCCGCCGCCGACAGCTGCGCCGGTTTACGCCGCCCCGCCGCCCGGAGCTGTGCCCTACGGCGCCCCGCCCCCTACCTACGTGTACGGCCCTCGTGAGTCGGCTTCCTGTCATCTATTCTGCATCAGCAAGCTGTGCGGCTATCACTCTCGTCACCACCTGCAGGCAGCATGCTGGCACACATCGGTCACATCAACAAGTTGCTATCCTCTTCCCACCACTGTGCCGCTTTCCTGCCGCCCAACACCTTGCAGCGCCCACGGCTGTGCCAGTGGCGGTGGCGCCAGCGCCCCCGCCGTCCCGGCGCAAAGACACGAGTGTGGTGAAGACTGCGGCGACGGCCGCGGTTCTGATCAAGGGCGACAGGTGAGGGCTGTGTGCTACAGGCTGGCTTGGTCCAGGTGCAGCTGAGCAAGGCCTGCAAACATACGTTTTTGGAGGACTAGTTGGAAGAGTTTGAATAAGTGCATGTTGCCGAGGAATCGGCCGTGGCTGAGGGCCCTAATGCCATGGTTTCAATCCTGTAAGCCCCCCATGCCTGCCTGTCCCCGCCCGCAGGAACATGCGCAAGGGCTTCCTGCTGGGCAAGATGCTGTGACCGGCAGCACTGCGGCCAGTAGTGCCGCCAGCAGCAGCTGCAGCACAGGGGCAGCAGCGGCAGCAGCAGGAGCAGCGGCAGCAGCCCCAGCAGCAGCATGAGGGTCAGCGGCAGCAGCAGACCCAATATGAGTGAATTCTGTTTGCTTTTTGCTGAACAGGCAGCTTCTGCAAGCCTGTTAGCGGGCGTACATGTAAGTGTATTGACAGTGTGTGGTGAGTAGATGGTACAGAGGAACGGCATGCAGAGAACATGCACAGTCAATGTGCGCAGAGGTCAGTTCGGGCTGGACGGTTCGAGCGCGTAGCGGGCGAAATGGGCGCCGAGGTCGCTGCGCTGCAACCACTGAGGTGCACACATGTCGCTCCCAGCAGCACCGCACAACCGGTGGGCACAACATCTGCCTCACTGCGACTCCTGCCGCTTGCGCAGGTCCTCCTTCTCCAGGTCCAGCGGCTTGCCTGCGGAGGAGTTTCAATCGAAACTGACTGGTAAAAATAAGTGGTTGGAAAGACAAACAGACGGCGGCAGGTCCTCCTTCTCCGGGTCCAGAGGCCTGCCTGCCAGGAGGGGCGAATCAGAGTTGGATGCAGCTTCAGCTGCGAAGTGACTGCTATCCTTACAATCAGAATGCTTGCGCACCGCTGGTGTGGCAGTACATGTCCATCACACCTTCAAACTTCGCTGTCGCCGTTGCGAAGGCATGAGACTACCAAGGACCAACAGACAGAAACGCACCCGTGATGCGGCGGTACATGTCCATCACGTCGTTGATCTCCGTCTCAAAGTGGCTGGTGGCGTCGTAGCCCTGCGGGGGCAAACAATGATGATGTGCAAGTGGATGGAGTCAACCTCTGATCGCAAAGTGGCTGGGGGCGTCGTAGCCCTGCAAGGGCAAAAGATGCACGGCAGCCAGAGAGGCACTGCTAGACTGCTAGTATGTCGATCGCTTGTGGAGGAGTCCTGCGTGCCAGCAAGCACGGGCAGCTGCTAGCAAAGTCAAACAGGACGTCCACTGCCAACAGGACGTCCAGCATCTTTGAGAGTAAGCAACTGAGGCCAGAGTGCTGAATTGACGCAGCCAGCTCCCACCTTGGAGATGTAGGCCTTGTCGCGGCTGCCGTCCTCAACGGGCTCGTACACGTCCACCACCTGCAAGAGGGCACAACAACAAATGGTGGGTGCAGGCCCATGCACACGAACAGGAATGGCACCCAAGTACAACAGCTGGTCGGGCACGCAGGTTGCAAGTCACAGTTAGGGAGCTGGAGAGCCTTGCTAGAACATGTCGCACGGAGCCGCGTGCTGCATGTGAATGCATCAACAACAAATCACAGCACTTGTGCGCACCTCGACAAACTTCTCGTCAATCTTGCCCAGCAGCTGCAGGCCTGCAGAGAATGAAGGGCACGTGGAGGTGGGACAGTTGTCGGCCCGGCAGCGACCATGCAAAGCCAGCAAGCACACCAGCCTGCAAGGCACTAGCTGGCACACCCACCACTAGCTTGAGCTGTTGGCAGCAGCAAATGGCTGCCCACCTGGCGCCAGCTCGGCCTGCGGGTCAAGACCTTTCCACCGTGGTGCCCAAACTTGCACAAGAAGAGCAGTCTGAAACAAATGCTTGATCATAGTCTCACCTGGCGCCAGCTCGGCCTGCGGGTCTGAGGTCTCCACCGTGGTGCTCACAAACGCGATCCACTTGTCGCGGGGCGCCACGTTGTGGGTGTAGGAGCAGCAGAACACGTAGATGTCTGCAGGGAGGATGAGTCGGTTTTGCTGTTGGATGCTGATTATTTGACAGCCACGAAGAAGTGAGTTGTTGTAATCAGCAGTGGGTGTAGGAGCAGCAGAACACGTAGATGTCTGTGGGCAGGGTGATTGCAGCAGGTTGCTCAACAGCCACACACAACGTTCGCGGTGGAAAACGAAGCAGGGAGACTGGGGGCGGCACAACCTTGCCCTTCCACACAGCCCAGCCTGCAGTGCTGCCTGCTCATCATGGCTACAACTGAGCTGCTTCTGCCGCAGGCTGTGCAGCTGCAAGCGACTGCAACAAACAACAGCGCAAGCAGCCGGCCAACACTGCCTGCGCACCGTGGCGGCGGTTGAGCTGCTTCTGCGGCAGGATGATCTGCACGCTGTGGCTGTCGTTGGTGGAGGGGATGGGGTGGCTCATGATGCACATCGCGCGCACCACGCGGCTGCTCTTGCGGACCTGCCAAGGCAGTTCAGAGATCGCAGACAGATTAGCACAGGTAGGCCGCCGTGGAGGAATGGGGGCGGGAAAGAATGAGAGGTTTGTGATGCAGCACGCGAAAGAGGTGCATGGGCCAGCAACACATGCCGACATGCAACCCCCATTCTCAGCACCGTTCCTTGGCCCGCCCATTCATCATCAATCAATTACAGCCCACCTTCTCCTGGAAGTAGGTGGGGTCCCCCACAACCAGCTTGGCCTTTGCCGTCCCATACATCTTGCCTACTTGCAATACATCCATGCCCTTCATTAGCAACCCACCTTTTCGCGGAAGTAGGTGGTGAGACGGCCATGGGGTCGCGCACAACCAGCTGCCCCCTTGGCCGTCTCATCTATCATTCTTATTGCAATACATCCGTGCCCTTCATAAGTAACCCACCTTCTCCCGGAAGTAGGTGGGGTCCCGCACAACCAGCTTCGCTTTTGCGGTCTCGCCCATCATTTCGATTACTTGCAAGACACATGCATGCCCTGCATCAATAGCCCACCTTTTCGCGGAAGTAGGTGGGGTCCCCCACAACCAGCTTGGCCTTTGCGGTCTTGCCCTCGCTGCGCACCCCCACCGCCACGCCCGCCTCGTCATACACCACCTGGAAGGGATTGGGGCAGGCTGTGCGACATGAGTGGACAGTAAGCCAGCAATCAGGGCAGCGGCAACTGGCACTGCCTGGACCCTGTAGATCCAGCACAGCAGGCTTGTGGACCAAAGTAATGACGTGCTCGAGAGGCCAACAGAAATTGGGAACACAGCAGCAGTCCTCACCTCCACATCCGGCTTGGCCAGCATGTAGGTGCCGCCATACACCGCCGACAGCCGTGCAAACGCCTGCGGCGGGGGCAGTGCTTCAATTGGTTGGTGCTCGGCGGGGAGGCAGTGCCAGCAGTCCAGACACTGCCACGCTATGTCCTTTCAACTTGCATTGCCAGCTGAGCTGCAAGCACAGGAAGCCATACCGACGAGCGCAGAGCACCCTGCTTCGCTGCTTGCTGCTGCGTTGCGCTGTGCTGTGCTGTGCCACGCTGTGCTGTGCCACGCTGTGCTCACCTGCGGCAGCTCGCCCAGGCCGTACAGCGGGTAGATGTAGGGCGAGGTGAGGCCCTCGTACCTGTGAGGGGCAAGGGCAGGCACCACAATGCATTGATAGAGTGGTTGGTGGCCACGCTCCGGCAGCCAGTAACGCGCAGCATCGAGCAGCGTGAACAGGTGCTAATAGCGCTCAGCGCTCGCAGCAGCAGCGGCAGCCCATCTCTCACGGGATAATGCCATGGCAGCAAACCTTGGTTTCTGCGCTCCCACTCAATCGCACACCCTGGCTTCTACATACAAGCTTGCAGCAAGCCTCGCTCACCGCATCATGCTCTCGTAGTACAGCTTGATCTTCTGGACCGTGGGCATCGCGGGCTGCACACAAACAGGAGGGCAGCCAGCTGGTATGTACTGCTAAGCAGCAAGAGGCGCATACGGACAGGCGCGCAGCAGCATTTGCTGCCGTGCTGCTCAATGCATGGCAGCCGCCAGGCAAGCCTGCTGGCCCAGCAGTTGTCCACTGGCCAAGTATTGGCATCCAGGCATCAAAAACTACCCACCTGCATCATGTAGGCGTCGTTCTGGTGCAGCGCGATGGCGTGGCCCACAAAGTCAATCGTCTGCAGCCAGGCGGGGGAGCTAGCTAGTTAGCTGGAGGGATTTAGGCGGCTGTGCATCGTTTTCATTGCCCCAAACTACAGCTGCTGACGCGGACCCCTGGCACCCAACACAGCAGCTTAGCATGCACATTCAACACAGCAGCCTTGTCTGCAAAACCAGGCCAAGCTGCGTGCACCACGCACAAGCCCCCAGCGCTGGCACCCAACACAGCTGCCTTGCCTGCACGTCCAGGCCAAACTGCGTGTACCACTCACAGCCCCAGGCACTGGCAACCAAATTAGCTGCCTTGCCTGCACGTCCAGGCCAAACTGCGTGTACAGCTCGTGCATGGTCATGCGGGACAGGTCCCAGTTGCGCCACGTCTGCAGGCGGGTGCAGGTACAGGGAGCAATGGCACATGGGCAAAGGAATGCCAGGCCGCAGACAGCATGCCTGGTCATGAGCTGCAAGGCCATTGCAGGCGGCCTATCAGGTCTCTATCGCGCCCCTCTCCTCCTGTCACCCCTCCCCTCACCTGCGGGTTGCGCTCGTCGTACTGCTGGCAGAAGGAGAAGAACTTGGCTGCCCGCCGCTTCTCAAACAGGCCCATCAGCGGGCTCTTGAGCGCCTCCCAGTCGGTGGCGGGCACCTGGGATGGACAGATGGACAGGTGCAGGTAAACGTGTGGAAACCGTGTGGAAACCGGGTGCTCGGAAGTGCACTGAGCAAGCCGGGCCATCGGGACCCCTGTCCCCGTCCCTCCAGTGCCGCAGCTCAACCTTCCTGTCTCTCAAGTGCATCCCAGCCAGCCCACCTTCTCCACGCGGCCCTTGTTGAAGACATAGGATCCGTCCACCGACTTGAACTCCAGGTACTTGGTGACATCGGTGTGGATCAGAATCTTAACCATGTTGCCGTTGGCCTGTGAATGAAGCAAAACAGAAGAACAGCGTCAGCACAGCAGGATCGTTCGAGACAAGACTCTTGCATCAGTAGAGGCAGGCCTGGGTCAGGATCTTGAGCATGTTGCCGTTGGCATGTGGGAAGGAACTGGCGATGTACCAAAAGCAGCAGTTGGTCTTGAGCAACTGCTCTGATCCCATCTTGGCCCTGCTGCCCTTGCACCTGCAATCCATTTGCGCATCAACACATCTCACTGCAAACACACATGCTTGCATGCGCACTGGCTTAGCCACCAGGCGATGCTTGATTGGCGCATTTTTCCCGCACCACAATCGCACCATGATGAACTTGGGCACCAGGCCCAGGCCCTGTGCTGATCACCAAGTTAGTGCGTATCGTTTCTCAAAGAAAACGTAAGCTCAACGCACCATGATGAACTTGGGCACCGGTCCCCTTCACTGATCAGCCAAGCAAGTGTTTGCAACAACTTGTTACAGCACCACATTCGCACCATGATGAACTTGGGCACCAGGTCAACATTGTAGTCGCGGCTGGGCCCCAGCGCCGGAGGCGGCTGCTGGCCGGGGCGGAAGCGCTCGTACAGCTGCAGGGGCAGTAGAGGCGGCAGACGCAGTCAAGTGAGCTGCAGAGCAGCGAAGAAAGAATGAGTTGGGCTGCGGGCCGGAGCACAACCGCTCATACAGCTGCGGTTGTGCGTGGGCGTTAAACCGATGGGCGTCAGGCTGGCAGACGCCCACTGCTGCTGCCCATTGCAGGCGCCGCTGCCAAACTTCATGCTGGCAGCCCTGCCGCTTTGTGCTGCGCTCAGTTCTGGTTCACAGCAGCACCAGCAGCCCATGGCCAGAAGCCGAGGCCACCCCTTTGCGGGCTGCCACTGCTGCTATTGCCGCCTTGCGCATGCTGCCACTCTTCCAGCCCACTCAACGCAGCAGCTGCGCCCCGATATGTGCAGGTTTGTTCCTCCACTCCCTTGCGGGCCTGCCGCGGACCTGGTTCAGGTTGAGCGACGCCGACTGGCCGCCATAGTAGTTGTTGCGGTCAATGTGCAGCACCTGCAGGCAAATAACGTAGCAATCTTTCATACCGGAGCAGCAGGCGGAGCGCCGGGGCCGCCCCCAGCAGGCAGCTAAACGTGCGGCGCAAAGGGAGAGCGCGAGCCATGCGCGCCGCTGTGCTTCCGCCCAGCACCCACCTTCAAGCCGTCCACCGACAGCAGGCCGGAGATGATGCACTCCTTCAGGCCCGTGCCCAGCACGATGGCGTCATACTCCTCATCCATGGCGGCAGCTCAGCCGGCCCTGCGGTTGGGCAGGCGGCGGGCAAGTGGGCGGCAGGCGGCGCCGGCGGCGGTGGAGGGCTGGCACCGGCTGCTGTGGCAACACCGCGACTCAATCCGGGTATCCGAGTTCTCGGCGCGCCAGCCAATGCGGCCGGCGAGCGCAGCGGTGGCCGGAAGGCGGAGTGCGCAGGGCGGGCGGGGTGGTGCGGCAATGGGAGGCCTTTAGCAGCCCAGATCACCAGTCTGACGCACCTCAGGAATCAGATCCCGTGCAGCGGAGGGCTGCAAAGCGAGGGGAGGCAACTGCCGGGACGGTCGCGCGCGCCTGCCGGCCACTGGCGATCTCCGCTGCACCCTCGCGGCTGCAGGCTTGCCTGATCAGCCAGCAGCAGTGGTCCTTGTTGGCCTTGCCGTCCCGCATGGAGCCCTCTCCGGCAAAATGCGGCCAGGAGAGACTCGCTGCAGGCCTCCCTTGCGCCTGCAGGCAATCGGAGCGCGCTCAATTGTGACTGCACGCATTGCTGCCGGCTCGCCAAGGCCCCCTGGCGGCTGAAGCCCTTGCCACAGCTCAAACTCGGCTGCCTCTCAGCGCCCGCCAGGCTCACCCCGCCCTCCCAGCCCATGGCAGCGGCCTTCAGCGCGCTTGCCGTGGCGGCCGCAGGGCCCCTGGCCCACCGCCGCACCGCCGCCACCGGCCCGGCCCCCGCCGCGCCCCTGCGGCAGCAGGCGTGCTCGCAGCAGCAGCAGCGCCGGCCAGCGGGCCGGACGGCACTCCAGACTGTAGCAGCTAGCGGCCCCCGCAGCGAGGCCGACCTCTACCAGGCATCGGTGGCGGTGCCGGCCCCCGCGCCGCCGCCGCCGCCGGGGCAGGCAGCGGGCGGCATCGCCGGGCAGCCCTTGTACGTTACCGGTCCGCTGGCACTTGTTGGCCTGTTCGCAACGCTGCGCATCGGCAAGGCGATCCAGAAACGCATGTGAGTGCGTGTTTCCTGGGGTGGCGGGGGCTGGAATGTCCTGCAACTGCGAGTGTTTTGCTTGCCAGCCGGGCCTCGCGCTGTTTCGGTTGGGGCGGCGGTTGGGGGTGGGTAGGCCGTGGGGCAACGCCCCTGGGGCAGTGCATGCTGCTCAACAGCGTGGAGATGGGCTCTGGCCTGCACACACTGATCTCGGCAGCCCACCGTGCGCTGTTATCCCCAACCCATTCTGTGCTGGCAGGTCGGGTGGCGGGCACCTTGCAGAGCGAGGCTTCAAGCGGGATGGGGTGGCCGACGACCGCGCATACATGCGTGAGTTTTGGCAACTGATTCTGGTTGCGTTTCTGGCTGCGTGGTCCCTTGCGATGGGAGTTAGGGGCAGCGGCTGCACGGTTGCGCGGCGAGCTGGGTAGCAGCAGCCCAGGTTTGCAGGTCTGCTCAGGCCACAAGCATGCACCCTGGACAGTTCACCTGCTCTTGTGCTGCTCTTGTGCAGGAGCCATCAAGGGCATGAAGAAGGTGCAGTATGATGAGCTGTCGGACGAGGCGATTGCGGCGGCGCGGCGGCGGCGGCGGCGCGAGGTGGAGAAGTGAGGCGCTCCTGGGGCGTGCTGTGCCTGCTGCGCACTGTACCCTACTAGGCTTGTAGAGTTACAATTTTGATGGGCCCGCTACGTGCATGGCGCCGCAGGCCTGCTGCGGCTGCTAAATGCCTCGCGGGTGCTCTTGCCGTGCGCTGACTGGCAACTCAACTGATTGACGATCCACCCCGCCTGTTCTCCTGCAGGGACATGCTGCCGATGGACCTGGACAAGATTGAGCTGCCCGAAAACCACCCCTTTGCTGTGCGCAAGAAGCTGGCGCCGGGTGAGCATGCCTTGCTTTCATGCAGGTGGTAGTCGCAAGTTGCGGCACAGCGCGGGGGCCTGCGCACAACTCTCATCTGCACCCTTGGTCTGTACGCCTGAATTTGCGGCAGAGAGGCGGGGGCCCTGCATCTTCATTTCCTTCAACCTCTGCCAACCTGTCAATCCACCGATTGTGAAATTACAGAGGAGGAGGAGCTGCAGCGCAGCAGGCTCAGCGCGAGGCGCGGCCTGTCGCCCGAGGACATGCGCAAGCTGCGGGAGCAGCAGGCGCTGGCGGACAAGGTGCGATTACGAAGGGCTTGCGTGCGGGCCTGTTTTGCTGGCTGCATGCTGGCCGACAAGGAGTAAGCTGGGGCCTGCACAAGGGCATGGTTGTCTGTTGCTTTTTGCTGCAGATGCAGCGCTGCCGCACAGTGCTCAGCTCGCAGCCCATCGCAGTGTGCACTCTGCTGGAGACTACTCAACCTTGCCCTTGCTCTGCGTCTGTTACTTTTCCGCAGATGGACGCTGAGGAGGAGGCTCGCCAGGCAGCCATGCGCAAGCAGCGCGGCTAAGTGCTGAGCAGCTTGTGCCACCAGCCACATGTGCCTCGTTGCTGCCCGGGCTCAGCACTCAGCCAAGGCGAATGGAAGCACAGAGGCCAGGTCGTCGGCCCTCGCACCTTGGACACTTTTGGGGCAGCTGCCTGTGTATCCCTTTCTTGCCTCCCTGCCCTCCCCCCTCTCCGCTTGTAACGGTTGCTCCTGCTTTTCTCGCCCACTCACCTACTACTGTCACCCACAGCCCTCCCCTCTGCTGCGCTTGCCATGCTGCTGTACAGCGCATTACAGGCGTGCCGCAACACAGTTGTGAATTGGAAAAGCCTTTGCATGGGTAGGGTACAAGGGATGGCCGCACGTGTAGGCCGCAGGAACAAAAAGGATGGTACAAGGCACGTTGGCAGGCGGCCGAATTTACCGGCCTGGCAAGCGTGCAGGGATGGCACAACGAAACATGAAATGCATGCTGGACTTACTATGCAGGGCATGTCTGGAGCAAGGAAAGGTTGACAGGGTTGCATGGAATGACGAACACAACGCACAAAGCAGGGAAGAAAGAGCAATGTAGCTGTGCAGGCTGTGCAGCCGTGCCTTGATGCTGGCTTGCGCAGGGCAGCACAGCCAAAACACAGCTGGGTGGCCATGGCAGGCCCTCAATCACTCAATTTGGAACAGGGTATGGTCGCTGTGGTCGCCTGCCTCGCCCTGGCTGGGTGCGCCCACCAGCACAGGGCCGTCCTGCTTGGCATCCAACAGCTGCCCACCCTCGTTAGGCAGGCCGTGGTCCTGACCATGGCTGGCCCCGGCTGCCCCAGCAGCAGCCGCCTCACCATCGCCGTCGACAGACGCCTCGTCTGGGGCGCCGCCGCCATTCTGGTGCAGCAGGCAGGATGGCAGGATGGACATGGGGGTGCCGAATGGGGTGTCCGCCACGCTGCTGCTGCAGCTGCCGGCTGTGGGCGGCGCCGGGGTGGCCATGGGAAGGCTGCACGCCCGGGCAGGCTTGGGCGGCGTGCAGGCATCGCCAGCGGTCATGCCCTCGCACTCGGCGCCAGCCGCTGCGCTTCCGGAATCCTCATCCGCAGCAGCAGGCTGAGCCGGCGGCGGTGGCGCCTCGCTGGCAGTGCTGCTCCCGCTGCTCTTGCCGCTGTGCATCTTGCTCAGGCGCTGGCGGAGCAGCGACAGCGCCGCCGAGCGGTGCTGCTGCAGCATCACTGCCGCAGGCTTGGGAGCAGGCCTCTTCTCGCCCTGCTCATTGCCGCCGCCGCTGCTGCCGGCCGCGGCCGCCCCACTGGCCTCAGCGCCATTGCCGCTGCGGCCGCCAGCGCTGCTGCTGGCCCCGCCGGCTGCGGCACTGCCGCCAGGCTGGGCGCTTTCGCTGGAGCCCTGGCCGGAGCTGTCTCCCCATGAGTCCATGTTCTCCATGCCCAGAGAGCTCATCAGAGCGGAGCGAGCGCCCACAATGTCCCGCACAAACTGGGCAGGCAGCGGGCCAACAGTGATGGGGGTGACCTGTGGGGGTGTTGGGGGTGACGGCATCGAGCATGAGCCAATCCAAGCATGAACCAGCGCGAGGTCCGTACACAACGCTCTGGCAATGCGGCATGCGATTGGTGGGGCTCTGCTGCTGCACGACATTTCATTCAAGTGTATTGCTATTTCTGCAGAAGCCAAGCAGCCGAGCAACCGAGAAGCCATGAACCGAGCAGCAAGCCAACGGCCAGAAAGGCAGCCCACCTGGATGGCCCCAGACTTGACATCCTTGCGCAGGCGGCGCAAATCGACCACTGGCGGCTGCGCCACCAGGCGCTGCAGCGCCGAGGCCAGCAGAGCAGCCGGCCCGGTGGCAGCCTCGCCCGCCGCTTGCTGGCCCTCCGCCTGTGCCGGCTGCGCAGGCTCGGGCTGTGTCCCACTGGGGGCAGCGGCATCCTCTGCTGCCGCCGCCTCGCTGGAGGGTGTGCTGCTGGGCGCTGTGCCATAAGCCGGCAGCTGCAGGCTGTCGGGCCCCAAGCCCTGCTGCAGCCAGAAGGCGGCAGCAGGCTTGCTGTTGTGCAGGCGGGCCAAACCCCCGCTGCCGCCGGGTTGCGAACTGGCACTGCCGCCAGCCACCATCAGCAGCTGAGCACCATTGGGCAGCTGGCGCGCCTCAAAGGTGGCTGCCGGGTTAGCGGTGCTGCCGCTGGCGCTGCTAGTGCTCCCGGTGGTGCCCGTGCTGCCGCTCTGGGCTGTGGGCAGCGTCAGCTCCCAATCAAACTCTGCTGCAGCCTCCCACAGTTCACAGCCCTCCCGCAGGATTGGGCCGCGGGCTGCTGAGGCCGCTGCCGTGGCCGCCGGCATGTAGGCCAGGTGTGCTGCGCGGGCTGAGCTGGCGCCGCTGCTGCCTGGCGCGCTGCCGCCGGCTGAGCCAAACATGTCGAGTGGCCGCTGCTGCGCCGCGTCCTGGCTGCTGCCTGCTGCCAGGTCAGCAGCAGCACGGTCGCCGCGGTCTGCCTGCCACACCAGCTTGAGCAGGTGAGGCTCCTTGGTGCCTTGCAGCAGGCGAAGCGTGCCGCGCGTGCTATCGGGCACATAGCGCACCGCTGGCGGCGGTGCGGCTGCCGCCGCTGCCTCTGCGTCGCTGCTGCTGCCGGCATTGCTGCCCGCATCGCTGCCGCTGCTGCTGCTGCCATCCTCGCTGCTGCTGGCCTTGCTGTCTGGCTCATCATCCAGCACATTCAGAGCCTCCAAGGAGCGCAGCAGCTGAGACGAGGCAGAGGCATAGTTGCCGCTGCCGGGGCGGCTGCCGTCGGTAGGGGCGGGCAGCATGCGCCCCGCCGCCACCTTGATCAGCGTGCGCCAGCGGGGCAGCGGCTGCACTTCTACGTAGCACATCTCTGCAGCAAGGAGAGGATGGCGATGGCAATGCTGGTTGGCTCACGATAAGGCAGTAACAGCTTTGGTGTACAAAAGCACCGCTCCCTGCACAGCCCCCCACCAAGCCATGCCCCCCAGTGCCTCACCTGCGGTGCTGCCAGTCCCCGCGGAAGCTGCCGCTGCAGCGCTCTTGGCGGCCTGGCCCAGGGACGCATATGTGGGCAGCCAGGGCCGCGCCATGCCGTCTGAGCTGAGGTGGCCAAAGCGGCTGAGCGACTCGCCGCGGCACAGAGCCGGCTGCTGCACCCCGCTGCGCGCGGCGAGCAGGGAGGTGCGAGGGAGCTGCCGCGGCGCGCGGCTGATGCGGCGCGGCAGCGCTGACTGGTCGCCGCTGCCGCCGCTGCTAATGCCGCCGCCGCTGGCGCCAGCGCTGGCGCCAGCAGTGCTAATGTTGCTGGCGATGTCGCTGCTGCTCCGCCGGGGGCCGCCCTCGAGCTGCTCCAGCGCCGGTTCCAGCTGCTGCCAGCTTTCAGCCGCCGTGTCTACTGGCGACAGCCACAGCAGGCGTGTGGCGCTGGAGGGAGGGGGCGACTCGCCCTCGCTGCCGCCGGCACTGCTGCCGCTGCTAGCGGTGGCTGCATCGCCGCCCGTCAGGGCCTGCAACACGGCGGTGCAGTCAGCACCCAGCTCCTGGCTGGTGCACAGCACGGCCACATCCAGGCTGACTGCCGCCGCTGCAAAGCGCTGGCGCAGCTCCTTGGCCGCAGCTGGGTGCTGCGCTAGGCTGGCCGCCGCGCCGCTGCTGGCCACAAAGGCAGTCACGTGCGTGCGTCCAGCAGGGAAGCGGCGGCTCACCAGCTGCATTGAGAAAGGAGATCCGAGGGAGATGAGTTTTGAGAACTGCGATGCGACGTCTCCTGAACGACGAACAACATCACTTCAGTGGCAGGCAGCTGGGCACCCAACCCATACTCGGTGATCGGCAGCAATACAGCGGCAGGAGCAGCGGGCGGAAGCTAGCGGCGGGCAGAAGCAAGCCATGGCAGCACCCACCAGTGCCAGCTTGAGCGCGGCTTCCAGGCTGGCCTCCCCATCTGGCTGCACCTCGCGCAGCGCCACCTGCAGCGCCTCGGCATCTGTGGTTGGGTGCAGGGCCACCGAGGCACGGCCGCCTGCAGCCGCCACGACCGCCACGCCCGCGGAAGGCTGCCGCGCCGCAGCGCCGCTGTGCACAGTCACCAGCTCGCGCTGGAAGTGCCAGCGCGTGGTGGCGGTGTAATCCTCGGAGCGCAGCGCGCATGCACTGGCGTCCAGGCTGCGGTGGTGAGGGGAGGGTGGGCGCAGCAGTGAGCGTACGAGCAGAGTCGACGGCGGCGGCGGCAGCAGTGGGCTAACAACGGCGGCTGCCGCCTCCACAGCGCTCCGATGAGCGGCGACAGGCAAGGTTGGCCCCAGTGCAGCGGGCTAGCGCACCAGTAGACGGAAGCCCGCGCGCCCGCCATAGCTGTGGCGCGGCCAGGCGCCGCGTGCACGCTGCTAGAGTGTGGGTGGACCTGGGCGACGTCTTGGGTGGGAGGTCCGGCAGTTTCGGGAGGGTGCGCCTGGTTCGGTGGCCCTCGGAGGCGTCGGAGGCTGGTAGGAAGGGCTTGCGAGAGTTTTGTTGATCGCAAGGACTTTTGGCGAACCGAGTCGAGAGAGCTGCCCGCCACTAGATGCAGGCACCGCCCAGCGTCGCCGCAGCGTTGCGCCGCCAGCCGTCTGCGATCGGGCGACGCCACTCTGTTTGAGCATGAAAGCAGAGAGAGGGGCTGGCTGGCTGAGTTCTGTAGTCTCATGGGAAGGAGGTCACCCACTCTAAAGCTCCGCATTTGCTGCTGTGCCAATGCAAGCGTGGTTCACAGGTGACGGCACCGTCGTAGGTGCGACGGCGCCATCGGCGTGCAACCCAAGCACTCAGCCCCAGGAGCCTCAGCGTGCCCGCCGACATGTCAGGCCCACTCGGCATGAACGCCTTTGGTTATCAAGGTATCGATTGGCTGCCTAGCGTTGACGCTTCATTGGCATGCGGTACGGTGCCTGCCTGAATCTATGGGATCGTGGAGCGGCCGGCCGAGTGTCCGCCGTTTTGGTGCTGCCTGGGGCTAGCTCCCTGATCCGTTGTGTGGACCCTGCAAACAGAGGAGGCAGGAGAATGCACAAGCACACAGTTGCTTGCAGGTGGGGCGCGAGTGCTCCATTGCCGCTGCGGCGCCAGTGCGCCACCAGGGCGGGGTGCTCCTCTCTCAACTCCCGTGAGCCGGCACGTGTGTCAAAACGCCTGCTCGGATCTCCAACAACGCGTTGCAATCGCAGAACAGACCAGCTGAGCAGGGTTGCAGGCGCACACGGCGGCCGCGCGGCCCAGAGCTCCGGGAGGGCTTCAGCGCGCTCGTAACAGACGGTAAGGTCCTGAGAGCTGTCCAGCTGAACGCGCCGCCCGCCGGGGCACGCTTGGGGGCCGCTTCACCACCGCCACCGCCGCCGCTCGAAGCACCGCCGCCAGCCGCAGGCGATGCTCGCCACCCTGCGGCCATCTTCCAGTCCTTGCGCCATTGCTGCCACCTCACAGCAACATCCACGTACTGGCCATGCAGGCGCTACAGGCGGCCAGACCCATGAAATACCGGTTGGCCCTGGCGTTGGCGCTGGGGCTGGGTGCCCTTGTGGCACTGCCTCGGGCGGCAGCTCAGTCGGAGCCCCCAAAAGCCAACACCACAGTGGTGCCCTCGTCCGAATGCGCGGGCATCTGGCAGGACCAACTGGACGCAGGCAACTGCAGCCGGTCAGCGTGCACTTCCACCTGCCTCAACTCCCTGGCACAGGTGAGGCAGGGAGCTGCGCATCCACTTGCCTGGAAGTCTGTTGCTGTCCAGGACTCCAGAGTCGATTGACAGCCCAAGCAGACAGCATACACCGCTGCACAGCCGAATTTGGGACAGGCCCCGCACGCGGAAGCGTGGCAGCCCACTGCCCGTCCTAAGCGCCAAAAGTTGAAGCTGCGACGGCCACCTGGCCAGCCTGAACATGCCGCTTGCCCGCCCCGCCTTGCTCCCAGGTGCCGCTGAGCTGCGTGCCGATCATCATAAATGGGTCAATCAATGTGAACACAACCGTCTCCGAGGTGTTTGACGATGCGTAAGTTGTGTGGCTGGCTTGCAGGGGGTCGTTTGGCCAGTTTAGGTCTGGACTGCACGACCTTCAGGCAGCAGTTTGGGATCCTCAGACGAGGACGGGGCTCAGCAGGGCGACAGCCTGCCTGCCGCCGTTGCTCATGGCGGCCTTGGCGTTATTGCCGCTGTGCGGTTTGACATCAGTTGTGTTCCTTGGCTGCCTGCCTGCCCTGCCGCAGCCAAGCCATCATGCAGCTGTGCGGCGTCAGCGTCTTCCTCAACGAGACCGGGTGCGGCGATGCTAGCTGAATGATAACGGCAGCGCACAATGTTCAAAAGCTCGCATGCACAACAGTGGCACTCCGTTGGCTGCACTTGAGCCAACGACTGCCTGCCTGCAGCCTGCCTCGTCCCTACCGCTCCGAGCTTTGCAACTGTAGCATGACAACTTACCGCCTGAGGCGGTATCGCCGGCTTGTTGTGGTCGCTCTCCCAACCTGTTCCATCCCAAACCCTGGCCCCTGTCCAGGGCGGTGATCACACCTACCAGCACCAGCATCAACACGATCGTCTACTATCTCGTGGGCATCTGTGTGGGCGCTGTGGTCACCACGTAAGCCCAAGGGTTTGGAACAGGTGGCGGCGGCGTGTTGCTGGAATTTTGCTGGCGGCAGAGGCATAGCCTCAACTGTTGAGCTGTGTTGTGAGATGCCTCCCTGCCCGCTGATGCCCACCTTCAGCATGCCCGCCCCAACCCACCGATGTTGTGCCAAGCCCCCCTCCTTTCTCCCCCTCCCCCCGCAGCACTCTGTTCATTATCCTGCTGGCGGCGCCTGCACTCGCCAAGCGGACCATGGACGCACCCACAGTGCTGATCAAGCGCGGCCGCAAGGCGGCGGCGGCGGGCGGCCGCGCCGCAGCCAAGCGCGGCAAGGCCGCAGCCAGCAAGGCCAAGGGAATGATGAACAAGACGGAGGGCAAGGTTGAGGCGGGCTGGGAGAAGGTGAAAGAGGAGATGCACCTGCCCAGCAAAGCCAAGCTGAAGGTGCCGCCAACTGGCGATGCGGGTGCTGCTGAGGGCATGTCGGCAGGCGGGGCCAGCGCCTCAGCTCTCGAGGCTGCCGCTGAGCTGGCGGCCGCGCCGCCTGCCGTGCTGGCCGCGGCGGCGGCCGCGGCGGCCGACGAGCCGGTGGCTCCAGAGGCCGGCGGCGCACCGCTGGCCGGCAAGCCTTCTACTGTGGCGACAGCCAGCGCAGCCAGCTCAAAAGTGGTCCAGCCCGGCAGCGGCAGCAGCGTCACAGCGGGGCAGGCGCTGGGCGCTCGCCTGGACTCGGTGCACCTCGTGGAGATTGCTCCCTCGGGCTCGGCGCGCACAACCTACACCACCTGGCTGCTGCTGGCCACGTGCCTATACCTGGCAGCCATGCCGCTGCTCATCTATGGACTGGTGAGGGGGCGGGGCTGCTGCTGCTGCTGCTGCTGCTGCTGCTGCTGCTGCTGCTGCTGCTGCTGCTGTGAATGTGCCTGATGGGTGCTGCCGCTTTGCTGTCGTACCGTGCGACGTTCCACCCACTTGCTAACGCCCTGCGGTGCTTGCAACTGCCGCCTACTGCTGCTGCCGCCCGCCCACGTTGCCTGCACCCCCGACTTCAACTCAATGCAGACCCAGTTTGTGACCAACACGGTTGCGGGTGCCACGCTGGTAAGCCGTTTGGGGCCTCGCCCGCACCGCCTGCTGAGGTACTCTGGTGTTGACCCACGAGCATTCGGCGGATGGCGCATCTTTCTGCTGGCATGCATTCATTCCACTCCTTCAATGTATGAAACCCACGCACTGACTGCCCTTGCGATGTGCAGGAGGGCACCGGCAACAAGAGCGCCCTGGATGCCATCGAGTGGCTCATCATTGGGTGGGTGCCCGCGGCGCAGCCTTGGGTTGAGCAGCTGCTTCATCAGCAGGTTGCAAGGCGGCTCTTGACTCCCAAATTTACTACAATGGTAGCTGTGTGTGTGTGT
>VFQQ010000840.1_pt1 | contig 51809 bp, 53 predicted proteins | sample 3512341 | NCBI WGS metagenome assembly VFQQ01 (sample SAMN10412373, study PRJNA504923) | tailings metagenome | isolation source: Relicate 2 Philex TSF1 revegetated site | place: Philippines: Tuba, Benguet | collected 2017-08-29 | reverse complement strand
TGTGGTACGCGTGGCCGCCGCCTTCGTAGGTCTCCATGATCTGCAGCCACTTCTTCAGGTCCATCGCGAAGCTGCTGCTGGTGGTGGTGTCGATGGCGCTGCGCGCGCGTTCGCTCAGCATCACGAAGGCGCAGCAGGGTGAGCCGCTCCAGCCCTTCTGCGGTGCACTGATGAGCACGTCCACGCCGGTGGCTTGCATGTCGACCCAGGCCGCGCCGCTGGCAATGCAGTCGAGCACGAACAGGCCGCCGTGTTCGTGCACCGCGTCGGCCACGGCACGCAGGTAGTCGTCGGGCAGGATCATGCCGGCGGCGGTCTCCACATGCGGGGCAAACACCACGCCGGGCCGGTTCTTGCGGATGGCTTCCACCACCTCGCCGACGGGCGCCGGCGCGTAGGCCACCTGCCGCCCCGGGGCCACGGGCCGCGCCTTCAGCACCTGCTGTTCGGCCACGAAGCCACCCATCTCGAAGATCTGCGTCCAGCGGTAGCTGAACCAGCCGTTGCGGATGACGAGCGTGCGCTTGCCTGCCGCGAACTGCCGCGCCACCGATTCCATGCCGAAGCTGCCGCTGCCGGGCACCACGATCGCGCTGCTGGCCTTGTAGGCTTCCTTCAGCACCGAAGCGATGTCGCGCATCACGCCCTGGAAGCGCTGGCTCATGTGGTTCAGCGCGCGGTCGGTGAACACCACCGAGTACTCGAGCAGGCCTTCGGGGTCGACGTGTGCGTGCAAGCCGGGCATGGGCTGTCTCCGATGGTGCTTGTGTTGGAATGGGGGCAATGAGCTTAGCACCGGCCCCCGGCCCAGGCACCCCCGCACGCAGTGCCGCACTCCATCCCAGGGCCTTCTTCACGCTGCTGTTGCTGGCCTGCGTGTTCGGTGCCAACCACGTGGCAGCGCGGGTGGCCTTCAACCACGGGGTTGACGTGGCCACCGCGGTGGCGGTGCGCAGCCTGGGCACGGCCTTCGTGGTGGCGCTGATCGTGCGCTGGTTCGGCCTGCGCCTGTCACTCGATGCGCGCCAGTGGCGCGTGCTGGTGCTGATTGGCGCGCTGCTCACGGGGCAGAGCCTCAGCCTGTACTCGGCCGTGGCGCGGCTGCCGGTGGCGCTGGCGCTGCTGGCCTTCAACACCTTCCCGTTGTGGATCGCGCTGTGGTCGCGGCTGTACTACCGCCAGCGGCCGACACGCGCGGTGCTGATCGCGATGCCGGTGATCCTGCTCGGCCTTTCGTTGGCGTTGGATGTCGTGGGTGCGGCGTCCGGGCTGGGCGCCGCGAAGCACTGGAGCGCCATCGGCGCGGGTGTGGGTTTTGCGGTGGCCGCGGCCGCGCTGTTCGGGCTGGCGATGGTGATCACGCAGCACGAAGTGGCGGCGGTGGATGGCCGCCTGCGCACGACCATCACCATGGGCTTCGTCGGCTTGGTGGCGCTGTTGGCCACGCAGCTGCAGGGTGGCGTGCATTGGCCGAACGCGGCGGCGGGCTGGTGGGGCCTGCTGCTGCTGACCGTGTTCTACGGCACCGGCTTCACGGTGATGTTCACGCTGCTGCCCAAGCTGGGCGTGGCGGGCAACTCCCCCATCCTCAACGTGGAGCCGGTGGCGGCGCTGCTGATGGCCTGGGCGCTGCTGGGGCAGACGATCGCACCGGTGCAGGTGGCCGGGTCCCTGCTCGTGGTGGGTGCGGTGATGATGCTCGGGCTGCGGCGCTAAGCTCGCGGGCCTTCAATGATCTTGGAGCGAACGATGGGCTGGTTCTCGAAGAAGGATGCCGACTTCCTGCTCGCGACGGTGGTGCCACCCGGTGACGCGGTGCGTGTGGAGCGCTGGCTGGGCATCGTCAACGGCGAGGCGATCATCGGCGCCAACATCTTCCGCGACATGTTCTCGTCGATCCGCGACGTGGTGGGCGGCCGCGCCGGCGGCTACGAGCGTGCCCTCTCGGGCGCGCGTGACGCGGCGCTGGACGACATGATGGCCGCCGCGAAGGAACTCGGTGCCGACGGCATCGTCGGCATCGACTTCGACTACGAGGTGCTGGGCGAGACCAACGGCATGATGATGGTGGCCGTGAGCGGTACGGCGATCAAGCGCGGCTGAGCGCCGCGCTGCCCGGTATCTGCTTCAGGCCGCCAGCTTGGCGGCGACCTTCGCCACATGCGCGCCCTGCCAGCGCGCGCCTTCCAGCTCGTTGGCCGAAGGCTGGCGCGAGCCATCGCCGCCGGCGATGGTGCTGGCGCCGTAGGGGCTGCCGCCGGTGATCTCGTCGATGCGTGTCTGCCCGGCCCAGGCGTAGGGCAGCCCGACGATCACCATGCCGTGGTGCAGCAGCACGGTGTGCGTGCTGAGGATCGTGCTTTCCTGCCCGCCGTGCTGCGTGGCCGTGCTCGTGAACACCGAACCCACCTTGCCCACCAGCTTGCCTTGCGCCCACAGGCCGCCGGTCTGGTCGAGGAAGTTCTTCATCTGCGCGGCCATGTTGCCGAAGCGCGTGGGCGCACCGAAGATGATGGCGTCGTAGTCGGCCAGCTCGTTCACCGCGGCCACCGGGGCCTTCTGGTCGGTCTTGAAGTGCGAGGCCTTGGCCACGTCGGCCGGCACCAGTTCCGGCACGCGCTTGATGTCGACCGTGGCGCCGGCGCTGCGGGCGCCTTCGGCCACCGCTTCGGCCATCGTCTCGATGTGACCGTAGCTGCTGTAGTAGAGAACGAGGATCTTGGCCATGTGCTGCTCCTTGCAAACTGCTGAACCCTTGGGCAGCAGTGTTGCGGCGCAGCGCCCGGCCAGGGTGCCGGCGCTTCGAACGCGGCGTTCAAGCCGCGTGAACGGCGCTTCCCTCGGCAGGCACTTCCGGGTACAGCCCGTGCACGCGCCCGAACAAGCGCACCAGGCCCAGCAGCGCGTCGATGTTCGGCGTGGGCAGGCCCAGGCGGCGGCCGATCTCCTGCACCGCGCCGACGATGGCGTCGAGCTCGATCGCGCGGCCAGCCTCGGTGTCCTGCAGCATCGAGGTCTTCACCGCGCCCAGCTTGCTGGTGACCGCGTGCCGGTCTTCCGGGCTCTGCCCGATGGGGCAGCCGATGCGCGCGCCGATGGCCGATGCCTCGCTCATGGCCGCCGAGCAGAAACCGCGCACCAGCGGGTCGGCCAGGATGCGGTCGAGCGTGGCGCCGGTGATCGCGCTCACCGGGTTCATCGTGAGGTTGCCCCAGAGCTTGAACCAGATGTCCTGGCGCACGTTGGGGCTGAGCGTGGCCTCGAAGCCGGCGTGCTGGAGCAGGCCCACCACGGCCTGTGCACGCGCGCTCGTGCCGCCGCGGGGTTCACCGACGATGAGCCCGGCGCCCATGCGGTGCAGCACCAGGCCCGGCTCGGGCATCGACGCGGCCGCGTGCACCACGCAGCCGAGCACGCGGTCGATGGGCAGTGCGGCCGCCACTGCGCCGCCCGGGTCCACGCTGACCAGCGGCCCGCTGGGGAAACCCGCCAGGCCCTCGCAGAACCACCAGGGCACACCGTTCATCGCCGGCATCACGAGCGTCTGCGGGCCCAGCAGGGGCGCCAGGCCCGAGGCCGCACGCGCGAGCGCCGGGCCCTTCACCGCGATCACCACCAGATCCTGCGCGCCCAGCTCCTCGGCCGTGGCGGCAGCGCGCGCCGGCGCCTGCACCAGGCCCGCCGCCGTCTGCATGCGCCAGCCGTGGCGGTGCAAGGCGGCCAGCGTGGCGCCGCGCGCCAGCGCGCTGACCTCCGCGCGCCCCGCCAGGGCCAGCCGCGTGCCGATGAAGCCGCCGATGGCGCCGGCGCCCACGATGCAGACCTTCATGCGGCACCTCCTTCGGTGGCGCTGTAGCGCGCCACGCCGTCGTCGCCGATCTCGCGCACGGCCTCGCCGCGCCGCATCAGGTGGTTCAGGCAGGCGATGCTCTCGCCCGTGGCCATGCCCAGGAGCGGCACGTCGGCGGCGCCGATGCTGCGTGCGAAGAGCGCGCCGAACACGTCGATGGCGCGCCGCGGCTCCTGCTTCAGGCTGCGCCGCAGCCGTTCCAGCGAGCGCTGCTGGCCACGCGCCAAGGCGTCGATGCGCGCGTGCAGGCCGCGGAAGGGTTCGTTGTGCGAGGGCAGCACCAGCACGTCGTCGGGCACCTCCCGCCGCACCTTCTCCAGCGAGGCCAGCCAGTCCGAGAGCGGGTCGGCCTCGGGCTCCATCGGGTACACCGACACGTTGGAGGAGATGCGCGGCAGCACCTGGTCGCCCGAGATCAGCAGCTTCAGCGCCGGGCAGTGCAGGCAGGCATGTTCCGGCGAATGCCCGTTGCCGACCACCACGCGCCAATCGTGCTGGCCGATCTGCAGCACCTGCCCGTCATGCAGGCGGCGGAAGCTGTCGGGCAGCGGGTGGATGTGCTTGCCGAAGTTGCCGAAGCGGGCGCGGTAGGCCTCGATGGCTTCTTCGCCCCAGCCGGCGCGCTGGAAGAAGCGGATCGCGTCTTCGGGCGCCTCGCGGCCGGTGTCGGACACCATCGCGCGGCAGCTCAGGTACTCCAGCCGCGACATCCACAGCGGCACGCCGAACTTGCGCGTGAGCCAGCCGGCCATGCCCACGTGGTCGGGGTGCATGTGGGTGACGAAGACACGCGTGAGGCTGCGCCGGTCGGGTGCGTTGGCCAACAGTTCGCGCCAGACCTCGGCGTTGAGCTCGGTGCGCGTGCCGGTGTCCACCAGCGCCCAGCCGTCACCGTCGTCCAGCGCCCACAGGTTGATGTGGTCCAGCGCGTAGGGCAGCGGCATGCGGATCCAGCGCACGCCGGGCGCCACCTCGGTGCTGCGGCCGCGTGGCGGCAGCTCGGCAAAGGGGTACTCGAGCTTCGCGCTCGGCAGTTCGGCGGGATCGTCGGGGCGGCCATCGGACATGGCCGGAGCTTATCAACCCCCGTGTCAGCCGCCGCTCAAGGCCAGCACCAGCGCCACCGAATCACCCGGCGCCAGCGCAAAGCCGAGGTCGCGCACGCCCACGCCGTTGACGAAGATGCGCATGTTGGCGCGCAGCAGCCCCTGCTCGTCGACGACGCGGAAGCGCAGCCCCGGGAACTGGCGCTCCAGGTCGGCGAACATCGCAGCCAACGTGCTGCCTTGGGCCTCCACCGGCGAGCCGCGTGTGTAGGAGCGCAGCGCGCCGGGGATCAGGACCTTCATGCCGGCAGCTCGGCCACTTCCACGGCGTAGATCTCGGGCAGGTGGCGCGCGATGTTGACCCAGCGCTGGCCGCCGTCGTGCCCGATCCACAGCTCGCCCCCGGTGTTGCCCAGGTACAGCGCTGGGTTGGCCTGCTGGTCGCAGGTCATCGCCTGGCGCTTGATCGTCCACCAGGCCTGCTCCTTGGGCAGGCCCTGGTCCAGGCGCTGCCAGGTGCGGCCGGCGTTGTGCGTCACGTACGCGGCCGGCATGCCTTCGGGCGCGGTGCGCGGCCACACGGTGGCGGCGTCCATCGGGAACACCCAGGCGGTGTCGGCGTCGTGCGGGTGCACGACGATGGGGAAGCCGACGTCGCCCACGCGCTTGGGCATCTTGCGGCCGATGCGTTCCCAGGTGCCGGGTTCCGCGCTGCCCCAGCCGTCGAGGCGGTAGATGCCGCAGTGGTTCTGCTGGTACAGGCGGTCGGGCTTCGTGGGGCACACCCGCACGTTGTGCGGGTCGTGGAAGGTCACCGTGGTGGCATCGAAGCCTTCCACCACCTCCATGCCCTGGATCAGCGTGCGCCAGCTCTGGCCGGCGTCGAAGGACTCGTGCACACCACCGCCGGACATGCCGAACAGCAGGTGCTGGGGGTCGCGCGGGTCGATGGTGATGGAGTGCAGCTTGGGGCCGTCGGGCGTGCCGTCCTGCTGGCCGCCCATCCACTCGCGGAACTGCGGGCTGTCGTTCACCGCCGGCAGCGGCGCCCAGCTGACACCACCGTCTTCGGAACGGAACAGGCCCTGCGGCGAGGTGCCCGCGTACCAGCTGCCCTTCTCGCCTGCGGCGCCGGGCGTGAGCCAGAAGGTGCTTTCCACCGAGCGTGCCGGCGCGCCGGGCGCGTTGGCGAAGGCGGGTGGCTTGGCCGCCTCCTTCCAGCGCCGGCCCATGTCGGTGGAGCGGAACACCGTGGGCCCGAGGTGGCCGGTCTTGGCCGCGGCCAGCAGCGTGCGGCCGTCGCGCGGGTCGAGCACCACGTGGCTGATGACGTGGCCGAGGAAGTGCGGGCCGTCCACGCGCCAGGTCTTGCGCCGGGCGTCGCCGTGGAACAGCCAGGCGCCCTTGCGCGTGGCCACCAGGATCACCAGCCGTGACGGCGGCCTGGCGCGCGAGGCCGTCTTGCGGGCGGCGGGCTGGGGGGCTGGCTTGGCAATGGGTTTGGCGGCGGGCTTCTTCGTCATGGGCTTCCTCGGGGTGGCGGCACAGGGTCTGCCTGCACGACGATCGGCCGCGCGCGTTTTCGACAGCTGCGGTGCATCATCGCGCGGTTTCTTGCGGCCGTGCGCGGGATGACAGTGTCGCCGCCGCCTCCTGCAGGGGGCCGCGCAGCCATCGCAGCCCGGGTTCGCGCGTGCGGTACGGGTGCCATTGCATGGCCTGCTCGAAAGCCGGTGCCGGCATCGGCTGAGCGCGCTGCAGCGGGCGCAGGCGGCTCGCGGCCCGCGACCGCTCGGTCGATCCCGGCGACCGTTCCCGCCCGCGGGCCGACCGCCGGTCTCATGGTGCTGTGCCCGCGCGGCCCCGGCGCCGACAGTGCGGCCATCGAAGACATCCCGTCGTCGATGCAACGCACCAAGGAAACGACCATGAACGAGAGCACCAACCCCACCCCCTGCACCTGCAGCACCTGCCCCGGCACCGGCTGCACCTGCGGCTGCCAGCCGGCGGCCACGCAAACCACGCAGGCCGTGCCGCCTGCCGCCTGCCCCTGCGGCCCGCAGTGCGCCTGCGGCCCGGCCTGCAGCTGCGCCAGGTCCTGAGCCGCGTCTCGCCGGCATCCACCGACCTTGACGCTGGCAAGGAGCAACCCTTGAACACCTTTGTTCTGGCCTACCTCGGCGGCATCGCCGGCGCGGTGCTCATGGACATCACCGAGAGCCTGGCCGCCCGCCTGGGCGTGACCAGCGGCGTGAACCTCGCCCTGGTGGGCCGTTGGGCGCTGGGGCTGGCGCGCGGCCAGTGGGCCCACGCCAACATCGTGCACTCGCCTGCCCGCGCCGGTGAAGTGTGCATGGGCTGGGCGTTCCACCTGCTCGTCGGCGGCGGCGGCGTGGCCTTGCTGTATGGGGCTGCCGCGCAGGCGCTGGGGCTGACACGGCCTGCCGAGCTGCTGTGGGGCGGGCTCGTGTTCGGCGCCGTCACCTCGCTGCTGCCCTGGCTGCTGCTGTTGCCGGCCTTCGGGTGGGGCTGGTTCGGGCGCCACGGGCCGCGCGGCGCCAACGCCGTGCTGGCCAGCATGGTTTCGCACATCCCCTATGGGCTGGGCGTGGGCGTGGTGATGGCGCTGGGCGCCAGCTTCTAGCGTCTTGGCGCTGCACCACGCGGGCCCTAGAGTCGGGCCGCGCGCTGCGCCACGCCAGCACCCCGCACGCCATGTACCTGTCATCGTCAACCACCGCCACCGCCGAGCTGTGGCCCAGCACGCCGCAGGGCACGCTGAAGGCCCTGGCCGCCGCCGCCGTGCTGTGGGCCGTGGCGGCGGTGCTGCTGTTCGTGCTCGCGCCGGGGCTGGAGACCTTTCCGCGCCTGCTGCTGCTCTCGGAAAGCGTGGGCCTGACGATGGTGGCCTGCGTGATCGTGCTGCGGCGGCAACGCCACCTGGCCCGGCTGGCGCCTGCGCCGCGCTGGCTCGTCACCGGCCTGGTCGCGATCCCGGTGGGTTACTTCGCCGGGCACCAGATCGCCTTCCTGCTCATGGGCGAGCCGATGCGCATGGCCGGCAACCAGCAGATCAGCCTGGTCCCGATCCTGGCGACGCTGTTGGTGGGCGCCCTCGGGCTGCACCACTACGCGACGCGTGAGCAACTGGCGCAGGAGGCGGCCGCGCGCGCCGAGGCGCAGCGCCTGGCGGTGGAGTCGCAGCTGCGGCTGCTGCGCGCGCAGCTCGAGCCGCACATGCTCTTCAACACGCTGGCCAACCTGCGTTCGCTGCTGCGCGAAGACGTGGACCGGGCCGAATCGATGATCGACCAGCTCATCGTCTACCTGCGCAGCACGCTGGCGGCTTCGCAGGGCGAGTCCACCACGCTCGGCCGTGAGTTCGGTCAGCTGCAGGCCTACCTCGGGATCATGGCGCTGCGCATGGGGCCCAGGCTGTCGTTCCGGCTCGAGCTGCCCGCCGCGCTGGAGGCCACGCCGGTGCCACCCATGTTGCTGCAGCCGCTGGTGGAGAACGCGATCAAGCACGGCGTCGAGCCCCAGGTCGGGCCGGGCCGTGTGGAGGTCGCGGCCCGGGCCGAGAGCGGTGGTGTGGAGATCCGCATCGACGACAGCGGCCTCGGCCTGCCGGACGGCGAAGCCGGCGAGCCCGCTGCACGCCCCACCGGCGCCAGCTACGGTCTGCAGCATGTGCGCGCCCGGCTGCAGGCCGTCTACGGCCCCTCGGCGCAGCTCCGCCTGCACAGGCGCCAGCCCACCGGCGTGAGCGCGGTGGTGTTCATCCCAGCCACCCCGGAGAGGCCCGCATGACCGCAGCCAGCGCACCCACCGCCGTCATCGCCGAAGACGAGCCTGTGCTCGCGCGCACGCTGGCCCGCCTGCTGGAGCAGGTGTGGCCGGAACTGCGCATCGTGGCCACCGCCGAAGACGGCCTGCAGGCCACCGAGCTGGGGCTCGCGCACACGCCGGAGGTGATGTTCCTGGACATCAGGATGCCTGGCCGCAGCGGCCTGGAGGTGGCCGAGGCCGTGGCCGATGACTGGCCCGATGGCCGTCCCGAGCCACTGCTCGTGTTCATCACGGCCTTCGACGAGTTCGCGGTGTCGGCCTTCGAGCGCGCGGCGGTGGACTACCTGCTCAAGCCGGCCACGGCCGAACGGCTGCAGCAGACCGTGCGGCGGCTGCAGGCGCGCCTGGCCGCGCGCGGCGCCACGCCAGCCGCCGGCGGGCGCGCCGCGCTGATGCAGCGTGTGCAGTCGCTCGCGGCTCCGCCGGCCGAGCCTGGGGAGCGCATCAAGGTCATCCGCGCGGGCGTGGGCAACACCGTGCGCATGATCCCGGTGGCCGACGTGGTGTGCTTCGAGGCCACCGAGAAGTACGTCAACGTGGTCACGCCCACCGGCGAGGCGCTGGTGCGCCTGAGCCTGCGCGAGCTGATGGCGCGCATCGACTCGACCGAGTTCATGCAGGTGCACCGCAGCGTGATGGTGAACACGAGCGCCATCCTGAGCGCCACGCGCGACGAGAACGGGCACTACAGCCTGGCCTTGCGCGGCCTGCAGCGGCCCTTGAAGGTGAGCCGCGCGTTCGGCCACCTGTTCCGGCCGATGTAGGCCCCGGCCGGCGCCAAGCCCGCCCCGGCCCGTTCCCGCCCAGCGTTCGGCCTGCGCCCCGCGGCCAGGCCGCGCTCGATGGCCGGGCGGAAGGGCGTTCGCGCTGCGTAGAATCGCGCCACGGGGAAGCGACAGACGCAAGCCTCGCATCATGTTGGGGGATTCCCAATGTCCAAGCCCTTCGATCTGGCGGTCGTCATCGGCCGCTTCCAGCCCATCCATCTGGGGCACCTCTCCCTGTTCCGCAAAGCGCTCGAGGTCTCTGCCCGGGTGGGCGTCCTGCTGGGCTCGGCCGGCAGGTCGCGCTCGATCGACAACCCGTTTGTCGCCGGCGAGCGCCAGGTGATGATCCAGGCGGCCATCGAAGAACATGCCGCCGGGTCCGGCCGGGCGATGCCGGCGCTTTTCTTCGAGGGCGTCAGGGACAGCCTCTACGACGACCAGCGCTGGGCGGCCCGCGTCCAGCAGGCGGTGAGCGCCATCGTCGGCCGCAGCGGCATCGGCAAGGAAGCCCGCGTCGCCCTCGTGGGGCACGACAAGGATCCCGCGACCGCGGCCTACCTCAAGATGTTTCCACAGTGGGAGCTCTGTCCGAGCCCCGCGGTGTCGGCGCTGTCGGCCACCGACATCCGCCGCCACCTGCTGGACGTGCCCGGGGACCTGCCGGACCCCGCCCGGACCGAGGAGGCCGAGCATGCGCAGCGCATGCTGGCGGCGGCCATCAGCGCGGCGCTGCAGCAGCCGGCTGCCGCCGGCCGGGCGATGCACCTGAAGGCGAACCTGGCGCCGTCGACGGCCTCCTTCCTCAAGGAGTTCGAGAAGCGCCCCGAGTTCGGCCAGTTGGTGCTCGAACAACGTTTCATCGACGACTACCGGCGGCAGTTCGCCGGGCTGCGGTACCCGCCGACCTTCCAGACCGCCGACGCCGTGGTGGTGCAGTCGGGCCACGTGCTGCTCATCAAGCGCCGGGCCTTGCCCGGCAAGGGCTTGTGGGCCCTGCCGGGCGGCTTCGTGAAGCAGGATGAACGCCTGCTCGACGCGGCCGTGCGCGAGCTGCGCGAGGAGACCGGGCTCAAGGTGCCGGCGCCCGTCCTGCGCGGCAGTGTCAAGGCCGCCGCGGACTTCGACCATCCGCGCCGCTCGGCGCGGGGCCGGACCTTCACCAAGGCCTTTCACATCGTCCTGCCCGACGGCGAACTGCCGGCGGTCAAGGGTGGCGACGATGCCGAGAAGGCGCGCTGGGTGCCCATGGCCGAAGCCGCGGAGATGTCGGCCCTGCTGTTCGAGGACCACTTCGACATCCTCGACCACTTCCTCGGCCTGCGATAGCCGGCGCCTGCAGCCGCCATAGACAACGCCGCATCGCGGCCCGCAGCGGCACGATCTACAGTCACAGCGCGAAAGGCGGATCGCCGATCGCATCACCCGAGCAGCCGCGGACAGACCGCGGGCCCTGCTCAAGGCCCAGGACACCGGCGTGTGTCGCAAGCCTGAACTTCGAAGGAGCTTCGAACCATGAACGCCATCCGATCGGCTGCCGCCGCCCCCGGCGCAGCAACTCCCACGACCCTTGACCCTGCCTCCGCCGCCATGGTGGACTTGCGCAGCCAGCTCGAGGCCCTGCCGCGCGCCGAGCTGCAGGAGCTGCTGCTGCGCGTGGCCCGGAGCGCCAGGCTGCCGATCGTCCGCGGCAACGCCCGCGGCGTCGGCCGCAACCCTGCCCTGGCCACCGACAGCTACAAGGCCTCGCACCACCTCCAGTACCCGCCCGGAACCGCCGGCATGTTCTCGTACATCGAGTCACGCGGTGGTGAGTTCACGCACACGCTGTTCTTCGGGCTGCAGATGATCCTGAAGGAGTACCTGTCCCGGCCACTGACGATGGCGGACGTGGACGAGGCAGAGCTGCTGTGGACGGCGCACGGCGAACCCTTCAACCGCGCCGGCTTCGAGTACATCGTGCGCGAGTGCGGCGGCCATTTCCCGGTGACGATCCGGGCACTGCCCGAAGGCTCGGTGGCACCGGTCGGCACACCGCTGGTCACCGTCGAGAGCCTCGATGCCCGGGCCTTCTGGGCCGTGTCGTACCTGGAGACTCTGTTGCTCCAGGTCTGGTACCCGGTGACCGTGGCCACGCTCTCCTGGCACGGCCGGGAGATCATCCGCCGCTTCCTGGAGGAGACCGCCGACGATCCGCTGGCGGGGCTGCCGTTCAAGCTCCACGACTTCGGCTACCGGGGTGCCACGAGCCCGGAAAGCGCCGGCCGGGCCGGCCTGGCACACCTGGTGAGCTTCCTCGGCACCGACACGGTGGCCGCCCTCGAAGCGGCGCAGCTCTACTACGGCGAACCTGGCGCCGCCGGGTTCTCGATCCCCGCGGCCGAGCACAGCACGATCACGGCCTGGGGCCGCGACGGCGAGGCGCAGGCCTTTGCGCACATGCTGGAGCGCTTTGGCAAGCCGGGCGCGGTCTTCGCCGTGGTGTCCGACAGCTACGACCTTTTCCACGCGGTGGACGAGCTGTGGGGCCAGGCGCTGCGCCAGCGGGTGATCGACTCCGGGGCGACCCTGGTGGTGCGGCCCGACTCGGGCGATCCGGCGTCGATCGTGCTTCAGGTGGCACAGCGGCTGGACCGGGCCTTCGGCAGCGTGCTCAACGCCAAGGGCTACCGCGTGCTCCAGCACGTGCGCATCATCCAGGGCGACGGCGTGAACCTGCGGTCGATACGGTCGATCCTGGCGAACCTGAAGGCCCATGGGTATTCGGCCGACAACGTGGCCTTCGGCATGGGTGGCGCGCTGCACCAGATGGTCCACCGCGACACCCAGCGTTTTGCCATGAAGTGCTCGGCCGTCCTGGTGCACGGCGTCTGGCGCGATGTGTACAAGGCGCCGGCGACCGACAGCGGGAAACGCTCGAAGGCCGGCCGGCTCGGCGTGATGCGCCAGGTGGCGACGGGGCAACTGCAGACCGTGGTCCTGCCGCCCGGGCCCGGCTGGAGCGATCGGGCCGTGGCGCTTGGCGCGGGTTGGGAGGATGCGATGCGCACCGTGTGGCATCACGGCCGCCTGCTGGTGGATGAGACGCTGGGCGAGGTGAGGGCTCGGGCCGCCGAATGCCGAGCGCCGCTGGATCGATCGGCCGTTGCACTGGGTGCTTGAGCGACGCAGAGCTCGGCCTGGGAACGAGACGGTGCCACTCGATGTTCTGCACCTGAACGTCGAGCCGGACACCGGGTGCTTGAACCGCGCCATCCGCCGGGTCGAGCTCGAGGACTGAGAGCGTGTGCGGCGCTCAGGCCCCACCGACTGGCGGGCGCGGCTCGGACGCGGGCTCGGCCAGCACCGAGGCACCGGCCAGCAGTTGCGCCGCGAGGCCGTCTTCCTCGGCCGACAAACCCTCCGGCGCCGCCGCGTGCTGCTGCTGGCCGAGCGTCCGCCACAGCCCTGCACCCAGGGCGGCGAGCAGCAGCGCAGGCCCCAGCCACAGCAGTGCCGTGCTGGCCTTGAAGGGTGGGCGGTAGAGCACGAAGTCGCCGTAGCGCTCGGTCATGTAGGCCACCACCTGCTCGGGCGTGCGGCCGGCCCGTAGCTGTTCGCGCACCTGGTTCTTCAGGTCCAGCGCCAGCTCGGCGTGCGAATCGGCCAGGCTCTGGTTCTGGCACACGAGGCAGCGCAGTTCGGCCGACACGGCCAACACGCGGGCCTCCAGGGCCGGGTCGGCGGCGCGGTCCTGCGCCGGGGCCGCGTGCGCGGCAACAGCCGCCGCGAGCGTGAGCGCGAACGCGCCCCGACACACGACCCGTTGGATGCGACGGCGGCGCACGGCTCAGCCCTGCAGCTGCCGCACCAGCGGCAGCACCTGGCGCACCCACACCTCCTGCGTGAGCGGGCCCACGTGCTTGAAGCGCACGACACCGGCCTTGTCGATGACGAAGGTCTCGGGCACGCCGTACACGCCGTAGTCGATGCCGACGCGGCCGTCGCGGTCGACCGCGGTGGCGCGGTAGGGGTCACCCAGCTGCCGCAGCCACTCCTGCGCGTTGCGCGGGTCGTCCTTGTAGTTCAGGCCCACCAGCGGCACCTGCTGCTGCCGCGCCGCGGCCACCAGCAGCGGGTGCTCCTCGCGGCAGGGTGCGCACCACGAGGCCCAGACGTTGAGCACCCACACCTGGCCGGCCATGTCGGCCGGCGACACCGGCGCACCGCCATCGGCCAGCGGCGGCAGGCGGAAGGCCGGCGCGGGCTTGCCGATGAAGGGCGAGGGCACCTCGCGCGGGTTCAGCGTGAGGCCCACGCCCAGCAGCACGGCGAGCAGCACAAAGGCGGCCAGTGGCACGGCATGGCGGGCCTTCACGCGCGGGCCTCCTGTGCCACGGGTGCGCCGGGTGCACCAGGCAACGGGGCTGCTGCCTCGCGCTGGGTGGCGACGCGGTAGCGGCGGTCGGCCACGGCCAGCGCACCACCGATTGCCATGAACAGCGCGCCGCCCCAGATCCAGCCGACGAAGGGCTTGTGGTACACGCGCAGCGTCCAGGTCTTCTCGTCCAGCGGCTCGCCGAGGCTGACGTAGAGGTCGCGCAGCAGGCCGGCGTCGATGGCGGCCTCGGTCATCGGGATCTGCTGCACCTTGTACAGGCGCTTCTCGGGTGTCATGACGAAGGGTGTGCCGCCCTCGCGCTGCACCTCGATCTGCGCGCGCACGGCCACGTAGTTGGCACCGGTGGTCTCGTGCACGCCGCGGAAGGTGAAGCGGTGGCCGGCCACCTCAAGGTGGTCGCCCACGGCCATCTTCACGTCGCGTTCGGTCTCGTGGCCGCGCACCATCGTCACACCGACGATGAACACGCCCACGCCCAGGTGCGCGATCACCATGCCCCAGAAGCTGCGGCTGCTGCGCCCGAGTTGCGCCAGGCCCGAACGGCTGCGCTGCAGCAGCAGCGCCGCGGTGCTGGCAAAGACCCAGCCGGCCAGCAGCAGGCCCACGGCCACGCCGGTGCTGAAGCGGCCCGCCGCCCAGGGCAGCGCCAGCGCCGCGGCCACGCTCAGCACGGCCGGCCAGCGCAGCAGCCGTGCCATCTCGGCGAGCGAGGCCGACTTCCAGCGTGCCAGCGGCCCGGCGCCCATCAGCAGCACCACGGGTGCCATGAGCGGCACGAACACGGCCTCGAAGTAGGGCGCGCCGACGCTGATCTTGCCCAGGCCCAGCGCGTCGAGCGCCAGCGGGTACAGCGTGCCCAGCATCACGGCACCGGTGGCGGCCACCAGCAGCACGTTGTTGCCCAGCAGCAGCGCCTCACGCGAGACACGGTCGAAGCGCCCGCTGAAGCCCACCACGCCGGCGCGCCAGGCAAAGAGGGCCAGCGAGCCGCCCACCACCAGGCCCAGGAAGCCGAGGATGAAGATGCCACGCGCCGGGTCGGTGGCGAAGGCATGCACGCTCGTGAGCACGCCCGAGCGGACGAGGAAGGTGCCCATCAGGCTGAGCGAGAAGGCCGCGATCGCCAGCAGCACCGTCCAGGCCTTGAAGGCACCCCGCTTCTCGGCCACGGCCAGCGAGTGCAGCAGCGCGGTGCCGGCGAGCCAGGGCATGAAGCTCGCGTTCTCCACCGGATCCCAGAACCACCAGCCGCCCCAGCCGAGTTCGTAGTAAGCCCACCAGCTGCCCAGCGCGATGCCCAGCGTGAGGAAGGCCCAGGCCGCGGTGGTCCAGGGCCTGGACCAGCGGGCCCAGGCCGCGTCGAAGCGCCCGGCCAGCAGCGCCGCCACCGCAAACGCGAAGGCCACCGCGAAGCCGACGTAGCCCATGTAGAGCATCGGCGGGTGCAGCACCATGCCGGGGTCCTGCAGCAGCGGGTTGAGGTCGCGCCCGTCCAGCGCCGGCGGCAGCAACCGGTCGAAGGGGTTGGAGGTGAGCAGCACGAAGAGCAGGAAGCCCACGCTGACGAAGCCCATCACGCCCAGCACACGCGCCACCATGGGCAGCGGCAGTGCGCGCGAGAGCAGGCTCACGGCTAGCGTCCAGCCCGAAAGCATGAACACCCACAGCAGCATCGAGCCCTCGTGGCTGCCCCAGGTGGCGGCCACGCGGTAGGGCAGCGGCAATGCGCTGTTGGAGTGGCTGGCCACGTTGGCCACGCTGAAGTCGCCGCCCACGAAGCTGGCCATCAGCGCGAAGAACGCGATGGCGATGAACACGAACTGCACCTGCGCCGCCGGCCGCGCCAAAGCCATCCAGGCCGTCTGGCCACGCGCGGCGCCCACCAGCGGCAGCGTGCCCAGCGCCACGCCGACGAAGAGCGCGACGACGAGTGCGAAGTGGCCCAGTTCCGGCAGCATCGTCGGCCCGTGGTGCTTCTTGGCTTCAGCGGCCGGCGGCCGGTGCCGCCGCAGCCTCGGCCTTGCGCGCGCGCTGCAGCGCATCGGCGGCTTCGGGCGGCATGTAGTTCTCGTCGTGCTTGGCCAGCACCTCGTCGGCGCGGAACAGCCCGTCGTGCTGCAGCCGGCCCTGCGCGACCACGCCTTTGCCCTCCTTGAAGAGGTCGGGCAGGATGCCGCGGTACTCGACCTCGATGTGCCGCGCCGTGTCGGTGACGCGAAAGCGCACCGAGACGCCATCGGCCTGGCGCACGAGGCTGCCTGCCTCCACCAGCCCGCCGAGCCGGAAGGCGCGTTCGCGCGGTGCCTGCTGCAGGGCCACGTCGGTGGGGCTGTAGAAGAACACCAGGTTGCTGCGGAAGGCGTTCGCCACCAGCCCCACGGCCGCCGCGGTGCAGGCCAGCACCAGCGCCACGAGCAGGCCGCGCCGTTGCCGCGGCTTCATGGCGGGCCCTGCCGCGTGAGCGCGGCGTCGTGCAGCGATTCGATGGCGCGGCGGCGGCGCAGCACCAGCATCAGCGCCTCCCAGGCCAGCGCCGCTGCCGTCATCAGGTACGAGCCCCACACGTACAGCGCATAACCGCCCATGTCGGTGAACTCGGCGAACGAGGACCAGGTCATGCGGCCTCCGGCAGGCGCTGCGCCCACTCGGCGTCGCCCTCGCGCTCGAGGATCAGGCTGCGCACGCGGTGCAGCGCCACGGCCACGCTCCAGGCCCAGAACGCGGCCACCATCAGCAGCATGCCGGCGAACATGACCGTGGCCATGCTCGGCGCGCGCGTGACGCTCACGGTGGCACCCTGGTGCAGCGTGTTCCACCACTTGACGCTGAAGTAGATGATGGGGATGTTGACCACCCCCACCAGCGCCAGGATGGCACCGGCACGGTCGGCGCGGCGCGGGTCGTCGCTGGCCGCCTGCAGCGCCATGAAGCCGGCGTAAAGGAACAGCAGCAGCAGCTCGCTGGTCAGGCGCGCATCCCACACCCACCAGGTGCCCCAGGTGGGCTTGCCCCACAGCGCGCCAGTCCACAGCGCGAGGAAGGTCATCAGCGCGCCGGTGGGTGCGAGCGCCGTGGCCATCATCGCGCTCAGCCGCGTGTTGAGCACCAGGCCCAGGCCGGCCCACAGCGCCATCGCGAGGTAGATGATCATCGACATCCACGCCGCCGGCACGTGGATGAAGATGATGCGGTAGGCGTCACCCTGCTGGAAGTCGGTGGGTGCCACGACGAGCCCCACCACGAGCCCGGCCCCGCCGAACAGCAGCGCCGCGGCCCAGCACCAGGGCAGCAGGCGTCCGGCGAGGCCGTAGAAGGTGGCCGGCGCCGCGTAGTGCGTCCAGCGCCGGGCCGCGGTGGCGGTGGGCAGCGGGGGCGGTGGCATCAGCGCGCTCATGCCGCGGGCATTGCAAGCCACGTGCCGGGCGCGGCTGCGCGGTGTGCCCCGGCGGGCCGCTCCCGCTTTCGGCTCTGCATTCCCGGAATCGGGATTGCGCGGTTCACGCGCAGGCCTCGCGCAGCGCCGCGGCCAGCGCCCAGGGCACACCGGCCAGCGCCAGCGCGAGCAGCGCGCCCTGCAGCGACAGCAACGGTGCTGCGTCGAGGCCCGCCGCCACCTGCGCCACCGCGCCGGCGCCGAAGATCAGCACCGGCGCCGCGAGCGGCAGCACGATGAGGGCCGTGAGCGCGCCGGTGCCGCGCAAGCCGAGCGCCAGCGCAGCACCCAGTGCGCCCAGCAGGCTCAGCGTGGGCGTGCCGAGCAGCAGCCCGGTCAGCAGCACCGCCAGCGCCGGTCCGTCGAGCCCGTACTGCAGGCCGAGCAGCGGTGCCACCAGCGCCAGCGGCAGCCCGCTGCACAGCCAGTGCGCCAGCACCTTGGCCAGCACCAGCAGGGCCAGCGGGTGGGGCTTGAGCAGCAGCTGTTCCAGCGTGCCGTCGGCATGGTCGGCGGCCCACAGCCGCGGCAGCGAGAGCAGGCTGGCCAGCAACGCCGCCACCCACACCACGCCGGGGCCGATCTCGCGCAGCAGCGCCGGTGCGCTGCCCACGCCCAGCGGGAACAGGCAGGCCACGACGGCGAAGAACACGAGCCCGGTGGCCACGTCGCTGCGCTGGCGCAGCGCCACGCGCAGGTCGCGCCGCAGCACGGCCAACAGCGCCGTGCGCAGCGAGGGCGTTGCCGAAGCCGGCACGGCCTCGTGCAAGGGCAGCGCCTTCATGGGCCGAGCCGCAGCACCTGCACGCGTGTTGCCGGCAGCGGCAGCGGCTGGTGGCGCGTGAGCACCGCGAGCCCACCGTCGGCCAGATGCTGCCCGATGAGCTGGCCGAGCTGCGTGCAGGCCGCGGCATCGAGCGCGTTGAAAGGCTCGTCGAGGATCCACAGCCGCGCGCGCGCCAGCAGCAACCGCGCCAGCGCCACGCGGCGCTGCTGCCCAGCCGAGAGCAGGCCCAGCGGCAGCCGCGCCTGCGCCGCCACGCCCCAGCGCTGCAGCGCGGCCAGCAGCGCCGCGCTGTCGCAGGCCGTGCCGGCGAGCGCCAGCTCGGCGCGCAGGTTCTCCAGCGGCGTGAGCTCGGCCTTGAGCCCGCCGGCGTGGCCCTGGTACAGCAGCGTGCCCGCGTAGGCCTCACGCTGGAGTTCGATGGACTGACCCTGCCACAGCACCTGCCCGGCGCTCGGCCGCGCCAGGCCGGCCAGGAGCCGCAGCAGGCTGGTCTTGCCGGAGCCGTTGCCACCGGCCACCTGCAGCGCCCGGCCGGAGCTGACGCTCAGACTGAGCTGACCGAACAGGCTGCGCCGCCCCCGCTGGCAGGCCAGGCCTTGGGCCTGCAGGGCGGGTGCGTTCATCGCGCCGCCTGCGCCGGCACCGGCTGGAAGAAGACGCGCGTGACATAGGCCGCCACGGCGTCCACCTCGGCCGGCTGCAGCACGTGCCGCCAGGCCGGCATCGAGGTGCCGGGCAGGCCCTCGCGGATGCGCTGCTTCAGCAGCGCCGGCGGCATGCTGCTGCGGGTGTACTGCGTGAGGTCGCGTGCCTTCGGCTCCATGAACTGACCGATCCAGTTCTTGCCGGTGCCGTCGCCGCCATGGCAGAAGCTGCAGTTGGCCTGGAACAGCGCCTGGCCGCGACGCTGCTGCGGCGTGAGGCCGGCCACCCGCGGCACGACCTCGTGCTTGGCGTAGACGCTGGCGCTGCTGACGGCGTCCACCGGCGGCGTGTTCGGCTGCCCCGGCACGAAGCCCATGCGCGGGTACGACACCGGGCGTGCGCTCCAGGCCGGGCCCTCATCGACCACCCGCGCGCGGTCATGGCAGCTGATGCACGCGCCCATGAACAGGCGCCGCCCGGCCAGCTGCTGCGGCGTGAGCTGCTCCACCGGTGTGTCGAGCGCGATCTGCCCGCGTGCGAAGGGGAACGCGGCGGCGTGCCGCTCGTGCCGCGGCCAGCCGTTGGCGGCCGTGTGGTACGCGGTGTTGGCGGCCTTGTCGCGCACGAACTCGCGCGCCACGAAGGCGGCCACGGCGTCGATCTCGGCCGCGCCGATGACACCCTGGAACGACTTCATCGCCGTACCGGGCCGCCCGTCGCGCACGGCCTGTGCCACCTGCGCGGCGTCGAGCGTGCTGGTGGTGAAGTCGCGTGGGCGCGGGCTGAGGTAGGTGGCGGCCAGCGTCTTCGCGTCGCCCGAGTAGCCGTGGCAGAAGTAGCAGCGGAAGTTGTAGACGGCGCGGCCGCGCTCGTGTTCGATGGCCGCCGGCGCAGCCGCTGTGGCCGCCGTGGCCACCAGCAGTGCCCATGCGGCCAGACGGCGCCGGGTGCTGCGCATCGGTGACGCTTCAGCGGGGCGCTGCCGCAGCCGTGGCTGCCCGGCCCTGCACGAAGTTCTGGAACACGAACTCCGACACGTCGGCCAGCTGCTGCGGCGTGGCCACCTTGTTCCAGGCCGGCATCTCGCTGCCGTTGCGGCCTTCGCTCACGGCGGCGAACAGCGCCACGCGGTTGAAGCGCGTGCGCCAGGCCTCGTCGAGGAAGTTGCGCGGCTTCGGGTTGATGAAGTACGCGCGCGGCCCGGCGCCGTCGCCCCGTGCGCCGTGGCAGGTGGCGCAGTTGGCCATGTAAAAAGCACCCCCGCGTCGGGTGTCGCCCTTCAAGCCGTTGGGGAGGCCGGCCGTCATGTCGATCCGCACGGGGGTGGAAGCGGCATCGGCTTCACGGCCCCCGTGGGCCCTGGTGCCGGAGATGGCGCCGGCCAGCGCGGGCGCGGCGCCGGTCTGCCCGGTGACGAAGCGGCCGTACACGTAGTCGGCCAGGCGCTGGATGTCGGTGTCCGAGAGCTGCGTCTTCCAGCCCACCATGGCCGTGCCGGCCTTGCCGTGGGCGATGACGGCGGCGATGCGCTCGCGGCTGAGATCGGCCTTCGATTGCGCCGAGGTGAAGTCGCGCGGCAGCGTGCTCAGTGCACCGGCGGCACGGCTCCTGCCGTCGCCCTTGTCGCCGTGGCAGACGGAACAGTAGTTGTGGTACAGCACGGCGGCCTCGGCGCCCGGCGCCGGCGTGGCTTGCGCGCTCATGGCGAGCACCAACCCGAGCAGCGCCAAGGCCAGGCTGCGGGCCGCATGGCCTGCGTTCATCGGTGGGCCCTCCTCGTTGGAATGCATGGCGCGGTGTCGCCTCATGCAGGGGCTGCTGCAACTTCCTTGCCACTGGCACAGCGCTTGCAGCCGGGGCCCGAGCTGGCAGTACCCACCCATCCATCACTCAGGAGAGATCCACCATGCGTTTGTCGTTTGCGAGAGCCGCCGTTCTCAGTTTCGGTACCGCGGCCGCGCTGCTGGTCACGCTGGCCCCGGCCGCGGCGGCCGATGGCAAGGCCGTGTACGAGAAGACCTGCGCGCTGTGCCATGCCGCCGGCGTGGCCAACGCCCCCAAGTTCGGCGACAAGGCCGCGTGGGCGCCGCGCGTGGCCACCGGCAAGGCCACGCTGGTGGCTTCGGTGAAGGCCGGCAAGGGTGCGATGCCGCCCAAGGCCGGCGCCAGCGACCTGAAGGACGACGACATCCAGGCCGCCGTCGACTACCTGCTCGCCGCCGCCAAGTGACGTGAACCCGCGCCGCCGCCGCCTGTGTGCCGCCGGCCCGCTGGGCCTGGTGCTGGCGGCCTGCGGCACGGCGCCGCCCGGCGAAGCGCCGGCGGCGCGCGAGCTCGTGTTCCCACCCGCGCCCGACGAGCCGCGCTTCGTGTTCGAGCGCAGCATCCGCTCCAGCGCCGACATCCTGCCCGAGCTGCGTGCCGGCGAACTGCGGCGCCTGGTCACCGGTGAAGAGCCGCGTGGCGAGCCGCTGTCCAAGCCCTACGCCGTGGCGGTGACGCAGGGGCGCATCTACGTCAGCGACACCGTCTCGCGCTTCGTGCGCGTGTTCGACGTGCCCGCAGGCCGCCAGTACCGCGTGGGCGACGACGAAGGCCCGGGGCAGCTCATCAAGCCCATCGGCCTGGACGTGGACGCTGCGGGCAACCTGTACGTGGCCGACATCGGCGCCAGGGCCATCATGGTCTACGGGCCCGACCGCGCCTTCCTGCGCCGCATCGGCGGCGACAAGTGGTTCTCGCGCCTGACCAGCGTCACCGTCGATCCCTCGGGCACGCGCGTGTACGCGGTGGACCTCGGCGGCGTCACGAGCGAGCAGCACCGCGTGCGTGTGTTCAACGCCACGAGCGGCGAGCACCTCATGGACATCGGCCGCCGCGGCAGCGGGCCCGGCGAGTTCAACCTGCCGCGTGACCTGGCGATCGGCCTGCACGGCCGGCTGTACGTGGTGGACGGCGGCAACTTCCGCGTCGTGGTCTTCGACAAGGAGGGCCGCTACCTGCGCAGCTTCGGCAGCGTGGGCAAGCAGTACGGGCAGTTCGCGCGGCCCAAGGAAGTGGCGGTGGACCGCGACGGCAACGTCTACGTCGTCGACGCGGCCTTCGGCAACTTCCAGATCTTCAGCCCCGAGGGCGAGCTGCTGCTGTTCGTGGGCGAGCGCTCGGAGCGCGACGCGCCCGCACGCTACATGCTGCCCTCGGGCATCGCGGTGGACGAGGACGGGCGCGTCTACATGGTCGACCAGTGGTTCCGCAAGATCGACGTCTACCGCCCCGCCGCGCTCAAGGCCGAGGCCGGCTACCTGGCGCGCCGGCCGGCACCCAGCGCCGCCACCCGCTGAGCGGCATGGTTCCCGTTCCCGGGAAACCCCGCCGCGGGCGCTTTCCTGGATGCGGGACTGCCGCGGCAGCCGCTCGCCGCTGCGGCAGCGCGTGTGCGTAATGGCACGGTTTCTGCAGAACCACCGGTGTCAAGCGGGCATTGGGGAGTGCAGGCCTGACGCGCGTTCAACCAACCTTCGAGAGGGCGACATGACATTGACATGGCTGATGCGCCGCACGAAGTGGGGAGCAGCGTCCGCACTCGCGGCGCTGCTGTTCACCTGGTGCGGCGCGGTGTCGGCACAGACACCCACCACGGGCATCGCGGCCACGCGGCACAACCTGGGCTCGGGGCCCGGCATCGCCGGCCGCAACCAGGTCTCGGACACCGCCGAGGTCTGCGTGTTCTGCCACACGCCGCACGGCGGCAGCACCGACGCTCCGGTGCCGCTGTGGAACAAGCGGCTGGGCACCGCCGGTGCGCCGGCCGGCGGCGGCAGCTACACCACCTACGACACGCTGCAGACACCGTCGCTCGACGGCACCGTGGCGCCGGTGGGCTCGATCTCGATGGCCTGCCTCTCGTGCCACGACGGCACGCAGGCGATGGACAACGTGATCAACGCCCCGGGCTCCGGCGGCGTGGCAGCCGACGGTGGCGGCAACGACGGCCGGGCCTGGACCTGGACCGGCAGCACCGTCAACGCCGCGGGCCGCCTGAACGGGGGCGCGGCGCTCATCGGCACCGACCTGTCCAACGACCACCCGATCGGCATCCAGTACTGCGGCGGCGGCCTCTCGGGCAGTGGCACGGTGGTCTCGGGCACCTGCGCCGACGGTGACTTCCGCGCGCCGCAGACGCAGCTGATCAACGGCAACCAGATCTTCTGGGTCGACACCGGCGGCAGCGGCAAGCAGCGCACCGACCTGCCGCTGTACCAACGCGCCACCGGCGGCCTGGGCCCGATGGTGGAGTGCGCCAGCTGCCACGACCCGCACGTGTCCTCGGGCCAGGCAGGCCCGGCCGGCACGGGGCAGGTGTCGGGCGAGACCTTCCTGCGCATCTCCAACGCGTCGAGCGCCGTGTGCACGGCCTGCCACGTGAAGTGAGCGGCATCACGAGCCGCGCTTGAAGAAGCAGGGGCCGGCCGCGGCCGGCCCCACACCCCACCACCGCTGCACAGCCCACAGGTGCCCACGATGAACGCCACCCGACTCGGCACCGCCACGCTGCTGCTCGCGCTCGGCGCCGCCGGCGCCTGGGGCGCCGAGCCCGCCGCGGCGGCGACGGCGCGGCCCAGTGCCAGCACCCGAGCCACGCTGCCCTTCGCGCAGGTGGGCGACACGGTGATCAGCGGCGCCGACTACCAGCGCGCGCTGGCCGTGGCCATGCGCAAGAAGTACTACCACGCGCGGCCGCCCGAAGCCGAGTACGCGCGCTTCCAGCGCGAGGTGGGCGAGGACGTCGTCAACCGCGTGCTGCTGCTGGCCGAGGCGCGGCGGCGCGGCATCCAGCCCGACCGCGAACGCATCAAGGCCACCGTGGCCGGCTACGAGGCCCAGTACAAGGGCAGCCCCAACTGGGCCGCCAACCGCGAGAAGATGCTCGCGGCCGTGGTGCCGCAGCTCGAGCGCGAGAGCGTGCTCGAGCGCTTCGAGCGCCAGGTGAAGCAGGTGCCCGAGCCCGAGGAGGCGGTGGCGCGCGGCTTCTACGGCCGCAACACCGCGCTCTTCGTCGAGCCCGAGCAGGTCAAGCTGCGTGTCATCGTGCTGCGTGTGGACCCGAGTTCACCGCAGACGCTGTGGAACAGCGCCAAGGCCGAGATCCACCGCATCCACCAGAAGCTCGTGGCGGGCGCTGATTTCGCGCAGCTGGCGCAGCTGCATTCCAACGACCGCACCGCGGCACGCGGCGGTGAGATGGACTACACCCACCGCGGCATGCTGCCCGAGGCCGTGCACGGCGTGGTCGACAAGCTCACCGTGGGCGCCACCGCCGAGCCGGTGCAGTTGCTCGAGGGCTGGGCCATCCTGCGCCTGGAGGGCCGCCGCGCGGCCGAGCAGCGCAGCTTCGAGCAGGTGCGTGAACGCGCCGGCGACCTCTGGCAACGCGAGGAAGGCCAGCGCCGCTGGGCCGCGCTGATCGCGCAGCTGCGCCAGGGCACCCCGGTGCGCATCGACGAGAGCCACTATGCGCCGCTGCGCGGCCCGAGCGAGAAGCCGCGCGCCGGCTGAGCGCCGCGCGGCCTGCCGGCGCCGGCGCCACGGACCCGCACGCGTGCAGGCCCACCGAGCTCCGCACAGGCCCTGGCCGGGTTGGCGCAGCGCCACCTGGCTGGCACCGCTTGCGCTGGCCGCACCGGCCGCGCAGGCCGCGGCCTTCCTGCCCGGCGCCGAGGCCGACCCGCCCACCGGCGAGGTGCTGCGCCCGGCGGCCACACCGGCCGAGCCGCTGTCCGGCGACGGCATCCGCTGGACCCTCGCGCCGTGGCGACAGCAGGGCAGCGGCTCGGTGGCCCTGCGCGGGCTGCGCCTGGAAGACGGCAGCACGAGCCGGCAGACCCTGCTGGCCGGTGACGTGGAGTGGGCCAGCCACGTGTGGCAGCCCTGGTTCGTGCAGCTGCGCCTGGGCCTGGGCTTCGTGGCAGCCCGCACCACCGGCGACGCCGCCACCGGGCCCGGCGGCACCGGCGGCAGCCTGGCCAGCAACGCGATCACCGGGCGTGCTGCGATCCTCGTGTTCCCGGCCAGCCGCTTTCCCTTCGAGCTGCGCGCTGATGTCGGCGACAGCCGCACCGGCGGCCCGAGCCTGGGCGGCGACTACCAGACGCGCCGGCTCTCGCTGAGCCAGTCGTGGCGGCCCGAGCTCGGCAACGCGAGCCTGCAGCTGCAGCTGGACCACAGCGAACTCGTCGACCGCCAGTCGCGCGACACGCTCAACACCGTGCATGCCACCGCGCTGCGGCAAGCCGGCCCGCACACCGTGGACCTGGCGCTCGCCTACACCGACAACCAGCGCAGCGACACCGGCGCGCACAGCCGCCTGGCGAGCCTGAATGCGCGCCACGGCTTCCACCCGGCCAGCGACCTGCACGTGGAGACGCTGGCCAGCTGGAACCAGGTGCGCCTGGGCGACGGCGCCACGGCCCTGGGCGGTGACGTGCAGCAGCTGTCCACGCTGGCCTCGTGGCGGCCGCGTGTGCAGCTGTGGGCCGGCGCCGGCGCGCCGCTGCTGGCCGCCACCGCACGCTGGGTGCAGACGCGGGCGCTGGCCGGGGCCGGCAGCCGCAGCGACGCACGGGCCTTGAACGTTGCGCTGGGCCTGAGCCAGGAACTCTCGCCGGCCTGGCGTGCCACGCTCTCGGCCAGCGCCAACCACCTGCAGGCCGAAGGCGGCGCCGGTGGCGACAGCGGCAGCCTGCAGCTCGGCCTGGGCTGGGCGCCCCGCACCTGGACGCTGGCGCAGTGGCGCTACGCCCCCAGCATCAATCTGAACGGTGGCCTCGCGCACGACACGCAGGGCCTGCAGCGTGGCACCCGCGGTGTGCAGGCGGCGCACGGCCTCTCGCGCGACTGGCGCGTGGGTGAGGGCGGCAGCGTGGGCGTGGCGCTGACGCAGGGCGGCGCGGTGCTGCGCGAATCGGGCCCCGCGGCCACCACCGAAGCGCTGGCGCATGGTGCAAGCCTGTCGTGGCAGCAGCTTGGCCTGGACGGCGGGCAGCTCTACGGTGGCCTCTCGTACAGCGATGCACGCAGCCGCGGCAATGCCGGCTCGGGCCTCGCCGGTGCCGCCGGCGCCGGCCCCGTGCGCGGCCGCTTCCAGCTATTGAACCTGCAGTACAGCCAGCGCTGGCAGCTCTCGCGCCACGCACAGGGCTCGGCGCACCTCACGCTGCAGGGCGTGCGCAACGAGAGCAGTGAGATCGACGCCTTCACCGGGCTGCGGCGCCTCGTCGGCCCCGGTTGGCAGCGCTACTACACCGGCGCGCTGAACTACGAGCACCAGGCCGCCTTCGGCGTGCCGCGGCTGCGCCACAGCGTGCAGCTGGGCGTGAGCAGCCAGCCGCTGGAGCAACGTGCGCTGGGTGACATCGACGCCCCGCGCGAGCGCATCAGCGAATCGCTGGAGACGCGGCTGGACTACGCCATCGGCCGCCTCGACACGCGGCTGAGCCTGCGCGTGGCGCGCGTCGAAGGCCGCGTGGTGGCCGCGGCGCAGGCACGCGCGCAGCGGCGCTTCTGAGCACGCTGCATCACGATCAACCCCGCGGAGACCCACCGTGAAACTCCCCGCCCTGTTGCTGATGGCCCTGGCCCTGGTGTGCGCGGCACCGGCCACCGCCGAGTACGGCGATGTCGTCATCAACAACTACTCCGACGCCGCCGGCATGCGCCCGGTGGTGTTCCCGCACTGGTTCCACCGCGTGCGCTTCCGCTGCAAGGTGTGCCACGCCGACCTCGGCTTCGAGTTCAAGGCCGGGGGCAACCAGATCAACATGCTGAAGATCATCGACGGGCAGTTCTGCGGCTCGTGCCACAACGGCGAGCTGGCGTGGAGCGTGGAGAACTGCAACCTGTGCCACAGCGCCAAGCCCGGCACGCCGACGCAGGTGCACGAGAGCACGCTGCAGAAGCTGGCGCCGGCGGCCGCGGCTTCGGCACCGGCCACTACAGCGGCGCGGCCCGCCAAGGCAGCCCCATGAGCGCGCGCGCCTGGGCCTGGCTGTTCACCCTGGCCCTGCTCGGGTTCGGGCCGGCGGCAGCGCAGCCCGCAGGCACCGGCAAGGCCGTGTACGAGGGTGCCTGCGCGGCCTGCCATGCGGTGGGCGTGCTCAACGCGCCGAAGTTCGGCGACAAGGCGGCCTGGGCGCAACGCGGTGCCGGTGGCCTGGAGGCGCTGGTGAAGAGCGCCATCGCCGGCAAGCCGCCGGGCATGCCGCCGCGCGGTGGCCGCACCGACCTCACCGAGGCGCAGCTGCGCGCCGCCATCGAGCACATGATGAGCGGCGGCGCGGCAACGGCCGCCGCGACGGCACCCGCTGCCGCCGCGGCTTCGGCGCCGCTGGCGCTGCCCACGGTGGCGCGCCCGCAGCCGGCCAACGCCGCGGCTGCCGCCGAGGTCAACGCCTTCAACCGCCTGCTCAAGCCGCTGGGCCGCATCAACCGCCCGGCCATCGACTCGGGCATCCACGACCCGGCCAACGACATGACGCTGCAACTGCAGCCACCCGGCGTGGCCTTCGGCACGTTGCCCAAGAGCATGGCCGGCAACCACGTCGACTGGGTCAAGGCGCTCGAGGCCAAGGCCATCACGCCGCGCTGGGACCGGGCCGACCCGGCGGCCGCAGCCATCGTCATGGACCTCAACATCGTGCGCGAGGTCAAGGGCTCGATGCCCGACGTGGTCTACCCGCACAAGCAGCACACCGAGTGGTTGGACTGCAGCAACTGCCACCCGCGCATCTTCGTGCCGCAGAAGGGCGCCAACCAGATCAGCATGGCCAGCATCCTGCTCGGACAGCAATGTGGTGTGTGCCATGGCAAGGTGGCCTTCCCGGTGTCGGAGTGCCGCCTGTGCCATTCGCGCAAGAAGGCCGTGGCCACGGTGGCCGGCGAGGGGCGGCCATGAAGGCCGGTGCCGCCGGTGCTGCCGGCATGGGCCTGCTGCTGGCCCTGGGCGCGCTGCACGGCGCTGCAGCGGCGCACGACACCCGCGCACAGGTGGAGCAGCGGCTGCGCCTGGCCGCGCAATTGATCAACGACGGGCCCACCGCGCAGCGCATCGCCGGCAGCGGCCACGCGCAGGCGCAGGGCCACTTCGACGAGAGCCGCCTCCACCACGCAGTGGCCGAAGATGCGCTGCAGCGTGGTGACCTGGCCGCCGCGCGCCGCGCCGCCGACGAGGCGCTGCGCCACGTGGGCCTGGCACGCCGCCTCGTGCCCGACGCACCCGCACGCCAGGCCGCGGCGCGCCAGCGCGCCGAGCAGATGCAGGCCACGCTGGAGCGTCTGGTGGACGCCTGGCCCGGCCGCGGCACGCCCGAAGGACCGATGGACGGCGACCTCTACGCCGCGCTCGGCCTCATGGCCACCGCGCGCTACTTCACCGAGGCCGGCCGCCATGAAGAGGCCGTGCACACGCTGGCCACCGCCGAGCGCCACGTGCTGGCCGGCATGCGCCATGCACTGCCGCTGCGCGAGATCGACTACACGCAGCGCGCCAGCACGCCCGAGCAGGAACTGGCGCTGGAGCTGCAGCGCCACCAGGGCCTCGTGGACCTGGTGCCGCTGGCGGTGAACGAACTGCGGCCCCGCGCCGAGGCCGCGGCACTCATCGAACGCTACGGCGAGACCAGCCGCCGCCTGCGCGCGCAGGCGCAGCAGCAGGCGCAGGCCGGCGACACCGCGGGTGCGCTCGCGCATGTGCGCAACGCCATCCTCTTCGTGCAGCGTGCGCTGCAGGCCGCCGGCCTGGCGATGCCGCAGGCCGTGGGGGGTGCACCATGAAGCGTGTGCTGGGTGTCGCACTGGCGCTGGCGCTGCTGGCGGGCACGGCCATGTCGCAGGAGCGTGAGCAGCTCGAGCGCCGGCTGCAGTCGGTGGCCACGCTGATCGAGTCCTCGTCGGCGGCGCGGCAGATCGACAGTAGCGGCGAGCCCGCGGCGCGCGAGAAGCGCGACAACGCCCGCCTGATCCACCGCGAGGCCGTGGCCACGCTGCAGGGCGGCGACGCCGCCACCGCCTCACGCCTGCTCGACCAGGCCACGCGCGAGATGATGAACGGCGCGCGCCTCGCCAAGCCCGAGCAGGTGGCCGGCGTGAAGGCGCGGCGTGACTTCGAGGCGCGCCTGGACAGCGCGCGCGCGCTGCTGGTGGCGCAGCAGCGCATCACGCAGGAGAAGGGCAGCGCCCGCGAGGCCGTGGAAGCCACACGCCGCATCGAGGCGCTGGTGGCCGAGGCCGAGCAGCGCGCCGGCGCCGGGCAGATCGACGCGGCGCGGCCGCTGGTGGACCGCGCCTACCTGACCGCGCGCGTGTCGATCGAGTCGATGCGGCGCGGCGACACGCTGGTGCGCTCGCTGCAGTTCGCGACGCCGCGTGAGGAGTACGACTACGAGATCGACCGCTACGACACGCACCGCATGCTGATCCAGGTGCTGCTGGCCGACCGGCGTGACATGGCCGCACCGATGCAGGGTTTCGTCGAACGCGCCGCCACCTTGCGCACCGAGGCCGAGGCGCTGGCGCGGCGTGGCGAGCATGCGCCGGCCATCCGGCAGCTGGAGGCCGCCACGCGCGAACTGGTGCGGGCCATCCGCGCCGGCGGCATCTACATCCCGGGCTGAACGTGCATGAAGCGCTGGCACCGGTGGACAGCGCTCGGCGGCGTGCTGTGCGCCACCGCCTGGGCCGCGCCCAGCCTGTGGCAGCGGCTGCAGGACGACGGCGTGCACGACCCGGCCAACCCCGGCCTGGCCGAACTGCAGCAGCCGGCCGAGGCGCTGCTGCCGTTGCCGCGCGACACCGCCGGCAACCTCGTGAACTGGGTGCGCGCCATCGACAGCGGCGCCATCAACCCGCGCACCAACCTGTTCCCCGAGACCCAGGTGCGGCTGCGCGAGGACGACATCATCATCGCCAAGTTCGGCTCGATGCCCGCGGTGAAGTTCCCGCACCGCCAGCACACGCTGTGGCTGGACTGCGCGAACTGCCATGACACGCTGTTCAAGCCGCAGGCCGGCGCCAACGTGTTCAGCATGACGGCCATCCTCAACGGCGAGCAGTGCGGGCTGTGCCACGGCGCGGTGGCCTTCCCGCTCACCGAATGCAACCGCTGCCACAGCGTGCCCAATGCCTCGCTGCGCCGGCGGCCCGCACCATGAGACACTGGGCCGCGCTGATGGTGACGCTGCTGCTGGCGCTCGTGCCCGGCGCGCTGCAGGCCGAGTACGGGGACGTGGTGCTCAACCGCCGCTCCGACGCGCAGGGCGTGCGGCCGGTGGTGTTCCCGCACTGGTTCCACCGCATCCGCTTCCGTTGCAAGGTGTGCCACCAGGAGCTGGGCTTCAAGATGCGCGCCGGCGCCAACGACGTGCAGATGGCCGACATCCTCGACGGCCAGTTCTGCGGCCTGTGCCACAACGGCCGCGTTGCCTGGGGCCCTGAGCGCTGCGACCTGTGCCACTCGGCCAAGCCCGGCACGGCGGCCGGCATCGTGGGTGGTGCACAGACCTCGGGGCCGGGGCGGTGGTGAGGCACGCCACGCTGCTGCTGGCGCTGGCGCTGCTGCTGTCGGCCTGCGCCGGCCCGCAGCCGGTGCGCGGCCGCCTGCACCTGGGCATGGACGACGCGCCCGAAGGCACGCGCCTGCTGTGGCCGCCCGAGCCCGAGGTGCCGCGCTACCTCTACACCGGCACGCTCACCGGCGAGCCCAATTTCCGCCGCGAGGCCGCTGCCACCGGGCTGCTGATGCGCCTGGGCCGCTGGGTGGCGGGCCTGGACGGCAGCGGCAGTGTGCCTCTGGTGCTGCAGCGGCCCGGCGCGCTGGTGGGCGACGAGGCCGGCCGGCTCTACGTGGGCGACACCAGCCGCCAGGCGGTGTTCGTGTTCGACGAGGCCGCGGGCGAGCTGCTGCTGTGGGAGCAGGCCGCGCCGGGCCTGCGTTTCGTGTCACCGGCGGGCCTGGCCACGGCGCCAGGGCGGCTCTTCGTGGCCGACGCCGAGCTCGGCGCGGTGTTCGTGCTCGACGCCCGCGGCGAGCCGCTGGCCACCTGGGGCCGTGGCCTGCTGCGCCGCCCCACCGGCCTGGCGCGCGACCCCGCCAACGGCCTGCTCTACGTGGCCGACACGATGGCGCACGACGTCAAGGTGTTCGGCCCCGGTGGCGAGCTGCTGCGCGTGATCGGCCGCCGCGGCGCGGCAGCCGGCGAGTTCAACTTTCCCACCCACCTGGCCTTCGCGCAGGGCGAGCTCTACGTCACCGACACGCTGAACCACCGCGTGCAGGTGTTCTCGGCGGGCGGCCAGGTGCTGCAGCGCCAGCTGGGCCAGCGTGGCCTCGTGCTGGGCAACCTGGTGCGGCCCAAGGGCGTGGGCGTGGACGGCGAGGGCAACGTCTACGTGGTGGAGAGCTACCACGACAGCCTGCTCGTGTTCTCGCCACGCGGCGAGTTCCTGCTGCCCATCGGCGGCACCGGCACCGCCACCGGCCGCTTCTACCTGCCGGCGGGCGTGTGGGTGGACACGCGCAACCGCGTGCACATCGCCGACATGTTCAACGGCCGTGTCGTGACCTTCCAGTTCCTGGGGGGCGGGTGATGCGCGCGGCACGCGGCGCGATCACCTCGCTGCTGGCCCTGCTGCTGGTGCTGGCGCTGCCGGCGCGGCTGGCCGACGCACAGCGTGTGTCCGACGTGCGCGGCACGCGGCACAACCTGTCCACCAGCGGCAGCGGCGGCACCCATGCCGGCACCGGCGGCACCAGCGAGGTCTGCGTGTTCTGCCACACGCCACACGGCGCCACGCAGGCCGACCAGGGTGGCAGCCCGCTGCGCGCGCCGCTGTGGAACCGCCGCGTGCCGGCCGGCACCACCTACACACCCTATGCCTCCAGCAGCATGGACGCGCAGGCCATCATCGACGGCTTCAACGCGCAGCCCGGCGGCAGCAGCAAGCTGTGCCTGAGCTGCCACGACGGCACGCTGGCGCTGGGCAACGTCAACGTACTCAACGGCCAGGCCAACGCCACGATCCCGATGGTGGGCACGGGCCCCGGCGGCACCATGCCGCCCGGTGCCGGCACCACCACGGGCTTCACGCGCTACCTGGGCACCGACCTGCGCAACGACCACCCGATCTCGGTCACCTTCAACGCCGCGCTGGCCGCGCGTGACGGCGAACTGCGCGCGGTGGACGCGCAGCAGCGCTACCCCGCCGGCAGCGGCAGCGTGATCGGCGTGCGCACGCCGGGGCTGAAGCCGCTGCTGCCGCTCGAAGCCACCGGCAGCGGCGGCCCCGGCAACAACGGGCAGGTGCAATGCGCCACCTGCCACGACCCGCACCTGCGTGAGCTCGACACCACCAAGGGCAACCAGAAGTTCCTGCGTGCGCAGCGCTTCCAGGAGGCGGCGCCCACGGCGCTGCACAACCCCGCCGCCGACATCATCTGCCTGAGCTGCCACGACAAGAACGGCAGCTTCGGCAGCTGGTCGCATTCGGCGCACGCCCACCCTTCGGTGGCCGACGAGACCTACCGCGACGCCGCCGCCACGCTGCGCGAATTCCCCACCGGGCTGCCGGTGTGGAAGGCCAGCTGCCTGAACTGCCACGACACGCACACGGTGCCCGGCGCCCGCCGCCTCACGCGCGAGGGCAGCGACGGCGCGCTGCCGCCGGGCAACCCGCTGGCCCCGCGCCAGGGCGGCAACCCGGCGCTGGAGAACACCTGCTACCAGTGCCACACCACGGCGGCGAAGTCGGCCCTGGCCAGCGTGCTGCAGGTGCCCGACCTCGAGACGCCCTTCAACCTGGGCATCCGCATGCCCATCACGACGGCCGAGCAGGGCGGCAGCGGTGACGAGGTGCACGACCCCTCGGGCAGCTTCAACGACGGCAGCAACAACTGCAGCACCGCCACCAACCGCTGCGGCGCCGACGGCATCGAGTCGCGCAGCGTGCTGGCGCAGCGCCACGCCGAGTGCACCGACTGCCACAACCCGCACCGCGTGATCAGGAACCGCCTCTTCAACGCCGACCCCACGCTGCCCGACGCCGCCGGCACCCACCGCCACGACGAGAGCACCGGCTACACGCACACCAACATCGCCAGCGGCGTGCTGCGTGGCAGCTGGGGCGTGGAGCCGCTGTACGGCAGCACCTCGTTCCAGAGCCTGCCCAGCGGCTACGCCGTCAAGCGCGGCGACCCCGGCGCCAACACCAGCACCGCGGTGACGCAGCCCTACGTGACGCGTGAGTACCAGGTGTGCCTCAAGTGCCACAGCGACTACGGCTATGCCGACAACAACGCCTACCCGGCCGGCAACCGCCCGCCGTTGGGCCGGCTGGGCGGCACGCCGGTGGGCAGCAACAACCTCACCGTCTACACCAACCAGGCCAAGGAGTTCCAGGCCCCGGCCACGCACCAGGGCGAGGGCACCAAGCCCGGCTCGGGCGCCGGCAGCAGCTACGCCACCAACAACCACCGCAGCTGGCACCCGGTGATCGGCCCCACCGGCCGCAGCGGCGCCAACGCCGCGGCCTTCAGGCTGCCCTGGGGCAACGCGATCGGCACGCAGACCATGTACTGCAGCGACTGCCATGGCGAGAACACGCCCGAGGGCACGGTGGTGCCCAGCGGTGGCGAGAACGGCGCGGCCTGGGGCCCGCACGGCTCGGGCAACAACTTCCTGCTCAAGGGCCTGTGGAACAGCAACGTCGGCGCCGACAGCCGCGGCGACAACGGCCCCAACGCCAACGGCCTGTGCTTCAAGTGCCACAACCCCAACACCTATGCCAACCGCAACGGCACGGGCACCACCGGCTACTTCAACGCCGACCGCGGCAACCTGCACGCATACCACACCGACAAGATCGGCCGCATCCGCTGCAACTGGTGCCACGTGGCGGTGCCGCACGGCTGGAAGAACAAGGCCCTGCTCGTGAACCTGAACGACGTCGGCGAGGAAGCCGGCCAGCCCGCGGGCGGCAACCGCGAGTGGCGCATGAACGCCTCGGGCCAGGCCTTCAACCAGGAGCCGTACTACCTCAACAGCAAGCTCAAGGTGCGCAACTTCGCCACCAGCGGCAACTGGGTCGACACCAACTGCGGCAGCAACAACTCGGCCAGCACCTTCGGCAGCAACGGCAACAGCACGACCACCGGTCGCGACTGGATGCGTGACGTGTGCAGCAACCCGCCATGAAGCCGCTGCGCCTGCTTGCCCACGCCGGTTCGCTGCGCCACACGCTGGTGCTGCTGGCGCTGCTGGGCGCCGTGGTGCTGCTGCGGCCGGCCTGGTGGCCGCTGGCGCTGGTGATGGGTGCGCTGGCGCTGAACCTGCTGGCGGCGCTGGTCGTGCACCCGGCGCTGCGGCGGCAGCTGCCGCTGCTGGTGTCGCACCTGGCGCTGCTGGCGCTGGTGGTGGGTGTGGCGCTGGGCCGGCTGCTGGCGCTCGACGGCCGCTTCGAGCTCACGCAGGGCGTGGCCTTCGACGGCACGCTGCTCGACCGCGCCGCCGGCCCGCTGCACCGGCCGCGGCTGCAGGAGCTGAGCTTCCGCCACGACGGCTTCGAGATCGACTACGCCCCCGGCCGCAAGCGCGGCGCCACGCGCAACAGCGTGAGCTGGAACGGCGCCGACGGCCAGCCGCGCAGCGCCGTCATCGGCGACCACCACCCACTGGTGCTGCAGGGGCACCGTTTCTACACGACGCCAAACAAGGGCTTCGCGCCGCTGCTGCGCTGGCAGCCGGTGCGGGGCGAGCCGGTGCTGGGCGCCGTGCACCTGCCCAGCTTCCCGGCGCAGGAGTTGCGCCAGTCACGCGAATGGGCCTTGCCCGACGGCCGCACGGTGTGGGTGCTGCTGCACACCGGCGAAGCGCTGATCGACCCCGCTCGCCCGGGCCGCTTCACGATGCCGCGTGCGCCGCGGCTGGTGCTGCGCATCGGCGATGCGCGCCACGAGCTGCGCCCGGGTGAAGCCGTGGCGCTGGGCGGCGGCACGCTGGTGTTCGAGGACCTGCGCACCTGGATGGGCTACCGCGTGGCCTACGACCCCACGCTGCCGTGGCTGCTGGTCGCCGCGCTGCTGGCGGCGCTGGCGCTCGGTGTGCACTACGCGCTGAAGTTCAGCGCGGCGCCGGCGGTGGCGCGGCCGCTGTGGCAGGGGGGCATCGTCGATGGATGAGACCGCGGTGCTGCTCGGTGCGCTGGGCTGCTACGGCGCTGCCATGGCGTGGCCGCGCCGGCAGCGGCTGGTGCTGCTCGCGCTCGGCGCGGCCGTGGGCCTGCACACGCTGGCGCTGCTGCTGCGCTGGCAGGCGCTGGGCCACGGGCCCTTCACGACGATGCACGAGATCCTCAGCTCGAGCCTGTGGAGCCTGGCGCTGGTGCTGCTGCTGGCTGCGGCCGCGTTGCGCGAGGTGCGCGCCGCGCTGGGGGTGGTGACGCCGGTGCTGGCGCTGCTGGGGCTGTGGCTGTGGCTGGCCGACGCGCGCCCCGGCCATCTGCCGGCCACCTATGCCACGCCGCTGCTGTACGTGCACGCGGTGCTCGGCAAGCTCTACCTCGGCCTGCTGCTGGTGGCGGTGGCGCTCGGTGGTGTGCCGCTGCTGCGGCGCACGGCCTGGGGCCGCCGCGTGCTGGCCGCGGCGCCGGCGGACACGCGGCTCGACGAGCTGTGCCATCGCTTCGCTGCCTTCGCCTTCGTGTGCGACACGCTGATGCTCATCGTCGGCGCCGTGTGGGCGCAGGACGCCTGGGGCCGCTACTGGGCCTGGGATCCGCTGGAGAGCTGGGCCTTCACGAGCTGGCTCGCGCTGGCCGCCACGCTGCATGCGCGCAGCACGCTGCGGCCCAGCGCGGCGGCGCACGGCCTGTGGGTGGCGGGTGTGTTCGTGCTGGCCTTTCTGACCTTCTTCGGCGTGCCCTTCATCAGCACGGCGCCGCACCAGGGGGCGATCTGAAGCCGCGCCGCGGACGCCGCCGCGCCGGCGCCTTGTTCACGCTGGCGCTGGTGCTGGGGGGCGGGCTGTGGCTCGACCAGCGCGAGGCGCACGAAACGCACGAGGATGTGCTGCCGGCGCCGCAGGCCCACGCTGATGAAGTCACGCTGCGCTTCAACCAGGCCGTGGTCATGCTGCACGCGCGGCAGTACGAACACGCCGCCACGGCCTTGCACCGTGTGCTGGTGCTGGCGCCGCGCCTGCCCGAGGCCCACGTGAACATGGGCTTCGCGCTGCTCGGCCTGCAGCGCGCCGCCGAGGCGCGTGCCGCCTTCGACAAGGCCCTGGCCTTCAAGCCCGACCAGGCCAACGCCTACTACGGCCTGGCGCTGGCCTGGGAGGCGCAAGGCGACCGCGCGATGGCACTGGGTGCCATGCGCAGCTACGTGCACCTGGCGCGCAACGAAAGGCCCGAGCACCTGGCACGCGCCCGCGCCGCGCTGTGGGAGTGGCAGGCCGCATCGAACACGCGGCGCTGACACTGCGATGTGCGGGCTGGCCGCGGAATTGCATGGTGGCCCGCATGCATGACCCCGCCACCCTGCAACGGCCCCGTGCCATTCCCGGAACCGGGAATCGCTTCCCGCGGCCGGCAAGAACGCGGGGCCGCGCATGACCGTGTTCTGGCTCGTGGCGGCGCTGTTCCTGGCCGGTGCGCTGCTGTTCCTGCTGCCGCCCCTGTGGTCACCACGTGGCGCGCCAGTGGCCGCGAGCGGTGCCAACCTGGCCGTGCACCGCAGCCAATGGGCCGAGGCCGAACGCGACCTCGCCGCGGGCCTGATCGACGCCGAGCGCCTGGCCCAGGTGCGCAGCGAGATCCAGCGCCGCGTGCTCGAGGACTGCCGCGTTGCCGAGCCGGCGCCGGCACGACCGGCGCGCCGCACGGCGCTTGCGTTGGCGCTGCTGATCCCGCTGGCCAGCATGCTGACCTACCTGCAACTGGGCCAGCCCGAGGCCGTGTCGCCGCAGACCCGCGTGGCCGCGGCCGGCCCGCGCCACAGCGTGACGCCCGAGCAGATCCAGCAGATGGTCACCGCGTTGGCCGAGCGGCTGAAGGCCGAGCCGCAGGACCTCGAAGGCTGGCTCATGCTCGGCCGCTCGTACACCGCGCTGGCGCGCTACCGCGACGCGGCCACGGCCTTCCGCCGCGCCGCCGAGCTCGGCCCGCCCGACGCCGGCATCCTGGCCGACCTGGCCGACGTCACCGGCATGGCGCAGGGCAGGCGCCTGGCCGGCGAGCCAGCACGCCTCGTGCAGCAGGCGCTCGATGCCGACCCGCGCCACGTGAAAGCGCTGGCGCTGGCCGGCAGCGTGGCCTTCGAAGCCGGTGACTACGCCGCGGCGCGTGGCTACTGGCAGCGCCTGGTGGCCGTGGTGCCGGCCGATTCACCGATGGCGCGCTCGGTGCAGAACAGCATCGCCGAAGCCACGCAGCGCGAAGGAGCCGGTACGCCCGTGGCGGCCGTGGCCGCGCCTGCTTCGGCCGCCGTGCGCGGCCGGGTGCGCATCAGCCCTGCGCTGCAGGCGCAGCTGAAGGCCGGCGACACGCTCTTCGTGTTCGCGCGCGCGGCCCAGGGACCGCGCATGCCGCTGGCGATCCTGCGGGTGCCGGCCACGGCCGAGGGCACCGATTTCACGCTCGACGACGGCATGGCCATGTCGCCCACGCTGCGGCTGTCGGGCTTTGCGCAGGTCCTGGTGGGCGCGCGTGTGTCGCGCAGCGGCAGCGCCACGCCGCAACCGGGTGACCTCGTCGGGCAGAGCGGCCCGGTGGCCCCGGGGGACAGCAGCGTGGCCGTGCTGGTCGACCGCGTGCAGCCTTGAGCGGCGGGCCCGCGAACGAGGTGTGTGCGTGTTGCCGCACGGGCTGGCCGCGGCGGAGAATGCGGGCCATGCACACCCAGCGCGCCACCCTGCACCTGAACACTCCGCTGAGGGCTGCGCTGCATGCCGCCCTCGTGGCCTTCGGCCTCGCCGCCCCCGCCGCCGCCAGCAACGAGGAGCCCCCGAAAGCCGCGCTCGAGGAAGCCCGCAAGGCCTCGGGCGAGCTCGTGAACTCGGTGCGCGGCGAGCTGCTCAAGGCCATCGAGGCCAGCGGGCCGCTGCGTGCCATCGTCGTGTGCAAGTACACGGTGCCGGAGATCGCCTCGGCCGTCTCCCGCAAGTACGGCGCGCGCGTGACGCGTGTTTCGCTGACGCCGCGCAACCCGTCGCTGGGCTGGGGCGATGCCTGGGAGCAGAAGGTGCTGATGGCCTTCGACGACCGTGTCACACGCGGCGAGAAGCCCGAAGGCATGGAGTTCCACGAGGTGGTGTCCGAGCCCGCCGGCAAGTTCCTGCGCTACATGCGCGTGCTGCCGATGGCGCCGGCCTGCATGCACTGCCACGGGCCGGCCGACCAGATCTCGGAATCGATCCGCAACCAGCTCGGGCACGACTACCCGCACGACAGGGCCACCGGCGTGGCGCTGGGCAAGGTTCGTGGCGCGGTCACCTTCAAGAAGCCGCTCTGAGCGGCGGCTCGCACGTTCAGCGCGGCGCGTCCTGCGTGTACCGGCGCGCGTCGGCGTGGCCCTGTGCGGCGGCGCGGCCGATCCACTTCTGGGCCTCCTTTTCCGATTGCGTGACGCCACTGCCCGTGAGGAACAGGATGCCCAGGCTGTACTGCGCGTCGGCATGGCCCTGGCGCGCCGCCTCGAAGTACCACTGCGCGGCCAGGCGCAGCGCGTCGGTGTCGGCCGGCACCGCGGCCAGGCCGTAGGCATGCATGTTGCCTGCCTGGAACTGCGCTTCGGCCAGCCCCTGCCGTGCCGCCCGCTCGAACCACTGCAGCGCCAGGGCGTCGCTCTCGCGCACGCCGTGGCCGTGGTAGTACAGGGTGCCCAGGTGCAGCTGGGCCTGCGCGTGGCCGGCCTGGGCCAGCGGCTCGAGCAGGCGCACGGCAGCCGGGTAGTCCTTGCGCATCAGGGCCGTCACGGCGGCGGCCAGCGGGTCGGCGGGCGGCGCGGCGTGCAGCGGGGCGCTGTGGGCCGCCAGCACCAGGGTGAGGGCGGCAGCGATGAACGACGGGAGTTTCATGGGCGTGCTCCGGAAGGCGCCGCGGTGCGATGCAAATGCCGGGCCCGGCAGGAGGGCCGATGAGCGAGGTTGAAGCGCCGCTGCCCGTGCGCAAGTCGCTGCGCGCCAAGGCCTGGCTGGCCACGGCCGCGCTGCTGGCCTACGTGCTCGGCGCGGGCCTGTACATCGCGCTCGAACGCGAGAAGATCTTCGACAGCATCCAGGCCCTGGAGCAGCTCTCGCAGCACGAGAAGGCGCTGGCCCTCACCGAGGCCGCCGTGGCCAGCGCGCTGGTCGACGTGAACGAGCTCAGCGACGCCGGCATGGGTGACCCGGGCCCGGTCAGCGAGCTGCGGCTGTACATGGAGTCCTGCGCCAAGCTGTTCGAGGCGCTGGAGCCGTACGACGCGGCCTACTCGCTCGTCTACCGCGACATCGAGCGCAGCTACGGCGGCCTGCAGCAGGCGCCGGTGCGCGCGAGCTGGATCGCGCTGCGCGAATCGCTGCGCCGCGGCGCCGACACGCTCGACCTCCGCCACCGCCGCCTGCAGGCCCAGCGCGACGAGCTCATCACCGGCTACCAGCGGCAGTACGACGCGGTCACCGTGGAATCGGTGCTGCTCGCGGTGCTGGGGCTGGCCGCCTTCGGCTCGCTGGCGGCCTGGTTCTTCGCGCGGCTGGCCAGCGACGTGCGCCGCGCGCAGGACCACGCGCTGCAGATCGTGCGCGGCACCCGCGGCGTCTCGCTGGAGGTCAAGCGCGAGGACGAGCTCGGCCGGCTGATGCACGCCATCAACCGCATGTCGGCCGACCTGAACGAGCGCGAGCGCCACATCGAGCTCGAGGCCGAGCGCCGCTCGCACGAGGAGAAGATGCTCGCCGTGGGCGCGCTGGCCGCCGGTGTGGCGCATGAGGTGAACAACCCGCTGGCGGTGATCAGCGGCGCGGCGCAGGAGCTGCAGGCCGGTGGCGCCGAGCTCGCGCCCGAGCGCGTGGTGCAGACCGCGGCGCTCATCGCGGCGCAGGCGCAGCGCGCCGGGCAGGCTGCGCGCCAGCTGGCCGAGGTGTCGGCGCCGCAGCCGGCCGAGCTCGACTGGCTCGACCTCAACGCGCTGGTGCGCCAGGCCGTGCAGCTGCAGGGCTACGACCGCCGCTACCGGCACTTCGTGTTCGACGTGCAGACCGACAGCACGCTGCCGGCCGTGCGCAGCTCGGCCCATGCGGTGCAGCTGCTGCTGATGCAGCTGCTGGCGCTGGTGTGCGAATCGCTGGCGGCGCGTGGCGAGCCGGCGGCACGGCTGGCGCTGCGCACGCGGGGCACCACCACGGGCGTGCAGGTGGAGCTGTGCTTCGCGCCGGCGCTCGATTTCACCCGTGCCGAGGTGCAGCGCAGCCTGTTGCTGTGCCGCGCGATCCTCGAACCCTTGCGCGGTTGGCTTGCTTTCGGTCAAGTCGAGGGGCCCTTGCAGCGCATCCAATTGAGCCTGCCTGCCGAACCTGGCAGTGATGAAGGATGACTGCGATGCCCGAGTTGAATGTGCTGGTCGTCGACGACGAACCGGCCATCCGGCAGGTGTTGGCGGCAGCGATCTCGAAGGCAGGGTACCCGGTGGACACCGCGGGTTCGGCGGCCGAGGCGTTGGCCAAGATCGACGCCACGCCCTTCGACGTGGTGCTCAGCGACGTGTTCATGCCCGTCACCGACGGCATCGAGCTCATCCGCCAGGCGCGTGCACGCGGCCATGCGGCCACCTTCATCATGGTCACCGCCTTCGCCTCGGTGGACTCGGCCATCGAGGCCATCCGCGCCGGCGCCTGGGACTACATCACCAAGCCCGTGCGCAACGAGGAGATCCTGCACCGCCTGGCGCAGATCGACGCACTGCGTGACCTGCGCGAGGAGAACCGCGCGCTGCGCAGCCTGGTGCTGGGCGGCGGGCAGAAGTCCTTCCACTTCGGCTCGCCGAGCATGCAGGCGGTGGAGCGGCTCGTCACGCGTGTGGCGCCCACCGACAGCACGGTGCTGATCGGCGGCGAAAGCGGCACCGGCAAGGGCGTGACCGCGCGCCGCCTGCACGAGCTCAGCGCGCGCCGCGATGGCCCTTTCGTGGCGGTGAACTGCGGCGCCATCCCCGAGAACCTCATCGAGAGCGAGCTCTTCGGCCACAACAAGGGCGCCTTCACCGGCGCCGACCGCGCGCGCAAGGGCCTGTTCCTGCAGGCCGACCGCGGCACCATCTTCCTCGACGAGATCGGCGAGCTGCCGCTCGCGCTGCAGACCAAGCTGCTGCACGTGCTGGAGGCCAAGGAAGTGCGGCCGCTGGGCAGCGAGCAGAGCCGCAAGATCGACGTGCGCATCGTCGCCGCCACCAACCGCGACCTGCAGGCCATGGTGAAGGAAGGCCGCTTTCGCGAGGACCTGTTCTTCCGCCTCTCGGTGTTCCAGATCGCGATGCCGCCGTTGCGCGAGCGCCGCAGCGACATCCCCGGCCTGCTGCGCCACGTGATCGAGCAGCGGGTGATGCCCTCGGGCGCGAGCCGCACGCTCACCATCGAGCCCGAGGCCGAGGACCTGCTCGTCAACTTCGCCTGGCCCGGCAACGTGCGGCAGCTGGAGAACGTGCTGCACCGCGCCGCGATCCTCGCCGACGGCGGCTGCATCCGCGTGGGCGATCTGCCGCCCGAGGTCTCGCACATGGCCGTGTCCGCCGCCGCTGGGCCCAGCGATGCCGGCGAAGGGCCGCTGCGCGAACGCGTGCGGCGCTTCGAGCTTGCGTTGATCCGCCGTTCGATCGAGGAGGCCGGCGGCGACCGGCGCCTGGCGGCGCAGCGCCTGGGCATCGGCTTGTCGAGCCTGTACCGCAAGCTCGAGGAAGCACCGTCCGAAGACTGATCACTGGCACGGATTTCGCTGCCCACGCCGGCACGACGGCAAGCACGGGGTGGCGGGATGAGGGCTCGGCAGCGAGGGGCGGCGCAGGCGACTGGCAGCGGTGCCGCGGCGCTGGCCAGCCTTGCCAAAGATGAGAACGCAGCGCGCCGCGCGTTCCCGGAAGCGGCTCTGGTGGTCGCCGCGGCGTTGTGTCTGGCACTGCTGTGCGCCACGCCACCGGCCGCGGCTTCCGACGTGCTGCGCGGCAGTGAGCTCTACCGCAGCCACTGCGCACAGTGCCACGGCCCCGCCGGCAAGCCGGTGCTGCCGGGTGCACCCGACTTCCAGCAGCCGACCGCGCTGCTCAAGGCCGACACCGCGCTGCTGGCCGTCATCCGCGAAGGCCGTGGCGCCATGCCGGGTTACGCCGGGCTGCTGCGCGACCGCGAGATCCTCGACCTCGTGTCGCACCTGAGGACGCTGCGTTGAACCGCGCCGTGCCCGCCGCCGCGTTGGCCGCGTGCCTGCTCATCGGCTGGCACGCCGGCGCCGCAGCGCAGCGCGTGAAGGATGTCTTCGAGGTCGGCCCCACGGTCTACGTGCGTGCGCTCACCGCCGAGCCGTCGCGCGGCGCGCTGTGGGTGGGCACCTCGGCCGGTGTGCACGAGGTCGACCTGGCCAGCGGCAAGCTGCGCAACACCTTCACGCGCAAGGAAGGCCTGGCCAACGAGTACGTGTTCGCGGTGGGGCTGGACCGCGACGGCCACAAGTGGTTCGGCACCAACGCCGGCGGTGTCTCGCGCTACAAGGCCGGGCAGTGGAAGACCTTCTTCCCCATGCACGGCCTGGCCGACTACTGGGTGTATGCCTTCGCGCAGCAGAAGGGCGGTGACTTCTGGATCGGCACCTGGGCCGGCGTGAACCGCGTCGACGCCAGGACCGGCCGCTTCCGCACCTACGTGAAGGAACTCGTCAACGAGTGGGTCTACGGCATCGCCGTCGATGCACAGGACCGCGTGTGGTTCGGCACCGAAGGTGGCGTGTCGATGTTCGACGGCCAGCGCTGGGTCAGCTGGACACACAAGGACGGCCTGGGCGCCGCCAACGACGAGAAGCTGCCGCCCTCGACCAACACGGGGCTGGGCACCCGCACGCGGCACGACCTCTCGGTGGGCAACGAAGGCCCCGCCACCTACAACCCGAACTACGTGTTCTGCATCGCGGCGCTGGGCGACGGCACGGTGTGGGCCGGCACCTGGGGCGGCGGCGTGGCGCGCTGGGACGGCAGGGCCTGGAGCAACCTGAGCACGAAGGACGGGCTGGCCGGCAACATCGTCTACAGCATGGTGCAGGACCGCAGCGGCGCGCTCTGGTTCGGCACCAACCGCGGCCTCTCGCGCTGGGACGGCAAGGGCTTCAGGACGCTGGGCAAGGCGCAGGGCCTGCTCGACGACAACGTGTACGCACTCGCCGTGGCCCCCGACGGCGACATCTGGGCCGGCACCAAGAAGGGCGTGGCCCGCATCGGCCGCTGAGCACCCGCGCCGGCAACACCGCGCACACCCACAGGACCTTCCCATGGCCATCAAGCTTCCACTCGTCGGCGCCGCGCTCATCGCGCTGGGGGCCGCGTTGGCCGGCACCTACCAGCTCGGCCGCAGCGCCGCGCCCGACCGCACCCTGCCGGCCGGCCACCCGGCGCCGCAGCGCGAGGGCAAGGTGGGGGCCGATGCCACGCAGAAGTTCACCCACTTCCGCGTCGGCAACAAGAACGTCAAGCGCATCCATGCCGAGGGCGACACCGTGTGGGTGGGCACCAGCGGCGGCGTCGTGCGCTACGACACGCGCACCGACGAGTACAAGCTCTTCGACACCCAGAGCGGCCTGCTCAGCAACGGCGTGTTCTACGTCGGCCGCGTGGGCGCGAAGATCGCCGTGGGCACCTACGGCGGCGGCCTCTCGCTGCTCGACCCGCGGACCGAACGATGGGAGACCTACAACATCCCCGAGGGCCTGGGCGACGCCTTCGTCTACGACGTGCTGACGGCGAAGAACGGCGACGTCTGGATCGCCACCTGGTCGGGCGTGAACCGCATCCGCGGCGGCAACCTGAAGGACCGCGCGGCCTGGGAACTGCACACCGTGGCCAGCACCAACGGCGGCCTGCCCAACGACTGGGTCTACGGCCTGGCCGAAGGCCCCAACGGCGAGATCTGGCTCGGCACCGAAGGCGGCCTGTCGCGCTACCACCAGGGCCGCTGGCAGGCCTGGAACCACGCCCAGGGCCTGGGCGCGCCCTACGAGCGCGTGAAGGACGCCATCAGCTACAACAACGATCCGTCCAAGGTCTCGGAGCACCATGCGCGGCAGAAGCAGGAGATGGGGCTGCAGGACATCAACGTGGCCTACAACCCGAACTACATCGTGTCGCTGGCCGTCGACCGGCAGGGCATCGTGTGGGCCGGCACCTGGGGCGGCGGGCTCTCGCGCTTCGACGGCCAGCGCTGGACGCAGTTCACGGTGGCCGAGGGCCTGCCCGGCAACCACGTGTTCCTGCTGCACCTCAACCCGCAGGGCGAGCTGTGGATCGGCACCAACAACGGCCTGGCGCGCCCGAAGGCCGGCGGCGGCTTCGAGACCCTCACCACGCAGGAGGGTCTGTTCAACAATGCGGTGTTCTCGATGACCACCGCACGCGACGGCACCCTGTGGGTGGGCAGCTACGGCGGGGTCGCGAGGATCAAGCCGTCGTGATGCCGCGCCGGCCGCCACAGCACGCACACCGGGGAAGGGCCGCTTGAACCTGTCGTTGCTGCACACGCTGGAGCCGCACAGTTCGGGCGCGCTGCTGGCCCGCCTGCTGGCGATTGCCGACGACGCGGTCATCGTGGCCGATGCCGGCCACCGCATCGTGCTCTTCAACGAGGGCGCCGAGCGTGTGTTCGGCCACCCGGCCGCCGACGTGCTGGGCGGCCCGCTCGAGTTGCTGCTGCCCGAGGACGCCCGCGCCCAGCATGCGCTGCACATGCAGGCCTTCGGCGCCTCGCCGCTGCTGGCACGGCGCATGGCCGACCGGCGCCACATCCACGGCCGCCGTGCCGATGGCACGCTGTTCGACGCCGAGGCCTCGATCTCGCACGTGGAGCTCGACGGCCTGACCTTCTTCACCGCCATCGTGCGCGACGTGAGCGAAACGCGCCGCGCGCAGCGCCGGCTGGCCGAGAGCGAGGCGCGTTTCCGCGGCCTGGCCGCGGCGGCGCCGGTGGGCATCTTCCAGGCCGATGTCGAGGGCCGGTGCCTGTACGTGAACGAACGCTGGTGCGAGATCGCCGGCATGGCTGCCGAAGAGGCCACCGGCGTGGGCTGGCTGCGCGCCCTGCACCCGGCCGACCGCGCACGCGTGCGCAGCGCCTGGCGCGACGCCGTGGCCGGCAAGAGCCGCTTCGAGCTGCGCTATCGCTTCCTGCAACCCGACGGCCGCGAGACCTGGGTCATGGGCAATGCCGTGGCCAGCCACGACCACGGCGGCGCCGTCAGCGGGCACATCGGCACCGTCACCGACATCACCGAGAGCCACCACCAGCGCGAAGCGCTGGAACGCGCGCGCAGCGAGGCCGAGGCCGGTGCGCGCGCGAAGAGCCTGTTCCTGGCCAACATGAGCCACGAGATCCGCACGCCGCTCAATGCCGTGATCGGCATGACCACGCTGTTGCTGGACACGCCGATGAGCGAGGACCAGCGCGACTTCGCCCGCACCATCCGCGCCAGCGGCGAGAACCTGCTGGAGATCATCAACGACATCCTCGACTACTCGAAGGCCGACGTCGGCAAGCTCGAGATCGAGCACCGTCCCTACGATCTGCGGCGGGTGGTGGAGGAGTCGCTCGACCAGGTGGTGCCGCGCGCGCTCGAGAAGAACCTGAACCTGGCCTACCTGATCGAGGACGGCACGCCCGAGGCGCTGATCGGCGACGCGGCGCGGTTGCGGCAGATCCTCGTGAACCTGCTCAGCAACGCCGTCAAGTTCACGCACCAGGGCGAGGTCTTCGTGGCGGTGGAGGGCGCCGCACTCGACGCGCAGACCGCCCAGCTGCGTTTCGCGGTCAAGGACACCGGCATCGGCATCGCCGCCGACCAGCTGCCGCGGCTGTTCCAGAGCTTCACGCAGGTGGACGCGTCCACCACGCGCAAGTACGGCGGCACCGGCCTGGGGCTGGCCATCAGCCAGCGCCTGGCCGAGCTGATGGGCGGTGCGGTCGGTGTGCAGAGCGAGCCGGGCCAGGGCTCGGTCTTCACCGTGACGCTGCAGGCCACGCTGGCCCCCAGTGCCGAGCCGGCCGACTTCCTGCAGCGCAACGCGCCGGCGCTGGCGGGCCGCCGCATGCTGGTGGTGGACGACAACCTCACCAACCGCCGCATCCTCACCAAGCTGGCGCTGATGTGGGGCATGGTGCCCAGCACCTTCCCTTCGGCGCTGGAGGCGCTGGACCGCGTGCGCCACGGCGAGCCCTTCGACGTGGCCGTGCTCGACATGAGCATGCCCGACCTCGACGGCATCGATCTCGCGCACGAGATCCGCCGCCGCCGCGGCCCCGAGGAACTGCCCATCGTGATGCTCACCAGCCTCGGCCAGCGGCAGACGCTCAAGGCGGGGCAGGCCGTCGGGCTGGCCGCGTGCTTGTCCAAGCCCATCAAGGCCGGCCAGCTGTTCGGCACGCTGGTGGCGGTGATCGAGGGGCGCCCGGTGCACGTGGCGGTCGCTGCCGAACCCCCGCGCCCGCCCGCGGTGCCGCGCCAGGGGCTGCGGGTGCTGCTGGTGGAGGACAACGCCATCAACCAGCGTGTGGCGCTGCGGCTGCTGCAGCACCTGGGCTACGAGCCCGACCTGGCGGCCGACGGCCAGCAGGCCCTGCAGGCGGTGGCGCGCCAGGCCTACGACGTGCTGCTGATGGACATCCAGATGCCGCAGATGGACGGCGTGGAGGCCGCGCGCCACATCGTGCAGGCGCGCAGCGCGCAGGGATTGCCGCGCATCATCGCGATGACGGCCAACGCGATGCCGGGTGACCGCGAGCGCTACACCGAGGCCGGCATGGACGGCTACCTGCCCAAGCCCATCGAACTGGCCGACCTCGCCTCGGCGCTGCAGCAGGTGGCGGTGCTGGTGCGCGACAGCACCTCCGCGGCGGGCCATGGCGTGCTCGACCCCGGCCGCCTGGAGCACCTTCGCACGCTGCAGGACGACAGCCAGCCGCGCCTGGTGCGCGAGCTGATCGACCTGTTCCTCGGCGACTCGGCCGGCCAGGTGCGCCGCATGGCCGAAGCGCATGGTGCCGGCGACGCCGCTGCGCTGCGCGCGCTGGCACACCGCTTTCTCTCGGCCACGCAGAACATCGGTGCCTTGCGCCTGTCGGACCTCTGCGCCGAGACCGAACGCCTGGCCAAGGCCGAGCTGCTGGACCAGGCCGCCCCGGTGCTGGCCGAGCTCGCGCGCGAGCGCGATCGGGCGCACGAAGCGCTGCTCGCGCTGCGCATGAGGTACTGAGCGTGGCCCTGCGCCGCCGCGAATGGCTGGCCCTGGGCGCCGGGCTGTGGCTGCTGCCGGCCGTGGCCGCGCGCCACGAGCAGCACAGGCTCTTCGGCACGCCGGTGGACCTGCTGTTGCCCCCGGGCACGCCGGCGGCCGCGTCGCGCGCCGTGTGGCGCGGCCTGCACGAGATGAACACCCGCTGGAACGCCTGGAAGCCGGGCGAGCTGAGCGAGTTCAACCAGGCCATCGCGCACGGCCGCACGGCGCGGGTGACGCCGGCGCTGCGCGGGCTGATCGTGGGCGCTGCGCAGCTGGAGCGGCTGTCGCTGGGCCACTTCAACGCCGGCATCGGCGGCCTCGTGGGGCAATGGGGCTTCCACGCCGACGAGCTGGTACCGGGCTCGGCACCGTCGCCGGCGCAGCTGCGGCGGTGGATGGCGGCCCGACCCGGCCTGGGCCAGCTGCACATCGAGGGCCTGGAGGTGCGCAGCAGCAACCCCCAGCTGCGCCTGGACCTTGGCGGCTACGCCAAGGGCGTGGCGCTCGACTGGGCGCTGGACACCTTGCAGCGCGCGGGCGTGCACGGCGCGCTGCTGAACCTCGGCGGCAACCTCGCCGCCATGGGGCTCATCGGCGGCCGGCCCTGGCGCGTGGGCGTGCGCAACCCGCATGGGCCCGGGCTCGTGGCGACCATCGAGGTGCGCGAACGCGAGGCCGTGGTCACCTCGGGCCGCTACGAGCGCTTCCGCCTGCTCGACGGCGTGCGCCGCGGCCATGTGATCGACCCGCACAGCGGCGAGCCGGCCACGGGCCTGGCCAGCGTCACCGTCGTGCACCGCGATGCCGGCCTGGCCGACGCCGCGGCCACCGCGCTGCTGGTGGCGGGCCGCGACCGTGGGCCCGAGGTGGCGCGGCGCATGGGCGTGCAGCAGGTGCTGGTGGTCGATGACCAGGGCCGGCTGACGGCCAGCGCGGCGATGCGATCGCGCCGGGCCTGAGGCGGGCGGCGTGCGCCGCGACCGCCTTCGTTGCCCGGTCCGAGCGCGTGCAACCTGTCACGCCGCCACGCGACACCACCTGTGCCGGCGCGGCCAAGGGCCGAAATGCCGGGCATGCGCCGCTCCTTGCTTGCCCTTGCCCTGGCCTGGCCCGCTGCCGCACCGGCCTCGACCCACTGGCTGTGCGGCTTGTCGGGTGACCTCACGCTGATCGTCTGCGTGGCCGACGTCGACCCCGCCAGGTCAGAACCCGCGGTCGAGAGCCGCGTCACGGCCACCGTCAACGGCACGCGCTTTCCACTCGACCCTCGCAAGACCTACCGCGTGCCCCTGTGGAGCCCCGCCATCGAGCGCGTGGCCGTGGAGCAGCTGGCCCAGGCCACCCTGTGCTACAGGACTCCGGAGTGCACCGTGACCTTGGTGGCCCCGATGCTCGAGCCGGCGCCCGGCCACCGGGAGGCCTCTCGACGGGGCTGAGGGCGAGCCGCAGCCATCAGCCGACCGGCGCTTGCCATGCGTCGTGCCAGAGCACCCTGCCGTGCGAGCAGGAAGTGCCACAGCAACTGCGGGTAGTCCGGGCTGACGGCCGCGCCGACCGACGGCCGGATCGCGAGCGCGTGCCGCCACCGCTGCAGCCTGGGCAGCCCGTCCCAGAAGCCGAAGTCGCCGAGCCTGTCGAAGACGTCGAAGTAGCGGAAGACCGGCCCGAACACGGCGTCGACGATGCTGAAGTGCTCGCCGGCGAAGCAAGGGCCATCGCCAAGGGCTGCCTCCAGTTGCTCGAAGCGGTTGCGGATCTCGGCGGCCCGGGCGCCGAGGGCCGGCTCGTCGGTGGCGTTGTAGAACGCGCCGATCAGGTTGAGCAGCGCCGACCCGAACTCCATCCACGACCGATGCTGCGCGCGCTGCAGCACGTTGGCCGGGTGCAGGCGGGGCAGCGCGGTCTCGTCGAGGTACTCGCAGATGACCGCGGACTCGAAGATGGCCTCGTCGCCGACCAGCAGCACCGGTGTCTTGCCGAGCGGCGAGACCTCCAGGAACCACGCCGGCTTGTTCGCGAGGTCGATGTCGCGCCGGTCGAATGGCACCCCCTTCTCGGCCAGCACGATGGCCGCGCGTTGCACGTAGGGGCACAGCGCGTGCGACACGAGGGTCAGGGGCGCGCTCACGTCAGGGTTGACTTTCATGGTGATGACTCCCCGGATCACACGGACTGCAACCGGGGCACGAGCCAGGTGCTGCGCCGGAGGGCCACGGCCCCATCGCCGAGCAACCAGAGCGACAGCGAGGCGGCGATCAGGAACACCGGGTACTCCCAGCCGCCGCCGGCGCTGGTGTGGACCCAGCCGTTGGGCACGTGCACCCAGGCCGCCACCGCCATCACCGGCACCAACGCAAGGGCCGTCTGGCGGGCGTAGACACCGAGCACGAGGGCCAGGCCACCCAGCAGCTCGACGGCGAACACCGGGTAGGCCAGGAAGCCGGGCAGGCCGATGCTGGCGAAGAACTGCGCCGTGCCCGGCAGCGTGAACACCAGCAGCTTGAGCAGCGCGTGGGCGATCCACATCACGCCCAGGCTCACGCGGAGCAGCGTGACGCCATACGGTGCGGACGACGAGGTGAAGGGATGCATGGAACGACTCCGGAAGGGTTGCGGACGTCGACAGTGTGTTGTTGCGCTGTCGCATTCGAAATAGACTGAGGCGCAAACATCGATTGCACCAGTGCAATACAGAATCACACCCGGCGACCTCGACGTCGTGCTCGCTCTCGCCCGCGGTGGCACGCTGGCCAGCGCGGGCGAGCGGCTCGGCGTCGACGCGTCCACCGTGTTCCGCGCGCTGCAGCGCATCGAGCGTGGGCTCGGCCGCCCGCTGTTCGAACGCAGCCGGGCCGGCTACGCCGCCACCGAGCTGGCCACCGAGCTGGCCGTGCATGCCGAGCAGGTGGAGGCGGCGCTGGAAGCGGCGCGTTCGTCGGTCGACGCGGCGCCATCGCGCATCTCGGGCACGGTGCGCATCACCACCACCGACACCATCCTGCACGGTCTGGTGGCGCCGGCGTTGCACGGCCTGCGCGAGGCGCATCCGCACCTTCTCTTCGAGATGCACACGGGCAACGAACTGGCCAGCCTGACGCGGCGCGACGCCGACATCGCCGTGCGCGCCACCAAGCGGCCACCGCAGCACCTCGTCGGCAAGAACGTCGGGCCGATTCGCGTGGCGCTTTATGCCGCGCGGCGCGGGTCGGTGCGCAGCTTCAGTGCGGTGGAGTCAGGCCATGCAGACTGGATCGCTCCGGACGATGCGTTGCCCGAGCACCCGTCCGTGGTGTGGCGCAAGCGCCATTTTCCGAAGGCAGCCCCGCGCTATCGGGTGCACAGCATCCTGTCCGTGCTGGAACTGGTGGCGCTCGGCATGGGCGTGGGCATCGTGCCCCTGTTCCTGGCCGACAGCCGCAAGGACGTCGTGCGCCTGACCGAGCCGTTGGATGAATGCGAGACCGAGTTGTGGTTGCTGACGCATCCGGAGTCGCGGCATCTGAGGAGAGTCGGCGCGGTCTATGCACACCTGGCCCGCACCATGACCATGCCGTGAACCTCAGCGTGTTGATGGGACTGCGCCGTCGTCGACGTCTGCTGAGCGTGACAGCCGAAGAACGGGTCAGATCGCCGCGCCCCGGCACTTGCGAGGCCCGCTGCACCCCTGGTGCGTTCATCGAACGGCGGTGATGGACTCCCAGGCGACGGCCGCTCCGTGTCAGGGACCGGGCATCCAGGCTTCGACCGCGATGGACCATCGGCTGCACCGCCGCCTGTCATGGCCCGATGCCGCGGGCCGTGCAGCCCGATCGACCGCCGCTGCGCAACGCGACCGGCAGAGGTCGGCCCGGGCCAACATGGTCCGCACGGCCCTTTGCACGCCGCAAAGCCGTCGTGCTGCAGGCGTACTGTGTGACGGGCGGCGAAGGGCTCAGATCCGCAACGGCCACTCCGTCGATCATGGCGAGAAGGTGCTTGCCGCTGGTGCCGTCGCGGCGCCGATGATGGCGACGTCGGTCTCGATGACGGGATTCGGGTTCAGGCTCACGGTCCTCACCCTCAGAGTCCCAGTTCGCTCAGGCCCGGGTGGTCGTCGGGCCGGCGCCCCTGCGGCCAGTGGAACTTGCGATCCTGCACGCTGATGGGCTTGTCGTTGATGCTTGCGAAGCGTCGGTGCATGTAGCCGTGGTCGTCGAACTCCCAGTTCTCGTTGCCATAGGAGCGGAACCAGTTGCCGGCATCGTCGTGCCACTCGTAGGCGAAGCGCACCGCGATGCGGTGGCCGTCATGCGCCCACAGCTCCTTGATGAGCCGATAGTCCCGCTCACGAGCCCACTTGCCTTCCAGGAACGCCTGCACCTGGGCACGACCGACCGGAAACTCGGCCCGGTTGCGCCAGATCGTGTCCGGTGTGTAGGCCAGCGCCACGCGCTGCGGGTCACGCGTGTTCCAGGCGTCCTCGGCCAGGCGCACCTTCTGTGCCGCGGTCTCGCGCGTGAACGGTGGCCGGGGTG
>VFQQ010000839.1_pt1 | contig 51849 bp, 38 predicted proteins | sample 3512341 | NCBI WGS metagenome assembly VFQQ01 (sample SAMN10412373, study PRJNA504923) | tailings metagenome | isolation source: Relicate 2 Philex TSF1 revegetated site | place: Philippines: Tuba, Benguet | collected 2017-08-29 | reverse complement strand
TGCTGGCGCGCCGCCCACGCGCCGCGGCCGTGCTGCAGGCCTTCATGGACACGCCGATGGCCGAGGGCAACGTGCTCTACGACGCCAGCGAGGCCGCGGCGCTGGCCCCCATGCTGCAGACCGAGGGCGCCACCGCCGCGATGTACTCGCCGCACGAGCTGCGTGTGGAATCGCGCAGCGCGATCCCTCGGCTCACCGCCTGGCTGGCCGCGCAGCACGGCGTGCGCTTCCTCTTCGGCGAGGCCGTGCTCGAGGTCAACACGCCGCGGGTGCGCACCGCGCGCCGCACGCTGCAGGCCGAGCGTGTGCTGCTGTGCCCCGGCACGGCGCTGCAGGGGCCTGCGCTGCCGGCCTTGGCACGGCACGGCCTCAAGCTCACGCGGCTGCAGATGCTGCGCGTGCGGCCGGAGGCGGGCTTCCGGCTCGGCGCCGGCGTGATGGGCGACCTGAGCCTGGTGCGCTACCAGGGTTACGCCGCGCTGCCCGCAGCGGCGCCGCTGCTGGAGCAGCTGCGGGACGAAGAGGCAGCCAGCCTGGCGAACGGCATCCACCTCATCGTGGTGCAGAGCGCCGATGGCACGCTGGTGGTCGGTGACTCGCACCACGACGACGACACGCCCGAGCCCTTTGCCGACGAGGCGGTGGACCAGCTGATCCTGCGCCAGCTGCGCCAGACGCTGCAGCTGGCTGAGTGCGAGGTGGTGCAGCGCTGGACCGGCGTGTACCCCACCGGCGCGGCGGCGGACTGCGTGATCGAGGCGCCCGACAGCGCCACGCGCGTGGTGGTGGTGAGCAGCGGCACCGGCGCCAGCACGGCGTTTGGCATCGCCGAGGAGGTGTTCGATGGCTGGTGAGCGTGTGGCCCTGCAGGCCGTGGTGTTCGACTGGGCCGGCACGGTCATCGACCACGGCAGCTTCGCGCCGATGGGCGCCTTCGTGCAGCTGTTCGCGAGCCATGGCGTGACCTTGTCCATCGACGAGGCCCGCGGCCCGATGGGCCTGCCCAAGTGGGACCACATCCAGGCGCTGCTGCAACAGCCCGCGGTGGCCGCGCAATGGGCCGCGCGACACGGCGTGGCGCCGACGCGGGTCGATGTCGATGCGCTCTACGCCAGCTTCACGCCGATGAACCAGGCCAGCGTGCGCGAGCACAGCGGCCTCGTGCCGGGTGTGCTGCCGCTGGTGGACGCGCTCCGTTCGCGCGGCCTGAAGATCGGCTCCACCACCGGCTACAACCGAGAGATCATGGACGTGGTGGTGCCGCTGACCGCGGCCCAGGGCTGGCAGCCCGACAACCTGGTCTGCGCCGGCGACACGCCACTCGGCCGGCCCACGCCGGTGGCGATGTACCGCTGCTTCGCCGAGCTCGGCGTGTGGCCTGCACGCGCCGTGGTCAAGGTCGACGACACGGCCCCGGGCCTGGCCGAAGGGGCTGCGGCGGGCTGCTGGTGCGTGGGCGTGGTGGCCAGCGGCAACGGGGTGGGCCTCACCGCGGCCGCATGGGCTGCGCTGCCGGAAGCAGCGCGCGATGCGCACCGCGCGCGTGTCGGTGCCGCGCTGCGCGCGGCCGGCGCCCATGCCGTCATCGACACCGTGGCCGATCTGTTGCCGCTGCTGGACGGCTTCCAGGCGCGGCTCGACGCCGGCGAACGGCCGGCGTCGGCCTGATCACTTCATGCCCATGCAGTTGGCGTAGAAGCTCACGGTGGCCGGCCAGTCGCTGAAGATGCCGAGCACACCCACGTCCTGCGCCAGCACGTCGATCACGCGCATCACGTCGCCTTCGCGCGAGATGGCGCTGTCGATGGTCTGGAAGTAGAAGCCGTTGTTGCCGTCGGCCAGGATGCCCGAGCGTTCCAGCGTCCAGGTGATGAGGTCCAGCCCCGCCTGCTTGGCGTTGCGTGCGGCGGCACTGGGCACGATGTTGCCGTTGGCATCGGCCGCCAGCAGCGCGAAAGTGGGCGGCGCCCAGATGCGGATGCCGGCTGCGCGGTAGCCGGCCAGTTCAGCCGCGCCCGGCAGGTCGGCCACGGTGCCGGCGTCGTCGAGGTACACCGCCTGGCGGCCGAAGGCCGGCTCGTTGTTCACCCAGTACAGCACGTCGTCCTTGTTGAAGGACTGCGGCCACACCTTGCGCGGGCTCACGCCGGCGGCCTTGTACTCGTCGATCATCTTCTGCGCGTAGGCCTGCTGCGTGAAGCCGTTGAAGGGCATCGTCACGCTCGGGCTCTTCAGCTCGGGCGTCATCTTCACGCCCAGCTGCTTGAAGAGCTCGATGCTCTCGGCGTGCGTGAGCAGCGTGCCGCTGGTCGGGCCCGAGTACAGATCGGTCCGGAAGTTCGCCGTGCCGCCCAGGTACTCGGCCACGGTGCGTGCGTTGGGGTTGGCGGCGTCCATCTTGCCGCGCAGGGTCTTGAACTCGGCCAGCGTGATCTCGCTGGTGCGGCATTCGGCGGTGGCGGCGGTGAGGCGGTTGCCGTTGGCGTCGAAGGTGGCGGGCGTGAAGGGGCGGATGCAGGTCGAGGCCAGCGGCGTGGCCAGGATGTTGGTGGTGGTGTGCAGGTCGTTCTGCGCGTGGCGGCAGACGAGCTGCTTGTCCTTGGTGAAGGTCACGTCGCATTCCACGATGCCGGCACCGGTGCGCGCGGCGGCGATGTACGACTCCTTCGTGTGCTCGGGGAACTGCAGCGCGGCGCCGCGGTGGCCGATGGAGAAGTCGGTGCGCTCGAACTCGGTGCTGCGGCGGGCGCAGGACTGCAGGCGCTGCTTGAGCGGGCTCTCGGCCATGTCGTCGACCAGGAAGTAGGGGCGCGGGCCCAGCTGCACGGGCTCGCCGCGGCCATGGCCACCACGGTGGCCGTCGCGGTCGGCCAGCGCCGGGGTGGCGGGCAGCAGCGCACATGCGGCCAGCGCGCTGGCAAGAAGGGTTCTGAACATCGGGCTCTCTCCTGTGTGGAAGGGGACAGGCCGACGCTAGGAAGCCGCGATGACCCTGCCGTGACGCAGCACCCGGTGCCACCTCTTCACGAAGCCGTCACGCGCGGCGCCGAGCATGGCCGGTTGCATTCCAACAAGGGCCCGCGCCAACCGGAGGACACCCATGCGCCACGCACTCATCACCCTGGCCTGCCTGGCCGCCATCGGCGGCGCGCAGGCGCAGACCCTCAGCCTCAACGGCAGCACCTTCACGGTGCAAGAACTCGTGGGCGTGGGCCGACTGCCGGCCAACCTGCGCGACCAGCATGGCGAGACCTTCGGCTCGATCTCGGGCCTGGTGGCCGATGCATCGACCTGGGCGCGCAACGGCAACACCTACAGCGGCGTCTTCTACGCCTCACCCGACCGCGGCTACAACATTGCCGGCACCATCGACTACACGGCACGCATCAACCAGATCGCCGTGAGCTTCACGCCGGCCGCCGCCGGCGCCAGCGGCCTGGCACAGAACCAGATCGCGCTCAGCCTCACGCAATCGACGCTGCTGCACGAGCTGCTGCCCGGCGGCGGCACGCGGCCCTTCAGCGGCCTGGACCCGGTGCCCGGCGGCGTGGCCACCGGCGGCGCGCGGCCGGCCACGGCCTTGCTGCCCGAGCTGCCGCAGGCCTTCAACGGCAAGCTCTCGCTCGACGCCGAGGGCATCGTGATCCTGGCCGACGGCTCGCGGCTGATCAGCGACGAGTACGGCCCTTCGATCTACCGCTTCTCGGCCGGCGGCCAGTTCATGGGCGCGCTGCCGGTGGCGGCCTCGGTGCGGCCGCTGCGCAACGGCGTCACCGACTACAGCTCCAACAACCCCACCGCGGGCCAGCCGGCGCCTTCACCCACCAACCCGAGCTACGGCCGCTCGAACAACCAGGGTTTCGAAGGCCTGTCGCTGTCGCCCGACGGCCGCACGCTGTTCGTGGCGCTGCAGAGCGCCACGCGGCAGGACGGTGGCACCAGCCCGGCCACGCGTGACACCACGCGCCTGTTCACCTACGACGTGAGCAACCTCGACCAGATCGCGCTCACCGGCGAATACGCCGTCAAGCTGCCGAAGTTCCAGCAAGGCAGCAACACGCTGGTGGCGGCGCAGAGCGAGGTGCTGGCGCTGTCCGGCACGCAGCTGCTGATCCTGCCGCGCGACAGCAACGGCCAGAGCGTGGGCACGCAGCAATCGCTGCTGCGGCGCGTGGACGTCATCGACATCGCCGGCGCCACCAACATCCTGGGCCTGCCGATCGAGGGCACGATCGCGCCGGGTGGGGTGCTCAACAGCGCGATCACGCCGGCCGAGTACCGCGCCTGGCTCGACATCAACGACAACGCGCAGCTGGGCCGCTTCGGCCTCGTGAACGGCGTCGTGCCGGGGCTGGACAACCTGTCGGAGAAGTGGGAAGGCCTCGTGCTGCTGCCGGCGCTGGACCCGGCAGCGCCGAACGACTACTTCCTGTTCGTGGCCAACGACAACGACTTCGCCACCACCGACGGGTTCCAGGCCGGTGCCGCCTACAACGACGGCAAGAACCTGGACACGATGTTCCTGGCCTACCGCGTCACGATCGCGCCGGTGCCCGAGCCGGCCAGCGCGCTGATGCTGCTGGCCGGTGCGCTGGGCCTCGCGGCGGCGGCGCGCCGCCGCCGCTGAGCCCAGGCGCTCAGGGCGCCAGCACAGGCGCGTCGGAGCGCGGCGCCGTCATCGCTGACGGCGCCAGGCGGTTGCTGCCGACCACCACCTCGAAGGCGGCCGCCAGCGTCTGCACCGCGCTCGGGCTCTCCACCGTGTCGATGTGCCACCACTCGGCCGTGACCTTGGTGCGTGTCACGTCCAGCAGCACGTAGCCGCGCTTGGTGAACTCGATGTACTTGAAATGCGGGTTGATGCTGCGCAGCAGCGCGGCCGTGCCGCCGCTGGGGTCGGGGATCGCCGGGCTCGTGATCGAGGTGGTGACGATCTCCACGGCGCGTGAACCCTCGCCGGTGGCCGGGTCGTAGCCGCCGGCCGCCACCACGGGGTTGTTCGGGTCCTGGGTGAGGTCCGCGGCCCAGGAGCTGTGGATGTCGCCGGTGAGGATCACGCAGTTGTCCACCGGCGGCGTGGCGGCATCGCCCTTCAGCACGGCGTAGAGACGGTCACGCGCGGGCTGGTAGCCGTCCCACTGGTCGGCGTTGAGGAACACGCCACCACCGGCGGCCAGCGGCGCGGCCACGGCCTTGAGCTGCGCGAACATCACGCCCTGGCCGACGAACTTCCACACCGCCGTGCTGTTGCGCAGGCGGCCGGCCAGCCAGGCCTCCTGCTCCGCGCCCAGCAGCGTGCGCGTGGGGTCGGCAAAGGGGCCGGCCTGCACGAAGCCGTTGCCGAAGCCCGGGATCGGGATCGTCGCCGGCAGTTGCTGCGAACGCGCCGACAGCCGCTCCTCGAGCATGCTGAGGTCCATCAGGTCGCCGAAGGCGAAGCTGCGCTGGTTGCGGCGCGGGTCGCGCGCGTCGGGCTGGCGCACCGGCATCCACTCGTGGTAGGCCTGCAGGCCCACGCCCACGCGGGTGGCCCAGTCGCCCTCCGTGGCTTCGGTGTGGTTCTGCGCACCGCCCTGCCAGGCGTCGTTGGTGATCTCGTGGTCGTCCCAGATGGCGATCAGCGGGTGCTGGCGGTGCATGGCCTGCGAATCGGCGTCGCGCTTGTACTGCGCGTGGCGCGCGCGGTAGTCGGACAGCGTCACCATCTCGCGCGGCGGCTCGGGCGTGCGCAGGCTGCCGTACTCGGCGGGGCCGTACTCGTAGATGTAGTCGCCCAGGTGCAGCACGGCGTCGAGGTCACTGCGCTCGGCGATGCGGCGGTAGGCGTTGAACAGGCCCGCGGCGTGGTTGGAACAGCTCGCCACCGCCAGCCGCAGGCGCTGCGTGCGGCCCGCCGGCAGCGTGCGCGTGCGGCCCACGGGGCTGGCCACACCACGGCTGAAGAAGCGGTAGTAGTAGGTGGTGCCGGGACGCAGGCCATCGGCGTCGACCTTCACCGTGTAGTCGCGCTCGGGGCCGGTGCGCGCCACGCCACGCTCCACGACGTGCCGCATCGCGGGGTCGCGCGCGACCACCCAGCCCACGTAGAGTCGGCGGGGCGTGCGCTCGGGCGTGACACGGGTCCACAGGATCACGCGGCGCTGCAGCGGGTCACCGCTGGCCACGCCGTGCTCGAAGCTGACGCGGCCACGGCCGTGGCGCTGTTCGTCTTCGTCGTCGTCATCGTCGTGCGCCAGCGCCTGCATCGGCAGGCTGGCCAGTGCCAGCGCGGCGCCGCCGCCGGCGGTGAAGAAGCCGCGGCGGCTGGTGCCGGCGGGCCGCGGGGGTTGGGGTTGGGTGGGTTTCTTCAGGCGGCCCATGGCGGCTCCGGTTGGGTTGGGACCGGTGCCCACGGGTCGCGGGCACCGCAACCGCTCAGTATTCGCGCCGGGTTTGACAGCCGCGCGTCAAACACCGGCGCCGCCACGGCGCCTTCGGCTCAGGCGCCCTTCTTGGGCCGGCCCGGCTTCAGCGGCGTGAGCGCCCCCAGCGCGCGCTGCAGCCCGGCGTTGTCGAGCTGGGCCAGTGCATGCAGCCCGGCGCGCAGCAGTTCGCTCTTCTTCGTGGGGCGCTTGAAGTCGAGCGCCCGTGCCTTGAGCGTGGCCACGAGCGCGAAGTCGGCCTGCGGCATCGTGAAGCTGTCGCGCACGAGCCTGGCCTTGGGCTTGGCCACCTTGGGCGGCTCGGCGGGCTTTGCCGGCCTGGCAGGCTTGGCCGGCTTGGCATCGGTCTTGGCCGCTCGCGTGGCCGGCTTCGCGGCGGGCTTGGCTGCGGAACGGCTGGGGGGCTTGGGGGTGCGGGTGGCCATGCCTTGACTCCTGTTGATATAAACGATTTATACAGTTTATACCTTTGCACGTGCTGCCCGCCCGGCACCGGCCACCACCACCCGGGCCGCCAGCAGCGCCAGCGCGACGCGCCCGCCGCCGTGCAGGAAGCCCGCCCAGGCCACATGCGCCTGCCAGCCCTGCGGGTCGTGCACGGCCATCAGCGGGCGCCAGAACTCGGCCACGATGACGACTGGGAGGTCGATCAGCATCAAGGCCGGCAGTGCCGCCAGGCCAACGACCAGGCGCCACAGACGTTCGCGTGCGCCCCGCGCGGGCCAGGCCAGCACCAGCGTCAGGTACAGCGCCGGCAGCAGCCAGCCCAGAGACGCCGGCACCCACACAAAGGCATGGCCCAATGGGTGTGGCACCACCGCACGCCCGCCCACCACCACCGTGTGCGCCAGCGCCACGTGCGTGCGCACGCGGCTGCCGGCGGCACCGGGCACCAGGTCGAGATGCTGCACCGCAAAGGCCGGCTCGACCCACGCAAGGGCCGCGCGGAGCGTGGGCAGCAGCGAACGCAACGCGGCATCGCCGGTGGTGGCCGCCAGCAAGGCCAGCAGCGCGGCCACGAGGGCCGCGTGCCAGGCGGCATGCCTCAGCGCCGCTGGAAGTGGGCGGTCCACGCCAGCACCAGCGCCAGCAGCAGCAGCACGAGCACCAGCGGCAACCACAAGCCGTGCAGCGTGCCGAAGGCGGACGGCCAGTTGTGGTGCACCTGCAGCAGCACGAGCAGGCGCGCCTGGTTCAGCGCAAACACCGCCAGCAGCGCCACGCCCACGCCGGCCAGCCTCCAGCGCCAGCGCAATGGCGCGGCCAGCATCGCGCTCACCGAGAGCAGTGCGAGGTCGGTGCCCTCGCAGCCCGGCAGCACGTGCAGGCTGCCCTGGCGCGCCACCAGGCGCGCACCTTCGGCGCGCGCCTGCAGCGCCGGATCGATCCAGCCCAGCACAGCCGCCGCCGGGCGCACGGTGGCGTGCTCGATGATCCAGGACGTGAGCCCAGGCATCGCGCGCAGCGCCGCGTGCAGCAGCGCGAAGCAGCCCGCGAAGCACAGCAGCGGCAGCAGCTGCCGCCCCTCACGCGCGCCAGACCGGCCGGTCAACCCGGCGGCCTCGAACGCCGCAGCAGCGCAGCCGCTGCACCGGCCGCCATCAGGCCCAACGCCCAGGGCGGCAGCGGCACCTGGGCGTCGGCCAGCGGCACCAGCCAGTGCACGCGCAGGCGTGGACGGGCGCCGGCGTCGATGCTTTCGCGGCTGGCCAGGCGCGTGGCGTTCTGCTGCCCGGATTCGTCACCGCGCATCAACCAGCCGTGGTTGCTGGCCGGATCGTCAACCCAGCGCTGCACGTCGGCCACCAGCGCCGGCGTGCTGCTCCACAGCACGGGAGCCGGCCAGCCCGACACCTGCGTGCTGGCGCTGGCAGCCGGCTCGAAGTCACCGCCGCGCTGCGACCAGGCCTGCGTGGGCCACACGCGGTGGCTCCAGGTGCAGTCACCGGCCTGTGCCGGCGCACCGACGCCGGCATCGCCGCCATTGGCCGGGCCCTCGCCCCAGGGTGCGAGCAGGCGGTGCAGGCCCAGGCTCTGCGCCGTGCGGATGCGGATGGCGAAGGCCTCGAGCTGCACCTGCACCACCTGCGCGCCCGGCGGCACCGGGCTTGTGTCGAAGCGCAGCAGCGCCCGCCGGATCACGCCGGCAGCGATGACCGAGGTCCACAGGTTGGCGCCGCTGCCGTCGGCCGTGGCGTCATAGGCGCTGCCGCCGCCCTGGTCGGCAAAGACGCTTGCATCGGCCACCGCCGGGAGCAGGCTCTCGGTGGCCTGTTCGGCCGCGGCCGGCAGGCCCGCGCCGAGGCCGGCACAGAGCCAGGCCCGCCGTGTTGCGCAGGCGTGCTGCGCCATGGGCCGGCTCCGTTCAGCGCGCTGCGCGCCGGCGCGCCCAGCCGCCGACGACGGCCAGACCTGCCGCCATCAGCGCCCAGGTGCCGGGCTCGGGCACGGGCAGCGCGTGGGTGAAGTTGTCCAGCACCGTCACGCCCTTGAAGCTGATGGAGCGGATGTCGGCCTGCGGGCGCACGATGCCCACGAAGAGACCTTCGTTCAGGCTGTCGGCGGCGGTGTCGATCGTCAGGCGGTGCGTTTCGATGATCTGGTTGTTCTCGCCGTAGGCCGAGACCTCCACCGAGAACGGCAGCACGTCATCGGCGTAGTGGTTCACGAAGGCACCCGCCCCGGCCGACAGCTGGCCCGCGGTGAAGGTGAAGCGCAGCTCTCCGAAGAACTCGGTGCCGACGAACTTGTTGCCGGCACCCCAGAGGCCGTTGGTGCCCAGGTCGGCGATGAAGGCGCCGAGCACCGAATCGGTGTCGCCCGTGAACACGACGTCGGCCGTCAGCAGTTCCGGCCCGGTGGTGACCAGGCCGTCGTAGGCCTCGAAGTCGATGGGCGCCTGCGGCGAGGGCATCAGGTTGGCGTCTGTGATGAGCGCCGCGTGGGCCGGCAGGGCCGCCAAGGCGGCCAGCAAGGCGGTGGTGATGAGCTTCTTCATGGGGACTCCTGGAATGGGTGTGTGCGCTGGCACCGTGGCTCAGGTGCCGATGACGCCGCCGTTGTCCTTGGTGATCACCACCACGGAGGAACGCGGCTTGAAGACACCGGTCTGCGTGGTGGGGCCGTTCACGCCGCTGTCGGGCCAGGTGCTGCGCGCGGTGAAGCTGCCGGTCCAGTCCTCGCCCGGGTGCTGGATGCCGACGAACATGGTCTTGCCGTCGGGCGTGGTGACCACGCCGGTGACCTCGCAGTTCTTCGGGCTGGTGAGGAAACGCGTGATCTGGCGCGTGCTCGGGTCGGCGCAGAACATCGCGTTGCCACCGATGTTGGCCCAGTCGCCCAGGCCGTCTCCCTGCTGGTCGGTCTGGATCCACAGGCGGCCGTCCTTGTCGAACCACAGGCCATCGGGCGCGCCGAGGTCGTCGCCGTTGATGTTGCCCTGCAGGTTGGGCGCAGCCGACAGGCTGTCGCCGCACTCGACGAAGATGTCCCAGGCGAAGGTGGTGGCGCCGACGTCGCCGCCGGTTTCCGTCCAGCGCAGGATGTGGCCGTAGCGGTTGTCGTTGCGCGGGTTGGTGGCGTCCACCGGCGGGCGCGCGCTGCCGGCCGTGGTGCTGCCGTTGGGGTTGTTGGACGAAGGCGGGTTGGTGCCGCGGCGGTTGTTGTTGGTGAGCGTGAGGTAGACCTCGCGCGTGGTCGGGTGCACGGCCACCCATTCCGGGCGGTCCATCATCGTGGCGCCCAGGCGGTCGGCGGCCTGGCGGGCCTTGATCAGCACCTCGCCCTGGTCGGCAAAGCCGTTGGCGGGCGTGAGGCCGCCCTGGCCCCACACCAGCGGCAGCCACTGGCCGCTGCCGTCGGCGTTGAACTTCGCGACGTACAGCGTGCCGCTGTCCAGCAGGTTGCGGTTGGCGCCGCGGTTCCTGGGGTCGAAGCGGCCGGCGCAGACGAACTTGTACATGTAGTCGTTGCGCTCGTCGTCGCCCATGTACACGGCCACCTTGTTGTCGGCGCCCACCACGTGGCCGGCGCTTTCGTGCTTGAAGCGGCCGAGCGCGGTGCGCTTCATCGGCGTGGCGTTCGGGTTCCAGGGGTCGATCTCGACCACCCAGCCGAAGCGGTTGGGCTCGTTGGGGTTGTCGCGGAAGTTGAAGCGCGGGTCGGCCTCGTGCCAGCGGTAGCCGAAGCCGCCGGCGGACAGGCCATAGCGCGCCTCCAGCGTGCTCAGCGGCTGCGCCGTCAGCTGCGCCGCGGTGGTGCCGAAGTAGCCGTTGAAGTTCTCTTCGCAGGTGAGGTAGGTGCCCCAGGGCGTGAAGCCATGCGCGCAGTTGTTCAGCGTGCCCAGCACCAGCGTGCCGGTGGGGTCGGCGGCGGTGCGCAGCAGCGGGTGGCCGGCGGCGGGGCCGGTGAGCAGCATCGGCGTCTTGCCGGTGATGCGGCGTGCCAGGGCCGACGGGCGGCGCACCTTGAACTCGCCGCTGAGCTTCTGCACCTCCAGCACGCTCACGCCGTGGGCGGCCAGTTGCGTGTCGACGATCGCTTGGGTCATCGGCAGCGTGCCGTAGGCGGTGCTGGCGGTGACCAGGCCCGGGTCGTTGTACTCGTGGTTCACGCACAGCAGGCCGCGATCGCTGGAGACACCGCCGACACCGGCCGTCGGGAACGGGAAGAAGTGCATGCCGTCGTTGTGCGCGCCGAAGGTCGTGAGCTGGCGCGCCTCGGTCATCGCGGTGCTGCTGTCCCAGTGCGTGTTCGGGTCGCTCGGACGGCCGATGGCGTCGCCCCAGCCGACCAACACCTTGGCGGTGTAGCCCGCCGGCACGGTGACGGCGTCCACGAAGCTGGCCGCCAGGTTGGGCGGCAGGCCGGTGAAGGTGATGCCACCGCCGCCCGGCGTGGGGCTGCCGGTGTAGGCCGCAGCCTCGCGCGCGAAGCCACCGAGCGTGGCCACGGCGGCCATGCCGAGGCTTCCCTTGAGGAAGCCACGGCGGCCCTTGAACTCGGCCACCACGTCGCGGATGCTCGTGTTGCCCGAGGGGTTGATGGTGATGTCGTTGTCCGGATGTTTGCAGCTCGACATGGGGTCTCCTGGCGCTGGCTGGGGGCCCCACGCGCCGCCGCGGGATGGCGGCGGCTGCAGGTGGCCGGTGATGAATGTCTTCAGGCTAGGCAGTGCCGGTGAAGCGCGATTGACCCCAAAGACAGAGGGCCATGAGCCGATAGGCCCAGGCCCCCCGGTTCACGGTGTGGCGCGCTGGCGCTCGGCGCCGCCACGCCGCCGGCAGGCTTCGAGCTCGTTGGCGCTCAGTCCCTCACAAGGGTCTGCGGCGCCGGTGCCGAGCAGGTCCACCGTGAGCAGCGAGTTGCGCTCGCGCGGCGCAGCGCCGGCAGCGGCCTCCGTCGTGGCGGCACGTGTCTCGCTGCTCGCCTGCGGCGGCGCGGCGGTGGCCACGGCAGGCGCCGCCACCACCACCGCAGCACCGCCCACGCTCGCGGCCTGCAGGTTGTCGGCGCCACGCACGGCAGCCCCCAGAAACAGCGAAGGCGCGCGGATGAAGGCGTCGAGCGCCAGGATCTCGCCGAAGGCCGGGTACAGGCCGATCGTGCCGCGTGCACGGCCGTTCACGTCGGGCACGATCGCGAGGCCACTGCCCGAAGTGGTGGCCGGCACCTCGAACAGCAGGCCGTCGCCGCTGCGCCGCGCCACCAGCGGCGGCGTGCCGACGGCGGTGTTGGCGCCGCGGCCGGAGTCGATGTCGCCGCGTGCGGTGAACAGCGTCATGTCGCCTTCGCCGACGATGAACACACGCTGCGTGTTGACCTGGAAGTCGTCGCGCGCAAGGCCGAACACGTCGCCGCCCCCGCGTGTGATGACGCCGCGCGTGCGGCCGTCGCCGGCCGCTTCCTTGAGGCCGACGTTGATGGCGCCACCCGGGTTGAGCAGGCGGATGCTGCCGCCACGCTCGCTGACGATGGCGCTCTGCGTGAGGTCGAGCGAACCGCTGCGTGTGATGAGCGGTGCCTGTGCCGGCCACACCGGCTGCTGCACGAAGCTGCCGAGGCCGGCGAGTTCGAACGCCTGGAAGGCCTGGTCGAACAGCGCCAGCCGCAGCGGCAGCGCCTGGCGGCCGAAGCGCGAGGCCAAGGCCGCTGCGTCGCCGGCTTCAGCGAGCGCCACGCTGCGGCGGTAGTCCTCGAAGCGCGCAGAGCGTGTGTCGGCGAGCGCGGCGCGCCAGGCCGCCACGGCCGGGTCCGTGGGCGCGGCAGCCGCCAGGGCGTCGAGCACGGCCACGCTGCTGCCGAGCTCACGCGCCACGAGCTCGCGCCAGCCCTCCCGGATGCCGGCGCGCTGCGCGTCGCGCAGCGCCAGCACCTCGGCAATGTCGATGTCGGCGAGCCGCAGCACGCGCAGCGATGCGAGGTAGGCGCCAAGCTCGGCGCCGGCGAGCTTCACGCGCCCCGGCAGCTCGACCGAAGCGCCAGCCGCCAGCGCCGCCTCGGCACTGCCGATGAGGCCGATGCGCCGCTGCTCGAACCCCGCCTCCAGCGCCTGCCGTGACGTCGCCCCGCCCGCCACCGGCGCTTCGAGGTACGCAGCCGCGAACTCGCGGGCCAGCACCGCTTCGGCAAAGGCCTGCTGCGGCGCACGCGGGAAGCCGCGGAACTGCACCAGCGCCTGTTCGTAGGTGAGGCCCGGGCTGCGCAACGCGGACCGCACGGAGTCGAGCAGCAGTTCGCGGTGCACCGCGGCCAGCGGTGATGCGGCGTCGCTCAGGTAGCGCTGCTCCAGTTGCACCAGGTCGACGCTGCCGGCGCGCGAGGCCTCGGCGCTGATGCCAGCGCCGGCCGCCGGCAGCGCCGCGTTGCGCACGTTGCCGCTGGTGAGCAGGCCCACCGAATTGCCGAGCTCGAGCTGCCGGCCCGCCTGCACCACCAGTTGCCCGGGGCCGGCCACCTCGATGCGGTCCAGCGGCTGCAGGCGCAGGCTGCCACCGGCCTGGATGAGCGTGCGCTCGGTCGCGCCGAAGTGCTGGCTGCGCAGGCTGAGTCCGACGATGTCGCCATCGGCGCTCACCTCGCCCGGCATCGGCAGCAGCAGCAGCGCGACACCGGCATTGGTGCCCGCGGCGCGCAGGTCGCCTTCAGCGTGCAGCCGCGCCGATGCATCGCTGCCGGCGCGCAGCCCACCGAGCGGCAGCTGGTCGGCGAAGGTGGCGTCGATGAAGGCACTCAGCGTGTTGAGGCTCGCGCCCGACGCACTCAAGGGCGCGGCAGTCGTTGGCCAGGCGGCGCGGGCGCTGTCGCCGAGCGCGAGCCGCGCGCCGTCGAAGCGCAGGTCGCCACCGGCCCACAGGCCGAGCGAGCCGCCGGCGCTGGGGAACAGCAGCCAGCTGGAGGCCGCCTGGTCGAAGGCGATGTTGCCGCGCACCGCCGAGGCCTGCAGCGTGGGCGCCGTCACCGCCAGCAGGTTGAGCGCCGCCACCGTGCCCTGCAGGCCAAGCGCGCCGAGCTGGCTCGTGCTGAGGCCCCGTTGCAGCGACAGCCCGCCGCCGGCACGCAGGCCGAGCCGCGTGCCGTCGGCCCAGGTGAAGAAGGTGCCCGAGACCGACTCGCGGTTGGGCGTGCTGCCCACCGGCATCGCCGTGGTGTTGAAGGCCGCGGCCAGGCGCAGGTCGTCACGCGCCGAGAGCCGCCACGAGCCACCCGCGCTGCCCAGCACCGTGCCCTGCAGGCGCGTGTTGGCGGCCAGGCCCGCGATGTCGCCATCGGCGCGCAGGTGCCCGGCCCCGAGCCCGACGACGTACTGGCCGCCGAGCAGGTCGCGCCCGGCGCTGATGTCGAGCTCTCCGGCGCCCCGTGTCTGCAGCGTGGCGCTGGCCGCGTTGCGGCTGTCGGCCCAGCCGACGCCATGTGCCATCGCCTGCAGGTTGACGATGTCGCGCCCAGCCTCGGCCCGGAGGCCACCGCCGCCGAACGCGCCGAGGGTCTGCCGGAACTGCGCGAACTCGGCCCACCAGGCCAGCTGGCTCGAGGCTGCGTAGTTGCCGTCGCCGGCGGTCGCGAGCACGCCGCTGCGCCACAGCCAGTTGCCCACCATCTGCGTGGCCTCCGGGGCCACGATGTCCTGGCCGGCTTGCAGTTCGAGCCGGCCACCATGGTCGGTGAAGGTCGGCTTCGCCGTCTGGCCCGCGAACAGGCTGCCGAGCAGCGCCGCGTGGCCCTCGATCAGGCGGCCGGCCACCATCACCTGGCCCGCCGCGGTGTTGCCGCCGCCGGCGCCGAAGCGGATGTCGCGCGCCGCAGCGAGCTCGATCGAGCCGGCACCGGTGCGCACGCTGCGCCCGGCCGAGACCTGCAGCGTGCCGCTGCTGCCGGCAGTGGCCGACAACGGGCGCACCGCCAGCAGGTCGGCGCCCGCCAGGTCGGCGCCGGCCACGAGCCGCATCGACCACGAGCGCGGCTGGTTCACGAAGGCCGCATTGGCGGCGGCGCTCGCGAAGCCATCGCTCAACGAGCCGTCGAGCGTGAGGTTGCCGGCGGCGCGCAGCGTCAGCACGCCGGCCTCGCCGCCGGGGCGGTTGGTGCTGGTGTTGAGCAGCCAGTCGCCGTTGACGCGCAGGTCGCCGGTGGCCCGCACCTCGACGCCGGCACGCAGCTGCACGCGGCTGCGTTCGGCATCGGGCACGCCCAGCGTGGTCAGCACCGAACCTGCGGCGGCCATGTAGGCGTTGCTGTCGGCGGCCACGCTGGCCTGGCCCAGCACCGCGCCGGCGGCGGCGCTGCCGGCGTTGCTGTTGCCGGCCGCGACGCTGCCGATGGCCCGCGTGACGCCGCCCGCCGTGACGCTGCTGTAGACGCGCACGGCCTCGATGCCGACCTCGCCGGCGGCCAGGCGCGAGACATCGAGCGCGTCGATCGCCACAGCCGTCGCCGTGCCGCCGCCGGTTCGCGCGGCGCGCAGCAGGATGCGGCCGTCGGCGGCGTCGTCGCCGCCGGCATCGATGCGGGCGCCGGCGTCCAGGCGCAGCCGGCCCTGGTGGCTGTTCAGCAGCACATCGCCGCCGGCGGCACCGGCGGTGGTGGAGCGGGCTTCGATCGCGGCGGCGGCACCGAGCACCAGGTCCTGGCCGGCGTTCAGCGCCACGGCCCCGCCACCCGGTGAGCTGGCTTCGATGAGACCTTGCAGCCGCAGCGCGCCGCTGTCGGCACTGACGGCGACACGCCGCGCGCGCAGCGTCTCCTGCAGCACGACATCACCGCTGCGTGCACGCAGGCTCAGTTCGCCGTCGATGCCGCCTGCGGTGGCCGCTGCGGCCACCGCGTCGGCGTTGTCGAGCCGTGCCACGTCGAGCTGCAGGGTGCCGCCGCGGTCGTCGGCTGCCCCGCCGGCGGCCGCGCGCAGCTGGCCGCCAGCGCCGATGTCCAGGCGCCCGCCGGCGCCGCTGGCCTCGATGGTGACGCGCCCACCGTCACCGCCGCCGGCGGCTGCCGGCGCCGCGCTGGCATCGACCAGGCCGCCAAGCAGCACCGCACCCTGGCGCGCCTGCACCTGCACGCGGCCGGCGTCGGCTGCCGTGGTCCAGCCCGCGCCGCCTTGCAGCACGAAGCCGGCCACCGAAGTCGTGGAGCCGGCCCCGAACGACACCGCCACACCCCCGCCGCTGCCGGCGGCGTCGATGCTGAGCAGGCCACCGGGCAGCTCGACACGGCCCTGCTGCAGCACGCGGTCGGCCACCAGCGTGAGCAAGGCGCCCTGCCCCGTGCGTTCACCGAGCGTGCGCGCGCCTGCCTCGGCGCCGATCGTGAGCGCGCCGCCGGCGCCGAGCCGGTGTTCGGCAGCACCTTCGGCCGTCAGGCGTGCCGCGGACAGGGTCAGAGCCCCCTGCGCGTGCAAGCCGCCGCTGCCGGCGAGCAGCACATCGCCACCGCTCTTCAACAGCGTGTCGTCGAAGCCGAGCGCCACGGTGCCGGGGCCGACCGTGAGCCCGCCGGTGCTGCCATAGCGCAGCGGCGGCAGGGCCTGCAGCGTCAGCGTGCCGCTGCCGGCGCTGCTGCTGCCCGCCGCGTTGCCCGTGGTGTTCTGCAGCCGCACCTCGGCCGCCGCGATGTCGGCCCGTGGCGCGCTGCCATCAGCGCCGGTCACGCCACGCAGGACCGGCGTGTCCAGCACGAGGCTGGCGCCGACCACCGCCGGCGCAGCGTCGCTGCCCCGCTGTGCCCAGCCCTGGGCGCCGGCGAAGTCGATGCCGCCAAAGCCACGCAGCACGAGCTGCGCTGCCGCGCGCGTGGTGTCCAGCAGAGCGCCTTCCAGCACCGATGCGCCGGCCTCGCGCTGCGCCGGCGCGCCGACCACCAGCTGCCCTGCGCCGAGCGTGAGCGCGCGGGTCTGCACCTGGGTGGCCGGGTCCAGCTCGAGCCGGCCGCTGGTGTCCAGCGCCACGCTGGCACCGGCCAGCCGCGTGCCCGCGCCGGTGCTCAGGTGGGCGCCGCTGCCAGTGCCGTTGCCCGCTGCGGTCTGCGTGCGCTGCAGCTGCAGCGGCGCGCCGCTCACCGCCAGCAGTGCACCCGGCCCCTGATCGACGAGGGACCGCGCTTCACCACGGCCGTCCGTGGCGCGCGCCTCGATCTGCGTGCCGGGTGCCAGCACCACCGCCTCGGTGGCCGCCAGCAGCAGCTCGTCCACCACCAGGGGCGTGCCGCCCAGCGCCAGCTCCACGCGCTGCGTGCCGCTGTGGTCGACGAGGCTCTGCGCCCCGCCGCCGGCACCCGCGGCCTGGCTGCGCGTGCCACCCAGCAGCACGCTCGCGGCGCCGCTGCGCGCCAGCGTGTCGGCGCCGATCAGCAGGCTGCCGGCCGGTGCCGCCGGGTCGTTCGCGGTGCTCGGTTGCAGGCGCAGCTGTCCCGCCGCGACATCCAGCTCGCCAGCACGGCCCCCGGCGCCGCCGAGTTCGATGTCGGCGCGCCACACCGCTTCGCCGCCGCTGCCCAGCGCCACCTGCACCCGCCCCGCGTCGCGGGGCAGCGCCGCGGGATCGGCCGCACCACGCCGTGCCGCCTGCTGCGCCAGCAGCGTGCTGACGCCGCTCAGGCGGTGTTCGCTGCGGGCCGCCACCGTGGCCAGCGGCTCGACCACAAAACGTTCGCCCGGCGTGCCCGCCGTGATCGAGCCGCTGCGTGTGAGGTAGCCGTTGACGACCACCCCGCCATCGTCGCGGCCGTAGGGCGAGCGCAGCGTGCCGGCGTCTTCAGTGGCCCTGCGCACGAGCCAGGCCCCCTGCGGCAGCGAGCCGCCGATCAGCAGGTAGCTCGCCGGCAGCAGGTGGTAGCGGCCGGGCGCGAGGCCCGAGCCGGCCTGCGTGATGACGATCTGGCGCCCCTGCTGCGCCGCGTCGGGCACGCTGCCTTCGGCGTCGAGGCTCGCGGTGCCGGCCCGGTCGGGCAGCACCACCCACTGCTCGGTGCCGAGCAAGGTGTCGGTGGAGCCACCCACGCCGGCAAAGAACTCCGAGGCCTGCACCTCGCCGCCGCCGGCCGCGCTGACACGCGCGCCGGCGGCGCTGTCGATCGAAGGGGCCGCGAGCAGCACGCGCTTCTCGCGCGGCAACGTGGTGGTGGCGATGCCACCCACCAGCCACTCGCTGCCGTTGCTGGTGGCCCCGAGCGGGACCACCGCGCCGGCCCCCGACACCGAGGTGAGGCTCTGCGCACCCAGCACCAGCTGGCGCCCCGCGTCGAGCGTGATCTCGCCGAAGGGCTGCCACAGCACACCCTGCTGCTCGATGACCGTGGCGCTGGCATGCAGCGCGCCAAAGGCCGACAGCGGCGCCAGCGTGGCACCGCCGCCGGCGCCGCTGTTCACGAGCAGGCGGCTGCCCGGGTCCTGCGCATCGGCGGCCGCCAGCCCCTGCAGCGTGTAGGCCACGCGGCTCGTCGTGTACACGCTGTCGGCCCGCAGCGCCAGCGTGCCGGCGAAGGCCAGCTCGCCCGTCAGGCCCGCACCAGTGGGGGCGGCGAGGCGGATCTCGCCGCCGGCGACGCCACCGGCGTCGAGCGTGACCTGCGAGAAGCCCTGCAGCCCGAAGCGACCCCAGGCGGTGATGGTGTCGGCCTGCAGCAGCAGGCGCGTGTCCTGCGCCGGCGAGGTGTCGGGCAGCGCGCGTGTGTCGGGGGCGGCGCCCTGGCGCGAGTCGCTGCTGTCGCCGATGGAGACGCGGCTCGCGCGCGCCTGCACCTGCAGGCCCGGCAGCGCCGCGACCGACGGCGCGTTCAGTTCCAGACCCAGCGGCAGGCTGAGCGCGAGCGCGGCCTCGAAGCGGATGCTGTCGGCCGCGCCGAGCGCCACACCCGAGAAGCCGCTGCCGGTGAGCAGCGCCGCCGGCGTGTGGCCCGCGCCGTTGCCCAGCGCTGCGCCGAGGTCGGCACCCGGCGCCAGGCCAGCGCTCGGCGCGGGTGCGCCGCTGCCGCTGAGCACCAGCGGCCGGCTCACCAGCGGGTACGGCGACAGGAAGGTGCCACTGGCCAGCGGCACGCCGCCAGGCGCCAGCGACAGGCGCAGCCAGCCGCCATCGGCCAGGGGGCGGCCCTCGGCATCATGCGGTGCTGCCGCCGACACCTGGCCGTCGAGCGCCCAGCCGTCCACCGACAGCACGCTCAGGCTGCCGGCGGCCCGCGCCAGCCGCTGCGGCGTGGCCAGGCCCGGGATGTCCACCGTGCCTTCGGCGCCGTCGAGTTCGATGCGCGAACCCGGCTGCGCGACCACGCTGCCGCGCTCGGCGCGCAGCGTCACGCTGCCACCGCCGCGCACGGTGCCAGTCACGCGCTCGCCGGGCGCGCCGGGCCCGGGGTTGCCGAAGCCGATGAACGAGCTGCTGCTGCCGTCGGGCCGCAGCTGCGCGATGCCCGACGCGGCGATGAGCGCGTCGTCGCCGAGCCACAGCGCCTGGCTCGGCAGGTAGCCCTGCTGGTCGTCGCTGTTGCCGCGCGCGCCGCGCAGCGTGAGCTCGACGCTGCCGCCGCGGGCCACGAGCCGGCTCGTGTCGCCGACACGGCCGCCGCGGGCGCCCACGGTGATGTTGCGTGTGGCGCTGAGCGCCAGGCGAGCGCCGGGCTCGAGCTCGATCGCCGCGCCGCGCTCCAGCTCGATGCTGGCACCGCCCAGCTCGGGGTTGAGCGTGCGGCTGGCACTCAGCGACAGGTTCACCGGCTGGCGGGCCGTGAGCCGCTCGTCGAGCCGCACCACGCTGGCCACGCCGGGCCGCATCGCGCCGCTGGCGGCACCGCGGAAGCCCTCGCCGAACTGCCAGTTGTGCAGCACCGGCGCGATCGCGCTGCCGGCACGCAGCGTGATGTCGCCCGCGGCCTCCACCGCGATGTCGGAGAAGCCGCCGCCGCTCCACAGCGTGTCCGGCAGTGCGGTGCCGGCGCCGAAGTCGAGCGCCGGCGTGGCCAGCCGCAGGCTGCCGCCGGTGTCGAAGCCGAAGGCCCGCACCGCAGCGCCTTCGAGCGCCAGCACGGGGTGGATCTGTGCGCTGCTGCCCACGGCCAGCGCCACGCTGCCGGCCTTGCCGCGGGTGACGGCGCCACTGGCCGCGATGCGTGCACCGGCCGAGGCGTCGATCACGCTGCCGCTGCCCACGTGCAGCGAGTGCGCCGCCGCCACGCGCAGGCTGCCGCCGGCCGTGGCCAGCCGTTCGGGTTCGCCGCCGGTGGCCCCCAGCGCCGTGTCGTTGCGGAAGCGGCCGGCCACGTCGAGCACGGTGCCGGGTGCGAGCGTGATGTCGCCGAGGCCGCTGCCATCGGCGCCGGCCACGGTGGTGCGCAGCTCGATGCTGCCGCCGGCGGCTTGGAAAGCGCCGTCGAGCCGCAGCCGCTCGGCCACGATCTCGAGCTGGCCACCGGGGCCGAGGTCGAGGCGGCCCGTGCCGGCCGTGCGCTGCTGCTCCACCGCGGCGGCGCGCAGCGCCAGCGCGCCGAAGCCGCCATCGCGCACCTGCGCCAGCGCCAGCTCCAGGCCTTGCGGCAGCGAAGCCACCGGTGCGGCCAGCGGGTTGGCCAGCAGCGCGGCGCTGGCGCCGGGCGCGGCCGGCGTGCCGTCGAGCACCAGCCGAGGCAGCGGCAGCGCGGCGGCGATGCGGCCGATGTCCAGCCGTGCCGGCGCGGCAGCCGCCTGCTGGCCGTCGCGTTGCAGCACACCCTGCTCGACCTCGCCCCGCAGACGGCCCTCGACGGCCATGCGCGGTGCCGCCAGCTGCAGCGTGCCACCGTCGGCACCTTCCGTGTAGGCGGCCACCGGGGTGCTCTGCGTGCCAGCGATGCCGTCGTAGCGGCTGCCGGCCTTCGCGTTGTTGAAGAGCACGAGGCCGTCGCCCGAAGCCAGCAGCGTGTTCTGCAGCGTCGCGGCCGAGTAGCGCAGCGAGCCACCCGAAACGTCCAGCTCGGCCCCGGCCCCGACCACCAGCGCGCCCTGCGCCGCGATGCGCAGGCTGCCGCCGTCGCTGCTGCGTTCGGCGGCGCTGCGGCCCAGCGATGCCAGCGCGCCGTCGACATCGGCCACGCGCACGCGGGCGGCACCACGCAGGTCGAAGCTGACCGCGCTGCGGTACAGCGGGCCGTCGCGCTGCACCGGCGCGTCGGCGAGTTCGATGCGGAACAGGCGCAAGGCACCCTGGTTGCGCGCGCCATCCACGGCCACGTCGCGCACACCGGCGGCGCTGATGTGCGCGCCCGGTGCGATCACGACACGGCTGTCGTCCTCGCTGATGGCGGTGGCGTTGTTGGTCTGGCCTTCGGCGATGAACAGCGGCCCGGGGTTGGTGGCCACGCCGGTGTCGCGCGCCGCCAGCAGCTCGATGCGCCCACCCGGGGCCACGATGCGGGCGCCCTCGCCCACCGCAACGGCACGCCCCTCGGCACGGATGCGCGAGGGGTAGAAGGCCTCGGCGTCGATCTGCGTCGCGCCGCTGCCGCTCGGCAGCACCTGCGTGCTGCTGCCGGCCACGATCTCCACGGTGCCGAGTTCCGCCGCCACGCGCACGCTGCTGCCCGCCTCGGTGACGAGCCCACGCTGGCTCGCCTGCGTGGTGCTGGCGGGGCCGCCGAGCAGCGTCTGCGTCGAGGCCATGGCCTGCAGCGTGATGCTGCCGTTGGCACCACGCACCGCGGTGGTGGCGTTGATCTGCCCCGCCTGGCGCACGACGAGTCCCACGAGGTTGACGCTGCCCGACTCGGCATGGATGCGGTCGACACCACGCGCCGCGTTCTCGACGAGGCCGAGCGTCGGGTCGGCCGCGCTGCCGCCGGCCACCCGCACCGGATCGGCGGCCACGATGAGCCCGCGCTGGCGCGGATCGGCGCTGCTCATCAGGTACACCTGCCGCCCGGCGGCGAGCACCGTCTGGCCCTGCGGCGTCTCGATCGTGCCCTGGTTGAGCACCCGCGGCGCGACCAGCAGCACGTCGCCACCGGCCGCGGCACGGATCACCGCGCCGGCCTCCACGGCCACGGCGCTGTCGGAGTGGTCTTCGCCGCCGGTGAAGACCGGGCTCGCGTCGGTGGTGTTGCGCAGGCCGCGTTCGTACACCGCGTCGGCGATGGCCAGCGTGCTGGCCACGAAGCGGCCCGTGTCGACCCTGGCGCCGGGCCCGAAGTACACGCCGTTCGGGTTCACGAGCACGATCTCGCGGTTGGCACGCAGCGTGCCCAGGATCAGCGACGGGTCGGCGCCCCAGACGCGGTTGAGCGCCGAGACGGCCCGCGTCGGATCCGGGTTCTGCACGAAGCTGACCTCGTGCCCGGCGCCGATGTCGAAGCTGTCCCAGTTGAGCACGATGCGATCGACATCGCCCTGGTTGAAGGTGGCGCTGCGGCCGTTGACGCTCCAGCTCACGCGGCCGGCGAGCGTGGGGTCGGCCACGAAGGTGGCGGCCGGGCGCGGCAGCGGGTTCGCCGGCGCGGCGCGCTGGCTGGCGAAGACCACCGGCGGCCGCGCCGCGGTCTGCGCCGCGGTGTGCGCAGCGGCGGCCAGCAGCAGTCCGCCGAGCAGCAACGCAGCAGCACGGCCCCGGCCGTGGCTGCGTGCCGTCTCGGCCACCGCCACCCAGCTGCCGCGGCAGGCGTTGAAGACGAGGCGGTAGGCGTTGCGGTTCATCGTGTCTTCGGCTCGGGAGCGATCGGGTTGTCAGAACACCTGGCGCAGCGCGAACACCCAGCGCTCGCGCACGCCGGCCGAGCTGCCCGACACCGGTACGCGCAGGCCGCCGCCGCTGTCGCGCTCGCTGTTGCGCAGCAGGCGCGCCCAGTCCAGGCTCGCCTGCAGGCCGCTGCGCCCCTGCAGGCGCAGGCCGATGCCGGTGCTTGCCAGCTGGCTGTACAGCGGCTCCGCCGCCAGCGCGTAGAGCCGGCGCAGCCAGCCGTGGTCGTAGAAGGCCTGGCCGCGCAGCTGCCAGCCCTCGGCCACCGCCCAGGGTGGCGCGGCGAGCTCCAGGCGCAGCAGCGCACCCAGGTCGCCGGCCTGCTCGCCGTCGAGATAGCCGCGCACGCTGTCGGGGCCGCCGAGCACGATCTGCTCCGAAGGCACGAGCGGTGTGTCGGCGAGCTGGCCCGACAGGCGCGCATCCAGTGCCCAAGGGCTGAACGGCTCGTGGTGCGTGACGCCGATGTTGAGCGCATGAAAACGCGCGCCGGCGTTGGCCCGCTTGCAGGCGAAGGGATCGCGCTGCTGGCCGAAGCAGTCGACGCTGCGTTCGGCCAGGGCCGGTGCGCCGATCGTCCACTCGGCGTTGAAGCGGGTGTGGCGTTCGCGCGCAGCACCTGCGTCCGGCCCCGCGAGCGTGAGTTCGTAGCCGAGCTGCAGCGTGCCGTAGCGCAGTGGTGGCGATTCGACGTCGACGCCGCCGACACCGCGGTTGCGGTCCTGCAGGTCGCGCCAGGTGATGCCCCAGCTCAGGGCCTGCGACAGCCCCTGCGGCGCGGCGAGCGCGTCGCGCCAGCGCAGGCGCCAGGTCTGGCCGCGCGAGACGGTGCTGCCGCCGAGCGCGGTGGGTGTGTCGCTGTCGCTCGTGGTGAGTGCGAGCGACAGGCGGTCACCCGCGCCCCCGAGTGGCTCCAGCGGCAGGCTGTAGCTGGTGGACAGCACGTTGCTCTGGCGTGTGTCGCCCGGCGCCACCAGCCAGAACAGCTGCAGCGCGTGGCGGCGCTGGAACAGGTTCTCGAAGGCCAGCGCGATCTCGCTGCGGCCTTCCTCGGTGCCGGGCGAACGTTTGTTGTTGAGCTCGAGCTGCCCGTGCAGCGGCAGCCGGTCTTCCTGGCGCAGCGTGACGTCCAGCGTGCCCGGCCGGCCGCCGGCGGCGAGCACCGGGGTCAGCCGCGTGTCGGGCCTGGCCTGCGCCAGCGCGCCGAGTTCCTGCTGCATCTCGTTGAAGTTGGGCACGCTGCCGGGGGCCAGGCTCGGCAGGGCTTCTCGCAGCAGCGAAGGGCGCTGGTGCTCGGCGCCTTCGAAACGCAGCCGGCCCACGGGCGTGGCCGCGACCACGAGCCGCACCTCGCCGCCCTGCACCTGCTGCGGCGGCAGCGTCACGCCGACGCTGAGGAAGCCGGCCTCCTGGTAGGCCTGCTCCAGCGCACGCCGCGCGCCCTCGGCATCGGCGGCGCTGCGGCGCTCGCCGAGGAAGGGATACACCACGCGCTCGATCACGGCCGGCCCGAGCAGCGTGTCGCCTTCGACCACGAAGGCGAGGATGTCGAAGCGCGCGGCCTCGGCCGGCTGCGCGGCGACCCGGCCCGCCAGCAGCAGCACGATCGTGAACAGCAGCAAGGTGGCGCGAGGCAATCTCATGGTCGGGCGCTGAAACGGGGACGCCGCCCGCGGCTGCGGGCGGCGTTGTCGGGCAGGTGCCCACCGCAGGCGGTGGGCACCGGGCTTCGGGCGTCGATCAGTTGCCGACGCCGAGCTGGCAGGTCTTGCCGTTCTTCTTGAAGTTGCCCGGCGCGGCCAGCTGCGCCGCGTTGATGAGGCCAACGGGCGCGGCGAGCGTGTTCAGGCCGGTCGACAGCTGGGCCCAGAAGGTGTCGGCGCCGGCGAGGCCGCTCGATACGTAGGTGGTCTCGAACCAGAAGTCGTACTGACCATTCAGCATGGTCGCCGAGTTGGTGATGCCGGCGCTTGCGGGCGCGGCGTTCTCGCCCAGCGCTGCACCACCCACCTTGACCCAGCGCCACGACTCGGCCTGGTTGTTTTCGCCGGACATGATGCCGATCGCGTCGCCGGCGCCGTTGAGCACGGTGCGCACGTTGCCGGTGCTGCCGAGGTTGCGGATGTCGATGGCGCCGGCGATGGTGCCGCCGGCCGCGATCGGGTTCGGGTTGGTCATGCAGGGCAGGCCGAGGAAGTACACCTGGGCCGCAGCCTGCGTGCCCGAGGTGTCGACACGGCGGGCGTAGATCAGCGTCTGGCCGTTCTGCGCGGCGTCGCCGGTCAGGAAGCCGACGCCGTTGCTGCCGGCGGCGTTGAACTCGTCACCGGCCATGATCGTGGCCATCTGCGCCTTGCTCACGGTCGGGATGCATTCGAGCTTGCTCGTGTCGGCCACGGCGCAGGTCGAAGGGATCGGCTTGCTCACGGTGGCGCTGCCGGAGGACAGCTGGGCATTGAACAGCTTCGTGTACAGGCTCGACGACACGCCCAGGCCGAAGGCCTGCGCGACGTTCAGCGGCGTGCCGGCCGGCACCGAGAGGCCCGCGGTCACGGTCGAAGGCCACGCACCGGGTTCCACGTCGAGCACGCCGCCCACGGCCACCGAGCCGGCGGGCTTGGCGACCACCGTGTTGGTGGCCGGGTTCAGGTAGTTGTCCGGCGCCGGGCAGGCGGTGCCGCTGGTCGGCCAGCCGCCGGGCTGGATCAGGCACACCGAGGTGAAGGAGCCGTTGCTGACGTTCAGGCGCACTTCGGCGAAGCCGGTGCCGCTGAAGTTGACGAAATCGGCGTCGACCTTGCTGGCATAGGTGCCGGCGCCACCGGCGGTGACGGCGCTGTTGGCACAGACATAGGTCGAGACGTTGCTGCCCGAGTCGAACTGCGTGAACACGCCGCCCGCGGCCGTGCACAGGTTCTGCAGGCCGAGGCCGAAGTTGCCCTTCACGGCCGATGCGCCGGAGCTGATGGCGATGCGGCCGGCGGCCGGCGCAGCGAAGGCGGTGGTGGCGCCGGCCAGCAGTGCGGCGGCGGCGATGAGCGAATACTGGATCTTCATGGAAACTCCTGATGGTTGGGCGGCAACGCGGGCGCGACACCGCCCTGCCGCCGGCCCAGGGGCCGGCGGCGAGACGAGGACAAACAGGGCCCGGCCCGGGCCGCAGCGCCGGGCCGGTGATTCAGGTCAGCGGCTGTCGCCCTGGCGGCGGCGCACCACGAAGCCGATCGCAGCGAGGCCGGCGACCAGCATCGCGTACTGCTCGGGCTCGGGCACGGGCATCACGTAGGTCAGCGTGCCGGCGGTCGAGTCGAAGGTGAACGAGGCCGGGTCGGTGGCCGGCGTGTCGACGCCGAAGGTCAGGCCCAGCTGGTACACGATCGAGTTCGACTGCTGGCGCGTGAACTGGATGAAGTTCGTCGAACCCGTGGTCAGGTACGGCAGGTTGACGTAGCCGCCGCCGGCGCCGAAATCGTTCTTCAGCGTGCTGTTGAGGAAGGCCGTGCCGCTGGTGGCCACGTTGCCACCGGTCTGGCCGGCGATGTTGGTGCCGTTGTTGTTGTTGGCGGCGAAGAAGTTGGCCACGTTGGCGGCCGCGGTGCCGGGGCCACCGCTGCCGGTGAGGGTGGCCATCTGCGCGGCAGTGGCGTTGCCGGTGCCCATGGTGCCGAAGTTGGCCGCGCTGGTGCCCGAGGCCGCACCGGAGACGTTGTCGGCGCTGATCACGCCCCAGTTCACGCCGTTGAGGGCTGCGGACTGGAAGCTGCCGTAGGGCGCGCTGTAGGCGAAGGTGCCGCTGGAGGCGACGCCGTTGACGGTGCGGGTGTTGTTGACGAAGTCCCACACCACGGTGGTGCCGGGGGTGGTGAGCTGGCCCGCGGCCAGCGTGTAGCCGCTCACCAGCGGCAGGAAGTCGAGCATCGTGAAGCCGAGATCGAGGATCAAGGACTCCGTGGGTGCGACGCCGACGCCGCCATTGGCGCCGTCCATGGCCACGAAGGCCACGCTGCCCGCGCCGGTGGCCGGCAGCGTCAGGTTGGCCTGGGCCTGCGAAGCCAGCGCGAGCGCTGTCAAGGCCAGGCTGAGTTTCAGTTTCATGGGTTCACTCCTCTGCAGTCGAGACAAGGGTCTGGTTCTCCGCGGCCGGGCTGCGGCCACATCGGCAATCTAGGCAGCGGCCATGTCACGCCGCCAAGGTCGGCGGTGCCTTCCCGTAGTCCGATAGAGCCGCTGCCCTCCAGGCGCGGGGTATGCACCGGCAAGCGCTGTGTGGGACCGTGACAAGGCGCGGTGGCGGCATGGCGCTCAGCGCCGCCCGGCCCGTTGCGCGTCGGCACCCGCCGCGAGCAGCAGTTCCAGGATCTCGTCGCGGCCGGCCGCGGCCGCCACGTCGAGCGCACTCTCGCGCTGGCGGTTGAGCAGCTCGATGGGCACACCGGCGCGCAGCAGGTCCTCGACCACACCCACGTGGCCCGCCAACGCCGCGAGGTGCAGCGCTGTCTGGCCGCCGCTCGTGAGGCGCGCCGCGTCGGCGCCCGCGCGCAGCAGCAGCCGCACGCTGCTGCGCCAACCCAGCCACGCCGCCGCGCTGAGCGCGGTGTGGCCGCCCTCCCCTTGTGCGTCGACGGCCGCACCCCGCTGCAGCAGCTCGCGCAGCAGCGTGTCCTGCCCGGCGGCAGCGGCCAGCACCAACGGCAGGCCACCGGCTTCGTCGCGTGCGTCAACGGCCGCGGCACCCGCCTTGACACTGCGCAGGGCTTCTTCGAAGCGCCGGCTGCGCAACTGCGCCAGCAGCTCACGGTCGGCGGGCCGCAGCGGGCGCGGGCCGGCACGATCGGCCGTGCGGAAGCGGCGCTCCCACTCGAGCGGATCACCCGGGCCGCTGCGCGGCGCGGCGGCCCGCTCGCGCACCCAGGGTGCGAGCGCACGGTCGCCGTCGCCATCGGCCTGTGCGGGCGGTGTGCCGACGAACACGACGGCCAGGCCGGCCAGCGCCAAGCGCCGTTTCATGGTGGTGCTGCCGGAACCACACCCGCCGCCAGCGCCTGGGCGTCGAGCTTGTCTTCGTAGCCCTGCAGCAGGTTCTCCAGCCGCACACGGCCGCGCTGCACAAAGGGCTCGCGCTCGGCCAGCGTGTCGAGCCAGCCCTTGTCGGCCCAGCGTTGCAGCAGCTCCAGGCCCAGGCCGTGAAGTTCGCGGTTGCGCACGATGCACACCTGCAGCCCTTCGGCCTGCACGCGGTGGCGCTGCTCCAGGTCGGCCAGGCCCGCACCGCGGCGCTCGAGCAGCGCCTGCTGCCGCGCCGCGCTCGCCTGCAGCTGCGCGATGCCGGCGCGGCTGCGCTCCAGCTCGGCCTGCAGCGCCCCACGCTCCTGGCCGAGCTTGTCGTGTTCGGCCTGCAGCGCCACCAGCGCCTCACGCGCGGCCTGCAGCTCCTGCGCCTGCGCCGCCACGCTGCCACGCTGGCGAGCCAGTTCGCGCTGCGCGCCCTGCAACTGCTGTTGCGCCTGCCCGCGCTCGCTGCCGGCGCGCTGAGCTGCCTGCTGCTGCACCGCCAGTTCCTGCTGCAGCTGCTGCAGCTGCTGGCGCAGGCGGCGGATCTGCTCCTGCTCGCGGCTGGGCGGCTGCTGCGCCGCGGCCGCGAACGCCAGCAGCGCCAAGGCCAGCGCAGCGCAGGCGGGCCTAGAAGCGCGCATTCAGGTCCACCTGCAGGCTGTCGACGCCGAAACTGTCGCCGCGCCCCACACGCACCGTCGGACTCGAGATCGTGCGCCCGCTGATCCAGCGCAGCGCCATCTGCGTGTCGCGGGCCATGCCGTAGGCGAGGCTGATCGAGTAACCACGCACGTTGGTGCCGCCGAGGCCGATCTCGCTGTCCACGAAGGCATCGGGCACGGCGTCGCTGCCGAGCCACTTGTAGGCGAGGCTCAGCTGCCAGTCGTGCAGGTTGCGCACCTGCTGCATGCCCACGGTGAGCCGCGCGCCGACGCCGAACACGCGTGCGTCGTCGAGGTACAGCCCCTGCGTGCGCGAGGCGATCTCGCCACGGTCGTAGGCCTCGTTGCGCACCACCTCGCCGCTGAGGCCCACCACCACCGGCGCGAAATGCGAAAACTCGGCCGCCGCCGTCAGCGCCCAGGGCTCGAAACGCGAGGCCAGGCCCCAACGCGCGCGGTCGGGCGTGAGGCCGGCCTGCAGCTCCAGCGGGCTGTTGGTGAGGAACAGCGTGTTGCCGCGCTGACGCAGGCCGGCTTCGTACTCGTACTGGCCGTAGCTGCGGCCGGGGCCGGTGACGGCGTCGTAGTCACCGTCGACCTGGCCCTCGAAGTAGCGGAAGCGGTACTGCGCGAGGCCGAAGCGCAGGCGCGTGCGGTCACTCGCCTCCCACTGCGTACCCAGCTGCGCGCCGATGATGCCGCGTCCGCGTCGCGGCGGCGCACCTTCGCGCACCGGGAAGTAGCCCACGGTGGCAAAGGGCAGCCAGCGTGTGGTGGGGCTGGCCGGCCACTGCAGCGTGCCGGCGTAGCCCTCGAAGTTGAGGCTGTCGTTCCAGACCAGCTCGGTGCTGAAGAAGGGGTTCGGGATGCGGCCGGCGCTGAACGACACCCACTCCGCCGGCGCCAGCCGCAGGTAGGCGCGATCGACGAGGAAGCTGTAGCGGTTGAAGTTCTGGCCCAGCGTCTGGTTGGTGGAGACACGGTCGCTGGCGCTGCCGGTGGCCAGGCGCAACCCAGCGCTGACCCAGTCGTTGACGCGCACCGCCAGGCCCAGCCGCGCGCGCACGCGGCTGCGGTTGCGGTCGTCCTGCGTGTTGCCGGTGGGCAGGCCTTGCGCGCCGGCCGCCGCCAGGTCGGGCGCGCGCGTGGCAAGCGTGGCCAGCGCGCCGGTGAGCAGTTCCTGCGGTGTGGCGTTGCCGCTGGCATAACCATCGTGCTGGCCGCGCACGCGCAGGTCGCCCTCGATCAGGATGCGGTCGGTCCACTCCGCGCTGGCGTTGGGCACGCCCCAGCGTTCGGCGCGCGCACGGGCCACGATCTCCTCGCGCAGCTCGTTGCGGATCTGCTCGCGCACCGGTTGCGGCACGTAGGGCACGCGGGTCACGGGCGCGGGTGCCGCGGCGGCTGCAGGCAGGGGCGGCGCGCCCCAGGGCAAGGTGCCGGGCGGTGCCGCCGCGGCGCGGCGTGCATCGGCGCGTTTCTTCGCATCGGCGATCAGCGCATCGGCCCGGTCGCGGGTCAGCGTGCCGTTGTTGACGAGCGCCTCGATCAGCGCCAGCGTCGTCTCGCGCAGCGTCTCCAGCGCCTCACGCTCGGCATCGGCGTTGTTCTGCGCCAGCGCCGGGCCCGCGCCCAGCAGCAGCGCCAGCGTGGCCAGCCGCTGAAGGCATCGAAGGCGCCGCCGGTGGCGGTCGGGCGGGGTCGGCTTCATCGGCTCAGCCCAGCATGCGGTTGGTGACCTGCAGGCGCAGCGGCTGCTGCAGCTGCTGCGGCGGCGCGCCGCCGGCGCCCGGAAACCGTGACAGCGCCTCACGCAAGGCGCGGTCGAGCGTTGCGTCACCGGTGCCGCCGATCAGCTCCACCTTCTGCAAGGCGCCGCTGGGCGCCAGCCACAGGTGCACCTGCGCGCGGTAGTCGGCGCGGCGCAGGTCGCGGTCGCGCTGCAGGAACTCGTTGAGCGCACGGGTCGTGCCGCTGGCGTACTGGCTGGCTGCCAGGCGCTGCGCCGCGCCGCTTTCGCCGCTGCCACCGAGCTGCGGTGCCGATGCGGCGCGTGGGCCGCCGTAGTCCTCGCTCACCTTGCCGGCGACGAGGCCGCTGCCGGGGCCGTTGCCCGCCGCCTCGTCGCTGCGCAGGTCGTTCTGCGGTGGTGCCTCGGCGGGCTTGGGCTGCGGTGCCTCGGCCTGCTTCTCGGGCTTGGGCGGTTCCGGCTTCTTCTCTTCGGGCTTGGGCGGTGGCGGGGGCGGCAGCGTGTCGGGCAGCAGCTTCACGGTCTGCATGCGGCGCGGCTGCTGCGGGCCGTCGTCGCAGGCCACGAGCAGCAGCGCGGCGATGCCTGCTGAGGTGATGGCGGCAAGGCGCATCTTCACGTTGGTCCTCCTTGTCGGGCGCCCGCGGCTAGAAGCCGATGCGCGCGGTGGCCAGGCTCATGGGGATCTGCACCTCGTTGCACAGATCGATCATCGCCACCACCTGTTCGTAGCTGGCCCGGCCGTCGCCCTGGATGACGACGCTGGCCTTCGCGTCACGTGCCCTCACGGCCTGCAGCTCGGCCTTCAGCGCGGCGGCGCTGCGCGGAGCACCGTTGAGCGTGAGCACTCCGCCGGCCTCGACCTTGAGCACCAGCACCTCGTGGCGTTCGGCCGGCGGCGTGGCGCTGGGCTTGGGCAGCGCCAGCGTGATGCCCTGCACCGAGGCGGTGGTCATGAGGATGAACACCACCAGCAGCACGTACGCGAGGTCGAGCATCGGCGTCACGTTGATCGTGTCGTAGGGCTTGGCGTCCTGCTGCACCTGCATGGCTCAGCCCCCGGCCTGCGCGCGTTTGGTGACGAGGCCGATCTCGGTGATGTCGAGCTGCTTCACGATCGCCAGCACCTGCACCACCTTGTCGTACTGCGCCGCCGCATCGCCCTTGAGCACCACCGGCAAGGACGGGTTGGCGGCCTTGTACTGGGCGAGCGTGGCCTTCAGCTGCTCGGGCGTGACCGGGAAGGCGTCGAGGTAGAGCTGGCCGTCGGCGGTGACCGTGATCGCGCGTGTCTGCGGCTTGGCCAGGTTGCTGGCGGCTGCCGTCTGCGGTGCGTTCACGCGCACACCCTGCACCGAGGCGGTGGTGAGGATGATGAAGGTCACGAGCAGCACGTAGGCGAGATCCAGCATCGGCGTGATGTTGATGTCGTCGTACAGCGCGTTGTCCTCGCGCAGGTCCGCGGCCATGGTGCCTGCCCCCGCGCCGTCAGCGTGCGCCGTAGCGCTCGGCCACGCGTGTGACGAACTCGTCGACGAAGATCTGCATGTCCGCCGAGATGTTCTTGATGCGCGAGGCCAGGTAGTTGTAGCCAAACAGCGCCGGGATCGCCACGCCCAGGCCGGCCACCGTGGCCAGCAGCGCCGCGGCGATGCCGGGTGCGATGGCGTTGACGTTGACGTCACCCGCGGCCGCGATGGCGGCGAAGGTGATCATCACGCCCACCACCGTGCCCAGCAGGCCCAGGAAGGGCCCGCCCGAGACGGCGATGGTGAGCAGCACCATCCAGTTGTTCAGGCGCTGGCTCTCGCGCACGAGGTCGGCGTCGACGGCGGCCTTCACCGCGTCGAGCGAGGCGCCGCTGATGACGGCGTCGCGGCCCTTGGCGATGTCGCGTTTGCCCAGCTCGCGCCGGCCGGCCTCGTACAGGCGCGCCAGCGAAGAGCCCGGGTGTGCTTCGTGGCCGGCGGCGTCGAGCACGTCGTGCGCGCCGCGGAAACCTTCGAGGAACGCGCGGTTGCCGCGGTCGGTGCTGCCGATCAGCAGCGCCTTGGCCACCATCACCCACACCGCGATCACCAGCATCACGCCGCACAGCACGATCACCACCCAGGCATCGACGGTGAGGTTCTTCACCAGGATGCCGATGTAGCCGCCATGCCCGCCTTCGCCGGCCTCGGTGGCGCCACGCTGCTGCAGCACGCTGGCCACGAGCTTGGCATCGGCGCTCTGTGCCGCGTGCGCAAAACGCAGCCACTCAGGGCTGCGCGTGGCGGCGGCGATCTGCAGCTCGTCGACGAGCCCGCTGTAGCCGCCGCCGACGCGCAGGGGCCCCGCCACCAGCGGCGTGTTGGCCGCCACATCGGCTTCGGCCACGCGGGCGCCGTTGACGTAGAGCATGGCCTTGCCGGCGCCGAGCGTGAGCGCGACATGGGCCCAGCCGTTGGCCGCCAGCGTGCCACCCGCGAGCCTCACGCTGCCGACACGGGCGACCACCGCCGCACCTTCGAGGGCCAGCGACAGCGCCCCCTGCGCGAACAGCGTGCCTGCGCCCGACTCGGGCCGCGCCCACAGCGCCACCGTGTAGGGCGCGCCGGCAGCGGCCTGCTGCACGGCGCCCGCGGGCCACTCGGTGGCGGCACCACTGAAACGCGCGGCCGGGCCGATGAGCCCGTTGCGTTCCACCGCCAGCGGCGCCTGCGGCTTGAGGCTGCCGCGGTGGTCGGCGGCGTTGCCGTCGGCCTCGGCGAAGTGGAAGAGGGCCAGCGCGCCGCCGTCGGCCAGCGGCTGCGCGGGCGCGGCGGGTGCCGTGGCCTGCGCGTTGCCGGCGTACACGCTCAGGGTGTTCTTGTCGCTGCCCGGCGCCACGGCCGGCAGTTGCACCCACAGCACCGCGAGTTCGTTGGCACCGTCGAAACGTTCGAGCCAGAACGGCAGCTCGGTCTTGTCGTCGCCGGCCAGCACGCGCAGGTCGCTGCCGTCGGGTTTGGCACCGATGAAGTCGAAGTTGCCCGAATGCAGGCGCAGCGGCACCAGCACGCCGGCCAGCGGCTCGCGCAGCTCGACACCCGCGGTGCCGGTGTTGAGCGTGAAGCGCGTGCGCTGCGCCCAGGCTTCGTTCCACCAGCCGGCGGCCCAGGCCGGCGTCGCGGGCAGCAGCAGCAACCAGGCCAGCAGCAGGCCGGCGAGGGAGCGGAGGCGGTGGCGGGTCGAAGGGCTCATCGGCGGCGGCTGGGCAGGTACGGCAAGGGCAGCCGCCCATTGTTCGAAGTGCCCGCTACAGCACACCCGCACCGCCATGTGCCGTTCGGCTTACGGCCGCTCACGGCTCGCGTGCGCCGAGCCCGCCGAAGCCGCTGGCCCCATCGTCACCGAGCAGGCGCCACTGCAGCGCCAGCGCCACCGCATGGGCACGGTTGCTGGCGCCGAGCTTGCGCAGGATCTTCTGCACGTGGTTCTTCACCGTGAGCGCGCTGATGCCGAGCTCGATGCCGATCTCCTGGTTGCTCATGCCTTCGCGCACCCAGGACAGGATCTGCGCCTCGCGCGCCGTCACGCGCGGCGTGCGCAGCAAGGCGGCTGCCGAGCCGGATGGCTGGCGCGCCGGCTGGCCGTTCAGCTCGCGCTCGAAGCTCAGCATGCGCAGGAAGGCCGCGTGCATCGGGTGCACGACCAGGTCGAGCAGCCGCTCGCGTGAGCCCGGCCCGGCATCGGCAGCGTCAGCGGGCCCCGCCAGCACGAACAGCGTCACGATGTCGGCCACCCGCTCGGGCAACGAGACACCGTGCACCAGCACGCGTTCCGCCCCGGCGCCGCGCAGCGCCTCGGCTTCGACGCCCGGTACACCGTGGGCCATCTGGGCCAGCGGCCGTGCCAGCGGCCGTGCCTCGCCTTGCACCCAGGCGTGTGCCAGGTGCTGCAGCAGCGGTGACTCCGGCGAGCCCAGCTGCGCCAGCGCGCCCTGTGTCAGCGGCACCGCGTTGAAGACCTCGAAGACCAGCTGCCGCCGGCTGCGGCTGTAGGCGCCGCACAGCGCCACCGTGTGCGGCAGCAGCGCATTCACCGGCCCTTGCAGCCAGGTGAAGAACTGGTAGCGGCGGCAGATGTCGGGGGCGGCCTCGATCAGGCGCAGCAGGGCCTGCGCCGCCGCCGGGCTGAGGTGCACGGCGTCGAGTTCGGCCGGCACCGCGTCGTGCGGGCCTTCCTTGGCGGTGATCACGGTGCGGTCCTCCCGAGGGTGTTCTTGCCGGGCTCGGGGCGCGCCCCGGCCGCGATCACGAAATGCCAGTCCGACACCGCCGGGCTCGCGCCACGCGGCGCGGTGTGCGGGTCACTCAGGCGCTGGGCGTCGGAGCGGCTGCGCACGCCGGCGATGCCCGGCGTTCCCGGCGTGCCGGAAGCACCTGGCGCGGGCAGCAGCACCCAGTCGGCGGCGCCGGTGAAGGGGTCGGTCCACAGGCGCCGCAGGTGGTGGCGCACGCGGCCGCCGCGCCGGTCCTCCAGCAACGCCTCCAGCGAGGGTGGCCAGGCGCGTTCGGCGCGGCCGGGCGTGGCGCCGGCCTCGCGGTAGCGCTGGATCGCGCTCCGGATCTGCTCGCCGCGGAAGCGCAGTTCGGCCTCGCGCTCGCGCTGCGCCGCCGTGCGCCACACGCTGCCGGCCTCGCCGAGCGTGGCGCCCAGCAGCGCCAGCAGCATCAGCAGGCCGAAGTAGCCCAGGCCACGGGCGCGCCGGCGCCGGCTACCAGTCCGCATACAACCTCCCGTCGCTGGCGCGGCCCGCGGCGCCGCTGCGCACGTCGTCGATGCCACCGTGCTGCATGCTGCCGGCCGGCGGCTGGGCCGCGGCCAGCTCGACCCAGCCGTCACTGCGGCCGCTGATCGGCTCCGGCGGCACGGCGCGCAGGTATCGCTGCTCGGCGAGTTCGGCGATCGATGCCGGCCAGCGCCCCTTGTCGGCGGCAAAACGGTCGATGGCCTCGCGCAGCGTCGAGAGCGAGACGGCCAGCGCGCGCTCGCGCGCGACATCGAGGCTGCGCACGTAGCGCGGCGCGGCCAGGGTCGACAGCAGCGCCACCAGCGCCAGCACCACCAGCAGTTCGATGAGCGTGAAGCCCCGGGCCCGCATGCCGCTCACCACTCGCTGTAGCGCGTGCCGTCGAGCGCGGTGCCGCCGTGGCGCGAGGCCACGTCGAACACGTCGCGGCCGCTGCGCGGTGCATCGGGCCCGCTGTCGCTGGCCCGGGTGGCCCAGGTGTCGGCCGCGGGCAGCGTGGGCTCGGCGAAGGGGTCGCGCGGCAGGCGGCGCAGGAAGCGGCGGCGCGGCGCATCGGGCGCCGCCGACACCGGCGCGCCTTCCACCAGCAGCGGCAGCGTCGCCGGGTACACCGGCAGCCCGGGTTCGGCACCCGCCGGCCGCAGCACCTCGCCCTGCGCCACCGCACGTTCGTAGGCGTCGATGGCGCCGCGGATCTGGCGCAGGCCTTCGCGCAGCGCCGCCTCCTTGTGGCGCAGTGCCGCCAGCTCCAGCAGCGGGCGCGCCGCGGCGGCCAGGATGCCCAGCACCGCCAACACCACCAGCACCTCGATCAAGGTGAAGCCGCGGCCGGCCCGCCGGGTGTCAGCGCGCCGCATGCTGCACCTCGATGCGGCCCGAGCCGCTGACCACCGCCGCCTGCGCCGACGGCAGGCCCTCGCGCGTGGTGGCCGCGCGCAGCGCCGGCTGCAGCTCGATCACCTGCCCCGCCGCGGCGGCCTGCACCCGCAGCACGAAGGCGATCGAGGCCCCGGGCTGCAGCTCGAAGGGCAGCGCCCGCTGCTCGGCGGCAGCGCCGCTGGCGGCGTTGCGCAGCAGCGCGGGGTCGATGGGCAACTCACCGGCGAGCTGGAACTCGCCGCTGTTCTTCAGCGTCACCGACACCGTCTCGCCCGGCACGCCACGGCCGCTGGTGGCGATCTCCAGCATCGGCGGCGGCGCCGCCGGCACACCGGCCGCCGGCGCGGCCGCCACGGGCCCGCTCGACAGCCGCACACCGGCCACGGCGCGCTCCGACAGGCGCAGCGGCTCGGCCCCCGGGTTGGCCGCGGTGCCGCCCGGCCGCTGCGTGAGCCGGGCCTCGGGCAGCGGCAGCCCGCGCACGATGCGCGGCGTCATCAGCAGCACCACCTCGGTCTTGCTGCGCTGGTCGTTGCTGGTGCCGAACAGGCGGCCGATCCACGGCAGCCGCGCAAGCCCGGGCACACCTTCGAGGCTGCGGATGTCGTCGTCCTTCGTCAGGCCGGCCAGCACCTGCGTCTCGCCGTCCAGGAGCCGCAGCGTGGTGCTGGTGCGGCGTGTGCCCACCTGGTAGCCGACGCTGCCCGCGGGCCCGTTGACCGGCCGCACGAGGTTGCTGACCTCGAGCGTGACCTTGATCGTGACCTCGTTGTCGAGCTGCACCGTGGGCTCGACGTCGAGCTTGATGCCGACGTCGAGGTAGCTCACCGAAGCGCTGACGCCGACGTTGGCCGCCGTGGTGGTGGTGAACACCGGCAGCTTCTCGCCCACGTGCACCTGCGCCTTCGCGCGGCTGCGCGCGCGGATGGTCGGGTTGGCCAGCGTCTGCGTTTCGCCGTCGCTGGCGCGCAGCGTGGCCAGCAGCAGCGGGTTGGCGGCGCGGGCCTGCAGGCGCGGCTCCATGCCGCGCGTGAGGCGGATCGTGTCGAGCGCGCTGCCGAGCGCGTCGAACTCGCCGATCGCCACCTCGCCCGGCCACTGCAGCCCGATCGCGTCGAGCCGGGCGGTGCTGACCTCGAGCACCTCGACGTCGATCATCACCTCGGGCTCGGGCAGGTCGAGTGCGCCCACCAAGTCCTCCACCAGGCGCACGACGGCCGGCGTGTCGCGCACCACCAGCGCGTTGAGCCGCTCGTCGATGTGCACGTCCTGCGTCTTGCCGATGGTGCGCACCAGCGCCGCCACCGACTTGGCCTCGGCGTTGGCGAGGTACAGCGTGCGTGTCAGCAGTTCGGCATGTTCACGCTGCTTGGCCGCGGTGGCCGGGTACACGAGCAGCGTGTTGGCGTTGAGCAGCTTGCGCTCCAGCTGCTGCGTCACCAGCACCACACGCAGCGCCTCCTCCAGCGGCACCTCGCGCAGGGCCAGGCTCACACGCTGGTCGGCACGCACCTCGCGGTCGAACACGAAGTTCAGGCCATGTGTGCGCGACAGCGCCTCGAAGACGTTGCGCAAGGGGGCGTCGCGGAACTCCAGCGTCACCGGGCGCCGCAGCGCCTCGGCCAGCGCGGGGGGTGGCGGGTCGGTGGGCGGCACGGCCGCCTGCAGCTGGTTGGCGAAGGCCCGTGCGCCCGCGTGGCGGGGGTGTTCGCGCAGCAGCGCCGCCACCCGTTCGCGCGCCGCGGTGCCGCGGCCGGCGCGGGCCTCTTCACGGGCCAGCGCCAGCTGCGCCTCGGCCCTTTCGCTGCGCTCGATCTCGGCCTGCACGGCGGCCGCGCGCGGGCTCTCGGGCTCCAGCGTGCGGGCCCGCGCGAGCAGCGCGCGGGCCTCGTCGAGCCGGCCCGCGGCGCGGGCGCGTTCGGCCTGCGCCAGGGCCTGGGCCACGGCGGTCTGCTGCAACTGCAGGCGCTCGGCACGCAGCCGCTGCGCCTCGCCCGCCGCCGCGCCGCGCGCGGCCTGGTCGAGCAGCGCCAGCGCCTCGGCGGGCCGGCCCTCGCGGGCCAGCGCCTGGGCGCGTTCGATCGGCGCGCTGCCGCAGGCCGCCAACAGCGCCAAGGCCAGCGCCCCGCCACAGCGCAGCAGCGCCCTCATGAAGCCGCCCATGCCAGCCGCACACGCTGCGGGCCGGGCAACCACAGCAGCTCGACGCCGTGCTCGCCGATGCGCTCGACGCGCCAGTCGGCGTCGATCAGTTCCTGCTCGGCCACCACGCGCAGCTGCTGCGGCGTGACGAGCATCGCGCGCACCGCGGCGCCATCGGCGATGCGGCCGACGAAACGCCAGCCCGGCGCCGGTGCACGCGGTGGTGCCGACGCCGCCGGCGGTGCTGCCACGGCGCGAGGCGGCGTGGGCTTCGCAGCCGCCACCGCCGCGGCGGGCTGCAGCGGCCCCCAGGCCCGCAGGGCTGCCTCAGCGGGCGCAGGCCAGGGCTGGGTGCGTGCCAAGGCCTGCACGGTGGCCGGCGCCAGCACCGGTGCTGGCGGCGTGATGCGGGTGGGACGCACGGGCGGGACGACCGGCCCACCCTCGCTCGCGCCGGACAACCACAGGCCCAGGCCTGCGGCGGCCAGGAACAAGGCGCCGGCCAGCGCCTGGTGGGCGATCGGCAGGCTCATCGCGCCGCACTCCCCAACGCCCAGGCGAGTTCGGCGCGCAGGCTCGTACTGCCGGTCGTACTGCCGGTGTCGGCGCGCTGCAGCACCAGGCTGTCGAGCGCCAGCGCTGCATCGGCGGCCAGCGCCGCCTCGACGAAGCGCCGCAGCGGCAGGTAGCCGGCCTCGGCCGTCATCACCACGCGCAGCCAGCGTGCGGCGCCGGCGGCCGGGCCACCGCGCTCCTGGCGCAGCGCACGCACCACCACGCCGTGCCGTTGTGCCAGGCCGAGCAGCCCACGCAGGCGTTCGGCGTCTTCGGCAGCGGCGGGCCACTGGACGGCTGGCACCGGCACGTCGGGCGCGCGCGCGGCGCGCTGGTGCTGTTCGGCGTGCTGGGCCGCCAGGCGCTGGCGCAGTTCGGAGGCCTCGGAACGCCAGCCCGGCGCCCAGATTCCCGCGAGCAGCAAGGCGGGCACCAGCAGCCCGGCGCCCAGCACCGCGGCACGGCCCGCGGGCCCCGCCGGCAAGGCACGGCGCCACAGGGCATCGGCCGCGCGTGGCAAGGGCCCACCGGCAGCAAACGGCGCCAGGGCTTTCATCACCGTGCGGCCTCCGGCGCCCAGGCCAGGCTCAACTCGAAGCGTGTGCGTGCGGCAGCGCTGGCCGCCGCGGCCACGGCCTCGGTGCGCAGCACGGTGACATCGGCCACACCCGGTGCTGCCGACAGCCGCTGCGCCAGCGTGAACGCGGCCGTGGGCGAGAGCACGGTGCCCACCAGGCGCAGCGCCGCGTCGCCCCGCGGCTGCTCCAGGCGCAGCCAGTGGCCGCCTTCGGGTGCCGCCGCCTCGGCCACGGCCAGCCGCTGGGCCCAGGGCACGGCCAGCCGGGCCGCGTCGTCAGTGGCCAGCGGGCGAACCGCAGCCAGCGCGCGCGCCGGCCGGCGCTGCGGGGCCGCCGCCCGCAGTGTTGCCCGCTCCGCAGCAGCCCGCTCCTGCCACGCCTGGGCCGCGTCCCAGGCGGCCACGGCCAACACGAGCGCGGCCGTGGCCGCGAAGGCCCAGGCCCAGCGCGGGCCGAGCGGCTGCGCCGGCACGAAGCACGGCGCGGCCACGGGCGCCAGGCCCGCGAGGAACGCTGCCGGTGTGCCATCGAGCCCCGGCTCGGCCACGCGCACGCTGTCCGGTGGGGTGCCGGGCAGCGAATGCCCGAGGGCCAGCACCGGCCGCGCCGGCGCTGACGCGGCCCAGGGCTCGAGCGCCGCTGCATCGGCTTCATCGAGCCACGCGAGTTCCCAGTGCACGATGCCGCCACCGGCCACGTCGATCACGGTCAGCGCCCGGCCTTCCGCCACCAGCACGCGGCCCTGCCGCGCGAGCGCCGGCCACTGCTTCACCGCCTGCGCCAGGGCGCCGGCCCACAGCGGCGCCACGCGGGCCAGGGGCCGCCCCGCGGCCGCCGCGGCCGCCTGCCAGGCCGGCAGGTCGGCGCTGCTGAGCGAAGCGCCGTGGCGCGAACGGCTGCGCCAGGCCGCGACGCCGGGCACCGCGGCGGGCCCGCCATAGTGCTGCCAGACACGCCGCGCCCAGGCCGCGAGGGCTGGCGCGCCGGCAAAGCGCGCCCCCGGCTCGGCCAGCAGCGTGACACCCTGCGTGGCGTCGAGCCACACCAGCGGCGCCGCAGCACGCGGCGTGGCCGGCGGCGCCGCCAGGGCCTCGGCAACCAGCCCCGGCGCCAACGCACCCGGCCCGTCGCCGACGAGCCAGGCCGCGGCCGTGCCGCCCGCTTCAGGCGTCGGCCGTGACACGGGCCACCTCCTCGTCGCTGGTCCAGCCGGCCGCGCGCGCGGCCAGCGCGGCCTCACGCAGCGTCTGGGTGCCGCGCTCGCGCAGGGCCTGCTTCAGGCGTTCGCGCGGGGCGCGCTCGGCGATCAGGTCACGCAGCCCGTCGTCCAGCCGCACCAGTTCGGCGATCGCACGCCGCCCGCGGTAGCCGCTGCCATGGCAGGCGGCGCAGCCGGTGCCGCGGCAGGCGCTGCACACCACACGCATCAGGCGCTGCGCCAGCACCGCTTCGAGCGCCGTCACCACGTGGTAGGGGTCCAGGCCCATGTGCAGGAAGCGGCCGATCACGTCGAGCGCGTGGTTGGCGTGCACGGTGCTGAACACGAGGTGGCCGGTGAGCGCGGCCTGCACCGCGATCTGCGCCGTCTCGGGGTCGCGGATCTCGCCCACCATCACGCGGTCGGGGTCGTGGCGCAGGATCGAGCGCAGGCCGCGTGCAAAGCCCAGGCCCCTCTTCTCGTTGACGGGGATCTGCACGGCGCCGGCGAGGCGGTACTCGACCGGGTCTTCGATCGTCACCACCTTCTCGCCCGGCGTGTGCGTGTCGGCCAGCGCCGCGTACAGCGTGGTCGTCTTGCCGCTGCCGGTGGGCCCGGTCACCAGCAGCAGCCCGTGCGGCAGCCGCGCGATGGCCGCGATGCGCGCGCGCAGCGCGGGCTCGAAGCCCAAGGCGGCCAGCGTGAGGCCGCCGCCGGCGGCGTCGAGCGTGGCACGGTCGAGCACACGCACCACCGCGTCCTCGCCGTGCAGCGTGGGCATCACCGAGAGGCGGAAGTCGATCTCGCGGCCGGCACCGGCTGCACCTTCGACGCCGTCACCGGCACTGCCGGCACCGCGCACGCGCAGCCTGAAGCGCCCGTCCTGCGGCAGCCGCCGCTCGCCGATGTCGAGCTCGGCCATCACCTTCAGGCGCGACACCATCTGCTCGGCCAACGCCGGCGTCTCGATGCGCCGCAGCGGCTGCATCACGCCGTCGATGCGCAGGCGCACCTCGGCGCCGCGCGGGTCCGACTCGAGGTGGATGTCGCTCGCGCCGTCCTGCAGCGCGTCGTGCAGCACGGCGTCGAGCAGGCGCACGGCGGTGCTCGCCTGCTCGGCGATGCCACGCGACGAGAGTTCGTGCACCGGCGCCCCATCGTCGCCGGCGCCGGTGGCCGCGGCGGCCACCCCGTCGAGCGCGCGGAAGCCACGTTCACCGTCGGCCAGCCGGCGCTCGAGTTCCTCGGGTGCGCAGCGCTGCACCACCACCGGTGCCCGCAGCCGCGCGCGCACGGCCTGCACCAGCAGCGGCTCGGGCGGGGCATCGACGAGCAGCGTGGCGCGGCCGGCGGCGTCGCGCAGCAGCAGCGCGCGGTGGCGCGAGGCCTGCGCGAGGTCCCAGGCGCCGAAGTCGGCCGCGAGCGTGGCGCCGGGGCTCAACCCACCTGCTCCATCAGCGTGAAGATCGGCAGGTACATCAGCACCACGATGCCGCCGATGAGCACGCCCATCACCAGCATCAGCGCCGGGTTGACGACGCGTGTGACGAGTTCGGCCAGGCGCGCCACCTCCTCGTCGTGGAAGGCTGCCGCCCGTTCGAGCATCAACGGCACCGTGCCGCTGGATTCGCCCACGCGCAGCATGCGCAGCGCCGGCGGCGTGGCCAGGCCCTCGGCCTGCCAGGCCGCGGACAAGCGCAGCCCGCTGGCCACCGCCTCACGCGCGCGCAGCAGCGCCGGCCGCAGCGGCGCGGCCAGCACCGGCTCGGCCAGCGCCAGGGCCTGCGGCAAGGGCACGCCCGCGCGCGCCAGCAGGCCCACCATGCGGTACAGGCGCGCCAGCGCCAGCACACGCAGCCGCAGGCCGAGGCCGGGCAAGGACCAGGCGCGCGCCTCGGCCCAGCGCCGCAGCGGGCCCTGCCGCAGCGCCAGCACCAGCAGCACCGGCAGCAGCAGCGCCAGCACCACCGCCAGCTGCGGCTGCGCCTGCACCGCGCTGCCGAGCGCGAGCAGCCAGCGCGAGCCTGCCGGCAGGTCGGTGGCCAGGCCCTCGAACACGCCGGCAAACCGCGGCAGCACGTGCACGAGCAGGAAGCCGACCACCGCCAGGCCCACCGCCAGCAGCATCACCGGGTACACCGCAGCCGCCACCAGGCGGTCGCGCAGCTGTTCGCTCCAGGCCAGGAAGGCGGCATGGTGGCGCAGCACGGCCACGAGCTGACCGTCGCGCTCGCTGGCGGCAACGAGCGCACGCAGCACGGCGTCGAACGCGGGCCCGGCTTCGGCCAGCGCCTGCGACAGCGGCCGGCCTTCGCGCAGCGCCGCGATCACCGGTGCCAGCGGCTCGGCGGCGCCGTCGTGGCGCTCGGCCAGCGTCTGCACCGCTTCGAGCAGCGGCACGCCGCTGTCGAGCAGCACCGCGAGCTCCTGCGCGAACAGGCGCGGCTCGATGCGCGCAGCGCGCCGCCAGGGCCAGCGTGCCACCGCGGTGGCCGCTGCGGCGGCCGGCAGCACCTCGAGCACCCGCGCCGGCGGCAGGCCGAGCGCGCGCGGCACGGCGGCCTCGTCGGCAGCCTCGACCTGACGCCACGCCGGTGCCGCCGGCGGTTCGTGCACGCGAACCCGGTAGGCTGGCACGGGCTGCCTCACCAGCTTCGCAGTTCTTCGGCACCGCCCTCGGTGTCGTCCTTGCCGCCCGACCAGAGGTCGTACTCGCCATGTTCGCCGGGCGAGCGGTAGCGGTAGGCACGGCCCCAGGGATCCGCGGGCACGTTCTTGGCCAGGTAAGGCCCGGCCCAGCGTGGCTCCTCGGCCGGGCGCTGCACCAACGCCGCCAGGCCCTGTGTGCTGCTGGGGTAGCGGCCGGTGTCGAGCCGGTACTGGTCGAGCGCCTTGCCCAGCGCCTCGATCTGCGCCCGCGCCACCTTGACCTCGCTCTTGCCCACCTGCGCAAACAGCTTGGGCGCCACGAAGCCGGCCAGCAGGCCGATGATGACCATCACCACCAGCAGTTCGAGCAGCGTGAAGCCGCCCGCTGCGCCGCGGGCGGCACGGGTGGCGGGAGCGGTGCGGCCTGGATCCATGCCGTTCAGACTACGGGGAGGGCGTGACAGCGCGGCGACCCGTGCGAGGCCAGCCGCCATGCACACCTGATCCGAAAGAACCACGCGCGGACCGAGCGCGGCCTGCGCGGCGGCGCTGGCCGCCGGCGTGTGATCCTTTCGGACCCCGCCGCTGCGGCGCCACGACACCGGCGGCCTGCACAGTTGGCGCCGTGCCCAGGCTGCCATCCCGCAGCGGGCCCGACCCAGGCCCTCGCCATGTCACCGCCCCCTGTCGCCAACGCCACCCTTCGGGCACCGACCCTGCTGCACCGCGCGGCGGTGCCCACCCTGCCGGTCTCGCAGCAGGGCCTGTTCTTCGGCAGCGTGCCGATCAGCGAGACCGCCGGTTTTCCGCCGCCGGCGGCCCCGCACTGCTGGGTCTACGTGACCCTGAACGCGGAGATCGCGCTGTCGCTGCCGCACAGCCCCTGGCTGCAGCGCCTGGTGCACGAACAACGGGCCCGCGTGAGCGTCGACGGCCAATGGCTGTGGTGGGCCCTGCGCCGCAAGTACCCCGGGCGGCCGCTGGTCAAGCTGGCCGGTTCTGACCTCATCCACACGCTGGCCGGCCACGCGGCGCAGCAGGGGCGGCGCCTGCTGCTGGTGGGCAGCACGCCCGAAGCCAACGGCCGCGCGGTGCAGCGCCTGCGCGAGCGCTGGCCCGGGCTGGCGGTGGCCGGCTACGCGCCCGCTCACTACACGACCGGCAGCCGCGCCGAGGCGCGGGCCAGCGGCGAGACACTGGCCGCCATCGACGCTTGGCGTGCCGACTACGTGGTGCTGGGCCTCGGCGCGGCCAAGGAACACCGCATGGCCGAGCGCATCGCGCCACTGCTGGACGGGCATGTGCTGGGCCTGTGCTGCTTCGGCGGCGCCATCGACATGGCCGGTGGCCTGGTGCGGCGCGCGCCGGGCTGGGTGCAGCGCAGCGGGCTCGAGGGGCCGTGGCGCGTGTGGCAGCAGCCGGCCCGGCTGCTGCGCTTCCTGCGCGTGCTGCGGGTGCTGCCGCAACTGCTGCGCGGCCGCTACTGAACGCGGCGCTCAGGGCCGGGCCAGCGCCAGCCGCACCGGCGCACGGCGCGCGGCGCCCGCCACCTCCAGCGTGTGCAGCGCCGAAACGAGCGCGCTGGTGTAGGCCAGGCGGCGGCCCTCGGCCCATGCCGCGGCGGCTGCAGGGGCCGGCGCCAGCGGCACATCGGTGCACAGGCGTGCGAAGGCCAGCGGCTCGTCGGCGCGGTGCACCTGCGGCGGCAGGCCCGTGTCGAGCCCCCGCAGCGCGTGGGCCGTGGCCACCACGGGCAGGCCGGTGCCGATGGCCTCGATCGCCTTCTCCTGCACGCCCGAGCCGTGCAGCGATGCGACCGCGATCAGATCGATGGCCGCATAGAAGCCCTGCACGTCGGCGATGCGCCCGAGCGAACGCACCCCCGGCGGCAGGGCCAGCCTGTCGAGCCCGCTGCCGGCCAGCACCAGCTCGCAGCGGCCCTGCAGCAAGGGCCACACGTGGCGCAGCAGCCAGAGCAGCCCGGCACGGTTGGGCGCCCAGGTCCAGTTGCCGATGAGGCCGACACGCCGCAGCGTCGAACACCGCCCGTCGCGCGCCGGCAGGGCGTGCACGGCGGCGGGGTGGCCCGGCAACACCACGAGGCGCGCCTGGGGTTCGATCCCGGCGCCGCGTGCCAGCGCGGCCAGGCGGTCGCTGTCGGCGCTGCTCAGGCAGGCCAGCACGGCGGCCCTGTCCAGCGCCTGCTGCTCCAGCTGCCACAGCCGGCTGGCCTCGCGCCGCATCAGCGCCCGTTCGACGAACCGGGTGCGCGGGTTGCCCTGGAAGCCGCGGTTGGCCGCGCGTGCCAGGCGCGCGTAGTTGTCCGACTCGAGGTTGTGGTTGACGAGCATCGTCGGCACCGGCGGCACGCCCCCGAGCCAGGGCCAGGCCTGCAGGTGGTCGACGATGCAGGCGTCGAAGCCACGCGCCCACTGCGCACCCACCACACGCCGTGCCTGCCGGAAGCGCTGGCGCTGCACCGTGATGGCGGCGCTGCTGGCGAGCGCACCCGCCACGGCCCACAGGCGGCGCGCCAGCGGCTGGGTGTCGAAGGGCGGCTCCACGGGCCCCAGCGCCAGGGCCTCGTCGCACCAGCGCCGGGCCGCCGCAGCCTCACCATGGCCGATCAGCGTGAGCCGGTGGCCGGCATCGCGCAGGCCCTGCAGCAGCCGCGCCGTGCAGCGTTCGCCGCCACCGGCGGGCTCGCCGAACAGGCTCGTCGTCAGCACCAGCAGCTTCATCGTGCACGCTCGCCCGGCTGGTCCCAGGCCGGGTGCAGGTACAGCGCCAGCGTGGCGAAGCCGAGCGCGTTGCCGCCCACGCCCAGGCTCGACGCCGACAGCAGGTAGGTGAGGAACCAGAACAGCAGCCAGGCCGCGATCCAGGGCCCGCCGGGGTCGCGCCGGCGCAGCGCCGCCTGCCAGGCCTCGATGGCGATGGCGCGCACCCACAGCAGCGGCAGCAGCGCCGCCACGCCCACCTGCGCGATGCCGTTGCCCAGGCCGCTTTCGGCGCCGATGTCGCTGTCGCTGATGCCGTAGTTGCCGGCCGCGCCCAGGCCGTCGCCGAACAGGTGACCCTCGGCGACATGGCGCGCCGCGGAGGCCAGGCCGGCCAGGTGCGAAAAGGCGCCCTCGGTCCAGCCGGCATCGGCCGCCAGCAGTGCCACCGCGATGCCCGCCAGCGCGAGCAGGAACACCTGGCGCGGCTGCGGCAGGCCGAGCCAGCGCCACATCAGCAGCAAGGCCAGGAAGACGACGAAGCCCTTGGAGACCGTGAGCACGCCGGCCACCAGGAACAGCCAGCCCGGCAGTGGCGTGGCGGCCAGCCACGCGGGTGCACCGAACGCCGGCCGGCCCCAGCGCCGGCGCGTGCGCGCGGCCCATGCCGCCAGCATCGCCAGCGCCAGCGTGGGCGCCAGTGTGGTGGGCTCCAGGTAGGTCGAGACGAGGCGGCGCAGCACGATGCCGAAGCCGGGTTCGAGATCCCAGCTGAAGAAGCGGCCGCTGGCCTCGAAGGGCAGCAGGCCGAAAGGATCGAGCGGGTTCGAGGCCATGTAGCTGCCGACATCCAGCACCGTGGTCCACAGCGCATCGGGCGCAAAACGTTCGAGCAGCCCGATGCCGGCCACCACGACGCTGGTGCCCAGCAGGAAGGCCATCAGGCTTTCGAGCTGCCGGCGCGACCACGGCAGCAGCAGCAGTGCCACGAACAGCAGCGGCACCAGCGCGAGCCGCCGCAGGTTCAGCGCCACCAGCACCGACGGCTGTGTCGAAGCCAGCGCGAAGCCGGCATACATCAGCACCAGCAGCAGCGCCCAGCCGGCCGAGGCCACGAGCCGCGGCGGCGTGCTCGACACCACCAGCGCACCCGCCGCCAGCCCCACCAGCGCGAGCACCAGTGCATCACGCGCGCCACCGATCATCGACCAGGCCGTGCTGCCCGTGGCCCGGAAGCCCAGCAGCCCGATCGCGGGCCCGAACTGCAGCGAGACGATGAGCAGCAGCATCAGGCCGAAGGCCCAGCCCGCACCGCGTGCCGGCGTGTTCATCCTGCGCTCCACGGCGCTTGACGCAGCGCCTGCACCACCTGCGCACGCGCGGCGTGGTACTGGTGGTCCGGCAGCTGCTCGGCCAGGCGCCGGCGTGCGTGGGCCACGGCGGCACGCCGCGCCGAGGGCGTGGCCAGCGAGGCCAGCGCGCGGCGCAGGCCGGCTGCGTCGCCAAAGCCGAACAGCGATGCCGGCGGCAGCAGCGCCTGCAGGCCGGCGCGGTCGCTGGCCACCACGGGCCAGCCGCGCGCGGTGGCTTCCAGCGCCACCAGCGGCAGGCCTTCGTAGCGCGAGGCCAGCAGCAGCACGTCGATGCGCGCCAGCGCCGACTCCAGCGGCGCGAAGGCATGCACCTGCACACGCTGCGGGCCCAGCGCGGCAGCCAGCGCATGCAGCGCGGCCTCGCCAGGCCCGCGGCCCTGGAAGTGCCACACCGCGGCGTCGGCCAGCGCGCCGTCGGTGCGCAGCCGCTGCGCGAGCCAGTCGAGGCCCTTCTGGTGTTGATCGAAGCGGCCGACGTAGCCCACACGCAGGCGGCCGTGTGGGGCCGGTGCCGGCACCGGCGGTGATGCGCCGCGCAGGCGCACGCGGTTGGGCAGCACCAGCACCGGCGCGGGCACACGCCAGCTGCGCCGGAGCAGGCTGCATTGCTGCTCGTCGATGGTGATGAAGCCATGCACGCGGCGCAACCAGCCGGCCAGCGCCGCGTCGCGCCAGGTCGCGGCGCGGTAGCCCATCTGTCGTGCGGTGTGCGTCATCGGCACGTAGAGCCAGACGCGCCGCCGCAGCGCGACGGCCGCGGCGGTGAGCCAGGCCTCGTGGTGCAGGACACCCGGCGCCAGCAGCAGCGGCCGCCCCGGCGCCGCACGCGCGAGCTCGCGCAGCGCCGCGGCCGGCGCCAGCGGCGGTGGTGCGGCATCGATGCAGGCGCCCAGCCCGGCGGCCTGCGCGTCGGCCTGCAGGCTGCCCGGCGGCAGCACGAGGCGCGGGCGCAGGCCCTCGTGCGCCACGGCGTCCGACAACCAGCCGAGCAGCGCCTTCTCGTGCCCGCCGGGCGACCGTGGCGTCAGCAGCACGTCGAGCTCATGCACCGCGGTGCCCCCAGCGCAGCAGCCGCGGCCGGCGCAGCAGCCAGGGCAGCAGCGGCGCCAGCGGCACGCCGCTCGTGTGCAGCGCGCGGGTGTACAGGCACAGGCCCAGCACGCCGCCGAGGGGCCAGACGCAGGCCAGGCCCGCGGCGCCGAGCGTGGCCAGCGCGAGCGTGGCGGCCGCGGTCTCGGCCAATGTCCAGCGTGCATGCACCTGCAGCGTGACCCGGGGCGGCGCGGCCACCAGCAGCCAGGGCCCGAGCAGCGCCAGCGGCAAGGTCAGCAGCACCCGCAGCACGAGCGCCGGCAACACGCCCATCGCGCCCGGCCAGCGCGCTTCGAGGCCCGGTGCACCCCAGGCCGGCAGCAAGGCCAGCAGCAACAACGGCGGCAGCACCAGCAGGCCCAGCAGTCGCAACGCGCGGCCCACGTGGGCATGCCGCGCTTCGGGTGGCTGCGCACGCAGCGCCGGCAACGCCACTCGCGCCACCAGCCCCACCAGCGCCTGTGAGGCCACCATGCAGGCCATCATCGCGAAGGCGTAGGCACCGGCCCAGGCGGCGCCGAACCAGGGGCCGACGAGCCACAGGTGCAGCGTGTCGCGCAGCATCGACAGCAGCGCCACCGCCTGCAGCTGCAGCCCTTCGCGCCAGAGCTTGGCGTTGCTGCCCTGCGCGGGTGCATCGCTGTCCAGCCCCCGCGCGGCCTGCACGAGGATCGCAGCACGCACGACACGCCCGACGACCACACCCCATGCCAGCGCCGGCAGGGCGGCCGCGCCAGCAAGCAGCAGCAAGGCCGGCGCGCCGAACTCGATCAGCGTGCCGGCACCCTCGGCGCGGCCCACGGCATCGAAGCGGCCCGCGCGTTCCAGGCGCACCAGCGCGGGCAGCAGCGCCGCGTGGGGCAGCAGGTAGGCGCCGAGCGACACGAGCACGAGCGGCGGCGACGGCGCCGCGTTCAGCGGTGGCCACGCACGCCAGGCCGCCAGCGCGGCCGCCGCGACCAGCGCGGTGGCCACCAGCGCCAGCACGCGGCGCAGGTGGGACTCGGCCGCCGGGGCCAAGGCCGCGTCACGCCGCACCAACGCGGTCTTCAGGCCGCCATCGAGCACCAGCAAAGCCGCGCGCGCGGCCGCCAGTGCGAAGGCCCATCCGGCGAGCAGCGTGGCGTCGAGCCAGCGGGCGTACACCGCGGTGCTGGCCAGCGCGGCCAGCATCGCAAGCCCCTGCGCCACACCGAGCGTGCCCAGCCCGCGCAGCTTCACGCGCCGTGCTCCGCGGGCTGCCGTTCAGCGCTCTTGCGCGGCCACCAGCGGCGCCGCGCGCCGGCTCGCGCCGGCAGCACCGAGCGCACCAGCGCCAGCCGCTGCTGGTAATGCGGGTCGCGCGCGGCGAGCCGCGTGCGGTGGGCCGCCAGCACCCAGGCGCCCTGCAGCAACAGGCCGGCGAACAGCCCGCCCAGCAACCACAGCAGCGGCCGCGGGCTGCTCGGCCAGGCGGGGGGCTGCGCGCGGTCCAGCCACTGCATGGGGATCGGATCGGCGTCTTCGTCGAAGCGTGCCGCCTCCACCTGGCGCGTCAGCGAATCGACCAGCGTCTCGGCGTAGCGGAACTCGCGCACGTGCGAGACGAAGGAACCCGGGCCCTGCTCGCGCGGTACTTCCATCGCCGCCAGCTGCGCACGCTGCGCCGCGATCTCGGCGCGTGCCTGCACGACCTCGGCGCTGGTGTCGGCACGCACGCGCAGCAGGCCCGCGAGCTGCACCTCGGCCACGGCGACGGCAGCCTGCTGGCGTGCATAGGCCTCGGCCGCCGCGCGGGGTTCGGCGCGCAGCGCGGCGCGATCGAAGCCGCTGCCCTGCAGCTGGCGCTGCGCGCGTTGCAGCTCGGTGCGGGCGCGCGCCAGCTGGGCCTCGTAGAAGCCGCGGCGCTGGCGCGCTTCTTCGAGCGCATAACCCCGCAGCAGCGCGCGCAGCTCCTCGACCGCCTGGTTGGCCAGCGCGGCGGCCCGCTGCGGGTGTTCGTCCTCGACCTCCACGTACACCACACCTTCGCGCCGTGCCACCGTGAGGTCCATGCGCCGCGCCAGCCGTGCCCGCACCTGCGAGGGGTGCACGAGTTCCCAGGCGCGCAGCAGCTCGAAACGTTCGATGAGGCGGTCGCTCACGACGCGGCTGCGCAGCATGGCCACGTGCAGGTCGATCGCGCTTGCGCCGCCGGGCGCGAGCCCGGCCAGCGCCGGCAACGCCGCCACCACCGACTGCGATGGCCGCTGCACCGGCGTGACCACGAAGCTGGCCTGGCCGACAAAGCGCACCGGCTGCAGCAGCGCGAGCGTGAGCGCCACCAGGCCCAGCAGCAGCGCACTCGCCAGCAGCCACCAGCGCCGGCTCCACAGCGGCAGCGCCACCTCGAGCCAGCCGATGCTCGGCGGTGGCCACGGCGCGGGTGGGGCCGCGATGGCGGCATCGCCGATCACGCCGGGGTCGTCGCGCTGCATCGGGGGCCTTCAGCGGATGGTCAGCAGTGCGGCCAGGCCGACACCGAGCTGGTACAGGATCTGCGTCCAGTCCTTCGCACCCTGCACGAAGGTCACGCGGTCCAGCCGCTCGGGCACGAACACGGTGTCGCCGGGCAGCGCACCCTGGGCCTCGAAGTCGGAGCGCCCGCTCCACCAGCCGCCCTGGCGCGCCGAGACCACGCTGCCGTTGGCCCGCACCACGAACACCGAGTCGGCCTCGGCCGCGTCGGTGGGCCCGCCGGCGCGCGCCAGGTAGTCGCCCAGGGTGCGGCGTTCGTCGTGCACGAAGCTGCCGGCGTTGAACACGCTGCCGAACACACCCACGCTCTGGCTGCGCGGCGGCACGTGAACGAGGTCGCCGTCTTCCAGCGCCAGCGGCGGCAGCTCGCGTGCGCCGGGCGCGAGGTCGAGCACCAGCCGGCCTTCGGGGCGGCGCGCGCGCAGCCGGGCCAGCAGCTGGCGCAGCGCGCTCTCCTGCGCCTGCGGCGATTCGGTGCCGGCGCCGCGCGTGGTGGCCAGGCGCGTGACCTCGGCCTCCAGCTCCTGCAGCGCGCGCAGGTAGTTGGCCTCCTGCAGCAGCCGCACCCGCTCGCGCCGGAGCTCGGTGCCGTAGGCGAAGGCGGCACCGGTCATGCCCCCCGCGGCGGCCACGGCATCGGCCAGCGTGGCATCGGGCGGCAGCAGGTGGTCGCCCGGCCGCAGCACCTCGCCTTCGACACGCACCCGCTTGTTGCGCAGCTGCGTGGGCCGGGCCGCCTCCACCTGCGAGAGCACGCGCACGATGTCGCCATCGGCCAGCGGCATCGCGGCGTCGCGGGGCCACTCCAGGAACACGACGCCGGTGCCGCCACGCTCGCCCAGGCGCTCGAGCTGCAGGCCACGGCGGTCGGCCACCGACGAAAAGCCGCCGGCCAGCTGCAGCAGCTCGGCCAGCGTCTGGCCGGGCCTGACCTCGAACACCGCGGGCCGGTTCACGCTGCCCAGCACCGCCGCCTGCGGGCCGATGGCGGCGACGTGCAGCACGTCGCCGCCGAGCAGCCAGCGGTCGTCGCGGCGTTCGCCCTCGGCCAGCAGCGCATACAGGTCGAAGCTGGCGATCGTCTGCCCGCCGCGCTGCAGGCGCACCTGGCGCAGGCTGCCCCCGGCGGGCAGCACGCCGGCGCGTGCGAGTGCACGCGAGACGGTGCTGAGCCCGGGCAGCACGCGGTCGCCGGGCTGCTCGACGAAGCCGGTGATCTGGATGCGGATCGGTCCCACCTCGCGCACCGCCACCGCGAGCTCGAAACCACGGAACACCCGTTCGAGGCGGCCGCGCAGCAGCGCCGGCAGTTCACCC
>VFQQ010000838.1_pt1 | contig 51874 bp, 92 predicted proteins | sample 3512341 | NCBI WGS metagenome assembly VFQQ01 (sample SAMN10412373, study PRJNA504923) | tailings metagenome | isolation source: Relicate 2 Philex TSF1 revegetated site | place: Philippines: Tuba, Benguet | collected 2017-08-29 | reverse complement strand
TGACGCGCCACGCTCCGTCGACCAGCAGGTTGGGGCTCTTCAGGTCCCTGCAGCTCACACACACACAGCAGGCAAGGCAAGGGACGTGAGTACGTGGAAGCCACACCAGCAGGCGGGACGTACATGGGCATCTGCGCACAAACACACACCACACGGCCCTCTCCTAGCTTGCTGCTGCCTCCTCCTCCTCACCGGTGGATGATGGGCGGCTGGTGGGAATGCAGAGCCAGCATGCCCTTTGCCGCATCGAGTGCCATGCACAGCCGCCGCTGCCACGTCAGGCTTGCTGCTGTTGCCTCGCTGGTGCTCGCTGACCGCAGCACGTCAAACAGCGAGCCGCGTGCACAATACTCTGCAAGGCGCATTAGCAACAGCACCGGCCGGCAGTCAAGGCCAGGCTTGCAAGGACAAGGGAACAGGCCTGCGGCTCAAGGCAACAGCTGTGACTTGAGCATACAGTGTGTGGCAGGCTCCCAAGCCAGCCATTGAACGTCCGCACAACCCCAGGCTTGCCTGAGACGATGGCTGGCGGCTCGTAGCTGATGCCCAGGAACATGACCTGGAAAGAATGGGGATTATAACGGGGTAGGATCACTCAAGCTGAGAACACCAGAACAGCATCAGAGATTAGCAGCAGAGATTAGCAGCAGACTAAAGGTTAGGCTGTTAATTAAGCAGCTGTGCCAACCGGTGCATGCATGCGAGCGTGCTTCTCCCCTCACACGCCGCACGGCCAGTTCAGCTTACCACGTTGGGGTGGCGCAGCGCCGCCATGACGCTCGATTCTCTGTGCAGCGCCTGCAGGGCTGGGGAGCTGACCCAGCTGCCCGCCGCTGAGGTGCCGCTGGTGTCAGCCAGCACCTTGACCGCCACAGGCGTCTCATTCAGAGTGGCCAGGTACACAGAGCCGCAGCTGCCTTCGCCCAGCAGGCGGAGCAGGCTAATGGCCGAGAAATCCACCTCCCATCTATCCAGGTCCCCGGCAGCAGAGGGTGCACTGGCCATCCCGCTGTTGCTGCGCCTGCTTGCGACGCGCGGCAGCGCAGTGGCAGGGGAATCAGGCACGGCTGCCTCTGATGCCGCGCTGCCTGCCGACGATGCCAGCCTGCCTGCCTGGCCGCTGAGCTGCTGCCCGCTGCTGTGGAAGGCGCTGTCGTGGGGCTGAGCAGTCGCCTCGCCAGCCGCCGGCGCAGGCGCGCCCTGGGTAGCAGGCAGGGGTGCCGCCCCCTGCACTGCCTGCGCCCACAAGTCAGCCAGGCCTTGTAGCCCATCTGCTGATGCCTGCTGCGGGCCTGGTGGCAGGGAAGGATCGCAGGGCGATGCCGAAGCGCTGTCCAGGTCTGTGTCCAGCCCGCTCTGCTGCAGCTTGGCCTGTGGTGGCTCCCAGCCAGACTCCAAGTCCAAGCTTTCTTTGCTGCCGCTGCCGGCTGCCCCTGCTGGTGGGGCTGCTGCCACCGCCTGCTGCCGCCGGTGCCGCGCCTGCCACACGCGCCCAGCGAAGAAGGCGGCAGCCGCCAGCACAACTGCACCCAGGGCACGGCAGCAGCGCTGGTGAAGGCAGCGGGCTTTTGTGCAGACTGTTGCACAACTTCAACCAAACTAGCAATAGCTGCTGCCGTTGCAGCTGTCCGGCTGTAGGCAGACAAACTAGCAGCAGCGGGCCAGTGCAGCAGCGCCCACTCACCGCTGCCCACAACTGCGCCCGCCACGACGGCTGCAACGTTCACCCCTCCGCCGTCATCCTCATCTGGCTGTGGGGGCGGGGGCTTGCCGCCGCCTTTCAGCGCCACCAGCGCCCACACGGGGCTGGTACTGTCGGGCAGCCAGCGCAGCAGGTCGATGCGCGGCGTCAGCGCGCTGTCGACGATGCACTGCTCGCCGCTGCCGCAAAACGTGGCGCAAATGTTGACGGGCTGGCCGTCGCGCACGAGCAGCGAGGTGGTGTAGTTGGGCTCCAGCGCCGCATCCACCAGCCGGCCGCAGTAGATGGGCATGAGCTGCAGCGGGTGGCAGGAGGGGATGAGGGCACGACAGCATGCTGTTCAGATCAAACTTTGCGTGGAACAGGGGGACCGTCAGGCGGCAGCACTCGCTGCCAACGGCACCAGGATGCATGGGCAAGCAGGCCAGCATGCCATGGTCACAGTAGCCACCGCATCGCACCTGGAATAGATTGCGGCAGAGCAGTGGACATCCCCCGGCATCCATGTCGTTGCTCGGCGGCGCTCCGTAGGCTCGATCGGCCAAGCCGTCAGCGCAGCCCTGGATCTCCGCATCAATGGATGCAAAGAACTCCTCGCACTCGCTCAACCTGCTCTTTTTCTCTGCGCATGTGGAATAGAGGGTGAGGGGCAACCACACAGGTCGGGGTGCGGGGCACTGCGAAGAGGCGGTGCGGCGGCCGGCGGGTTGCTGCAAAGAGCCAGCGGGTCAGCGAGGGCCAGACGCGCGCATGTCGGGCGGTGTCATGTGCATTGCAACGCCTGGGGGGCGAGGACGGGCAGCGTGCTCGCAAGCCCCGTGCGCAGGGTTCGTGAGCACACAGCGCCGCGCAGGGCTGACCCGCTCACCTCGTTCATCAGCTAGGCACGCTGCAGCCAGCGCGAGCAGCAGCACTGCGGCCAGGAACCCCGCGCCCGCTCTCCTCATACCCGCCCTGCCTGCTGCTAGAAACCGAGCATCCGCACCATGGCCGCAAGGGGTTGCAAACAGGAGGTCGCCGCGACTAAACTGGGCTGTACTAGTGCTGCCCCGCCCGTCGCCATGTGACAAGCTGCGACATGTGGGATCACAGTTGCGCTTCCCGGCAGCGCCGCCCTGCCCACCCTATTGCATCCTGCCTGCGCTGTCTGAAACACAGTTCCATGCTGACTACACTGGCGGCTGCAGCTATACGCAGTGCAAGGCACCATTCCAGGGCCAGAGCAGCCGAGCACCGCTCGTGTGCTCACTGCAGAAACAAGATGTCATGCCAACCGCATGTGGGGCTTTGAAAAGGGTGACAGAACGAAGGGGGTGATAAAGTGAGGGCAGATGTGAAGTGCGGCAGTGCATCGCCACGTGCTTTGCAGCCGGGCAGGGGATGATGACGAATTGAAACATATTGCAGGGAGGAAGCGGAGCCGAGGGTGAAGCAGTTGCAAGTTTCCAGGTTGCCTGGCGCACGTTGCCATCATGCAGCAGCATCGAAAGGTGCCACGGCATACGCCATCATGGCCCTGCGGGGCAGGTAGAACGTCAAAAAAACATGTGTGATCGTGGGCCACCATCAGGCCTCAGCAGGGTACTGTACGCTCGCTGAGTCACCAGACACACGCCCACGCACCCACCCATTTCGCCCACCTCAAGTCCTGGATGATTTCTGCGAATCCAGGCCGCTGCTCCGGCTGCTGCGCCCAGCAGCGCCGGATCAGCGCCACATAGGCTGCGTAGAGCTCGGGGTCGGGGGCAGCGCCCGCCACCGCCTCGCGCGCAGGCACCGCCAGCCGCTCCCCGCCGCTGACCATGTGCACCAGCTGCGCAGGAAAAAGATGGGAAGCCAAATCACGAAGACCTGAGCGCACAAACGCATGCGGCTTGCTCCTGCACGGCTCGCTCCTAAAGCGTGGCCACAGGAAGAGGCATGGGCCCTGTGGAGGGCCAATGTGTGGCGGGATCCAATTTCATGCCGTGCATGGCCCAGCGCACCTGGAACAGGTTTCGGTCACCCCAAGGGATGGTCCAAGTCATGAGCTCCCACTGCAAGACAGGCAGACAAGGAAGCAGAAGAGGGGTCACAGGAGCCGATTTCGACAGGGCGCAAGCTGCACAAGCCAGCAAACTGGTGGACAAGCCACCAGCTAAGCGGCGACAGTGCAGGCACCCAACGCCTTTGCCATACTATGTGTCAACACACTCACCAGCACGACGCCCATGGAAAAACTGTCTGATGCGGCGCTGGCGGATCCGCCCGTCAGCACCTCGGGAGCCTACAGGAGGGGTGCGTTGAGGCGGAAAGTAAGCAGGCTGGCCAATTGTGCATAGACTGCGGCGGTACATCTCAACACAGCTGCGCTTTGCTCCCACCCAATCAACGCACAGGGAACACACATGCATGCATGCAAGGCATGGCAACCCTCAGCCCAGCTGCTCACCAGCCAGCGCGGGTTGAGCATGCCCCCCAGGCTGGTGGACCGCACCCCCGTGTCCTCCAGCAGCTTGGACAGGTTGAAGTCTGGGGGCAGGGGGTGGGGGTGGGCAGAATGTTGGACTGCCAGCAAGGCAGGTGGGAACATGTGCAGGCGAGTGTGCAGGTGTGAAGCTCATACCTGCCACCTTGACGCGCCACGCTCCGTCGACCAGCAGGTTGGGGCTCTTCAGGTCCCTGCAGCACGCAGAAAACAGGGGTAAACAAGAGGTGGGCAACCTGAGAGTTATGATTTTGTATGTTTGCAATTCGCATGCATGGCGCTTCACATCCAAAGCCAGCCAGTGCTGGCACCCACCGGTGGATGATGGGCGGCTGGTGGGAGTGCAACGCAAGCATGCCCTTTGCTGCGTCAAGCGCTAGGCGCAGCCGTCGCGGCCATGTAAGACTAGCAGCGGTCGCCTCGCTGGAGTTGGCTGAATGCAGCACGTCGAACAGCGAGCCTCGAGCGCAGTACTCTGCGGTACGCGGAAGTTGGGAGATCAGCTGTCCTGCCCAGGCTTTGCGGCGGACAGGGCTGCGGCTGAAGGCTGTAACTTGCAGCACAGTACAATGAGCACCCAAGCTGGCAGTTGATGGCAAAATGGGCTGCACCTGAGATGATGGCTGGCGGCTCGTAGCTGATGCCCAGGAACATGACCTGGAGCAGACGAGACATAAGACGTTTAGGAAAAACGTGCAGCCATTGGCACGCCAGGCCTGCACACAGTGGCCTGCCGGAAAAGCAGCGTGCGCTGCTCCGCACTGCCCCTGCCAGCCACCTAAGCCGCGCCACAGCACTCACCACGTTGGGGTGGCGCAGTGCGGCCATCAGGCTCGACTCTTTGTGCAGCGCCTGCAGGGCGGGCGAGCTGCGCCAGCTGCCTGCCGAGGCGGCCGCTGGGTCTGCTCCAGCAAGCAGCTTCACTGCAACAGCCGTCTCATTCAGGGTCGCCAGGTAGACCGAGCCGCAGCTGCCTTCGCCAAGGAGGCGGAGCAGGCTGATGGCCGAGAAATCCACCTCCCAGCGCTCGAGGTCCATGGCAGCGGACGTGGTGCCGCTCATTCCTTGGCTGCCACGCCTGCTGGCACCCCGCTGCAGCTCGCCTGCTGGCGTACTGGGCGCAGTCAGCTCTGACGACCCTGCTGTCACGTCAGGCGAGCTGCCACCTGCCGCCTCTGCCGCACCGCTTGCGCGGCGGTCCCGCCCAGGCTGGTCCCCTCGCCAGGCACTGTCCTGAGGCTGCCGCCCGGCTGCTGTTCCAGCAGCGGCTGCCCCAGCAGCGCCTGTGGCCCCAGCGGCAGCGGCGGGGGCAGCGGCCTGTGCTGCCTGGGCCCACAGTGCGGCCAGGCCCTCCAGCCCATCCGGCGCTGCCTCCTGCGTGCTGGCTGCTGCTGGGGAGCTGGACGGTGTTGACGCTGCACTGTCCACATCAGACCGCTGCTGCTGCTGGTGCTGCTGCTGCTGCTGCTGCTGCTTCTTGTCCTGTGGACTCTTCCCCTGCCCTGCCGCCCAGCCAGCTTCCAAGTCTGGCCCAGGCTTGCCGTGGTCATCTGCCTCGTCTGCTGCTGCTGCTGCTGCTGCCGCAGGCTGGCGCCGCCGCCGCCGCATGCGCCACACAGCAAAGCCCGCCAGCGCAAGGGCAACTGCACGCAAATGGGCAGCAGATGAAGCACAAACCAACACAACTAAACACACCAAAGCTTGCAACAGGCATTTTGCAGCAGTCCTGCAGGCATTGGCCGGCCAGCAGTGGCAGAGCAGCAGCTCACCTGTGCCCGCAACGGTGCCGGCTGCCACGGCTGCCACATTCACACCCGACCCGCCGTCATCGTCAGCAGCGGGTGCTGCAGCTGGGGACCCAGCCGTGGTTGCATTCCCTTGCTGGCCACCCGCACTGTCGTCGTCGCCGCCTCCATCGCCGCTGTTGCCACCGCTGCTGCCACTGCCATCTCCACCGCTGCCATTTCCGCTTCCGTTGCCACCTTCACTGCCGCCGCTGCCGCTGCCACTTCTGCTGCCGTTGCCGTTGCCGTTGCCCTGAGCGGCCAGCGCCCACAGCGTGCTCCCCTCGTCGTGCAGCTGATGCAGCACATCCAGGCGGGGCAGCAGCGCGGCATCAACCGTGCACTGCTCGGCGCTGCCACAGAACACGGCGCAGATGTCCAGCGGCCGGCCACTGCTGTCCAGCAGCGAGAGGTCGTAGGAGGAGCGCAGCGCTGGCGCCAGCTGCTGCCCGCAGTACGTGGGCATGGCCTGCAGCAAGCGGGAGGTGAGGCAGCCACATGCAGGTGGGTGTGCCGGCTTGAAATCCCCGAGTAGATGAGAAGTGAGCCTCAGGCATGGCAGCGCGGCATCATGCAGCCAGGCGCCGCATGCGACAGCAGCTGCATCATTGAGGAGGGGGCAGCGCTCACCTTCAGGAGGCCGGGACAGGGCTGCGGGCAGGCGCCTGTCGCATTGGAAGCCGCAACACGGGCGGCCAGGCTTTCGTGGCAGCTTTCCAGCGGATCCTCAAGCTTGTAAAAGTAGTCTTGGCAAGCGTGTAGCCGAACGTCCTTGCCGCGGCCTGCACGGCATGTTGCAGGTTTTTGATCGAGGGGCGGCTTCCTTGCGTGGCGGAGGCGGGAGCAGCGGCGGCAGCCACCGCAGGGGGCGATGGGCCGTGGAGAGCCGTAGCCCCAATGCTCTGACTCGATACCATCTGAAGGCTCGAGCGTGGGGCGTCGGCCCCGCGCGCCACCCTTGCAACACGAGAGGCAGCCCCGGGGACGCACCATCGTACTCATCGGCCAGGGAGCTGCTTGCAAGTGCGAGGATTAGCAGCCACGCGACCCCACGGCCCGGGTTGCTCCCAGCCATTTTGGGCAGGGCCTGTTACGGGCGCTGCATAGCCACGATCGCGTCTGTGCTGGACGAGCAGCGGGGGATTTCGGTGGCAGGCTCGCGCACGTGCAGCATGCGGGCTGGGGCGGCGGCGGCGCTGCCGCATCCCAGCATGGAGCATGCGCCGGCGCTGGCGCACTGGCCGGCCTCTCTCTAGTTTGCGCCCTCCTAAGAGCACTGCTGGGGTGCAGATATTCTTGAGGTGTCCTCATTCAAAGTTGCCGGAGGGCAGCATGATGGCCGGCCGGGACCGCAGGCGCCTGTGCACCAGCGCTCGAACCGGCGTCGGCGGTGGGCGGCATCGGCTGGCGGGGCTGCCCTGCCAGCTCCTGGTGCTCTCCCAATCAGCAATTTGGACAGTTGAGAGCTCTGTCGTGAAGAAGGCAGGGCGAGCAAGCCCCCAGACGCGAGCAGCCGAGTGCCACCTCCTAGAAGAAAGTTGCATGGGCAGCGCCCTTGCCCCTGTGCTGCTCAGCAGACCCCTGTCTGCACCCAGCAGCGCTGCCTGCTTTATCTGATCGCCTGGAAGGCTGCAGCAGGTGAGAGCAGCCGCAGCTCACGCCCGCACTTCAAGCAGCCCTGCGCTTGCAGCCCTGCTCGCGTCCCTGGCGCTTGCAGGCTTGAATGCTGGGCACTGCTGGGGGCCTTGGAAGGGCCAGGGGCGTCTGCAGGGCTGCCCCACGTGCGCGCTTCCCTTCCCCTACGCCTGCTCAACCCCCCACACTCCGCCCGCTCCAAGCAGGGAGAAGAGAACCTCCGTGGCAGCAGCGTGCAGGCACTAGAGGCGTTCATGGACGCTGCCAGCGGCGGCGGTGGCGGCGGCGGGCTGCCGGCCGCCCCAGCCGCGGACTCTGGCGCTGCTTCTGCCGACGGCGCTGGATCTAAGAAGAGACGCCGCAGCGGGCCTCGCAGCAGGAGCTCGCCTTATGTGAGACGGGACCAGCGTTGATGAGCAGCTGGAGGGGCTGTCGGCATGCAGAGCGGCTGACAACCGAGCCTGCCGTATCGACTTCCCATCCCTTCACCGCCCCTGCCGCAGACGGGCGTGACTCAGTACAAGCGGACCGGCAACTGGGAGGCGCACATTTGGGTGCGTTTTGGATTCAGGCCGTGTTTCCAGTTGATCACTGCCACAGCACCCTTCTTTCATGCCACTCGAGCCTGCCTGCCGCTCATGCCTGCTGTGCGCGCCCGCTCGGCTCCCTCCCCCTCCCCAAGCAGGTGCAGAACCCGCGGGGCAAGGGCCACCAGCGGCACCTGGGCAGCTACCTGACGGCGGAGGATGCTGCGTGAGTGACAGGAGAGGTTGGCGCCGGGGGTGGAAGGCAGTGTGAGCGCTGCCAATCCGCGGGGGGAATGCAGCACCCTCCAACCCTCGCCGGTGCTTGCCTGATCATGGCTCCACTGCCCTCAGCTGCAATCCCCCCCAACCGCCCCTCACAAAAGCACCCCTTGCTCTGCTCACCCTCATCCTCCCCTCCCGTCCCCATCAGGCGCTGCTACGACCGTGCGGTGCTGAAGCTGCGGGGCGAGGCGGCGGAAACCAATTTCCCGCGCGAATTTTATGCAGAGGTGGGTGGCGGCTGATGCACATCCAACACAAGTGGATTGTGGGTTCACTTGTGAGGGACAGGCTTGTTGCAGGGGATGTGGCACGTTGTTGCACTCGGCAACAGCAGCAGTTGTGCTTGTGATGGTGCCGTGCTTGCAAGGCATGTACGGGGCGCCATCGTTCTGCGTCAGCTCACGCAAGTCAGCCATCAAGCCTCCATCTCCCGCAAACCTGCAGTCCCCTTTTGCAGCGAGTTCTTGCTGGCCCATGCCCTCGTGCCAGTCAGTAGCTCAAGCTGCCATTCTCCCTCAAACCAACCCTCCCCTCTACGCAGGACGAGTTCCTGCGGGCCCACGAGCGCACCGAGCGAGACCGCTTCCTCGACCTGCTGCGCGACCGCTTCGCCCTGAAGGTGCGGGGAATAGGGGCAGCTGATATGCTGCATGGTAGGCTGCACCTAGGATTTTGGGGAGGCTGCAAGGCAGCACTGCGTGGAAGGCTCACACACCGCGTGAGAACACCGTCAACCATGTATGAGGTTGGGCGGCATGTGTGCTGTTTCCACTCCTGACAAGCTAGCTCCCTGTCCCAAGCTCGCTCCAACCCAATCCCTCAGGTTGCACTCCTCTTGCCATCGCCTCCCTGCCCTGCAGTCCAACGCCACCCAGGCGGCGTCTGGCCCCACACGCACGCAGCCGCCGCGGCCCAAGCGCAAGCAGTCCCCGGGTTACACGCCCAACGGCGGCGAGGAAGTGCCTGAATCCCCGCGGTACCGGACTGTGGTGCGCGCCCCACGCAGCAGCCCCATGGGCACAGCATCTATGACCGCCGTCTCGGCTGCCTTCCCAGCTGGCAGCCCGCACCGCATGACGGTGCACCAGTGGCCCGCCGGCGGCCGCTCGCCGGCGCTGGCCAGCCCGCTGCCGCGCCAGGCGCTGCGCCACTCCGCCTCGCCGCAGGGTCGGGGCAGCGCCGGCTTTGGCGGCGGCGGCTATGGAGCCGGCGGCGGCTACGGCAATGGAGGCGGCAGCGGGCTGCTGCGCCAGGACTCTTTGGGTGGTGTTTCAGAGGACCAGCTCCTCATCACAACCTCTGCACCGGCAGCCACGGCTGAGATGCGGGACGCCATGCTGTGGCCCTCCCTGCCCATCTCCTTGGCGCCAGCGGCGGGCGGCAGCATGCCGCTGCCTGGCCCGCTGAGCCCGCTGACCTCGCTGCCCCAGGGCCCGACCAGCCTGCCCCCCACCCCGCTCATGCACCTCGGCCAGCTGTCGCCGGCGCCGCCCCCGCTGGGGCGCAGCCGGGGCGGCGGGCTGGGCGGCGCGCTGTCCCCGATTCGCCCGCTGGGCGTGCTGAGCGCGCTGTCGCTGCCCGGCAGCCGTGCAGCCACCCCTGCCGGCTCCCCCGGCCGGTTTGGCTCCCCGCCGCCCCTGCCGCCCATCCCATACTTTGGAGACCTGGGGCAGCTGGCCCCAGCCCTGCAACATGTTGCAGATGACGGCGGCGACGGCCCGGCAATGCTGTCCCCCGGCTCAGCTGCGCTGGGCACTTTGGCAGGCATCCAGGCTCAGCTCAGCACACTTGAGGCGCCTGGTGTGCCGCCAGCCATGTCCAGCCCCTCCCTGCGCGCCAACGGCAGCATGAGTGGCCCCATGAGCGGCCCAATGTCGGCCCCAGCAGGGCTGCAGCACCTCAGCCTGCTGTCCTTCCCGCCCCTGCCGCTCATTGGGGCAGACAGCGGCCCACCCTTTGCCTTCCCCAGCTTCGGCCCCGGCAGCGGCATCACCAGCAGCATGCTGCAGGCAGCCAGCGCAGCGGCGGCTGCCTCTGCTGCCCGCGCAGCTGGAGCAAGCCAGCCTGCCGTCGTGCCCTCCGTGGGAGGCAGCAATGGCGCCGCGGCTGCAGCCGAAGCCGACCCACCTCCTGTGTTTGGCGTACACGGCGCTGCCAGCCTGGGGCGCTGGTGGCAGCAGGGCTCGCCGGCACGCCCTGAGGGGCAGCCCCAGGACTGGCTGGCTGCCAGCCTGCCTGCGGCAGACCTGGGCGCAGGCAGCGTGTTCCTTGCGTGAAGCGGCACACGGTGTGCGCCGCCCTGCCCACCTTGGCCGCCCCCACAGCCCTCTTGCTAAGTCAGCCTTTCTGTGTGTATCCGCAGCTTGTTGGCCTGTTGCCGCAACAGCCCGCAGCCTTTTGTAGCTTACGTAGATTGCCAAATTGAACCGCTCGACCATTCCTGATGCATCAGATTGGTGACCTGCCCTCTTGGACATGTCGCACTGAGTTTTGTTATGGGGCCCCCCGGCTTGGTTCCTCGTTCCCTGAGCCTGCCCAGCCTGCGCTCCGTTCGTATGCTCCCTCCGCCCGCCGCACCCCAAAATGCCTACCCAACCGTGCCCCACCCCCATCTGCCTTTGTATGCTCCCTGCATCCTCACTGCCTGACTTTTTCTCTGCCCGGCGTGACGGCCACTCTCATCCTCCTCTTTCTGCCCGTGCCCTCCGCAATCCTCACGGATTGATGTTACAACCAAGCCACACTGAGCAAAATAGGGATATCGTATCAGCCCAACTAGCTGAGCAGCTGCGCTGGTCACATGGCTTGCTGTTGCTGCTGCTGCTGCTCCTGTTCTGGTTCCTCCTGCTCCCGCTGCTGCTCCTGCTGCTGCTGTTCCTGCTGCCGCGGCGGCGGCCTGCTGCCTGGCTGCCTGCGCGCTCTTCCCATCTTGACCAGCAGCGCAGCTCCGGGGTCCTCAAAAAAGGTTTTCAGGATGACAGCAGCCGCCACACTGTCCTTGACCTGCGGTGCGAGAGTGGATGAAAATGGGAGCACCTGAGCAACTTGGTGATGGCATGCCTGCTGAGCAATAGTAATAATTTCATGGAGGCAGCATCAGCCCAGAGCCACCCACCCCTCACACAGAGCCGCTCAGCCCACTGCACACCCCACCAGCTCACTTGACAGAGCCTCCCACCCTCCGGTCCCCCACCCCACAATCAGCCCACCTTGCTGACCAGCGCCTTGCGCCGGCCGCTGGCCGCCAGCTCCTGCCGCGCCTGCATCGTGCTGCCTCGCTCGTCCGCCAGGAACACCCGTATCCTGCTGCTGCCGCCGCCGCTCTTGAACAAGCTGCCGGTGCTGCCGCCGCCGCTGCTGCTGCTGCTGCTGCTGCTGCTGGTTGGCGCAGCCGCCGCCGCCGCCGCAAGATTCTCAGCAAAGTTGCGGCAGCGGCGGCCCTGCTGTGAGTCGGTGTCTCGCTGCCGCAGGTCGCCGCGCTGAGTGACTGGCAGCCCCACCACCACAGCGTCGCAGCCCTCCCTCCGTGCAATTTCCAGCACAGAGGCAGCCAGCACCATCTGCTCGTGCACGGTGCAGCCCGGCAGGCCGTCCAGCGGGCGTGGCGCAAAGCCCAGCGTGCTGACCGCTAGGCCCACCACCCGCCGCCCATAGTCCAGTCCCAGGGCTCGCTGCACTTGGTGTGCTGGGCTGCTGGGTGGTGGTGACGAGGCTGCTGACTGCCAGCCGTCATCGCTGTCACTTTCGGACCAGGCGGCAGCGGCGGCGGCGGCTAGGCGGTGCTGCGCCACTGGCCGCCGCACTCGTCCTTCGGAGCGCTGCAGCTGCGTGTGAGCCGCACATGATGATATGCATGCGGGCGCAAACTCTCTCAGGCTGACGGGCCGCTGCACTCGCGGCGGCCCGACGGCGAGAAGCGGCTGGGGCATAATGGCTGCCGCCAACATGTCATGCTAGGTGCAGTGGGCGGAAAGGAATGCGCAGCAGCGCCGCTGGATGGCTGCATTTGGTGTTGGAGGTGCCGAGCGGTCGGCAGCGGGCCCGCCGTGCCCACCCTGCTTGCATGTCATCAAGGCCTCCTTCATTGACAATCAACAATACATAGAAGCTATAATAACACGAACTGTGACGTTTCACGAGCATCGACGAGCTACTAGCATTTCTGAGCTACCGCCGCCGCCCAGTCTTCTTCTTGGGCGGCTGCATGCTGGCGCCCAGCTCAGCTTTGGCGCGCGGCCCAAATGCAACCAGCGCCTGCTGCAGCACCGCCGCCGCCTCTGGGTCCTTGCACTTCTGCAGAAAAGATCCAGCCAGATAGGAATGAAAGGTCTAAGTACGCCGCCTTGATGCATGAGGCGCGAAAGAAAGCACGGGCGAGAGCTGCTCCGCCAGCACGGCAGCCCACCACACCATCGCACCCCCACACAAGCAGCCCACTACAGCACGCATACTTAGCACACACACAGGCGCAACGCACCTGCACCCCCGCCACCATGTCAGGAATCATCTCCAATAGGTGGAGCAGCAAACTCCTCGGCAGCTGCGGTGCCGCCATGACGTGTGCCAGCAGGCGCGCCGCCTTGAGCGCGTGCCGGCTGCTCACAAAGCTGCCCTGCTGCCCCCGCTCCACCGGCTGCTCCGCGTCGATGGGATCTGCAGAACAACAGGGTCAAATGCGGCATGGGTGGGGGAGGGTCGATGAAGGACAAGGCAGTACAGCTGGGCAATGCGGCGCGTCAATCGCATGTGCAGCCGATTGGCTCAAGGCTTGACTAGCATGGCAAGTGAGCAACCACGCCAGCCAGTGGGCAGCCCCTGTACGCACCCAAAACGGTGCGCACAAAGAAGACTCCCTCGAACGCCGCCTCTGCCGCCTCCCGGCCACACACCTCCTCCAGCACGCGCTGCACCTCCTCCCTGCACATCCACAGCGCAGGCTGACTGATCAGCGCAATCCAGCTGACTGATCAGCACAGGGCAGCTTGCCCCCGTGATGCATGACTTGCACACTCAGGCAAGCGCGTTTGGCTCTCGTGCACAGCCCTGGTTGCCCGCCTCATCCAAACGTACCAGCGGTCCAGCAGCAGCCCCGGGCGGTGGCGGTGCGCCACCTCCCACCACTCCAGCGCCAGCCCAGACGCCTCGGTGCCGCCATGAAAAGGGCGGCATAAAACGCGCCCGTCAGGTTGCGGCAGATGAGTTCGTCGGCCATCAGGCGCTCAAATGCGGGCCGGCTGCGGCTCAGCACCGCCAGCAGCTCAACGGCGGCCTGTGTGGTGGGAGGAGGGTGCGCGAGGGCCCTGTATTATGCAACTATGCAACCCCTGAGTGTGCTGCCGATGGGAGCCAGATGGCACCTGATGGGGGCGCAGAGGCAGGAGCAAGCTGTCGCTTTCCTCATGCCACAACCCCGCCCCTGCGCCGACGCCTGCCGCCCCTCACCGTTGTCAGGCCTCTGTTGGCAGAATAAAGGCGGCGGCCCACAATGCTGAGGTCCACATGCTCAAAGATGGCGGCGGTCACAGGCCACATGTCATCCTGCTTCCCATCTGCGCCGCTGCCCCTGCTGCCGCTGCCACTGGCGCTACTGCTGCCGGTGCCACTGCTGCTGGTGCTGGTGCTGGCGCTGCTGCTGCTGCTGGCCTGCGGAGAAATGGGGCGGGTAGGGGACAGCAGGGGTGGCAGGCCAATCTGCAAACGGAGTCGGCAAGTTTGCAACAGCCTTGGCAGGCGATTCGTTTGAAGCTCAGCATGCCTTGCTCACAGCAACCTGCCGCACTACACTCTGCATGTTCCCACCTGCCGGCTCAGCTCCTCAAACGACTGTCCCTCTTGAATGGCCAGGCAAGCCAGGCAAACGCAGGAGTTGGCGAAGATTGCGTTCACATCTTTGTAGTCCTTAATCAGGCGCGCCAGCAGCTTCACCACAGCCTCCGCCTGCCCCTTGCGCACTACGCTGCGAGGCACCAGCTGCTGCAGGGCGCAAGGGACGGGAGACACAGCAATCAGCTGGGCTTTGGGCTGGCCAAGGGGCACGGATGGTCGGCAGGGGCTGGCAAGCTTCAAGAAAAAGCCTGCGCTTGTCGCAGCCCACGCAGCCACCGCTGTTATGTGCCCCAGCTGCCCAAGCTTTTGCACGGCAGCTGCCTCCCAACCCTGTGCCCAACCCATTTCTCATCCTGCCCACCTGCTCTTGAGTGGCCTGGCACAGGCAGGAGACCAGTCGGATGCCCTGGATCCGCTCGTCGGCTGGGCAGTCGGCAGCCAGGATGCTGCAGCGGGCGCGCGGGAAGAGAGGGTGTGTACATTTCTCTAGTAGAAGGCACAACATGCGCTAGCTGCCCAGCTGCTGGTCCACCGCACACCCAACCAGGCAGGCAGAAGCATTCCCAGCACACGGCAATTGTTGGTTGCTGCGCAGCCACCCACCGCTCTAGCACAACCTCCATGCCGCGCGCCGCAGCAAACTGCTGCATGGCGTCCCGTGCCGCATACAAGACCTGCAGGGCAGCAAGCAGAGGTGGTAAAACGAAATTGTGCAGGATTCAGACAGCAGTGACCTGGTATGATGGTATGCTGGTGTGCAGCACAAGAGCTGGCTGTCGTCACACGCGCCAGCCGCCGCCGCACCGGCAGCCGAGGCAAAAGCAGTGCCATTCAGCATGTGAGCGTGGCTGGTCTCCTAGCAGCTTGGTGACCTGGCGGCACACCTTTGCGTATGGTGGCAGGGGCATGGAGCCCTCACGCTCAGTAACCACGCTCCAAAGCGCGCTGCAGCACGAGTGCGCAACAGTAGCAAATGCAAAAGCTTTACACCCAGGCACGCTGGCACATCCGCTCAGCTGCCAGCTGGCTGAAGACGGATGCGGCTGCATTGCCATGCCAATCCTCAGTCCGTGCAAACAGGGGTGCATCAAAGCCCTCCACATCTCCAGCTCACCATAGGGACAGCAACCGCGTCTCCTGAGGCACCGGACCACCAAAGCAGGACAGCGTCTGCGGCCGCTCGGACGGCAGCGCCTCCAGCAGCAGCTTCACACCTGCGGGAGCACAGGGGCAGAGTCGTCTAGGGCCGGCTGAATGCGAACTGCAACAATGTTAGGCCATGCAAGGGATTGTGAATTGACAGTCAGAGCACAAATCCGGCGATGTGCAACAGCAGTGAGGCACCAGGAACGTGTGCCCCACAACCTCCTGCAGGCAACCGCTGCCCCTCTCTCGTCTCACTCCGCTTCTCTTGGCCCCACGCAGGCAGACACCCCCAGCTGTCCTAACCTTTCAGGTCCCGGGCCATCTGGCAGGCCGCCTGATCTCGCTCCAGCCGCTTGATGATGCCACGCCGCGCCTCCAGGGCAGCGTTTACGTCCACCAGCAGGGCCAGGTGCTGCTTGAATTCTCCCACCGCCTTGCACCTGTGTGGATGAAGGAGGCAAGCAGGCAGCTCAGCTGGAGCTGGATCTGGCAGCGGCACAAGGGAAGCTGAGGAGCTTTCAGTTTCAGGGCAAGTTGCCATCCCATCACGCAGCGCGACAACCCAGCGGAGGAGAGCAGCACACCCTGCTGCTGCCACCTGCTGCTGTCCCCTGCGCTTGCCCTGCCTCCCCTGCCTCACCGCTGCTTGTGTTGTGGGAAGTCACGCACTTGGCAGTCGCGGGAGCAGTAGCTGCGCAGGCCGCAGCGGGCGCAGACCGAGAGCTTGACGCCCTGGGCGCCACAGCCGCCGCACCCCGCCTCCCGCCTGGCAGCCCGTGACAGCGGCGAAGTGGCGGCGGCCGCCGCCTGCACCAAGCGGAGCACCTCGCCAAATCTGGGGCCCCCGTCCAGCCTGGCCTTCAGACGCGACATCGCAGTGTCGCCAGACCAATCTGAAAGGTGCGGGTTGGCGCCTGCGGAGTGTGGGAGGGGTGCGAGGGGTGGGTGAATGCCTTGTGCAGCCTGTGCAGCTTGTGCGCATGTGCCGGGTCCCTTGCCCACAGCTGGCCCAGCTCTGGAACCGCGACTGGCCAGCTGCCGGCAGCTCAGCGGGCACTGCAGCATGCTCTTGCTGCATCAGCATGCCCCACTCCACCCCTGCTGCCGCCCACCCCTCTCCAGCAGCAGCCGGATGACTTCCACATGGCCATAGCAGGCGGCTGCAACAAGCGGCGTTTCGCGGGTGGTGGGTGCTCGAACGTCCACCTCAGCACCCGCGTCCAGCAGCAGCGCCGCCACTTGCGCCTGGTTGTTCAGGGCCTGAGCGGCGGGGTGGGGTAAATGACGGGCACGGTTTGGCACAGAGGGTGGCACAAAAGGCGGCAAACCGGGATGTGGGTGCTGGTGCGCTGCCTGCACCCCGCAGGCAGGCCCCGGCAGCGGCGAGCTTGCACCCCCGGCGGGGGCTGCTCACCGCCATGTGCAGCAGCGTGAAGCCGCCCTGCTCAGTGTGGAAGTTCACGTCCATGCCAGGGTTGGCAGCCAGCACAGCCTGCATGGCATCCACGCCGCCCGAAGTCATGGCGCGGTCCAGCTGCCGCTGCGCCGCCGTCAGCGGCGGCGGCTGCCACCGCTCGCCCGTCAGCATGTCGCGCCCGCCCAGCATGCTGCCCATGCTGTTCATCATGGCCAGCAGCTGATCCATGGCGGCGGGCTGGCGGACCCTGCGAGGCGATGCGGGAGCAGGGGGGTGGGCGGCGGCCGGGCGGCGGCGGCGGTGGCGGCCGCCTGAGCGGAGCGAGAATTGCATTGCCCGATGGTTCCCAGGGGCCACTACGAGACGGAGCTTGCCGTTCGCGGTCGCCACTTTCAGCACGGTGTCCTGGGCTCGCCAAGCGTCCCTGTGCTCCCCGTCTGGCGCTGCGCGGGGTCTGAAACAAACAAACAAACTATGCGAATTAAGCCGGTTGATTGTCCACGGGACGCAGGGGGGCCCAGCAGCAGCGGCGGCTGCCCGGCGCGCTGAGGCGGCGAGCATCGAGCGAGGCGCATGCGCACTAGCATGGCTTTCACCAGACGGGCTGCAGCAGCAGCAGCGTGACAGCTGTTTAGTGCATCTGTTGCCCTGCAATTGATGGTGCGGAGCCTTGCTCAGCAGCGGCCGCTCAAGCGCTGGCCATCAGGGGAACGGCGAGGGCATAAGCTCTGTTCGTCTCGAAGCTGAAGTCTCGAGGCAGGTGTGCAGGCCACTCTGCAGTGCATGATAGTCATGGAGCCTGCTGCATCAGTAAGTGTTGGACATTGCGATTCAACGCCGGGACTGGCATGAGCGCCACCGCTGCATGGGACGGCGAGCCACTGTGGAGCAGCTTGGGCTAGTTCTGCCACTGCTGTTGTGCACCGTGCCTGCCCAGTCTTCTTGCACAGCACAGGCTGCTCCAGCTGACTGCAGCCCGTTGGCCAAGGCCTGAGCCGCACCCCCGTCCCTTCGGCTTGCTCTCCAACCCTAGCAAGGGCGCCAGGTGGGCAGGAGCAGTCTGGGTGCAGCCCTTGGAGCGCCTGGGGCAGCCCCCAACTTGGAGGCAGCCCTTGAAGGCAGCCCCGGCGTGCCGCCTTCGCGCCGCCACACACACAGGTGCCGCCAGCAATCGACCATCACGTTTCCTCTCAAACTTGCACCCCAGTTCGTCCCACGCAGACGAAAGACATGGCCTCAAACAAGAAACCGGGCGACGATGTGGTGCCTGGTTTTCTGCTCGAGCGCCTGGCCGCCGCCAAGGCCGTGCCGGCCGCCGAGCGCACCCCTGAGGTGGCAGGCTTTATTGAGTCTTGCCAGCTGAGGGACGAGGTGGCGGCCCTGCTGGCCCAGCCGCTGCCCAGCGGTGCGGCAGCCGCGGCGGAGGAGCAAGCGCGCCGCACACGCCAGGCGGCGCTGCGGCTGGTGCGGGCCGACATGCTGTGCGCTGGAGCTCCCTTGGACGAATATAATGGCGCGCACCAGTGGGCTGTAGAACTGCTAACTGCTCCGTCTGCCCAAGACCTGGGCCTGCCGCCTGGTGCCGATTTGTACTCGCGCATTCTGGCATTTGGCGTGCGCACGGCTCAGGACGGCCAGCTCAGCTCAGCTGCCCGCTTGGACAGCCTGCTCCTCATTGTGGCAGGCATGCCGCCGCCACCCATCGTGCACCAGGTGCCGCTGCTGCTGGTGCTTATGGATATGGTGGCACGGCCAGCGATGCGTGCCGCTCTGGAGCCGGTGCTCATTGAGGTGCAGAGTGGCTTGCCCTCCCCGCTGTTGACCTGGGACCAGCTGGTGGGACGGCTGGCGGAGCATGCAGCACACTGCTGTTTTTTTGCAAACCAGCAGTTGCGGCTGGACATCAGCTTGCCTCCAGCGCTCCACCCCTGAATGTCACCAAGAGTGAGCTTGCTTGTGATGTGATGCTGGATGTCAATGCAGAATAGCTGTCACGCTGGCAAGTCCAAGAGTGATCGTCACTGCCCGTCACCCCGCTTTCAGGCTGTGCCACCAGCTGCTGCGCAGTGCGATAGCCGCACCTGATCAGCCCCCTGTGGTGGCTGCCAAGCTGCGCTCGGCAGCAACGATACTGCTGCCCCTGCTGTTTGGTGCGGCTGCCCAGTATGAGGCGGCTGCAACGGCCAGAGCATGCCGTAGCGACTGGTTCCGACTACTTTGCTGCGGACGCTGGCTACGACATGGCTATGGCTGCCGCTAGCTACGTGCGGCAGGGCGTCATGCCGTCCCAGCCCCCCTCCCAGCTTGCGGCCTGGACGCAGCAGGCGCTGGCCGCCCATGCACGCTGCAAGCACGTGCTGCCCGGCGTTTGGATGCTCATCCTGAGTAGACTGCGCGGCCTGGCGCAGGCATCCCTGCCCTGGTTTCAGCAGCTGGCCCAAGCTGGGGATAGCTGGGCACCGCCGCCTGCGCAGGCAGTGGAGGCAGCTGAGAGGCTCCAAGCGGAACAGTGCAAGGGTGTGCTCGACCCCAACCGCAACTTCCGCTGCACCGCCTGTGGCTCTCCCACCCTGACCCTCAAAGTCTGCGCCGGATGCCGGGTGGGCGGGAAATGGTGACCCCACTAGTGCATGTACTGCACTAGCTTGCATTGCAATGGATTGTACGAATGTGCTACACAGCATTGTGCATTTGCAGCATTGCAAGCCGGTACACTTTGCTTGCGATCAAGCTGCCATCTGTGCTTGATCTGCAGGCTGTGCGTTACTGCTCCCGCGAGTGCCAGGCAAGTGCTGTTGGCCGGTGTGTGTGTTTGTGTGTGTGCAAACATGTATATTTGTGCCTGTTGTTGAGTGGAGTGGGAGGTGAACGCCACCTGTTCCAGTTGCTGCTGAATTAGACTTGCCACTTCTGCTTTGCCATCCACACCATGCAGGTGAAGGATTGGAAAGCGGGGCATCGCGGAGCATGCGCTGCCCTGGGGGCCAGCCACAAGCAGCAAAAGGCGTCTACCGCAGGCTCCTGAGCGGCAACATGGCGTGTGCAGGCCCTTTGAGTTGCATGACTCATGAGCTGCACAGTGGCTCATTTCCCGCGCCAGCCTGCATGTAGCCCGTGCATTGCATTCTACAGCTGTACTGCTCCTCCTGGCCTAGCGATTGTCTAGTGTTACAAGGCTGCTGCCGGAATTCCGGGCAGCGGGCAGCAATGCGCTGCAAAGCCAAGGTGGCAAAGGGGATTGGGGCACAGATAGGGGGCGAGAACAGGAGGCGGCTGCCTAAAGCGAAGCAAGATGAAGTGTAGATGCTGCTAGGGTAGGGGCTGTGAGGGTGGCAATCGTCCTGGAAAAGATCTGATGCTATGGCGGAGGCACTGAGCGCCTCCACTGCGCCAGCGCAAGCTGTTGCGCTGCTGAGTCAGGCCGCCCTCACGATCGGCCGGGGCCGTTTGCCAGGCCGAGGTGAAGACCACCAGGCGCCGGTGCGCCAAAGGCATGCAGCCCTGTGCTGCCGCCGCCAAACAGGCTTGGCGGCGGCTGGCCGGCGGGGGAGAGGCCGTAGGGTGGGCTGCCGCCGCTGCTGAGGGAGCCGTGGTGTGGCACCGCAAAGCCCATGGTGGGGGAGGCTGCGGAAGGGGGGCAGGGAGGGAGTGGAGGGGAGATAAAGGGTGGGAGGTGAGATGCACGGTCTGATGCCGGCAGCAAGACACAACTCTGGACGTGCAAGACAGCCCAGCAGGCAAGCAGCGCAAGCCCTCCCACACGGACCAGATCCAAGCTTCCCCAGGACATGAACACGTCCGTGCTTTGTGCACCCACCTGCGGGGATGCCTCCAAACAGGCCCGGCCCCGTCTTGAGCGCGCCCGGCAGGTGCGGCCGCTTGCGCGCCCGGTAGTCGCTGCCAAAGGAGGAACCGGGCATGGAGCCAAAGCGCGTGCGCTTGAGGTCGTCCTGGTGAGGGTGGGAGGGCGGCGGCAGCAGAGGGGTGAGCCGAGAGGGCATGGGCAGACGGCAGCAGGTGGGGGAGATTCAGCTGAGCACTGTGGCACCCCTTGGTGCGCTGACACAGGTCACCTCACCTGCCCAAACCTGTCCACCTCCTCACCCCACTCACAATTACCCCTCCCACACATCTCCACCCCACACCCACTCCGCACCTCGTCCGACTCGCTACTGCTGTCGTAGCCGGAGCTGCCGCTGCTGCTGCTGCTGCTGTCGCTGTCGTCATCACTGGAGGAGGACTCGCCTCCGCCTGCCGTCCCCGCCGCCGCCGCTCCCTCCTCCTCCAGTTCTGAAAGCTCGCTGTCTGACAGCTCCTCGCCATCCTCGTCTGAATCAGAGCTGGATTCAGACTCCAGCTGTGCACGGACTGCGCCCGAGGGGTGCCCCCGCCGCCAGCGGATGTAGGTGCTGGGCAGCGACAGGTGGGCCGCGGAGCGGCGCAGCAGGTAGGGGTCGAAGGGGAAGAACAGCTCCAGCTGGCGGTGCTGCGGAGGAGCAGGACGGGAAAGGGCCGGCATGGTGCATGGGTTTGGGATCCGAGGGCAGGTGAGATCCGGTATGTGCAGGGGGCTACCAGCCTCAGCTGAAGCCCATGCATCAGACGCAGCGAGAAGCGGCGTGTGAGTCACTGCTGGACACACTACTGCTGCTGCCCACCTGCTTGGAGTGCGCGTGCTGGCGCCGCTCCCACTCCTTCACCAGCTTGGCCAGCTCAGCAAAGCCCAGCATGCGGGCCTGCAAGGGCACGTGAGGCATGGGCAGAAGGCCGGCAGTCGAGAGGCGGCAGAAGCGACGTGATGGTGGCGGCTGGCAGGTGTGTGGGTGCTGCAGCACACACACCCTAGCCATTGTGCCCCCAGCACAAGTAGAGTAGTGCAGCCGGATTGCAGGCAGTGTCCATCAGGGCAGCCGCAGCCTAGCATCAGCGGCGGGCGCGTCCCAGCAGCCCAAGCAAGCACAACAGCCCACCTGGCGGCCAAACTCCGCCACCACTGATCGGGCGCAGGAGGAGAGGGGGTCGAGCGCGTGGCGCAGCAGGTGCGGCATGGGGCCGCTGAACAGGGCACGCACCGCATCTGCGCATGCCTCGCGCTGCAGGGAAGAGGGGGAAGAGGCGACGGCAGGGAGCAGGCGTGGTTGAGGCAAGGGACGGGGGAGGCAAGATGGGCAGTGGCCGCTGGTTCAGAAACCTGCTCCACTCCACCGGAAACAATGCCAAGTCAAAGCCATTGTCCGCTTCAGTGACGCACAATGCGCGGCGCACACACCGCACCTGCGCATGCGCCGCATCCCGCCGCTCATGCGACCGCAGGCTGCCAGGCAGGCCGTCCATCGAGGCGGGCGTGCCGCCGCTGGTGCCCAGGCTGCTGGGCACGCCCGCCGCCGCCCCCTGCTGCGCCGCCTGCTGCCGCTCCGCCACACCCGCTGCAAGGCTGCCGTTGGTCAGGCTTGCGGGGGCGCCGCCGGCACCCGCCGCATGCTGCTGGTGGTGGTGCTTGTGCTTTGGCCGCAGAAGGGGCTCCATATGGTAGCACAGCACGTATAGCAGGGCCTGGCAGGCGGCATAAAACGCGCCGTGCCGCACCTGCGCATCCGCCGACATCACTGCGAAGGGCACAGGCAAGGAGGGGAGGGTGGTCAGGGGCTGGGTTGGGAGCGCGGAGGGCTGGATGCATGGGAGGGACCAGCAGCAGCAGGGTTTGTGACACGGCACGTGCAGCATGGTTGCAAAAACCTTCGCACCGCACATGCACTCACTTGCGATGGAGCTGGAGGATGGGATGGGCGGCAGGCCTCCCCGCCGATCCTCGTCCCGTGCATAGCGCAGGCACCAGTCGGCCATGCGCTGCAGGCTCTCCACCACCAGCGCCTCGGGGCAGAAAGCGGCGCTGCGGGTGGGGAAGGGTTGCGCAGGGGAGCAGAGGGAGTTGGATATGCTGGGTGTCGGCAGGGTGGGAAAAGTTTGCACAGGGGAGCAGAGGAGGAGTGAGGCCCAGCCAGCTGCTTGCAAGTGGAGATCTATGGGGCATGGACAAGGACACCTGTCAGCTGGGAGCATGCATGTGTGGCTCATGCCCATAAACAGACCCCCCAGGCATCTCACCGAGCCAGGAAGGAGGCGGCATAGGCGGCGCAGGCGGCGCGCGCGATGGGCGGCTGCTGCCGGTCCGTCAGCCGCGCCAGCAGCAGGTGCAGGAAGGCGCGGCAGCGCTGCTCGGGCTGCTGGCGGCAGGCGTAGAAGAGCAGGAACTGGCGGGGAGGGAAGGGGGAGGGGGAAAGGGGAGCATGCTTCAGAGGCATGCTTCAGAGGGTGAACAGAACCACGACGCAGGAACTGGAAGGTGCAGCAAGGCCGCCGCTCTGCCACACACAACCCTGGTGTCAATCATGATCACTCGACGTCACAACCACAATCACTCGGCACCAAACACAGTCACACTCTCCCACCTGCGTGAACTTAGAGCGGTGCGTAAGGAGCACGCTGCGCTCAAAGGCGGCCAGCAGGCTGTCCCATGCGGCGCCCAGCTGGCCCGCCGCCCCCCGCCGCTCCAGGTGCTGGAAAGTCAGCTCCATCATGCTGTCCAGTTTGTCCGCGGTTTCGTCCACAGCGGGCTGAGCGGCGCCCGCGCCGGGCGCGCCCGCGGCAGGCGCTGCGGCGAGCGAGGCGAGGCGGGAGGAAGGGGCGAGTGAGCGGCAAGTTGGTTCGGGGCATTGCTTACGAGCGCTGCGACTAGCATGGGTCCCTGCCCGCCCGAAAACACATGGTGCAAGCAGGATGCGGAGCCAGCCTGCGGGCGCGCCTCCCAAGGCTCATGCTCACCCTGCTGCGTCAGCGCGTGGCCGCCCTCCCAGCCGCCGCGGGTGGCGGGGCGCGGCGAGTCGTCGCCGCTGCCGCTGCCGCTGCCGCCGTTGGCCAAGTCCAGCTCGCTCATGCCTGCGCGAATGGGAGTGTAAGATACGGCATGCTGAGCAGTTGTTGCCGGCCAAGGGTAGATATGCCAAGACAGTCGTTGGTCAGGTCCAGCTCGCTCATGCCTGCATGGAGGAGAGGACGCATTGTTCGTAAATGTGGGTGGTAGAGGTAGGTGGGTGACGAGGTGACAAATGCGCTGGTCAGGTGCAGCTCACTCGGCCCTGCCCCAACGCAACACACACGCCATTGCGGTTGGCAACCTGTACCGGGGTCAATCATGTGCATCAAGCGCGCGTTGCCCACTATGCCCCAACCATACAGGCCGCAGGGCGATGCCACCCCTCTCACCCTCCAGCTCAAAGATGTCGGGCTCCTCCTCCTGCGGCAGGCCCCCCTCCTCCTCCCGCCGCTCCTCCTCGGCCGCCGCCTCCGCTATGTCCTCCCACCTGCAGTTGGGGTGGTGGGGTGGGTTGGCAGGCAGAGATGTGAAGGAGGTAGGAGGAGCAAGGCGTACAGGTACTAAAGAGTTTGGGGCTGGGCAGCTGGGCAGCACACCAGCAGCGTGATTTGACACCGCCCAGCAGAAAACCAGCCATCAACTGCCGCCCACCCACCTGATCTCCACATCAATGCCGATCAAGTGCTCCACCACGCCCGCCAGCAGGCCCTCGCGCACTGCGCCGCCAGAGGGGCCCTCCGCCAGCGCAAACACGCCGCGCTGCGGCAGGGGAGGGGAGGCAGGACGGAAGCTGTATTTAAGGAGGGCACGGAGGCAGCCCTGGAGGCTCCCTCCGCCAGCGCAAACACGCCGCGCTGCAGCAGGGCAGGAGGTGGAGTGCTGCATGAAAATGGCTGCCAGGAAAGGGCTCTCCTTGCTGCACACCAGGGGTGCGAGTGGGCACGAAGATGCAGCATGGCATGTGGTGGCGGCCACACGGCACGTCCATGTGCTGACGCAACTGCCGCCCAACGCGACGCCACCGCACCAGCACATCAGCACAGAGTCACAGCTGCCCCGGCTCACCAGGTAGAGGCACTGAGTGTTGCGGTCACGCAGCTTGTGGGGAAAGTTGCCAACCACCAGAGGCAGCAGGCGCGAGCTAGCAGTCGGCACCAGCGACAGCACCTGCGGGCGGAGTGGCAGCAGTCGGGGTCAGCACGCAGCAAGCCAGGCATCAGCGGTGTAGTGGCAGTGCAGTAGCGGCCAGCTACAAGCGGTAGGCTGGCTTAGGCCCAAACTCTCTACTCAACACAAGCCAAAGGGGGACCAGATGCGCTTTTGGCAAGGCCAAGCAACAGCCGCTGGAGCTTAAAACATCAGCAGCACAACCAGGCGCGAAGTGCACCTTTCTATCTACCTAACATGTTGATCCCTGCGGCCGTGCTCCTTGGCAGACCACATGCCTTCAGGCCAACCGAGCTGGGTGCCACAAGCAGTTGGAGGCAGCTGCCCGCCTCCAAACGCTGTGCTCCCAAACTGAGCCGCCGTCTCACGGCATGACATGCCAGCAGTGCAGTGTGCTGGGGCAGCACTGCCTGCTTCCAGGCAGGGGCAGGATGGGGGCAGGAAGGGGCAGCGAGCTAGCCAAGGGAGCAAACAGCTTTGCAACAGCACCACAGAAGGTGGTCGCAGATCATTTCAACTGCTTTAAACAAGGTTGCCTAAACGGTGCTTTGGCCACAGCCAACAGCAGCAGCTGCCCGGTTGTCCTGCTGCCGTGCCTCCCCTGTTTCACGCCAGGCCAAAGCTGACCACCTGCCCCGCACCAGCCATGCAGTACTGCAAGCGGCAGGCATGGCAGTCATGGCGCCTGTTGAGCCATGCACTCCATGCTTGCCGCGCTGCAGGCATTTGGCCATGCCTGCCCAAAACCAAACACCCTTGAAAGTGTTCAGCTGCCTGTCTGGGGTGCGGCCTCACTGCTGTGCAGCCCGCCTGCCATCCTGCCGTCCCAGCCGCAGCCGCTTGCTCGGCCGACAGCTCACACCAGCTGCAGCAACCAACTTGCTGCAGGTGGAGCAGCAGGTGGCTGCCGAACGGGTCTGCCGCCAAAGTGGGCGGCACCACTGCTCCACAAACAGCTGTGTAGCTTCGTCGTAGCCCAGGCGCCCCGCTTCTCTAAAATCTGCGCAGTGTGCTTGTAGCCCAGGCGCCCTCACCTTCTCAGTGGCTGCTAGAACCTCGTCCTGAATGGCCGTCTGCCCCTCCGCCGGCTGCCACGCCTCGCCGGGGTTTGGGTCGGGCAGCGGCGGGCCTGCAGCAGGGTTTGGGCAACGCAGTACAGCATACCAGTGGGTCAGCAACGCCAGTAGGAGCAGGCAGCAGCAGGCCATGCCACTTGCACATGTGGAAGGCCGGCAAGGCCGACAGCAGCATGGCCACTTCCGCACCAGCTGATCTACTTGCAGGCGGGCCGGCCTCCACTCGTACGCCAAACAGCAGAGGACAGGCTCACCGGGCGGCGGCAGCAGCGAGTAGACGAGCGTCTGCAGGCAGGACTGCACCAGGGCGCCGTTTGACACCACCACGTGGCACACCCAGTCCAGCAGCGCGAGCCGCAGCGCCTGAGGGCAGAAAAGGGAGTTGGAGATGGCGCAGCACGTGATGCAAGTAGAACGCATGGCAGCTAGACGGGTGAGCGTGGCATCATGGGTAGAGGTACCAACAGACAATGCAGACGGACGTGGGCGGCAATGCAACGCCACCAAGTACATTGCACCGAGACATGAGGCAAGCACGAAGATTCCAGCCTGCCATATCGCAGTTGCCTGAGCACCATGCACATGGCAAAGCTTGACAAGCCAGCAGCGACGGCAGGCGGCATGAGGGGGGATCAGCAAGCAGCCAATAACGCTGCATGAAAGCGCTACATGCGAGCAGGTGTTATGTGCCTGCGCACCTGCGGCACCTGCCACAGCGGCACGTCCAGCAGCTCCTTCAGCAGCAGCTCATGCCGCCGCTCATGCACCAGGCTGACGCAGGCGCCCAGCCCGCGCAGCAGCGCCACCAGCTGCTCCGCGGCGCCAGCGGGGTCGGCTGCTGGGGGGTGCGTGCCAGCGGCGGGTGTGGGGCCGCGCAGCGCCGCTCGCAGCCGCTTGACCTCGCTCACCAGCCTGCGGGCGGAGGGGGAGTGCAGATGGTACGTCGCTGAGGGTCGCAGGTGACACGTCTGCAGCACTGCATGCTCTCTAAGCAAGCACATTGGCTGCGGAACGAGCAGCGGCGGCGGCTGGCGGCGGCACGCACTGGTCATAGAGCTTGGTGGAACCGCCGCTGGCCTTGGCGGCCAGCGCCTCCTGCACGTACTGCCGCAGCAGCACATCGGCCTCGGCGCCTGCGAGGGGGAGCAGCCCAGGGCGGGCCAGGAGGCTTGAAAGGGGGCATGGGGCGCTGCATCGGGCTGCCCCGGCGAGGGCCTGCGTCACGGCATGCATCGGGCTGGCCACCCGCAGGCCTCTCACCCGCAGCCATGCGCCCCTCTGAGCAGCGCCGCCGGCAGAGGCACGGGCGGGCGCAGAGCTCCGAGCGGCCTGCCGATCGCCGCTACGTCAATGCAGTGTGCTGCTGTGCTGCCTGGCTGAGCCCCAGCCGGCGCCACGCCCTCTCGAGCAAGTTGGCCGGCGGCAGGGTTCAGCTGGGAGTACAGGTGCGGGTGTTCGCTGGTCCAGAGCCTTGCATGAACGCCGATCGAGCTGTGGCAAGCCGGCGGGGCGTTTCTTTCGCCACCTCGCGCGCATTGCGTTTTCATGCGCTCGGGCCGTGCATTCCAGAGCCTGCGCAGGGGTGGAGGCATAGAGGTGCTACCCAATTGTATTTTGCTGGCGTCCACGCCCGCTGCAGAGTGCCCAGCCTCGAGCACCCTCGAGCGCCCTCCAGACGGGTCGGCAGCGCGTGGCGAGGCTGCTGGAGCCCTGTTAGATCCTCCTAACGGCGGCAAGGCAGGATCCAGCCCTCCAGGAGGGCCCACTTCGGAACATGACATCCCCAGCGGGGCCCCAGGCCAAGCAGCAGCTGCCGGGCGGGCCCAAAGATAAGATCTCGCCAGCAGCAGGCAGCCTGCAGCAGGAGGGGGCGGCAGAGGGCGCCGCTGCCGCCGCCGCCGCCGCCGCCGCCGCTCCTGCCTCGCAGCAGCAGCAGCAGGGCTCCCCCAGCCAGCAGCAGCAGCTGCCGCAGCCGAGCTGCCAGGCATCCGAGGGCGGAGCAGTGTCGGCTGAGGAGGCGGTGCGGCGGCAGAAGCGGCGGGAGGCATGGGAGCGGGAGCAGGAGGGGCAGCGCCGCTGGGACCTGCAGCGCCGCCTTGCCGACATTTCGACGGATGTCGAGTTCCTGGCACGCGAGGTGCGTGTCGGTACAGCGCCTTGCTGCGGCTGCAAGCTTGCTGTAGGTTTGCTGTAGGGATGCTGCTGCTGCGCAGCCTGCAGCTGCACCGTGCCGTTACATTTTCAGCCTGGATTTTTGGGCAGGCACTCCTGGGGCATCAAGCTTCCCACAACACTGCTGAGCGTGGCCGTGGTGACGGCTTCACCTCGTAGTCCTCAGCTGAGCTGCCTTGCTGCTGCCGCTTGCAGGTGGAGCGGGTGCGTGCGGAGCTGGAGGTGCCGCTGCCGCCGCTGAGCGAGCTGCCAGAGGGCGAGCGGGTGAGGTTTAGGGTGGCTGTTGCTGGGCCACTTGCTTGCTAGGCTGTGATTGGGTCGCTTGCTTGCACAGGCCAAGATGCTGGCTGCCAGAGGGCGAGCGGGTGAGGCAGGCCTGAGGCTGGATCTAGCTGTCATTGGGTCATGTGTTTGTTGCACATGGCTGCTGCACATGATCAGGCACCTGGCTGGTGGAGGGTCAGTAACGGCAGTCAGTGCAGGCATGTGCCAGTAAAGCCAGCGGCTGCCAAGCAACATGCAGCTGCATGGCCTGCTCACCTTGTGCCTTGCCTGCACCCCTGCCGCCCCTGGTGCAGGCGGCGCTGGAGACGGCGCGCAAGAAGCGGCTGAACGAGCTGCTGCAGAACCACTGCAAGAAGGCGCTGGGGCACATCACCAGCCACAAGGTGCGGCGCCGGTGGCAGCGGCTGAGCATCCTGCCGGGGCAAGCAGCTGCAGTTTGGCAGAAAGGCATTTCTCCTGCCCAATCTGTGACCATCGTAAGGCGTGTTGTCGCCCGCCTAGTGCCCCCCAGCACCCGCCTCCTGCAGCCATCAACCCTTCTTCTCCGTGCACCCGCCCGCCACTGCTGTCCCGCAGTGGTCCTGGCCCTTCAACGCTCCAGTGGACCTGCGCCAGTATCCCGACTATGCGGAGACCATCAAGAACCCTATGGACTTTGGCACCGTCAAGCGGTGGGTGCAATGCCTGCTCTGTACTGCTGGGGAAGTTTGGGGTTGGCAAGCACCTGTCCTGAGGTTGCAATGGACTTTGGCACCGTGAAGCGGTGGGTGCAATGGCTGCTCTGTACTGCTAAGTGGGGGTTGGTGGTAAGCAGGATGGCTGTCGTTGAGGGCCCCATGGGCTTTGGCACCATCAAGCAGTGGGTGCAACGGAAGCACCTATGACTGCTGGGCCCATCGCCCAGGCAATCGAATTCTAGCCCCAGCCGCCCCTGCTCGCCGCTGCTCAACTCCCATCCACTCGCCCGGCCGTGCCGCAGGCGCATCGACCAGGGCGGGTACCGCCACCCCGACGACTTTTTGGCGGACGTGCGCCTCGTGTTTGACAATGCCCGCCTGTACAACAAGCCCGGCAGCGACGTGCACGTCATGGCCAACACGCTGCAGGTGGGTTATGATGGGGCGTGGCGGGTGTGTGGTTTGGCAGGGCATTGCCTTCGCAACTGCTCACTCCACAAGCATAGTTTCTGGACATTCACTAATGCTGCTCAACCAACTCCCTTCGCCCCGCAGGAGCGGTTTGAGGAGCGCTACTCAGCGACCGTGTCTGCGCGGGTAGCGGAGGAGGCGGCACTGGCGCGGCACCAGCAGGAGGAGGCGCGGCGGCGGCACGCCGAGGCCGGCGCGCGCGGCAGCACCGAGGCGCTGGAGCAGTACTGCTCGGTGCGTGCCTGGGGTGGAATGCTGTTGTTCTGTAGTCGGCGTGCTTATGAGGTGCGTGCTGTGCGTCTGTGGCTTGACCGAGGCGCTGGAGCAGTACTGCTCGGTGCGTGGCTGGGAGAGACAGCACAGCAGTGCTGGGTGGCTGGGTTGGCATTTCATGTTGCTGTTCTTTAGGAGGCAGCTGTGTGGAGCTGCTGACTGTGCCTGCGTGCCCCAATCTTGTGCGCCGATGTATGACCCACCGCCACATCCTTTCCATGCAAATGCAGGTGCTGGTGCGCTACATTGACGAGGTGCAGGCGTGCGTGCTGGACGCGCGCTCCGCGGCAGCCGCCCTCTGCAAGCCCGTTCCGCGCGCTGAGAAGGTGGGCAGGAGCAGGAGCAGAAGAAGTCCCGTGTTATCTCCCTGCAAGCGGGCGTAGGGACAAGCAGCTGGAGGAGGCTTGAGGCTGCAGGCACCTTATTGCATCGCAACACATTTGCAGGAGGGCAGCCCGTTCCTGGGCCACCCCATCACTTGCTGATTCTCTCAACCCCCGGCCTTCGAACCAACAACAGGAGGCGCTGGCACGCGCGCTGGGCGCGCTGCCGCAGGACGCTTTTGAGCTGGCGGTGGGGCTGGTCATGGCGCACCACCCCGGCCTGCAGCCATACGACGACTTTGGGTTCGACTTGGACGCGCTGGATGCGCTCACGCTGCGCCAAATGCAGGTGGGTTGGAGCCTTTGTTTTTGCTTAGCTGAACTTGTTGTTGAAGTGTGATTTGGACGCTCTAGACGCGCTCACGGTGCGCCAGATGCAGGTGCGGGCACGGTTGGAGGGTTTGTTTTTGCTTGGCTGAGGGTGTTGTTGAAGTGTGACCCAGACGCGCTGCATGCATGGCGTGCTCTCACGCCAGATGCAGGTGCGCATCTGGGAGCATTTGTGTTCACAGGGAGGGCTGATTGGGGTGCGTTGGGTCTGTGCCTGCTACATGTGCACGTGCATGCGGGATGGATGCAGATGGAGTGCAGTGGCACTGGAAGTGCACCGCTGCCCAGCACTGTGCACCCGGCTGCCCCTACGCAACATGCAGAGCTTTGTGCGGGCGTGCGAGGCGGCTGAGGAGGAGGCGCGGCAGCACGGCGGCGGCGAGGGCGGCCGCCCCCCCATGACCTGGCCGCAGCTGATGCTGGGCTCAGGCCTGCGGCCCTACCGCCCGCCGGGTGCCCGGCGGCAGCGCCGGCAGGCGGCAGCTGCAGCCGGAGAGGTGCAGGTGAAGCAGGAGGAGCCTGAGGAGCCTCAGCCGCAGGCGCCACAGCAGCGGCAGCAGGGCGCGCAGCCGGCGGGGGGCGGGAAGCAGCAGCCGGCGGCTGGGCAGAAGCGGGGGCCACCTGAGGTGCCTCAGTCCACCCTCACTCCAGAGGAGGTGGCAGCAGCGGTGGCGGCAGCAAGCATGATGTCTCCGCTGCCGCTGCCGCCCCTGCCGCTACCTCCGGTGGCGGGATCGGCGGTTGGGCCGCAGCCGTTGTCCGCCGTGCCCTCGCCTCGACCAGCACCCGCGGCGCAGCAGCCGGCGACCAAGAAGCAAAAGTCGGCGGCAGCAGGCGCAGCAGGCGCAGCAGCGCCGGCTGCCGCCAAGCCAGCAGCGGCAGCAGCAGCGGCGGCGGCAAAGCCGGGCGCTGCGCCGTTTGTGCCGACGTCGGCGCAGATGGCGGCTGTGGCGGCGGCGGGGCCGCAGCAGCACCAGCTGCTGGCACAGATGCAGACGCTGCTGAACCAGGTGCAGATGACTCAGGCAATCGCAAAGCAGCAGGTGGCTGCCACAGCCAAGGCAGCTGGCAAACCTGCAGGGGGTGCAGCAGCCCAGCAGCAGCAGCAGCAGCAGCAGCAGGGGGGAGGGGCGCCGAGCGGCAAGTGACGGTGCGGCATGTGGCACCTGCCTTTCAATAACTGACCGACCGATGGGACCCGACCTTGCATCTGCTTTGACGATCTTTGACCGAACTTACTTGGCTGAACCCCAACATTGCTTGTGTAAACTAGCCAAGACAGCAGAAACAAGGCATGGCCACTTGCCAGCGATGGAATGAAATGTGGGCGTTGCGGGAGGAATCACATGAGTCTGAAGGCTGGCACGCTCTTGCATATGTGCACGGCAAATGCATCAATACGTTATGGGTGGCGTCCAGTCGATCTGATGGCCGTCCACCCATGCCATGATCGCGTCATAGTGCTTGCGCAGGTCGGTGTAAAACCCAACTGGCGTGCTGCCTTGGGCCAGTGTCGCGTCGCAGTCGGGGCCATAACTGACGAGTCCAACCAGGATGGCAGGGTTGCCGTTCTTGGGTGGGTAGAACAGGGGGCCGCCAGAGTCGCCGCTGCATGCGTCGGCTGTGATGCCTGGGGGCAGTGGGAGGGCACACACATGTTTGGTGGCAGTTTGGTGGCAGTTCACAATATTCCGACCTTCAGCTGGTTGCAGTATTCAGCAAGGCACACCAAGGCTGCAAGCATGGGGTAAGCAAGCATGTGACCCGCCATCCCATTGCTAACCGGCGCAGATGGCATCTGTGGCGCCCAGGCGCGGGCAGTCCTGAGGCCTGAGAAACTTGACTGTCGTGTGCATCATCAGCTGCAGCGAGAAAGCGGGCCAGAGGCTGGGTGACACGGGCGTGCCAGAAAGGGGCACAGTGGGCCATGCAGCAGGCCAACTGGATCAGTGCTGCACAACAGCATGCACGGGGACTGCACGATACCAGAATTGCACGACTCAACAGCCATGCTGCACAGCGCCCCCCGACCTTGGAGATGAAGGCCGTCTCCGTCTCCCCAAACCCTGCGACTTGCAGCTCCAGGTTTGACTCCCCCTCCAGGTTGGCATCTGGCCGGACCAGGGCCGCCACGTTGGCACCCACGATGGGGGTTTCCAGCTTGACTGCCGCAATGTCGTAGCGAGGCACCCCGCCGACAATGTCGCTGTCCGGGACCCAGCCTGCAGCAGAGAGGGGGGTGGGAGGCAGGACTGGCAGCGGCCTGTGCGGCTGTTGTAGTAAAGTGAATCTGTCCCAGCAAGATGCTGCAGCTGAGTGGTACTGCCTTTGGCACGCTGCCCATGCTGCCTGCTGTGGTTGGCACGCCACGCAGCACAGCGGCCTGGGCAATCCCAACCCCGGGTCGTGCCTGGATGGATGAAGATCCGGGCAGCACGAACAGTGGTGCCATTGTACCAAAGGCGCAGCTTCGTGGCTTCAGATGGTGCAAAAAAGTCCACGCAGTGGGCAGCTGCGGAAGGTGGGCAGAACAGGCCATGTGAGCTTGCTGCGCAATTGCTGTACCGTGCTCGGCAGCAGTCACCGCTTCTCACTTGCCTGTCAGCACGGTGGATGCCTCAATTAGCGCGCCGCCGCAGCCGGGCGCAGCGATTGGCAGGTTGAAGAGCGCCACCACCGTATCGAAGAATACTTGCGCCTCTGCATCCGGCAGATCGCTAACGGGTGTTCCCCGGATGATGCGTGGCTGCTGCGCCGCAGGCTGCAGGCCGCCGCCAAGCGGCGAGCCCTCAATGCTCGCCAGCTGCCGACCTGCACTAGGGGGCGGATAGTGTTGCCATGCACAATGGGATGCGAAATCAGGGTGCTGCTTGGGCAACTGAACATCATGCAGCGATCATCCAGCGAGCGGAATGAAAGGCCAGGATCCCGCCGCGGGCCGCGGTGACGGCGCTCGCCGCTCGACGTCTCCCGCCCGTTCTGATTCCGTGCCCAAGCTTCTGAGCGTCGTCAAACACGAACACGCGTGCTGGGCGGCCTCCCGGAAGCGGCAAACGCTGCCGCCGGATGAGAACAAGCTGTCTCAGCAACTCTGCTGCCTGGCAGCATGCGTTTTGTAGTTTCACACCTGACGCAAGGCAGCTGGACAGCCAGGCAAGGCCAACAAGTGCGGCGAGCGCGGCTTTGCAAATCGGCCTTGCTCTACACGTGCGCCAAGGAGCCATGTACGCGCGTATGATCATGGAGATCATTGCGAAGCGTCAAATTGCCAGCGAGCGAGGCATTCGGGACAGAGCAGTGGCCTGGAACCTGACGGCGACGGCGCCTGGCCAGCCTGGCGCCGGCGCCAGCGCCGGTGATGCCCGAGAGGGAATGGGGCTGCCCGCTTCACCTTGCCGAGGTGAGCATGGATGAAGCCCAAGACATCAACTGGGCGGCAGGGACGTTCACACCCTGACTGCGCAACCAGGGCAGCCAGCAGGACGTTTTGGGCACGCTTGCCCACGTGCCACATGCAGCAGCACTCGCATGTCGCCGATGAAGGGTTAGATGGTCGATGATTCCTCTTAAAATGCAGAACACTCCAGGCGCGTGCGGGCAGCGTGTGGGTGCCGGCCAGCCCTCCGAGTCCCCGCGACGAATGGCGGCCGATCTGCCACCTGTCGGCGGCGCCGTCGGCGGCACCGGCGGCCAGCGTGCCTTGTGCAGCGCTGGTTTTGCTGCGCTTGCGGCTCTCCATCCTTCAGATCTCTTACCTGCGCTTTAGCTCCAGGAGGTGCTGCGCGGGGAATCGCATGCTCGTGATATTCCAAGCTTCGGCCACGCTCTCTTGTTGCACCCCCTCTGCTGCTCACATTCACCAGCGATAGCATAGGACGGGCATAATTGAGCACCAGGCAAGTGCGTGGGCCGCGAGGGGCACTCCACCCGAGTGTGGCACCTCGCGCTCGGGAGGGGGACCCCTCTGGTCACCCCTGCCCTTGGTCGCCCACCTTCCTTGGTTTGCAGGCGGATCCAATACGTTTGACAAGCCATGCGCGCCGCGCCGCTCCTCCTGCTGCTGGCGGCGGCAGCCTGCGCCGCCGCTCGCCGCCTCCCGCTGGCCGCGCCCTCGGACAGCTGCACCAAGCTTGCCCTGGGCTACAATGTGCTGCTGCGCACTGGCTCGAGTGCGGGGAGTGACAAGGCAAGGAGCACAAGGGGGTGGCTCGGGCAGGGGGACCTGGACGAGTGGCTGGGGGGCGGCCTTTCGTCCCATCATGTCACCATCGCGTGATGATCATGCGCTGGAGAGATGATCCGATCTGCGCTGGCGCCGTCCCCCCCTCCCCCTCCCCACCCGTCCCCACTCACCTCCACACCCCACTCCCATGCCATCCCTCATGCAGGACGTGATTCTGGGGGGCCTGACGGATGCGGAGGGCCAGCCGATCATGGGCCCCGACGGAAAGGCTGTGGCCTCCACCTCCCCGGATTTCACTTCCATCCACCCCGCCCCCGACGGCTCCCTGTGGGCGGTGGCCCAGTTTGAGTCGCCCCAGCCCGCCGCCGTGTACCTGATCGGCCTGGATCAAGACAAGGCAAGTTCTGAAATTGGGAGTGGCAGGGCGGTGAGGAACAGAGAGAGGCAGGAGGGCGCAGGGTGCCTTGCAGCGTGCACAGCATGCGGCCAGCAGCCGGAAAGCAGCAGGGCCAGCATGCACAGCATGCCAGCGCCGGCGCCCTGTACATCAGGTGTTAGCGCCAACCCTGCCCCGCCCCGCCCTGCGCTGCAGGCCAGCGGCAAGCTCACCCCCAAGTCACTGTCGCCCGTCTCCTTCTCCAAGTGGGGAGGCGTGTGGAACCTGTGCGCCGGCAGCGTGTCGCCCTGGAACACCCACCTGGGCGGTGCGTGGGCTGCCAGGGAGCCGGCCGGTGTGCGGGCTGGTGAGGAGGATGTCTATGAACTGATGCTGCTCGGGCAGCAGAAAGCAGCTGGCACCGCCCTGCGATGCACTGCCTTGCAAGGCAACCGCCTGCCGACCCACAATGCGCTTACTGTTTAGCCATGCACGCTGAAACGCCCACCTCCCTGCACCACACCCCTCACCCCCCAGGCGAGGAGTACGAGCCGGATGCACGCGCCATCCTGGAGGCCACCTCCATTGACGGTGAGCGTACCGTACCTTTCTTTCGTTGCCGCCTGATTGTGGCTGTCCGTCATGACGTCGGCGGGATGCAGGGGAGGTGCCGCCGCCCCAGAGCACTGGTCGTCACCATGCCCTGCTGGCCCGCCCCACTTAGACACTCAGCAAATGCACTGCATGCCCCTGCCGGGCTGTGTAGTACACTTACTGCCGCCGCGTGAGCATGGGCACGGTTCGTGCTGCGTTTGTGCTGCAGGCGATGAGGACACGAGCCTGAAGAACTTGGACGAGGACGCAGCGGCCAACCTGGTGGAGTTCCTGCGGTGCGCTGCTGCGGCAGGCCATTACTTGTTCATAACAAGCTGGCGCAGTTTGCGCCTGTATGTATTGGTATGCTTGACTTCCCTGCTGTGCCCATTTGTCCAGAAGGTGACGTTTGCTGCGCTCACAAGGCATGCTCCCTGCTCCCTCCATCGCCGCTTGCGCAGCTTCTACGGCGAGGGCTACAACGCATCCACCCCCATGGACACAGTGCGCGAGCTGTTCAAGTGAGCCGCTGGTGCACATTGCTGGTGCACATGCACACTGCTGGTGCACGTGCACTGCTTGTATCAAGCCCCAGGGGGTGCGAGTGCCGCAACACAAACCAGCCTGGGCGCCTGCCTCCCAGCCGTGCGAGCCCAGCCCAGCTGGGATACCCCTTTGCCCAGCCCCTCCTCCTGCCATTCATTCACCTCCAACGGCATGCCTTCCTCACCCGCCCCCATTCGTACCGCAGCCCTTACCGCTGTGGCTACCTCTTCAATCAGTCCGCCCAGCCTCTCCTCCTTCCCTTACCAACCTGCACCGCAGCCCCTACCGCTACGGCTACATGATCGAGGTGGTGCCTCCACGTGCCGCCTCGGGCGCCCCAGAGGCCCGCAAGCTGTACACGCTGGGCCGCAACTCCAAGGAGCTGGTCGCGGTGCGTGGGTGGGATGGGTGGCAGGGTGGCAGGGTAGGGAGGCGGGTCCCGGCATGTGACATCTGGGCTAGTGAGCTGGCAAGTGGACGGGAGTGGAACAGCATGATTTGCAAAGTTAGGGCAGGTCTACATGGCTGGCCCAGCAGCGTCGGCCACTGAGGTACCAGTGCCAAGCTAGCTGGCTTGCAACCCACCCTTGCGCCTGCCTTTGCTCTCCATGCCTGCGCAGGTGATGCCTGACAACAAGACGGCTTACATCACCGACGACGGCACCAATGTGGCCTTCTTCAAGTTCGTTGCCGACAAGGCGGGCGACGTGTCGGCGGGTGGGTGCTGGAAGCTTGGCGCCTGGTGGCTCATCGTTAGCAGACAGGGCAGCGGGGGAGGCAGCAGCGCTGGGCAAAACACACCAGCAACTAGCAGCTGGTCATGCCAACTGACGTCTGTAACACGTGACACCCTGCCACCCAGCTGCCGCACGCCTGCCTGACCCCCTGAGCAGGCACGCTGTACGGCGCCAAGGCCACTCAGACGGATGATGTGGATGGCGGCGCCTTTGACCTGACCTGGATTGAGCTGGGCCACCTTACCCAGGACGAGGTGGCGGTGAGCTGCTTGTGAAATCATGCAGGCTGCAGGGGCAGGAGCAAGCCAAAGACGTGTACCCGCGTGCAGTCCCCAAGTGATGGCTGGTGGTCAAACCCTCCATTCCTGCTTGGCTGCAGGCCCTGATCGAAAAGACCACCTTCTCCGACATCTTTGAGGTTGCGGAGCCCGAGAACGGCACCTGCCCCGATGGTGGGCCTGCGCCTGCGCCAGCGCCAAGCCCCTGCACCAATTTGCATGCTCCTTTAGGAGCAGCTAGTTGTTGCCTGCTGCCTGGGTGCTAGCTGATGCTGCACGCCGCGCTGCGCCTGCTCCCACACCACCCCCGCAGAATCTAACTGCCCATCTGGCCCATTGCCGAAGGCTTCAAGAGCATCAACGCTTACGTGCGCCTGCACGAGTGCCTGAAGCTCAAGGTACGACTCGGAGGCACCAGTCAACAGTGGGTATTGCCCCTGGCTGGCCCACAGCTGCAGCGCATTCTCACAAGGGTGCATGGCTGCCATGTCCCTTGGACCTGCCATTTTCCCCCGCGCTTTCAACCCCACAATGCATGCCTGCGCCACCTGCCGCTCGCCAGGCTGGCATGGAGAAGGCGGCTGCTGCGCTGGAGACTCGGCGCTACCTGGCGCTCCTGGGCGGCACCACCGAGTTCTCCAAGTGGGTGCTTCCATCCCTGGATACTGTGCTCGTCACAGCTGCTGCTGTGCTGGTTGGCCTTTCCCATCAACACGCGCCCTGCGTTGGCAGTGCATGGTGCAGCATCACGCATGCTTTCAGCGCCATTGGTGAGTAGCAGCTCTCTGCGCCACCCCAGCTGCATCCAGCGGGTCAACTGCTTTGCTGCTCAACCACCCCCCCTGCTACCACCCGCCAGGTGGGAGGGCCTCACCTTCTCCCCGACTCGCAATGAGATTTACACGTCCATCAGCGAGGTCCGCTACGGCATGGTGAGAAACACAAGGAGACAAAGCCTCTGAACTGAGCCCACTGCTGGCACTCAGCGCTGAGCAGCCTTTCCAGTTGGCCTGTGTAACTTGCCTGCTCCGCACACGTGCCTCTCCTGCGCGAGAGTGGCAGCCGCAAGGCATTCTGAGCTGTTTTACAGCATGCAGTGAGGTGCGCCCTAGCCACGGGTGCGTGGTTGCCTTACTGTTCAGCCATCTATTGTGCTGCGCACAGTTTTGCAGGAGGACTCGAAGAAGAAGGGCGAGGCTGAGCCCAAGTACGACCAGGGCGGCCCCAACGACGTCCGCCTGGAGTGGAACCGTGAGCCTCTGGCTGGCCTGGTGCCGGGAGGCCACCGGATGTTGGCACTGGGCCACGCTGTGCTGTGGAAAGCAAAATAATGAAGCTTGTTTGGGCCGGCAGGGGAGCCGCTGGCCTGGTGCCGAGAGGTATTGGTGTTTGGAGGCACTGGTCTGGGGGAGGCGCAGCTTTGTGAGCTGGTTGTTTTGGAGTATGCTGGCGGCAGCCGGGGCTAAGCCGCGGCAACACTGGACTCGTAGACGGCTCAGTGACGCTTGACTGGCTCCCCGGCTGCTCTTGCCTGCAGGCTGCGGCTGTGTCTACAAGCTCGCATTGGACGAGTCCTACAGGTGTGGTTCACCCGTTCCGCAGCAGCAGGTGGAGGACGCGGCAGTAGACTCAGCAGCACTCAGAGGCACAATTCACAGCGCGGCTTCCTGCCACATGGCCAAGCGGCCTGTGCACAGCATGCTGCTTAAACACACCACCCACCCACCTACCCACCGCCCAATTGGCTGCAACCACCCTCCCCGCCCCGCAGCGCCACGCGCATGGAGGCCCTGCTGTGCGGCACACCCAACCCCGACACATCGGATGAGAAGAACACATGCGCAACCGACAACATTGCCAACCCCGACAACCTGTCGGTGGTGGACGACCATGCCCTGCTCTTCATTGGTGGGTGGGTGGGTGGGTGGGTGGGCCTCGTGTGCCCTTTGAGAAATGGCGGGTGCATGTTGCCATATTAGCATTAGGCTGCAACGAGCCTGGAACCTGGCGGGCAGTTTGGGCTTGGATGGCACAGCTGGGGGCTAGGCCACAGGTCCCCGCTGGCGAGCTAGAGCGCTGTTCATAGCGCTGGACGGCAGGCAGCACGCCAACCGGCCGACTGACTCAGATAACCTGCTCCCCGTCCGCCTGCAGGCGAGGACGCCAGCGATCAGCACGAGAACGACTATCTGTGGGCATATGACGTGAGGCTGGCTTGCCGCCACTTGCCGCTTGCCTGAGCAGCCACATGTGTAGGGCAATGAGAGTCGGCCAGCAGCCAGGGGCACACCAGGTGCCTGGCCGTCTTCTGTATGCCACCATCCTGCCACCTTGCCTGCCCGCCCCATGTCTGCGCCTTGCAGCTCAACACCGGCAACCTGACGCGCATCCTCACTTCCGTGTATGGCGCCGAGGTGGGCTGGCTAAGCAGCGGGGCAGCAATTGCAAGGCGCCCAGTGGCTGATTAGGGCTGCACTGGCGTACCTCCACTGGAATAATTTTGGAAGCCGCCGGGCCAGGCCAGATACAAGATGGTGTCCAGAAACACGCAACAACACAGCGAGGACGTGCATTTTCATTTGCCTGCCTACCACCCGCAGGTGACCAGCACTTACTGGTACCCCTCTGTGAACGGCCACGCGTACCTTGTGGCCAATGTGCAGCACCCCTACCGTGAGTTTCATGCACTGCCTGGGGTCTACTGCGATCGCAGCTCGCGAGCAAAAGTTTGCCGAACCGCTGGCAGCTTGAATGCAAAGATGGGTTGTGGACCATGTGCCTCTCTTCTCAACTGCCGCTGCTCTGCCATACATCTCGTCTCGTTCCCAATCCATGGGTGCGCTGCAGTTGAGTCGGATGAGGACAAGGTTTCAAACCCCTACTCAGAGGGTGGTGCCGGCTACATCGGTAGGTGCCGGTGGCATCTCAAGGAAACTGCATGCCTGCACATGGCAGTGGCCTGTTGTCCCTGCTGCTGCGCCCGCCTACCACCTCCACCTACATGCTATAAGACATCACCGGCCTCACAGCGCATGCATGCCGCTATGCTGCGGCTGCTGACTGCCGCCCGCCAACAATGCCCAACCTCCAGTCCATACATGCCCAAACCGTCCCATCCCTTGCTGGACTTTCTGCCAGGCTACTTCACGCTGCCCGCCGCCAACATCGCCGGCAAGCAGCTGAGCTTCCAGGAGGTGCCTGTGCCCACCAGCGAGCAGGCGCAGAGCGAGAACATCGGCGCCATGGTGAGCCCATGCATGCAAAACTGACGGTCCAACACGCCAAGTTTTCGGTGCTGCGCCTGAACTGCATGCAGCTTGCGCTCTGCCACTGCACATCGATTGGCACCATCTGCGGCACCGGCGTCTGGCACCATCAGACGCCAATCAGGCATTGGAAGCCTGCTTCCGTGCTCCCTGCAGAGCGTCGAAGCATGCGCCGCAGAGTAAGCCGCTTCAAGCTTGCATCCAGCGCACGCCTGCACACTGGCCGCCACCTGCAGCTTGGCAAAAAGGGGCAGTTGCTTGGCCCCTCTGGCTGGCTTTTGGCTGGCCTGTGCAACCCACCTGTCGCTGTGGACCACAGACGGACATATTTCTGGTGCTGCTTGGGTGCAGTTCCCATTCGATACAGGCAAATGCTGCACATTTCGCAGTAATGCCTCCCCTCAACACCTTTTTTTGCTCAAGCCCGCATGCCACCCCTCAGATCCTTGCCCCCTGCTAATATCGCTGCCATTCTTTGTCGGTACAAACCTTCGCGAGCACTTTTGTACAAATTCGCCCAGTGACCTTTTACTGCCAAGGCCCTTTTGAACTTCTATTTGGATTATTTTCCACCTTTTGATCTGCGTCGCATGGCCGCTTCTGCGTTGCACACCCGCTGCGTCTGTTAACGATACTTGAACGTGACAGACGTGCTAAAGTCAACACTGCTGCGCATTGTGCATCGACGGGCATGCGTCCTGCGGCATGCACTCCGCTGGATGCGCTGCCGCTGCACTTGTGCCTCTTCAAAGGTTCAAACAAAGACCGTCTGCTGCCACCAGCCAGCCCTCCACTTAAACGAAGGCATCTGCTGGCGGCTCTGACTGTCTGTCGGTGATGGCAACCAGGGGACATGCAGCTGCAGATTCCGTGGTGCCCAGCAGATGCACACGCAGAGGGTTGACCGCCTCGACTGCAATGCCTGCTCAGCACCCAACTTGGCCCGGACCTCCAGCTTGGACACAGCTGCTGCACCATCGGGGCTGCTTTTGCTAACGCATTGCTGCTGAGCACGGCAGCACGCAGGGCGGCAGCGAGGCGCCTGCGGCAGCGGCGGCGGCGGAGGGGCGCCTGTGGGCAGACAGCCGCAGCCGCACTGCTGCTATTGAGGCATTAAGCCCCATGTGCGATCTGCGTTCCACACTTGCTGGAGCGCACGACTGAGCACAGAACGAGCCAAGCAAGGCTGTAGACGGAGCGTGTGCAGGTCCCCAGGGACTGTCAGCTGCGTTAGTGTATGCTGGCTGCTGGTGGCAAGCCTGGAGAAGCACAAGGGGCACCCCATTTGCCTCGCCGCCGCCACCATGGCAGCCGTCCCATCTCTCTCTCGGCCTCGCCTGCAGCTTTGCTGGAGTTCGGAAATGAGCTGATCGGCTCAATCAGATCCAAAGAGCGTGCCTCCGTTGCCCTGGCAGCTCCAAGTGCCGACCCGAACAGCAGCAGAGGTGCCTTGCGACGCCCCTGTGGCCCCCTGCTGTGATGTGCACGACCGGCAGGGCTGCACAGGCCTGCCGCAGCTGCCTGCAATGCACTCGAGCTTGCTGCGCTGCCGCCAACGCCGCCGCTCGCCAATCTGTTCGCCGCTCGCTTCAGCTGCCGCCATGCCTGCCCAACTTCCTGCTGCCTTGCCCATGCCCACAGGGCACAGGGCACAACCAGAGGTGCCACCATGCCAGCAGCTGCGGATGCCGAGCTGTGTAATGACACGAGCGAGCTGCTGAAGCGCAGGAACAAGCGCGTGACCGTCCAGGGCTGGGTCTGCCAGCAGGTGGGAGGGCAAGATCGGCGGGGCGCAACTGCGGCCCCTACCTCGCGCTAATGTGTGCAAGTGCAGCACTTCGCGCACTTGCCGGGAACGCACCCTGCCCTGCCTTCCTCAAACGCTCGCATCAAGCAAACATGGCTCGCTCTGAATCCGCGTCCATGCAGGTGTGGGAGCCCAAGAACGTGCACGCCGGCGAGATTGTCGGCGCCAGCGGCGAGATCCAGTGCAGCCGGCAGTGAGTAGCAGTACACATGTGTGTCAGCCACAACCACTTCATTTGCTTGCAGCTGTGCAGCTTACATGCCCTTGTGCCCAGGGCCTGACTGCGTCGGGTGCTTCTTGCACTTGGGGAAAACGATGGGAGCAATGATACACACAACGACTGCTCCCCTCGTGCTACCGTAGGCATGTGCCGCTGGTGTGCCACACCACCCCCCAGTCCAAGCTGTATGCCGCGCTGACCGACCCCGAGGCAAGGAGCTGTTGCCGAGCGTGCGACAGGCGGCTGCTGTTATGTGCACTGTGGCCATGCCATCCTCGGCTCATCTGCCGACCGAGCGTGCATTGCTGTTCCCCAGCTTGCTGCTTGGCTCAACTGCTGCTGCTGCATGCATTCATCCTCCCTGCAGCGCGGGCTGAAGGCGGGGGTGGTCTACACGCTGCGGAACGTCATTCCCAAGAACCCCCCAAAGGACCGGCAGGATGGGCGGCGGGTGGTGGACCTGCACGTGAGGCCAGGCCGGGCTGGGCTTTGCCTGGTGGGCCGGCTGTGCAGCCAGCACAATGTGTTCTGCGTGGGGATGCAAGGCCGCGCTGGCGCACTGCATTTGCCTGTATTATGCTGCTCAGTTTAGGTTGTTGGCCCCAATATGTGCAGGTGGACAATTTCAGCGAGCTGGACAGGGTGAGGGGGTGACAGGTGGAAGGAGCGGTGTGCAACAGACTTGGCTGAGCAGCCGTGTTCTGGCTGAGCAGCCATGTTCTGGCAGCCCTTTTCATCTGCCTTTCCTGACTGGCCTGCTTGCCTCACAATGCCCCCGCCCACAGACCGGCACAGACAAGGGCCGGGTCGAGACGCCGCGGCAGGAGCAGGGCGGAGCGGAGGCGGCGGCAGCAGCGGCGGCAGCACCTGAGCCGCAGGTGGGCTTGCCTGTGCTGGTGCTGCTGGCAGCAGCAAGTGCGCCGCAAGCAGCGGCGCGCAAAAGTGGCTGCGCATGAGGCGTAGAAGCAGCCCCTGCCCAATACCCGCCACCCTTGAAAGTCCTCAGCACCCTGCCATGCACTGGGCCTGCCAGTGACGCCCTGACGCCCATGGGCCTTCTCTTGCCCCCCCCCCCCGACCTACCGCAGCTCCAGACGCCCGACCAAGTGCTGTCCTCTCATGGCGAGGGAGACACTGACATCTGCCTGCGCTTGGACGCCACCTGCGCACTGCCCAATGACAAGGGCGGCTGGATGCTTGAGGACGCAGCCGGCACCGAGCTGCGCCTGGCTAGGGGCCAGATCAGCGCGCAGACGGGCCAGCGCATGCAGAAGGTGGGCGGGGAACTGGGCGGGGAGGCGTCTGTTGGTGGTGGGTACTGCCCTCTCTAGTAGAGTGGGTGGGTGGGTGGCTGATTGGGGGACGTTTGTGGGTGGGATGGATTTTGGGCCCACCCGGTTGAATGCCGTGCTCTGGTTTGTGCTAGCTACGCCTATGTGGGACAGCTGTGTTCATGCTTGATCGTGATTTGGCTGCCTGCCGATTTCCCAGCCCTTCCATTCCAACCTGGTTGTGCAGGCGTTCATGAGCGGCACTCTGGCCATCAGTGTGGAGGCCGCCCCTGTGAAGCTGGTGTCTCGGGAGGAGCGCATCTTCTCTGGAGTCACCAAGGTGGGCCGGCTAATTTGGCCTTGTAGGCACTTCAAAATGGCTGGTGAAGGGGCGACCACTGGTCACACTGAGCCCTTCACGCGTCCCCTGGGCCCGCCTCTGCGCCCTGCCGCGACCGGACTTGCGCAACAAACAACCTGTCCCGCACACCTGTGCAGGCGGTGCAGGGCAAGAAGGTGCAGACCCAGGTGGCGGTGTTGAGTGGAGCTGGGGGCGCGCCACTGGACGCAGGCGCACGGCAGCAGAGTGGCCAGGGGCAGGCGCCTGCCCCGGCAAAGCGGAAGTCAGGCAAGGCGGCAGCTGCTGCCGGCGACTCGGCGGCTGCTGGCGGGGGCAAGGCGGCTAAACGTGTGAAGAAATGAACGAGGGGCTGCGTATATCAAGATTGGATGTGTGAAGGCATGTGCACAGACTGGGAATACAACTGTAGCAAAGCTTAGAGTGGGTGGCGGCCGGTCAGGCGCTTAGCGCCAGCGGCAAGCCCCTTCCTCATGACGGCACTCCAACCTAACCACTCGCGATGGTGGCCTCGGGGCTTCAAGAACATTATCTACGCGTTGCTCAGCCTTCCGGAGCCTGCCGACCAAAGGGTCCTCAGACTACGCTTCTCACGGCTCGCGCAGACTAGTTTACAGGTGCCGTGCGGCATGTGTTGACTGTCAGGGACTTGTAAAACAGTCATTAAAAGCTCGCGGGCGCACCTCAGGCGCCACTACTGCTTCTCCTACAGTCGCCGCCGCCGCCTGGCGCCGCCGCTGCTTCGGGGCACACAAGCGGGTCTGCTGCGCGACTCCCCCCAACCTGCAGAGCAATGTTGCCTCTGGCAGCGCACTTCTCCCGCCGCAGCAGCAGGGGCGAGCAGGGCAGCAAGACGGACGCGGCCGTGGCCGCTGCCCCTGCCGCCACGGCTGCCGCTGCGCCCGCTGCCGCGCCTGCCGCCCAGCAGCCGGTGGCGCAAGGGCCGCCTGTGGTTGACCCCAGCACTGGAGAAGCCTTCCCTGCCAACCAGCACTTCTGGTGGGTGGGTGGTTACCAGTCAATGAGGAGGAGGAGCTGCCTGACAGGACGCAAATGAAGTGCTTTACACTCCAAGCTGCAGTACACAGCCTCCGGCTGCTTTCAAGCCCGCCCTCTCCCTCTGTGTGCCTGCCGGCTGCTGCAGGACGGGCGGCGCCCTGCGCTGCCTCGGAGCCGGCGTGCGCGTGAAGAAGCTGGGGGGCTTCATTCCCGTCAGGGTGCGCGGGCTGCTGTGCGCTGCGGTCCCGCTTTGGCCACCCGGTCGCTCGCCGATACGTGGAGATTTCGCCTTGCTAGCAGCACTGCTCCCCCGTTCACAACCCGGTAAAATAATGATTGACCTGACGCAAAATCTATTTGCTTTTCTACTTCACCTCTATCCTCTCCCATCAGGTGTATTCTATTGCTCTCTACGTGGACGCCACCGCCGCCAAGGGCGCCGCAGGCAAGCACGCAGCGGCCGCGGCCGCGGCCACCGAACTGCAAGGAGGCGGCTTCAACCAGGCGCTGCAGGTGGGGGTGGGGTAGCCAGGGCGGGAGCAGGCATTGCCTCGTGGGGGGTGGCAGGGGCCAGCCGCAGCGTGCAGTTGAGTGTGTGGCCAGCCCGCGGCACACACAAGGCATCAGCCGCGCTGCCGTGTTTGGCGATCAAGACCAAGCCAGCTGCGCACATGTTCAAGCGTCACACCTGCCTGCCTGCCTGCCTGCCTGCCTGCCTGCCTGCAGATCCGGCTGGTGCGCGGCATCACGGGCAAGCAGTTCACGGATGCGCTGGACGAGTCGCTGCGCCCGCTCATGACGTGAGGCTTCGGGGGGCAGTACTGCACCACCTTGAAGGTCCTAGTAGACTCCGGGCTTGGGGGGCTGCATAGCCACTGCGCTTCTGGGCTTGGGGGTTGAAGTTGCCCGTGCAGCTCGGTTATGGCGAGGCATGCACGTGACGCTTGCCGCAGCTGCTTATGAGCCACGCCCTGATGTGGGAATGCCCTCATCCTCTGCTGCCCTGATCTTCTGCCGCCCTGCACCCCTGCCGGCTCGCTGCACAGGGGCGACGAGGCGGTGCTGGACAAGTTTGTGGCCTTCTTCTCAGGTGCAGCGGCCTGTGCTTCCTACACTTTAATGCATCGTCGCGTCGGCTTGGGAACCAAGCTGTTTGTGCTTGCTTACCCAGTTGCTGCATTGTGGCAACTGAAGATGGTGGGGGAGGGAGCGATCAGCAGGCCTCGAGCAGCAAGAACCCCTCACTTCCAGTTGCCAACTTCTATTTGCCACAAACCCTGCATTCTTACGCCCTCTCGCAGGCGCCACGCTTGACAAGGGCACAGAGGTCACGCTGCTGTGGCGCGCAGGTCCGCACCGCTTGTTGGAACGCTGTGCTGCGCTGCTGTGCTCCTGTTGCAGTACGCATGTCATACGCATTGGTGCACTGCTGCTGGGCGGGCTGTTGTGCTGGCATCGTAACAGCAGTGACTGCACGCGCTGATGAAAGCAGTGCTACCTTCAAGGCGCTGAAGTTCTGCTTTCAACCCGAACCCGCAGATGGCAAGACAGACGTGTGCCTGCGCCCGCCCGGCTCCCCCACCCCTTACTCCACTCAGCAGCCGGGCCTGAGCGTGCCCCGCGCGCTGGGCCACGCGCTGTGGCAGCTGTACCTGGGCGCTGTTCCACCTGCACCGGAAGCTCGTACCGCCTGGCTCAAGTCGGTGGCGGAGCTGTGAGGGCTTTGTCCTGTGCAGCTAGTAAGCTTGCTGGCTGGTTTCACAACACGGCCTCGCAAGCTCCCTTTGCATGCAGCTAAGAATCGGGTTGGTTTTTGCTGGCGTTCCCTTGCGGACACTCCATTTTGCTGCGGGATGGATGGTTGACACTGCATAGCGTTTGACTGCCACGACCTACATTTTGCACTGGCCAGGGATGTGCCCTGATTTTCTCTCTTGCGGGTTCATTGCTTTTTCTTCGTTTCATTGCGGTGCATTGCCGCTTGGATAGCAAATGCAATGATGTAACAACGTCCATGGTGACATGGCAGTTTTGCAGCAGATCCCAACTTCTCTGCCGGCCTAGCTCCCCGAACAATTTTGCGTCTGTTCTAGTTCATGTGATGGGCCATGCCCTGGCAATCTTACAGGCCAGCAATGCCAGGCAAGTCCTGTGCGGCAGCCAGCTAGTCCGCGCTAGAGCGAACTCTCATTGCAACCCGGACCAATGGGGGGCAGCGTGACGCAGGCTGCAGAAAATCGACCGACCAGCCCTCAGTTCAGTCGAGGTCGATGGGCATGCCGCCCGCCGCTGGTGCCAGCTCATCCCTGCTGTCCTCCTCCAGCTCCTCGTCAATTGTGTCTGGCTGCCCAGCTCGCTTGCCCAGCATGCTGCCCAGCGAGCCGCTGCTGCCTGGAAGCGGCGGCGGCGGCGGCGGCTGGCCGTGCGCAGCGGCCGCCTCCTGGCTAGCCGCCTCCAGCGCCTCTTGGCTGTCCAGCATGGAGGCATCTGCTGCAGGGCTGGCGGCCGGCGCCGCCGGCCCAGCGCCTGCCGCCGCCTGCTGCTGCTGCTGCTGCTGCCCGCTGGGCGCAGCGCACATGTCAAGCGTGGCACGCTGCGCTGCGGCACGCTGTGCCAGCAGGGCGTCGACATCCACAGCGCAGCTGCCGCGGCGGCGGTAGAAGAGCACGTAGGCTGCTGCGGTGCGCACCCCGGATGCCTCCATCTTGCCCACGTGGCTGTCATCAAACGTGTACCTGCGAACAATAAGGGCGGCGAGGGCGGCGTGAGCACATAATGGCAGGTGAGTTGCATGGTGGGTGACCATGCTTGCAAGGCAAGTGACCCACAATGCTGGCAAGGCAGCGCCAGCACAAGCCATCCATCCGGCGGTGAATGAACAGCTAGGCGCACCAGTGGCCGAGGTCGCTCTCGTCGCCCGCTGCGGCAGTGCCCGGCACTCGGCAGTAGGCCGTGTAGTGCCCACCGCCCATGCCTGGGGACAGGAAGGGGTGGTGCAGGAAGGCATTTCAACACTCATCGGTGCGAATCAGACGGCGATGAGCAGCATAGCATGCCTGCTGCTATGCGTGGTTGAGATCCTGCAATCTGCGCTTCAGCTACATGCAGGTCTCTGAACGCAGCGGCAAGCCTGGGCTTCCACCTACCGCCATAGTGGTTGGACACAGCAAAGCAGTCGTAGACAGGTGCGCCGCCACTGCCCTGCCCGTTGTCGCCGCTGCCGCTGCCATTGCCGCTCTGCTGGGAGTGTGGATGGGTGGCAAGTCAGCAGGAGAGAGGCATGGGCGCAAACAAATGTTGGGCCTTCAGAAGTTTATAAACCCACCTTGGGCAGGAGGTAGGGGCCCATGCCCAGCCTGCAAAGCTGCTTACAAACTCAGCTGCCCAGCCCACAGCCACCCACCCCACGTACCCTGGGCAGGAGGTAGGGCCCCATGTCCAGGCCCCCACAACTATTGTGCAGCCCCCACCCTGGGGCAGCAGCAGCTGCACACAACCACCCACAGTTGAACGGCCACCCACCTTGGGCAGGAGGTAGGGCGCCATGTCCAGCCCGGTGAGAGGGAAGTCCACCAGCGTATCCAGCTTGTCCCGCGAGTAGCTGCGGGTCAAGAGCCAATTAGACCAGCAAGACGAAGTGGATGAGTTTTAGAATTTTCCCGAACAGAGGGAAGTATCATGGAGGTGCCGGTTGGTTGTGGTGACAAGATGAAGGTATGGTGCAAGATAAGCCCCTCATGGGCCATTTGCCTGCTTGGCAACCACTCGGCACTGCATTGCGTGCTCACCGCGAGTAGGAGAAGCGCTTGAGGTGGATGACCAGCACGTCGGGCAGGCTCCACAGGTCCAGCTTCTTGTCCGCCTGGTGAGAGGGAGGGCAGGAAGGAGGAAGGGAAGGGAGGAAGCAGTCAGCGGGGGCAGTGTGCGAGGGGGACATACATGTGACGGGCAGTGCGCGACAGTGGCGGAGGGCGCCAGTGGGTCCTTCGGCGCAGCACCCCACCCGCTAGCGGCTCCCCAGTGGTGCCAGACGGCGCAGGCCCCCTCCCAACCACACACCCCGCACCTGCACGTGCTTCTTGCACTTGGAGCAGTACCAGCAGTCGTCGGCGTCCAGCTGCTCCGGCTGCAGGAACGTCTGCGGGACGTAAGAAAGGGGTGGGAAAAAGGGGTGGGGGAAAGGGTTGGGGGTTGGGTTGACCCACAGTCAGCAGCAGAGCGTGGGTGGGCCAACAGACATCCAGCGGCAGCGGTGCCCAGCGCATGGGCCCTCTGCGAGGTGCCCTCCCTTCCTAGGCAGTGAAGCTCTCTCGACCCGTACCATCCTCCCTCTTCTCCCCACCACCACCTACCTCCAGGCAGTCGACCAGCCCCACACTCTTGCCGCCGTCGCGCTGCCGCTCAGCCAGCGCCGCCGCGCTGGCGTGCTGCTCCGCCAACAGCAGCGGCTTGGGATCATACAGCTGCTCCGCAGCGCTTTGCCACTCTGCAGGGGGTGGGGGCGGTGGCAGGGGGATGTAGGGAGGGGTGTGGAGGTGGGGCGGCTGCTGATCGGGCCACATGGCAAGCCATGGCTGGAGGGGGCCAATCAACAGCATTTGAACCTGGGCAAATAAGCGCCTCATGCATGCCACTGGCCACGTGTTTGTGGCGAGCAGCAGCATTGGGCAGGAGCACAGCGCAACGGCGGCCCACCTGCCAGCAGGATCAGAGGCTCCCCATCCTTCAGCGCATCTGCTGGCTTGACGCTGCACAAAGGGTGTGCCACGGCAGCAAACACGTCGGTCGAAGTGGGGGTGGCGCAGCTGCCGTGTGCAGAGCCGCGCTTGCATGCAAGCTGCGCCACACAGCCGGCAGCCTCCCTGCCGTAGCTGCAATCAAGCCAGCCCTAGAGACAAAGACCAAGCGTAGCAGCCAGCCAAAAGCCATCTCAGTGTGCGTAGCAGCTGGGCTCAGGTCCAGGCAATCCAGGCAAAGCCTGCTGCTCGCTACCCTGCTTCTCACTCGTATGTGCTGACCCCAGAGCCGTAGTTGCTCTTCTTGGCCAGTTTGAGCAGGTAGGGCGGCTGAGAGGCTGCTGCTGCTGCCGCCGCTTCAGCTGCCTTGCGAGCGTCCTCCTTCTGCAGCAAGGGCAGGGGGAGGAAAAGGAAGTGGGCAGTGGGGAGTTTGTGCAAGTGTGCAGGGAGGGAATGTGGAGGGGCGAGAGCACCGGTGCACGGCACATGACTGGACGCGACACACCGGGCGAGGCAGCAAAGCGCCCTTGCCATGGCCAAAGAGGCCTGCAGGCGGCCGGTTCCCACACCCAAAATGCAACAGCTGGCACAAATGGCACATGGAACCACACCTGCGGGGCCCACATGTCGAAGGTGTCGCCATCCTGCTGCTGCTGCTGCTCCTGCTGCTGCTGCTTCTGCTGCACGTCCTGATGCCCATCCTGCTGCTGCTGCTGCTCCGCCTGCTGTGCCTGCTGCGGCTGCTCAACATCCATCGCCTCGCCATCGCCCTCGCCAGCCGCGCTTGCTCCCGGCTCAGCCGCCGCCCCTTCGCTGGCAGGCGCTGCATCCATGGGCACCGGGCTGCCGCTGCTGGGGCCGTTGGCTGCCTCGGGGGCTGCCGGCGCCGGCGCCTCCTCCGCCTCCTCTTGCTCCGGATGCTTGCGGCAGGGCCTGATGGGGCAGAGGCACGAGCAGCACATCGGACGCCACGCAGCGCAAACAGCAGATAGCAGCAACATGCAGGGCACCTCCACTCTGTGCGCCGTCCAATAGTTCCTGCCATTAGCCTTCCCAAAAACCAATCGAGCCAGCCGCCCACCTGAGCAGGGCGCGAAGCTGGGCCTGCACACGCGGGTGCGCCACTAGCGTGTCACCGCCGTCTGCTTCGTTGCAGGCCAGCTCTGCCTCCAGTGCAGCACCGCCCGGCACAAACAGCGGGGTGGCTGGGATGACAAACGTCTGGCTGGAGTAGCCCTTGGTCCTGCGGGGGAGGAGGGAGAGGTGGCGGACGCAGAGATAGGGAAGGGTTACGCCTGGATGGCAGCCAAGCAGAGGAGCGAGGCTTCAGACATCTGCCTGCTGCACAGTTTGTGCGCCTGCAGCACCACCCACTCTCTCCCGCTTGTGGAACGCATGAGTAGTACATTCGCCATCCACAGCAATCCACTCCCCGAGCCCTCCCTCACTTGTGATACACCAGCACGGTGCGGGCGTCGGGAGCGCGTGGCCCCTCCTCTGCCGAGGGGTACACAAACAGCACGTACTGCACAGGGGCAACGGAGATAGGCAAAACAGATCTTTTAGGCATGCGGGGCTACCACCGTAAGCTCAGCAGGGAGGCGTCGAAACCTCCTCAGCCCGCAGTGTAGCGCACTGCTGACGGAGCAGTGCAAGCAAGCAAGCTGTCTGCAAGCAAGCAAGCAGCCCAGCCAGCGCCATTACGCAGTCCCGCAGTTGCCCTCACGTGCGGCGAGGAGCGGTGGATGGAGAAGCGGCTACGCAGGTCCTCAATGCCAGACACCCGCGCCTGGATTGGGGTGGAAAGGAGCACAGGCAGGCCGGAATTTGGGTGGGAAGGGAGGCAGGCGCACTGGAGTAGGAGGAGCGACCGCCCTGTTCGTAGCGCAGCATGAGCAGCGCAGAGGTTGAAAGGGGAACAGAGCAAGCGGCCAGCAAGGGCAGAGCAGCCTGCATACAGCTATCGGCACCGAAGACAGCAGACAGTGGTCGGAACGGGTGCACATCCG